>Ga0181371_1000012_pt1 | contig 95651 bp, 87 predicted proteins | sample LowvirmetaG_6_FD_130087 | JGI IMG/M metagenome (GOLD analysis project Ga0181371, IMG submission 130087) | Marine viral communities from the Subarctic Pacific Ocean - Lowphox_07 viral metaG | ecosystem: Environmental > Aquatic > Marine > Oceanic | place: Subarctic Pacific Ocean | collected...
CATGTTCCGAGTCACGGCGACTGTCGGCAGCGATGACGAGCCGCCGGAGGCGGTGCTGGAAGCGTTTCGCCGGCTGGCCGAATATCTGGCCGATGAGCCCGACCGTTCGGCGGCGTCCAGCTACTCCGTCAACATGGGCGGCGCGATTGAAGAATCCTACAACCGCAACCCGGCATGGGTCGCACGCGCCCTCGAATTGAGCGGCGCGGCTGACCTGCTGCGTCCATACAGGAGGCCCTGATCATGTGGCCATTCAAGAGAAAATCACCCGAAACCCGTTCGGCCATGTCCGGCTTTACTGCCGAGCTCATGGCGGCGCGGGAAGCCTATGTGTCCGGCCGGCGTGGCATCGCCGAGCTGACGGCGACCGCTCAAGGCGCTGTCAGTCTTTGGGAGGGCGGGCTAGGACTCGCTGACGTGAAAGGCACTGCCATGCTCGACCGGCGCGCGTTGGCGCTGACTGGTCGCGGCCTGGCGCTTCGCGGCGAGGCGCTTTTCCTGATCCGCGATGACGGCCTTGTGCCGTGTTCAGATTGGGATCTGACGACCCGCAACACGCGGCCCCGCGCCTATCGTGTTTCGGTGTCCGAAGCAGGCGGCGGCCGCACCGAAACCGTGCTTGCTGGCGAGGTGCTTCACTTCCGCATCGGCTCTGACGTGGGCGCGCCTTACTACGGCACCGCGCCGCTGAAGCGGGCTCAATTGACGGCCGGCCTTTTGAACGCTGTCGAGACCGCACTTGCGGAAGTCTACGAGACGGCCCCGCTGGCCAGCCTGATCGTCCCTTACCCTGAAGCGCCTGAAACCGATCTGGAAACCATCGCGCGAGGTTTCCGGGGAAATCGCGGGAAAGTCCTTATTCGCGAGTCTGTGAACGTCACTGCAGCCGGCGGGCCTGCACCGTCCCAGGACTGGAAGCCCCATGATCTGAGCCCGGACCTCTCCAAGTCTATGACACGCGAGACCCTGGCGGCGGCGCGGGACGCGATCAGCATGGCATTCGGAATCCTGCCGGGGATGGTCAATTCAGCGACAACCGGCCCGCTTGTGAGAGAGGCGCAACGCCATCTTGCGCAATGGGTGCTTCAGCCGATTGCGGCGGGCATGGCCGAGGAAGCTAGCGAAAAGCTGGGCGGCACTGTCACGCTCGACACGCTGCGGCCGCTTCAAGCCTTCGATGCTGGGGGTAGGGCGCGCGCGATCACGGCGGTTATCGGCGCTCTCGCTCAAGCGAAGGAAGCCGGAATTGATCCGACACAAGCCATGTCGATGGTAGATTGGGGCAACGAGTATTGAGAGCTGAAAATTCAGCGCTCAAAATTGAGCCCTCAAAAATGAGGCTGGCCACCTTGCGGCAGGTTCCTACGCTGCAAACGGCTGGGGTTAGTCAGAGAGTACCCGGTAGCGTAAGGCCAACAACCCTGACAGGACGCGGCGGTTTTCCATTTTCCGCGCGGCGTCCATTTTTTACTTGCATCGCCGTACGCGATGGTTTAAGCGTCGCCTAACGCAATGGAAAAACGATATGACCGACCCTGTTTTCAACACCGCTCCCGAACTTAGCCCCTCTCAAATAGCAAAGTTCGCAGGGGTTTCGCCCGATACCCTTCGGGACTGGCGCCATCGGGGTTATATCGACGGCCTGGGCACATTGCAGGAAAATGGCCGCTGGAAATACGACTGGCTCGATGCGTTGATCCTCTTTGTTTACAGCGAGGTCAGCAAATGCGGCTTGGACATCTCATCCGTAAGGGAATGGGCCGATCCAATTGCAAAACATGTGACTTTTCGTAAGTTGAATCAGTTGGGCTATGCTCCGCAAATGGAGCGGTACTTTCGCTTTTCCAAACATGCTGAGTTTCGGACACGTCACCCGAGTAACCCTCAAGATCGTTGGGTTGGGCAGCCATTCGAAAACATAGAAACGGTGAGCCCTAAAGTTCCTGCAATCATCGTAGTTGATTGTGAGGATTTGGCCAACAGGCTTCCCGAAGCTTTCGATGAGGTTTTCAGGCTCTTGCACGAAGATCTTCTGAGAGAACAGAGAGAGCAGGGTTAGACTGATGCCTAGGCCGTCTCTCCCGAAGCCCGAAGACGTGGCCAGCATTGCGCGCCTGCTTCGCGCCGAGGGCTACCAATCGTTCACGATAGAGACGAGGCCCGATGGGTGCGTGAAGATCAGCACGGCCGCAAACGACGCGGCCGGCAAGGGCTCACCTCTGGAAAAATGGAAAGCAAACCGTGGCGCTTCCTAAAGGGGTTCATCGAGTTAAACGTCGCCTGGTGAGCGGTGCGATCCGCTGGCACTTCTACGCCTATCGCGGCGGGCCGAAGTTCTGGGAAGATGACGTGCGCGAGCCGCGCGATCCGGACTTTGCGCGCGCCTATGCTGAGGCTGTAGAAAGGCCGCAGCCGGCCGTTCTCACGACGCCGGCAATAGTCGATCAATTCCTGTTCAGCACAGCCATGCCGAAAGGCGAACGTTCGCGCGCCGATCTTCGCAAGTGGGCGCTCCGCTTTGCCGAGCATTTCCACGACGCGCCAGCCTGCATCTTCGAGGAGCGCGGATCGCGCGGCGAGGTGAACAAGTGGCGGGCGAAGTGGAAGCACTCTCCGAAGCAGCACGATGCGGCGGGCACCCACGCGGTGCGCGTCCTGAATTGGGCTGTCGAGGAAGGGCTGTTGTCCGAGCATCATTGCCACAAGCTGCACCGCCTCTACGAGGTGGACCGCTCCGAAATAGTCTGGGCCGCGTCTGACTGCGAGGCAATCGAGGCGATAGCGCCGGAATGGGTTTCCCGCCTGCTGACGGTCGCGTGCGAAACAGGGCTCCGCCCTGGGGATCTGATCAAGCTCACTCTTAACCACATCGAGCCGACGCTGAAAGGCCGTCGTCTGCGGGTGCGGACGAACAAGCGCAATCGCCTGGCGTACATTCCGATCTCCGACAAGCTGGCAAAGGTCATCGACTCGACGCCAGCGGATCGGATGCTGATCCTTACCAATGCGTCCGGAGGCCAGCTAACCGAACACCGCGCATCCGAAGGGCTTCGCCAGTGGCGCGACAAGGCCAAGCTGTCTCGTGACCTGCGTTTGCAGGATGCTCGCGGAACGGCGGCGACACGCCTTTTGAATGCCGGTCTGAGCCTTTCGGAAATCGCCAATCATATGGGCTGGAGCATCCGCACAGCGGCCAGCGTGATCGAGCATTACGCCCGCGTTTCGCCCGACGAATCTGATGCAGTCCTGGTCAAACTGGCCAAGGCGCGAGGGGGTGCATCATGAACAAAACTGTAAACGCGCCTGTAAACCGCGCATCCCGCGCAACCGGCCTTGCCGGAAAATCGCTTCTAAAACAATGGAGGCCCCGCCCGGAATCGAACCGGGGTGCACGGATTTGCAATCCGCTGCGTCACCACTCCGCCACAGGGCCCTGCCAGCGCGACGCGGACAGATAGCAGTCGCTCTCACTGCTTGCAATCGCAGAAAGCCGCCTTTCGCACATCTGGTCACATTGCATGCTGCGGCGCCTGTGATATTGGCGATGCGGAACAAGGATAAACAAAGCCGGGAAGGGGTGACAGCCCATGGATTTCGCCAAGATGCGCCAAGTCATGGTCGATTCGCAGATTCGTCCGAACGACGTAACCGACCCGCATATTGTCTCCGCTTTCCTGCATACGCCGCGCGAAGCCTTCGTGCCGAAAGGTGACCAGCCGGTCGCTTACGCCGAATATGAGATCCCAACGAGCGACGGACGCGCCCTCTGGACGCCGCGCGACCTTGGCAAGATGATGAAGGCGCTTCGGCCCGAGCCAAGCGATATTGCTTTGGTGATCGGTGCGGGGGCTGGTTATGAAACGGCACTGCTGGCCCGCATGGTCGAGACAGTAATCGCGCTGGAAGACGATGAAGCTTTGGTCGATGAGCTGACGGCACGATTTGCAAATCTCGGCGTTGACCGCGCTGTTGCCGTACAGGGCGATCTGAAAGCTGGTCTTGCCGATCAGGGGCCATTCGACATCATCCTGGTGATGGGGCTTGTGGAAGACGCGCCGGAAACCTGGTTCAGCCAGCTTGCAGAAGGTGGACGCCTTGGCGTCGCTGTGCCGGTCGGACGCGATCTTGGCCGTTGCCGGATTTATACGCGCGCTGGCGACACTGTTTCCTACCGCGATGTCTTTGACGCCTGTCCGCCGCGCCTGCCGGGCTTCGAGAAGAAATCTTCCTTCGTCTTCTAGACGCTCGCTGTGCTGGCGTGAATCGCAGGCCGCTTGGGATGAACAAGCCTCACGAAGTGAACGCTGTTCACTTTTGGTCTGAACGCGGCTAAGCTGGTGGCTTCGAAGGGGAGATTTGCCATGCGACGGTTCGCTCAGATGACCGGGCTTGCTGCCCTGTTTGTGCTCGCCTCACCGGCAGTCGTCGCAGAAACGCTGCAGGATGCGCTCGCTGCGGCCTATCTCAACAACCCCGACCTCGATGCTCAGCGTGACAACACGGCCATTGCGGGTGAGCGGATAAACCAGGCCCGGGCGCTCCGTCGTCCCAGCGTCGATGTGTTTGGCAGCTATGTGTACGAATCAATCGATTCGAACCGTCCCATTGCGATCAATCTGGGCAATCGCCCTGTTGCCAGTGCCCAGATAGAGACACGCCTGCCGCTTTATACTGGCGGCCGCTTGTCTGCTGGTGTTCGGCAGGCAGAGGCCGGATCGCTCGCCGCCGAGGCGCAATATCAAAGCGCCGCGCAGTCGCTGATGCTGGATACGGTGACCGCTTATGTCGACATACTGAGAGACCAGCAGATCATTTCGATTCGCGAGAACAGCCTGAATCTTCTTGATGGACAGCTGACGGCCTCGCAGGACCGGTTCGAGGTCGGGGATGTCACCCGCACGGACGTTGCCCTGTCGGAGGCCCGTCTTGAGGGAGGACGCGCGCAACTCGCCGCGGCGGAGGCTCAGCTCGAAGGCAGCCGGGCGATCTACACCTTGCTGACAGGGCTTGAGGCTGGCGATCTCCAGCCTGTCCCGCCCTTGCCTGAATTGCCAGCGACGCATGACGATGCACTGGCCGCTGCGCTCTCTGGCAATCCGGATATTGATGCGGCGAGACATGCAGAGCTGGCGGCGCGCGAAGGTGTCTCCGTTGCCAGGGGGGCGCTGCGCCCGGAGATATCTGCAATCGCCCAGGCTGGAGTTCAGGAATACCATACGGACGGCTTCACAGACACAAGCGTGGTCGCAGGTGCACAGGCCCGTATTCCGCTATTTGCGGGCGGTCGAAATTCATCCGCGCTGCGTGAAGCAAAGCTCAACCGCAGTCAGGCGCAGGCGCGGATTACACTGGTCGAGCGGGCGATTCGCGCAAATGTCGCGCGGGCATGGTATGGCCTGGAAGCAACGCAACGTTCTGTCGAGGCGTCCAGGCGGCAGGTTGAAGCGGCAGAAATCGCGTTCGAAGGCGCCCAGGAAGAGCTGTCAGTCGGGTTTCGCACGACACTTGATGTGCTCGATCAGGAGCAGCAATTGCTGGAAGCGCGTCTCGCCAAAGCGACATCTGAACGCGACCGTTATGTTGCCGCGCACCAATTGCTCGCCGCGATGGGGCAGCTATCCCCGGAGCGTATGGGCCTCGGTGTCCGTTAACAGCAGGATAAGGTGCAATGTCGCGCCGAATCCGTCATAACAACTCATTAACCGACGCGGTGTAGCCCCTGTAGGGGACGATATTTACCTTTCGGGAGCTGGGAATGGCTGACAAAGCGCAAGCAGAACCAACGATGGAGGAGATCCTCGCTTCCATCCGGAAAATAATCGCAGATGACGGCGATGGGGCGCAGCCAGCTCGGCCGGCGCCCGCCGCGAAACCATCTGTCGCGGTCAATGTTTCCGAGGATGATGACTTTGACGATCTTTCACTTGATGATGTGATTGAGACGTCTGGAAGCGAAGCTGAGGCGCACGCTGAAGAACCGGAAGATATTTTTGGTGACATCGGCTCTGATGACGGATCGACTGAATTACTGTCGGATGTCGATGAAGACATGTTTGAACAACTGGCCGCGAAAACAGAAGCGGCCCGGCACGAAGACGAGCCTTCCTCGATCGAAGAGCTTGAAGACTTCGACTTTGATGCAGTCAATCTTGATGCTGACGAGCCGGTCATTGATCCCGCAATCGTCGATGAACAAACCTTTGACGAGCCTGACGCCGAATGGGATATGAATGATGCTGTCGAAGAGGCGGATGTTTCGATTTCCGCTTTTGAGGCCGAACCTGAACCTGCGCCGACATTCACGGCGCCGCCACCTGCCGCGAAAGACCCTTCCATGCTCAGAGGCAAAACAGAAACGACGTCACCGCAGCCTTCCTCAGGCCTGACTGATGAACGCATAGCCGGCGCAGCCGCCAGTGCGCTCGGCAAACTGATGGTCAGGCAAGCTGAAGATGATGGCAATCCGAACACGCTGGATGGTATGATGCGCGAAATGCTGCGCCCGATGATCAAGGAATGGCTTGACGCGAACCTTCCGGGGATCGTTGAGCGCAAGGTTGAAGAAGAAGTCCGCCGTATCGCACGCATGGCAGGCTAGAACCTCTCCGACACTTTGTTATAGAGACGAGGCGCGCCATCATCGGCGCGCCTTTTGTTTATTGTGCTGATGGAAATTGAGTATGCTCGACCAACGCTTCGACCCTGCAAAGGCAGAACAACGTATTTACGAGCGTTGGGAGGAGGCCGGTTGTTTCCGTCCGTCCGGTGACATGAGCGCCGAGGCCTATTCCATTGTCATCCCGCCGCCAAATGTTACCGGCGTCCTGCATATGGGCCATGCGCTGAACAACACGCTCCAGGACGTGCTCGTCCGGTTTGAGCGTATGCGCGGCAAGAATGTCCGTTGGCAGCCCGGCACCGATCATGCCGGTATCGCGACGCAGATGGTGGTTGAGCGTCAGCTTGCTGCCGATGGCGGCAATGAGAGCCGCGCCAGCCTCGGCCGCGAGAAATTCGTCGAGCGGGTCTGGGAATGGAAAGAACAGTCCGGCGGCCAGATCATCCAGCAGCTGAAACGCCTCGGCGCTTCCTGCGACTGGGAGAATGAGCGTTTCACCATGGATGAGGGCTTGTCCGAAGCCGTCAAAAAAGTCTTCGTGAAGCTGTACGAGGACGGCCTCATCTACCGCGACAAGCGTCTTGTGAACTGGGACCCACATTTCCAGACGGCGATCTCCGATCTCGAAGTCGAGCAGAAGGAAGTGCAGGGCGCTTTCTGGCATCTGCGCTATCCGCTGGCTGACGGCGTGACCTATGAACACCCTGTCTTCGACGAAGACGGTAATCCGTCTGGCACCGAGACGCGCGATTATATCGTGGTCGCCACCACCCGCCCCGAAACCATGCTCGGTGACACCGGTGTTGCCGTTCACCCAGATGATGAGCGCTACAAAGGCCTCGTCGGCAAGTTCGTGGACCTGCCCATTGTGAACCGCCGCATTCCCATCGTCGCCGATGAGCATGCCGACCCCGAAAAAGGCTCCGGCGCGGTGAAGATCACGCCCGCGCACGACTTCAACGACTTCCAGGTTGGTGAGCGCGCTGGGTTGGAACTAATCAACATTCTCGATGAAAAAGCATCAGTGAAGACCTACTTCGATGTTTTCAAGAAGTCCGCGACCATGGAGTTTATCCAGATCCATAACGCACCGGACGGATATGCAGGACTCGACCGCTATGAAGCCCGCAAGAAAATCGAAGCAGACTTCGAAGCCCTCGGCCTGCTCGTGGAAATTGAGAAGAAGAAGATTGAGCAGCCTTTCGGCGACCGCTCCGGAGTCGTCATCGAGCCGTGGCTGACCGACCAGTGGTATGTGAATGCCGAAGAGTTGGCCAAGCCGGCCATTGAGGCTGTGCGCTCCGGCAAGACCCAGTTCGTGCCCGAAAACTGGACCAAGACCTATTATAACTGGATGGATAACATCCAGCCCTGGTGCATCTCCCGCCAGCTCTGGTGGGGGCATAGGATACCGGCATGGTTTGGCCCCACTCTGGATGACCTCAAGAGTGACTTTCCGTACTCGCCGAAGAAAATATTTGTTGCCGATAACGAAACTGAAATGCTCGCGCAGGCGAAGGCCTACTACGGTGACTCAATCCATATTCAAATTGCTGACGATGGAGCGGCCATTTGGGGCGGGAGTACATCCGCTGGCGCACCTTCAGGCGCGCTTATCTACAGAGACCCCGACGTTCTCGACACCTGGTTCTCATCCGCGCTCTGGCCGTTCTCGACGCAAGGCTGGCCGGACGACACCGCCGAGCTGAAACAATACTACCCGACCAGCGTCCTCGTCACCGCGCATGACATCATCTTCTTCTGGGTCGCCCGGATGATGATGATGGGCCTCAAATTCATGGACGAAATCCCGTTCCATGACGTCTACATCCACGCCCTCGTCCTCGACGAGAAGGGGCAGAAGATGTCCAAGTCCAAGGGCAACGTCATGGACCCGCTGGAGCTAGTCGATGAATACGGCGCAGATGCCCTGCGTTTCAATTTCCTGCGTCAGGCCGCGCAGGGGCGCAATATCCGCCTCAGCAAACAGGCCGTCGAAGGCTATCGCAACTTCACGACCAAGCTCTGGAACGCGACACGTTTCGCAGAGATGAACCAGTGCGAGTTCGGCCACGACCTCGTGCCCGGAGACCTGAAACTCCCCCTCAATCGCTGGATCGTCTCAGAGCTGGCGGCTTGCCAGAAAGCCGTCACGGCGGGCCTCGAAGCCTACAAGTTCAACGAAGCCTCTGACGCGCTCTACCAGTTCATCTGGAACGTGCTCTGCGACTGGTATATCGAGCTCATCAAGCCGGTCATGAACGGGGCTGACGAAGACGCCAAGGCCGAGACGCGCAAGGCCTGCGGCTGGGTCATCGACCAGACGCTGAAACTCCTCCACCCGTTCACACCCTTCGTCACCGAAGCCCTGTGGGAGCAGACCGAGGCAGACGCCCGCAAACGCCCCGGCTTCCTGATGATGCAGGACTGGCCATCTTATGGAGATGCCTGGGCCGATGCAGAGGCCGAGGCCGAGATGCAATGGGTGCTCGACACCATTTCCGAGATACGCTCCACGCGCTCTGTCCTCAACGTGCCGGCAGGCGCGCAGATCGCAGCGTCGCTGATCGGGGCATCCGACAAGGTACAAAACTGGGCAAGCGCGAATGAGACCGCGATCAACCAGATGGCGCGCCTCTCAGGATTCAGCCTCGCGACTGAAAAGCCGGCCCGCTCGGTCACCATTGCATCCGGCGAAGAAACCATCGCGCTGGAAGTTGAGGAGTTTATCACCCCGGCCGACGAGATTGCCCGGCTCGACAAGGAAATTGCCAAACTCCAGAAGGATATTGACGGGACAGAGAGAAAGCTCGCCAACGAGAACTTCGTTGCCAAGGCCCCGCCTGAAATCGTCGAGGAAAACCGCGAGCGGATCACTGAATGGTCTGCAACGCTTGCCAAACTCGCCTCGGCAAGGGAACAGTTGGCGTCGATCCGCTGATCGGAGGGCCTGATGAGTGTCTATGTTTTCGGCGTAATCACCGCCTTCCTGCTGATGGATATACTTATCATTCGCTGGCTCATGCGCCGGCGCAGGAAGGCAAATGACCCTCTCACCACACAGAGGGACTGGCCATATGAGGGGTTTAAATGATGCGGGCATGGGCTGGACTGGCTATGGCACTGTTGATCGTCGCATGCGGGTCCGAAACGCACATCGAGCCTGAAACCACGCGCCCGGAATGGCGCATCGTCATTCATGGCGGGGCCGGGGTGATCGTGCGTGAAAACCTGTCAGCTGAACAGGAAATGGCTTACCGCGCCGCGCTCGAAACCTCGCTTGATGCGGGTGCGGAAATTCTCAAACAGGGCGGGACATCGCTCGATGCCGTTCAGGCCGCCGTCCTGACCATGGAGGACGACGCGCTGTTCAATGCTGGCAAGGGTGCGGTGATGACTGCAGCGCGCGTCCATGAACTCGACGCGTCCCTGATGGACGGCAAAGACCGCAATGCTGGCGCCGTGGCAGGCGTCAGACGCGTGCGCAACCCGATTCTCGCGGCCCGCGCCGTAATGGACCAGTCTGAACACGTCATGTTTGCAGGCGATGGGGCCGATGCCTTTGCAGAATCCATTGGCCTCGACATGGTCGACAATAGCTATTTCACCACCGAACGCCGCGAGAAAGCCCTCAACCGCGTCCTCGAGGAACAGACCCGCACTGATGCAGATCGGCACGGCACAGTCGGCGCTGTCGCCATCGACAAGGACGGCAATCTCGCTGCGGCAACGACAACCGGCGGAATGACCGCGAAAGCCCCAGGCCGTATCGGCGATGCACCGATCATCGGGGCTGCGACCTATGCCCAGAACGGCATCTGCGCTGTCTCCGCCACCGGCCACGGCGAATATTTCATCCGGGTCGGTGTTGCCAGGACAATCTGCTCGCGGGTCGAACTCGCCGGTGAGACAATTACAGCAGCAGCCGAGAACGCCCTCAACCAGGTCGCAGAGCTTGGCGGGGATGGCGGCGTCATCGTCATGGGCGGCGAGGGTGAGTACGCCTACGTCTTCAATTCCAAGGGTATGTATCGCGGCATGACTGATTCTACCGGGGCGATGGAAACCGCGATTTTCGAGCCAGAAGAGTAGCTCTCTTCTAGCACCGCAGCGTGTTCGAACCACGGGCGGGATTTGGAACGGTCGCCTGCATTCGGTCCGAGCAAAGCGAGCCGTTCACGGTTGCCAACGCTGTCGCGTCGCCCCAGCTATAGGTCGAAGCAATTTCCCCTAGACAGGAGCCTCCATGCAAAAGCGCCCACTCGGACACCCAGACGCCCAGATTGCCCCGCTTGTCCTCGGCGGCAATGTCTTTGGTTGGACCGCCGACAAAGAGACCAGCTTCGACATCCTGAACGCCTTCCTTGACGGCGGTTTCAACGCCGTCGATACGGCGAATGTCTATTCGCGCTGGATCCCCGGCCACAAGGGCGGCGAATCCGAGACCGTGATCGGTGAGTGGCTGGCCGCCGACAAGCGCCGTGACGAGCTCTTCCTGATCACAAAGGTCGGCATGGATATGGGCGGCGGCAATAAAGGCCTGAAGGCTGACAGCATCATTGCCAATTGCGAAGCCTCGCTGAAACGCCTCCAGACAGATTATATCGATCTCTATTTTTCACATGCGCCAGACGTTGAGACGCCAATCGAGGAAACCCTTGAGGCTCATCAGAAGCTCGTCGACGCTGGCAAGGTCCGTTTCACGGGCGCCTCCAATTACGACGCCAAACAGCTCAAGGCCGCTCTCGAAGCCGGGCAGGCGAGCGGCAAGTCTCGCTACAGTGTTCTTCAGCCGCACTACAACCTCCTCGTTCGCGACCAGTATGAGGGCGCGCTGGAGACCCTTTGCGCGGACGAAGACCTGGGTGTGATCCCGTACTTCTCACTCGCCAGCGGTTTCCTGACAGGTAAGTACCGCTCTGAAGCGGACCTCAAGAAAAGCCCGCGCGGCGGCGGCATGAAAGACAAGCTCACACCGCGCAACCTGGCGCTCCTCGATACGATGGAGACTGTTGCCAAGGCCCATGACGCGAGCATGGCGCAGGTCGCGCTTGCATGGCTGATGGCGCGTCCGTCCATAACTGCACCGATCGCCAGCGCGACGCGCCTCGATCAGCTCCAGGATATCATGGGCGCAGCCAGCTTGTCGCTGTCCGCCGCAGATATGGACGCTTTGAACAATGCCTGAACAGGACGTTTCCAACATTATCGTCAGGGATGCCATTGCCTCCGATATTGACGCGCTCGCAACCCTGTCGCGAAAAACATTCAGCGACAAGTTTGCGCACCTCTACCGCGCTGAAGACCTGAAGGCCTATCTTGAAACAGCGCATTCGCCGTCATTCTACGGGGAGGCGGTTGCGAACCCGGATTTCCATGTTCGCATTGCTGAAACTGCGCAGGGTGAGATGGGCGCTTACCTTGTCTGCTCACCGCTGGAGCTGCCGGCCGAAAACGCGGCGCCGGACGCAGTTGAGCTCATGCGGGTTTATGTAGACACCCCTTTGCAAGGGCAGGGGCTCGGCACGGCTTTCGTCCGGGAGACAATCGACTGGGCGAGGCGCCGACAGGCATCCGAGCTCTATCTCAGCGTGTTTTCAGAAAACACTGATGCGCGCCGGCTGTATGAGCGGTTCGGATTTGAAAAAGTCGGTGAATTCCTTTTCCCTGTCGGCCAGCATATGGATCTGGAATTCCTGATGCGCAAATCGCTGTAAGTGGCAGGCCTTCAGGGACAGGTCAAACTACCAGCCTGCAATATCGAGACGTGCTTCAGGGCAAAATGCTTCACCCTTGGGAAAAGAGATCGGCGATGGCGTGACTTTCAGGAGGGCGTCTGGGCGACGGCGCCAACCAGTCAGTTGGTCGAGCGGCGTGAGGTCCGTAAAAGCCGGTCCGGCGCCTGTGCTGGAATCGATATCAGAGGGTGGTTTCAGGACAAGGCGACCCAGATATATGACGTCCTGCGCCCGGACATCGAACGCGAATGATCCCTTGGACAAGCAGAACGTTTTTGGAGGTAAATCCTCACCATCTTTCGGCAGGTAGCGAATCTGGCTTAGCAGATAGGTGCCCGGCGACATCACCATCTTTTCAGTTGGCAGGATCCGATACGGATCAGTTTCATCGCCATCCGTTCTTCTGGCGGTCAATCGGTGACGGCCGTCATCCATGTCGGCCGCTGATGTAACTTCGCCGCCGTCTCCGAAAATGACCGGGACGAACATCAGCTCGACATTCGCCGAGGCATATGGGTCTGCGTGTTGCGTGGGCGCGACCACCAGTTTGACGTGAAGCGTCCCCATGTAAGGTGATGCGCGCGAGATGGTAATCCGGCCAAGACGGCGTTCAGACTCTTGCGCCTGGTCCGCTTTGGAAGGCAGTACAAAGGTGCAAATCAGCAATCCGGCCAGAAAGGTTGCCAGATATCGTCTTGTGTTCGCGGCCACGAGTTTTTCCAATCAATTTGCCAAGACGTCTGCCTGCTCGAAATTGATGGGATGCTCCAGCACCTTTTACCGTTGGACCGCAGTTTACCCCCCTAATTCAGCCTGAATTGGTATATGCACCATTGGTGTACCGCTACTGTACTCTCACTGCACCGTTGGTGCACTTTTCAAGGCATGGATATTCCACAAAACATACGGTCGGAAAGTTCAGCGCAAAAAAATGCCCCTGAAGACTAGCCCCGGGCCATTTGGCATCCTATTCAACCGCCCGAGACTATTACAGTGGAGAGACGACCTATGAGTAAGACCTGGGACAAGTCACGCCTGCCTTCCCGTCATGTGACCGAGGGCCCGGCGCGCGCGCCGCATCGCAGCTATTATTACGCAATGGGGCTCTCCACCAAGGACATTCAGAAGCCATTTGTCGGCGTTGCCTCCTGCTGGAACGAGGCTGCGCCCTGCAATACGGCCCTGATGCGTCAGGCGCATGCGGTTTCAGAAGGTGTAAAGGCCGCCGATGGTACGCCGCGCGAATTCTGCACGATCACCGTCACCGACGGCATCGCGATGGGCCACGAAGGCATGCGCTCATCGCTTGTTTCGCGCGAAGCCATTGCAGATTCCGTCGAGCTGACTATTCGCGGGCATTCCTATGATGCACTGGTCGGCGTCGCAGGTTGTGACAAATCCCTGCCTGGAATGATGATGGCAATGCTGCGTCTCAATGTGCCATCAGTCTTCCTCTATGGCGGTTCGATCCTGCCGGGCCAGTTCGAGGGCAAGGATGTCACGGTGCTCGACGTGTTCGAAGCCGTCGGTGCACATGCTGCTGGCCGCAACGAAATGACCGAGGAAAAACTGCACGCGCTTGAGAAGCTCGCTTGCCCCGGCGACGGCGCTTGCGGGGGACAATTCACTGCAAATACAATGGCCTGTGTGTCCGAGGCGATCGGTCTGGCATTGCCGCTTTCGTCGGCTTTGCCCGCTCCATACCTCAACCGTGACGAGTATGCGGTGGCCTCTGGCGAGGCTGTCATGCGCCTTATCGAGAACAACATACGTCCCCGCGATATCTGCACGCGCGAAGCTTTCGAGAACGCAGCCATAGTCGTGGCCGCGACCGGTGGGTCGACCAATGCCGCGCTGCACTTGCCAGCGATGGCCAATGAATGCGGCGTGAAGTTCGAATTGAAGGACGTCGCAGAGATATTCCAGAAGACGCCGTATATCGCTTCACTCAAGCCGGGCGGCGAATATGTCGCGAAGGACTTTGGTGAAGCTGGCGGCGTGCCGATGTTGATGAAAACCCTTTACGACGAAGGCCTTATCAATGGTGATTGCATTACGGTCACCGGCAAGACATGGGCAGAAAACCTTGAAGAGGTCACCTGGAACCCCAATCAGAAAGTCATCTATCCAGCAGGCAAGCCAATCACGAAAACCGGCGGCGTGGTCGGCCTCTGGGGATCGCTGGCGCCCGATGGGGCCATTGTAAAAGTTGCAGGTCTGGAAAAGCTGCAATTTCGCGGTCCGGCGCGTGTTTTCGAAGGCGAGGAAGCCTGCTTCAAGGCGGTCGCCAATCGCGAGTATAATGAAGGTGACGTCCTTGTGATCCGCTATGAGGGTGCAAAGGGCGGACCTGGTATGCGCGAGATGCTTTCCACCACTGCAGCGATTTATGGGCAGGGCATGGGCGACAAGGTCGCGCTTATAACTGATGGGCGGTTCTCAGGCGCTACGCGTGGTTTTTGTATCGGTCACGTTGGCCCGGAAGCACAGGAAGGCGGGCCGATCGGGCTGCTGGAAGACGGCGACATCATCATGATCGACGCTGAAAAAGGCACCATCGACGTGCGTCTGACACCCGCCGAGTTGCAAGAACGCAAACGGAAATGGAAGCCGCACGACACGAAGTATGGCTCGGGCGCGTTGGCCAAATTCGCCAAACTCGTTGGACCGGCTCACCTCGGCGCTGTCACACATGAAGGCCATTCTGGCGAAAAGCACGTCTATGCAGATATTTGAGCTACGGACCTGATTGCCCAATCCTGGCCTAAAAATGGCCCGCTTGTTCAGCGAGCTTTCAGGAAACAGGTGTTAGGAAGGTTGCATGATCAGGACTATGAATCTTTGTCGCGCTGGCTTTTTGTCGTCTGCCCTGATGCTGGGAGTTGTCCCAACAGCCGCAGCGCTGTCGGCGTCGACATCGTCGGAGTGCCGGGCACAGGCTAAAGCGCTGAAAGCTGAACAGGCAGAGGCCCTCGAAAAGCGCACGCAACGAGATGAGCTTCTTGTAGAAGTCGAAGCTGCAGGTGACGAATGGGAAGCGGCGGAAGCCGTGCGCCTCTTTGGGGCGAATGAGGCATCCAAAGCGGATATTGCCAAAGCTGATTATCATGACCGCAGGTCAGAGCTCACATCGCTTGAGGCGGATCTGCAGTCGACGGTTACCGACCTGAACAGGCACGTGGCTGCCTATAACACCAAGTGCGTCAAGAAATAGAGGCCGCAGCTAGTTGGTCAGCGAGGCGATGACCGGGACGTGGTCCGACGGCTTTTCAAGTCCTCGCGCCGTCTTGAATATCTCCACGGTTTCTAGCCGGTCAGCGGCCTGTGCTGACAGCAATAAGTGGTCAATGCGGATGCCGTGCCCCTTTTGCCAGGCGCCGGCCTGATAGTCCCAGAATGAATATTCGTGGGCGCGGCCGTCTGCCACTTCGAATGCTTCTGTCATACCTAGCCATTGAAGCTGCCTGAAGGCCGCCCGGGTACTTGGCCGCGCAAGTGCGTCATCCTGCCAGACAGCAATGTCCCAACAGTCTTCGTCTCGCGGAATGACGTTGTAGTCTCCAGCCAGGATAAACGGCTCTTCAAGTGCGAGCCTCTGTGCAGCATGGCCAGCTAATCGATCCATCCAGTCGAGTTTGTAGTCATATTTGGGGCCGGGGGCGGGGTTGCCGTTCGGCAGGTAAAGTGCCCCCACACGTACAGGTTGGTCACTCAACACCAATGCTTCGATATAACGAGCCTGTTCATCGGCGTCATCGCCTGGAAGGCCCTTTTCCACATCTTCCAGCGGGTGGCGCGACAGGAGGGCGACGCCATTATAGCTTTTCTGGCCGTGGACCGCACAATTATAGCCGAGTTCTTCAATCTCCATGTAGGGGAAGGCATCGGTCTCACACTTGATTTCCTGCAAGCAGATTACGTCGGCATCGATTGATTTCAAAACTTCGAGCACCGTAGGGAGCCGAGCCTTGATCGAGTTCACATTCCAGGTCGCTATTCTCATCTTTCCATTATAATCGCGATTCCGTAGCGGGACCATTCCCGGCGTGTGGAAACTGTTGAGAAATCAATGAGACCCGCAACAGTAACAGGGGTGACGCGTTTAGCTCGATTCAGCTATGCCCGTACTTGGAAACGAATGCCGGAGAACCCTGTTTTATGCGTTTTGGAATAGTTGTCTTGGCAGTCGCGACCCTGTTGGCGTCATGCGGCCCGACCCCGCAACCAGAGGAACGCTCACTTTCAGATCTTTACGAGGCGGCACCTCGCGGACGGTTGCCATCGACTGTCCAGCCGACAGCTTACAGGCTGGATCTATCTATCGACCCTCGCAAGACCAGGTTTGGCGGGACTGTTGCGATAGACCTTGACCTCGATCAACCGTCATCTGGCATCTGGCTTCATGGGCAGGGGCTGGAAATCAAATCCGTTCGTGTATCCGGGCCAAACCTGGAGCCGACTGAAGGAAGCTGGCGCGACGTGCTGCAATCTGGCGTGGCCTGGATTGGCTTTCCCCGGCGGCTCGGCCCGGGCGAAGCGACCGTAGAGATCGAGTATGCGGCCCGATTTGACGAAAATCTCTCAGGCCTCTTCAGGGTAGACGAACAGGGGCAGGCCTACGCGCTTGCCAAGTCTGAGAGCATTCAGGCCAGACGCTTCCTGCCGGGCTTTGATGAGCCGGGTTTCAAGGCGCCCTTCAGTGTGACGCTGACTATTCCTGATAGCGATATTGCAATCACCAATACTCCAGAGCTGAAACGGGAAGAACTGGATGGTGAACAGGTTCGAATATCATTCAAACGTACGCGGCCATTGTCGACTTACCTGTTGTCGCTGGCCGTTGGAGGTTTTGACAAGGTAGATGGGCCTCGTATTCAGCCAAATGAGCTGCGTGAGGTCGCGGTCCCGCTCACCGGATATACGAGAAAAGGCAAAGGCGCGGATATTTCATACGCCTTGCTGATGACCGAGCCCATGGTCGCATTCTTCGAGCGTGAATTGGGTATTCCATATCCCTATGAGAAGCTGGATATCATCGCCGCCCCACAATGGCCCAGCGGAGCGACGGAACTGGCCGCCGCGATCACTTATCGTGAAAGCCGGATCCTGTTCGGATCGTCTAGCGGACCAGCCTCACGCCGGTCGCTCCTGAATATCCACAGCCACGAGCTTGCCCATATGTGGTTCGGAGACCTGGTCACACCGCCTTGGTGGGACGATCTATGGCTCAAGGAAGCTTTCGCGAGCTGGGCTACGGGAATTGTGCTCTCTGAGCTTGAGCCGATGGGTGGATATGATCTGGATGCGGTCGCCGACAGCGTGAGTGCGATGGGGCTCGATAGCTTGAATAGTGCGAGGGCTGTTCGCGAACCGATCACCATCAATGAAGACATCCGTAACGCATATGATTCGATTACCTACGATAAAGGCCTGGCTGTCATCGCCATGGTCGATTCATATTTTGGGGCAGAGACGTTCAGGCCAGCGCTCGGACGATACCTGACCCGTTTTGCTGACTCTGTTGCAGACAGTGATGACTTCTTTGAGGTTATCGGGCAGGAAACCAACGAGCCGGACATTGCCAAGGCCTTCAGGAGCTTTGTCGAGCAATCAGGACTGCCGAATATCCAGGCGGACCTCAGTTGCGAACCCGAGAGAACGCCAATCGTGACTCTTGCCCAGAGCCGCTACAAGCCGCTTGGTAGTCTCATGGAGGATCGGCGCCGCTGGACGGTCCCATTCTGCCTCAAGGCAGAGAATGACGGACAGGCAGAACGGTACTGCACCATGATTGACGCTGAGACGGTTTCTTTGCCGTTGGTCGACAATGAGACTTGCCCAGCCTGGATTGTCCCGAACGCAGATGGGCGCGGCTATTGGCGTTTCGACATGGATGAGCCTCAATGGGCAACCCTGTCGGTCAATTTTCCGGCCTTGACCAGCGGCGAAGCGCTGACAGCAATCGACAGTGCCAAAGCAAGCTACCGGGCAGGAAATCTGTCTTTGCCTGCCTTGCTGGCGATCGTCGATGCGGGATCCCGCCGGCCAGAGAGACAAGTCGTGTTGGAAGCATCTGACGCTTATCGAATGCTATCCGGACTAGTCGGCGCAGATGAAGACGCCCGGTCCGGGCTGGAAGCGGAGATTGCCCGTGTATTTCAGCCGCGATGGGCCGGACTTGCTGAATCGACAGTCGGCAATGACCGCATCTTGAGATCGCGGCTGGAATCCTTCCTGGCGCGTGTCGGGCACGCTCCGAACCTGCGATCTGAATATAGTCAAGCAGCCCGTGCTTTCGTTGGTTTGCCTGTCGAGGGGGAGATTCGCACCCTGAGCAGTGATGATTTTTCGACTGCACTCGCAATCGGAATGGAAGACGGCGGTGAGCCCTTCCTGAATGCGCTGCTTGATTCGATGCAGACAATTGATGATCCCACCTTCGAGCGCGCAGCAGCCTACGCCATTGGACAGAGCAATGATCCTGAGCTCGTCGAGGCTATCCTCACTTTGAGTCTGTCAGGTGAACTGGGGACGCGCGAAAACTACACAATTGTGCACGGGCAGATGAGCCAGTCACAAACGAGGGATCAGACCTGGTCGTGGCTTCAGGCCAATTTCCCTGCCTTTGTGAAGGTCATACCCGGACAGAGGCCTCGGGCAACACCGCGCCTCGCGTCCGGCCTCTGTACGCCAGAGGGAATCGAGCAGCTCGACGAGCTTTTTGACCGGTATGGCGCCCTCGCGACAGGCTATGAGCGCGCCCTAGCTGAAGCCAAAGAAGGGATCAGCCTTTGCGTGGCGTTCAAGGCCGCAAAGTCTGCAGAGGCGCGAGACTATTTCGCCGCTATCGCCCCGTCCGAGACAGTACCGGAACCCAGCAACTGATCGATATCTTCTGCGGACTTGCCGAGCGACATCAAGATCGAACGGCTGTGTTCTCCGAATTTCGGCGCAGGACCCTTAGGTCCATCATCTGCGCCCGGAAACCTGACGGGAGATGCAGGCGCCTCAAATGTTGACCCGTCACCGGCAGAGGAGGGCACGTTGACGATGCCGCCTGCAGCTTTGACCTGCGCATCCTTTGCCGCTTCCGCGAGTGTCTGAACCGGGGACCAGGCAATGGAGTGTTCATCCAGACGTGACGCGGCCTCGTCGCGCGTTAGGCGGCCGAACCCTTCATCGAGAATATCAACGCAGGCAATTGAGTTTGCGCGTCGACCCTTCGCATTATTGAATCGGGGATCATCAATCAGGTCATCCCGGTCAATGACACGGCAAATGGGTGCCCAGTCCGACTCGCCCTGCCTGGCGACAATGCAGAGCCAGTGTTCATCACGGGTGCGAAAGAAATTCATGATCGGGACTGTCTGCTCATGACGCGCCTTGGTTGAGCCCAAACGGCCAAAGAATAGCTGGATCGCAAAGTCAGAACCGATTGTATAAAGAGCGGTTCTCAGCAGTGACGCTTCGACCAGACGGCCTTTGCCGGTCTTTGTGGCCTCCACAAGTGCAGCACATATGCCAGCGGCGGCGGCGATACTTGTCGTATGATCTCCAAACGCCGTGCGAACGGGAAATGGTTCCTGTCCTTTTGGAATGGTCGCACGCGCGACCCCGGACCGGGACCAGAAGCTTGCGATATCAAATCCGGGCTTGTCTGCGTCAGGGCCATCGAGACCATAGCCCGTCAAGCTGCAATAGACGAGTTTCGGGTTAGCGGACTTCAAGCCTTCGTAATCGAGGCCTGATCTTGTCAATCCGCCCGGGCGAACGTTCGTCAAAAAGACATCGGCGGTGGCGGCGAGTTCCCTCAATAGAGCCTGACCGTTTTCAGTTCGGGTATCGACTGCTATCGACTTCTTGCCTCGATTGTCGAAATCGAAAACCGGATTGTCCTGAATATCGGTGCCGAGCGTACGGAAGAACTTGCGAATCGGGTCGCCGCCAGGAGGTTCAACCTTGATAACTTCTGCTCCCCAGTCGGACAGAATACTACCAGCGCCGGGGGCGGCCATGTAAGTGGCGTATTCAATGACCCTAATACCTTCAAGCATTTAGCCTCGCTCTCTCTACGTCTTCTGTTTTTGTCCGATTGGTAAACCGGAAATTAACTGGCACGCTTCAATTGTCAGCAAATCAGTTTCGGGCACAAGGGAAGGCGTGTCAGATGGGTATTGCAACTATGCGTCCGCAATTGTCACAGGATGACATCCAGCGGCTAATTACGGGCGAGACTTCCGAGGAAAGGGCGGGCATCGCCCACAGGCTGTGCCGGCGTATCGCTACGGATGCGTTGACGCAGGATGAACGCACGCACGCTGAGGAGATCATAAAGATCCTCGCGGCCGATGCTGCGGACCTGGTGCGCCGCACGCTTGCTGTTGCATTGCGCAACTCGCCCAGATTGCCTCGCGATGTTGCGTTGAAGCTCGCCCAGGATATTGAGGCTGTGGCGCTACCGGTTCTGGAGCATTCGCCTTCCTTCACAGATGAAGACCTTATTGAGCTGGTGCTTGCAGTGACATCGGCGAAGCAATCTGCCATCGCGGCCCGTGAACACGTGAATGCGGAACTTTGCGAGATCATCAGTCAGCACTCATCCGCCGAAGCTGTTGAGACGCTTGCGCGGAACCGGGGCGCAAGCTGGACGCACAAGGCTTTTGAAAGTTCGATTGAGCGTTTCCCTAAGGATGAGGCGGTGACGTCTGCTATCGTCCAGCGTGAGCACATTCCTGTGCACATTGCGGAAAAGCTTGTCTCGCTCGTGTCGGGTCAGGTGTTCGACCTTCTCGTGAACAGACATGAATTACCTGCGCAGCTGGCAATCGACCTGGCTGCTGGTGCGCGAGAGCGAGCCACCATTGATCTGGTTGAACAGGCAGATCGCAGCAATGACATGCAACGCTTTGTACATCAGCTGGACCTGAATGGACGACTTTCTCATTCGCTGATCATGCGAGCGCTATGTGTGGGACACATGAAGTTCGTTGAATATGCCTTGGCCGAACTGGCAGGTGTACCCCACAACCGTGTCTGGCTGATGATTCATGATGCCGGACCACGTGGTCTTGCCGCAATTTTTGACCGGTCAGGGTTACCGCGCAAATTATTGCCGGCGTTCAAAGCTGCGGTGAACGTATTTCATGAAACAGAGCTCGACGGCGGGCCACATGACAAAGCCCGGTTTCGGTCGCGCATGATTGAGCGTGTCCTCACCCAGTTTCAGGCGATCCCCAAGGATGATCTCGATTATCTTCTTGAAAAGCTGGACGCTTATTCAGAGCAGGCGGAACAGGCCGAAGAACAGCCCCGCACAACTGTCAGGCCGGCAAAAGCCGTTTAGCCATCCACAGCAGGTTTTACGCCGAGTTCAATTCCGAGGACTGCAAGATCGTCACCATCCCGGTAGCGTGCATTCTCGGCGATTACGGCTATGCCGCAGGATACTGCGGCGTCGATCCGTTTCATCAGGTCTTCTTCACGCCACAGGTGGTTGGCATCGACCCGAACTGAATCGAGCATCAGGCGTAAACCCGTATCGAGTGGGGTGCACCAGGATTTGGTTGCATTGACACCCACCCGGAAACCGCGGCGACGCAGCGCTTCAATGCTGCGTGTGACATCTGCTTTGGATTGCGAAAGTGATGCGTCAGTAACTTCAATACAGACTTCCTGAGGGCAGATCCGACTGCGCGCAGCAGCGGCTTCGCAGGCCATTGGCGTATCCGGGTGCATCATCGCGGCGATAGGGGCTTCAATGATGATTGGCCGCGCACTCACATTTTCCCGCAGGGCGAGCGTCGCTACTGTTTCAACATGATGAGCAAGCCAGAGGGCCGGACTGATGCATTCTGCTATCAGCCCGGATTCACCAAAACTCACACGCTCTTCATAACGCTTTGGAGTTTCGGCAATCGTGTTGACAATGTCACCTTTGACCAAGTGAACCACTGGAGCGAAGCGGACGGTCGGCAATGTGGGAATAACGGTCGTTTTCGGCTGAACGCTGGTTCTCACTTGTTGCATGCTGCACCTCGGTCTGTGATTGTCTTCTGAAACAACACTTACGGGAGGCGTGTTGAGATCACGCGCATTTCCGGATGAGGATTTTTGGCAAATTTGCTGGAATTTTGGGAGAAACTGAAGTGTCTGATGCATCATCCGAACCGCGCCTGGCGGCGACAATCCTGTTATTGCGCGACGCGCCCGAACTTCAGGTCTTGATGGTCAAGCGCCATTACCAGATTGATTTCGCCGCAGGTGCTCTGGTGTTCCCCGGTGGCAAGGCAAATGACGAAGATGAATCTTCAGAGTGGACAGCGCTGTGCGATGGTGACCATTCGGGCGCTGACCGCGCGGCGCGCATTGGCGCTATTCGTGAAGCGTATGAAGAGAGTGGGATAATTCTCGCACGCCATAAGTCAGCACGCGGTGCAGGCGCTCCCCTCATTGGCGCTGATGTCGCCGGCAAACTCGAAGAGTTCCGAGCGGCTGTCGACAGGCGCGAAAAGAGTTTTCTCGAATTGATTGAGAGCAATAATCTTGTACTGGCGCTCGACACGCTTGTTCATTTTGGTCATTGGATCACGCCGGATATGATGCCGAAGCGTTTCGACACACATTTCTATCTTGCGCCGACACCTCCAGACCAGCTGGCGACACATGATGGCCGTGAGACAACCGATGCTGTCTGGTTGTCGCCATCCCTTGCACTCGATATGGAGGCCTCTGGCAAAGCTACGATCATATTCCCGACCAAGATGAACCTTGGAAAACTCGCCGAAACCCGCAGCGTTCCAACCGCGATCAGCCGCTTTTCGGGTGAGGCGGTTGTGACGGTTTTGCCTGTGGTCGGCGAGGATGAGGCCGGCAATCCATGTCTGCACATTCCCGCAGAGGCGGGCTATGTTCAGGTTACCGAGCCGCTTGAACGCGTCGCCAACGTCATCAAACGCTAAGCGGCACAAATCACCGCGGGCGATAGGCTAGCGGGCGTTCGTTTTCATCAAGGTTCAGATACCGGTCACGCAATTTGGTCTGGCGGCTCGTCAGTGACTGTTCGTTGCCTTCGATAAAAATCCGGACGGGCGCACTTGTCACTTCCAGTGGGTCGCCATCCCAGATGACCAGGTCTCCAGCGCTGCCCGGCATTAGTGAGCCCAGTCGTGGAAGGCCGAATATGGCTGCTGGTGCCGACGTTATGGCTCGCAACGCGTCTTCGTGATCAACCCCGCTGCCCACAGCATTTCCCGCGCTTTGAAGTACCAGCCGGGATTGATGACTATCATCATCGAAATAGGCAAAGGCCGTTGTTACACCCGCCTCAATCAGTCTGGCGGCATTTTCCTGTGTCGAGCCGAGACGCTCAAACGCGCCTGGGAGGTTGGCATAAGGATCAATAATTACGCCGACATTGGCGCTTGCCAGTTCATTCGCGACCATCCAGCCTTCCTCGGCTCCGACGAGGGCGATCCGCAAGCTGGGATTGGCATTCTTCAATTCAATCACGTTGCGAATGTCACTGGCGCGGCTGACCGCGATCAGAATCAATTGCTGTCCTTTAGCGGCCGGCGCTAACGCCTGGGCATCTACACGATTGAGAGCGTCACCTTCATTGTTGGCAATAAAGCGGGCAGGATAGGTTCGTGCGTCGACCAAGGCCGCTCTGAGTGTTGCCCAGGCAGCTGGCCGCGATCCGCCTTCAAGACCTGCGCCTGCCTCTCCCATATTGATGAATGTAAATGCCTTTTGACGCGTGACCGATTCCGGTTTGCCGCTCATATCTGCGATAAAACCCTGACCACCAAACAAGCCGGACCCGAATGAGGGGGCAATAGCGGCCCGGGTAACACCAGAGATCCGAGTCACGGCGACGTTCGTCGCAAGCGGGTTGTAAGCGTCAGTCATATCAAGGGCCGCGCTATAGCCCGAGAGTGGGGCGACTGTGTCATTTGTCGGGTCTTCTGCGCCAACTTCCACAATACCTATCCGGCTGAAAGCGCTGAAAATGCCCGGCGTAACCCATGAGCCATCAGCGTCTATGGTTTCAATACCCGAAGGGACGAGGGCATCGGTGCCAGCTGAAATGACTGAGCCATTTCTGATAATGACGGTGGCACCTTCTATCAGTTCCTCACCCGTCCAGAGCTTTGCGTTCTGTAGAGCGATATCCTGACTGGCGGCATTGAGCGCGATCAATGTCGAGGATGCGAGCGCGATGGTGACGAACTTTCTCATTTCACGTCTCCTTCGCCGGGTTGGCCGAGTTCGAAGTCTGTCACAGGCGTCAGTGCGGGGTCATTCCGGTCGAACATCAGTGCCCCATCAATGTAGACTTTCTCTGCGTTCGCATAAACGCTGAACGGATCGGCCGACCAGACAACGACATCGCCATCCTTGCCAGCCTCGAGTGAACCGGTCTTGTCGAAGATACCAAGCGATTTTGCTGGATTGGCCGATAGCCAGGCCCAGGCATCCGCATTCGATATTTCTATACCCGCGCGGCGGCCGTCAGCGAGTGCCTTGGCGGCTTCCTGATTGAGCCTTTGTATCCCTATGTCGCTGTCAGAGTGGACGATCGCGCAGGCGCCGGCATCATGAACCATCGGAATGTTTTCGGGGATGCCGTCATACGCTTCCATCTTGAAGCCCCACCAATCGGCCCACATCGATGAACATATATCATTGGCGGCCAGCTTGTCGGCTATTTTATAACTCTCGACGGCGTGATGAAACGAGGTGACCTTGTAGCCAAATTCCTTCGACATATCGATGACCTGCGCCATTTCATCGGCGCGATAGCAATGCATATGGACGAGTATGTCGCCATCGAGCACGCCTTTAAGTGTATCGAGTTCAAGGTTGCGAGTGGGCGGCTCGCCGCCATCCTCTTCCCACTTTTCCCATTTGGCCCTGTATTCGGCCGCCTGTATCCAGGACGTGCGATAGCCGGCTACATTGCCCATACGCGAATAGGGTGCGCCGCCCGGAAAGCGCCCGCCACCATATCCGTAAACGCGTTTTGGGTTTTCGCCACAGGCCATCTTCAAAGTGTATGGCGCGCCGGGAAACTTCATGCCCTGAACAGTGCGCGACGCGACATTTTTCAAAGTAACCCCTCGACCGCCAAATAGGTTCGCTGAACCGGGGAGGATCTGCAGTGACGTTACGCCGCCGGCAAGTGCGCGTGTGAAGCCGGGGTCCTGTGGCCAGACGCCATGCTCAGCCCAGACCTCTGCCGTCACGGGTCCTGATATCTCGTTGCCATCGCTATGTGCGCTCACGCCAGGCGACGCATAGACGCCGAGATGGGAGTGATTGTCGATGATGCCGGGTGTGATGAATTTCCCGGTCGCATCGATGACGGTCGCGTCTGCCGGAACATCCACGTCTTCACCGATCGCGGCGATGTCACCATCCACGATCAGCACATCGTAGCTGGCAAAAACCCCGCCTATGCCATCGTAGACTGTTGCACCGGTCAGCATTACCGGGGCAGAGGGATAGGGCTTGTAGGTCGATGGGTAGGGGTTCTTGTCGAAATTGCCCAATGCAGACTTGGCAGAAGCCGCATCGGCATTCCTGACCTTGTCCTTGTCATCGCCGCAAGCTGTCATGGAAAGCGATACGGCGGTTATGGCCGCGAGATACGCTACGTTCTTCATTGTGGCCCCTCTGCCAATAGAGTTTGAGCCATAGTGTAGGTATTGTGGATCAGTTCAATGGAGGCGAGCCAAATTTTGAAGTGGCGGCCTATGTTCGCCGTTTAAGGATGCTGCGAGCAAGGATGGCATAGCCAAATTCCCGGATCCGACTGATCGGGCCGAACTCGCTTGTTGCAATCTGAGCGAGGCGCCGTTGCAAGCGACCAGCGGCAGCGTCTTCCTTGTTAGCACCAAGCCAGCGCCAGACGGTATCGCTAAGCTGGTGGCGCGCAGCACGCATTCCTGAACCCGTCACGAAAACACTGCGGGTCGGGCGCGTGGCATTTGCAAAGTATTTTTTATAGTGGTCGTGCCCATTCGCCAGATCATAGGTGCTGATGCCCATTTCGGGCAGCGAGATGAGGGCCTTCATGAGCAACAGGTTGCCGGGGGAGTAGGCTGAATATGCCGGATCAAAAACCGCAATCCATGGATGATATTCAGAACCAATCTTGATGCCAAAATGAGCACTGATCAGGCGTTCGCCGCATCTCAGGATAATGGCGAAGTTGTATGGGCTCGCGGCCACGGCATCGAGAACTTGTCTGGATGCGGTGGTCGCCGTGAGATCAACAAGGCCAGAGTCCCGATACTGCTTGCTTTTGAGATCGAAAATCTCGGTAAGCGTGGATCCGGAAACAGGTCCCCATTCGAGTTTCATTTTGCCCGCATCGCGTTCGATCTGGTTTGCAAGGCGCCGGAAATTCTTGAAGCGTTTGGCATGCGCCGCACGCCTGCTTTCGAGGAAGTCTTCAGGGCTCAAGTCGCCGGGCCGGATCAGGTGACTCTCGGTAATATGCGAAGATGGGCATCGTTCTGGCGTCTGCATTGAAACAACGGGTTCGGCTTCAACGACTGACGTGCTGGAGAATGCCGGAATGCCGGCAAGCTGAATCAGATCATCGAGAGGCGCATTTACCTCTACCGACAAGACAGGCCCGGAATAGTCAGCGAATGGCGCACCAAGTGGGCGCGCCAATCCATCCGGACGCAGATGTACAGCAAGAACGCCCTGGAGCAGGTCGTCCCGCTCAAACAAGGCAATCCGCACATCATCGCGGATACTGGACATGATCGATGCAAACTCCGGCCTCAGCAAAGCGCTCTGATAGTCGTGGCGCTGGTCACACAGGCCTCGCCATTGTTCGACCTCGCTCGGCGTGAGCTCGTCGTAGCGGACAAGTCTCGCCGAGAGCTGGCTTTGAGAAAGGGATGTTTGAGCCATTACGCGCCGCGCCTCATCCTATCGGCCGGGTGCAGTTTGCCGTCGAAAGATCGATTGTAAACGTCGGCTGGGTCGGTGCACGGCGAGGCTGGGAGCGCCCGGTGGTTTTTAGCAAGCGGGCAAGGGCCGCTTTCCCAATGGTGGCGGCGGACAAGGTCTGAGGGCGGCGAGGTTTTAGCCCGAAATCGCGCCGAAGCCGTCCGTTTGCATATATGGCGTTTGCGCGAACGAGCGCGGGCAGTGTCATGAATTCGCACGATAGCGATACGTTCATCATGTCCGCATTCTGGATACGGTGCGGTGCGGTTTGTGGCCATGTCACGGCCATGCCGGGTTTGAGGTCTATACAGACGGCTTCGCGGTCGAACGTCGACTGAAAGGCAAGTCCTTCTTCCTGCTCAAGGAGGGCAATCGCTTCCAGACGCTCGTCAGGCGCATATTCATTGCGCGGTGGGTAGAACCACACCTTCTTTTCGCCGCGGACCTGCAGAAGCGCGACAAGCGGAATATCGAGGTGGTAGTGGACGTGAACATTCGGCGAGGATATCAAGACCCCCATATCGCGTTTGAGCGTGCGCTGGCCGGTTGCGCTTGTGATGGAGTCGAAAATGTCATCGCCAACGGACGCATAGTCTGCAACGTGCAGATTGGTGGCTCGGAGGTTCAGCCAGATACGACCGCGCTTGACCGCTTCCAGCAGATCGGTACCTGACATGTCTCCAGCTGTCCCGCGAACGGGTGCTTCTTCGCCTTCACCGTGATTGGCGAACGTCCAGATGCCCAGCTTGTCGCGAGGGTATGCATCAAGCAAGGCTGCCAGGGATGCGTCGCAGAAAAGCGGTGACTGATGTAGTGTGTGACTGGCTTCGACGAGCGTCTTGCCAAAGTCTGCTTTCGTTGATCCAGGCCAATTGATCGCCATGATGTGTCCCGCACTGTTACAAGCAGCGCGGTTTAGCCGGGCAAATCAGCCTCGATCGCGCTATTCTCCTGAGAGGCGAGCAAGATCCGGGCCTAAATGTCGACAGTACAGAATCAGATGTCGAGTTCTTCGGCGAAGTGGGCATTTTCCTGAATGAACCGGAAGCGGTGTTCGGCCTTCTTGCCCATCAGGGTTTCAATCAGCTCAGCAGGTCGCAATTCAGTCAAAGCATCCATCGAATCAGGAAGGGTGATGCGGGCCATGGTCCGGGTGGCCGGATCCATGGTTGTTTCCTTGAGCTGCGCCGGGTTCATTTCACCGAGACCCTTGAAGCGGCCGACTTCAACTTTCTGGTTGGGTTTGAATTCTTTTTCGAGAAGATCAGCCTTCTGCTCTTCATCCATCGCGTAGACCGATTTGCCTTTATAACTCAGACGGAATAGCGGCGGCATCGCCATGAAGAGACGACCGCTTTCGATCAGGCCGGGTGTCATCTGGTAGAAGAACGTGATCAGCAGCGCGGCAATGTGCGCGCCGTCAACGTCAGCATCCGTCATGATAATCACGCGTTCGTAGCGTAGGTCATCAATGTTGAATTGGGATTTCAGACCCGTACCAAGGGCGAGCATCAGGTCCGACAGTTCCTGATTCTTGTCCAGCTTGTCATCCGAGGCCGATGCCACATTCAGGATCTTGCCCCTAAGCGGCAAAATGGCCTGGGTTGCCCGGCTACGTGCTTGCTTGGCCGAGCCTCCAGCGGAATCGCCTTCGACGATAAAGAGTTCTGTATTCTCTGGCCCGTTGCTCGAACAGTCGGCCAGCTTGCCCGGAAGCCGCAGTCGTTTTGTAGCCGACTTGCGGGCAACATCCTTGGCCTTCCGCCGCTTGGCTCGCTCGTCTGCGCGTTCCATCGCCCAGTTCAGGAGCTTGTCTGATTCTTTCGGACTGGCTGCAAGCCAGTGATCAAACCTGTCCCGAACGGCATTTTCAACGAGGCGGAAAGCGGCGGTCGAGGATAGCTTGTCCTTGGTCTGGCCAACAAATTCAGGACCGCGAATAAACACCGAAAGCAGAATGCCCGCATACGCCATGATGTCGTCGGCGGTAATTGCGCTGGCCTTCTTTTGCCCGGTCAGTTCGCCATAATTGCGCAGACCTTTTGTGATCGCCGACCGGAGCCCGGCTTCATGGGTTCCGCCATCCGGCGTCGGGATCGTATTGCAATACGACCTGGAAAAACCGTCTGCATCGCCAAAGCCAGCAGCCGTCCAGGCAATCGCCCATTCAACTTTGCCTTCGCCAGATTCGACGAGACCAGAAAAGGCTTCTGAGGTAATTGTCGCCTTGCCTTTGAAAACCTCGTCCAGCTGATCGGCGAGGCCATTTGGGTAGCTGAGTACGGCTTCGGCGGGTACTTTGGAGTCTTCTGGGAGCAATTCGGGCGCGCAGGACCACCGCAGTTCGACCCCGCGATACAAATAAGCTTTTGAGCGCGCCATCTGGAAAAGTCGGCCGGGCTTGAACCGCAGCTTTTCACCAAAGATTTCATGATCAGGCTTGAACTTCACGGTCGTACCGCGACGATTAGGGGCAGCGCCCTTCAACTCGACCGGGCCGACGACGTGTCCGCGCTCGAATGACTGCACGTAGAGCTTTTTGTCACGTGCAACTTCGACGTCCACACGCTCAGACAGGGCATTGACGACCGAGATGCCAACACCGTGCAGGCCGCCAGCGGTCGCATAGGCCTTGCTTGAGAACTTACCGCCTGAGTGAAGCGTCGTCATGATGACTTCGAGCGCTGACTTTCCAGGGAATTTGGGGTGTGGGTCAACCGGAATGCCGCGGCCATTGTCTGACACCGTCAGATAGCCATCCTCCGCGAGGTGGACTTCGATCCGGCTTGCATGTCCTGCAACGGCTTCGTCCATGGCGTTGTCGAGGATTTCAGCGAACAGGTGATGATAGGCCCGTTCGTCGGTGCCGCCAATATACATGCCCGGTCGCTTGCGCACAGGCTCAAGACCTTCAAGGACTTCAATGTCCTTCGCGGAATATCCGGTTTCGTCTGGCGTCATATTATCGAACAATTGTGCCTGGTTTGAAGCTGCCATTGGAATCCCCGTCTAGACCGACTCACCGAAATGATACGAGCCCCAATGACAGAAGGAATAGGCTTAACGGGTCGTTAACCTTCCGGCGTGTTTCGGTGGATTGCCGTGACAAATGTCAGCCATAGTGATCAGTAAGCAAGCGAGCACGCGCAAAGACTGCCTCGAACATCTCTGGAGTCAGGCGTCTGGTGTTCGTGTTGTATCGGGAGCAATGGTAGCTTGATAGCAGTACCATGCCACCGGGTAGCTCATATTCCACGGCGTGGCCAAACGGGTAATCCTTCAGCTTGAGATCAAATGCCCGTACAGTTGAATCGTGAGATATTTTCCCAAGGCAGAGCAGCACTTTTGCGTTGGGAAGCGACGCAATACGGGACTGTAAAAAGGCCCGACACTGGTTCACTTCGGTGCCTACCGGTTTGTTTTGGGGGGGGACACACCGCACGGCATTCGTGATCATTGCGTTTTTCAAAAGCAGGTCGTCGTCCGGCCGAGCCTGATATTCGCCTTCGGAGAACCCAAATTTGTTCAGCGTTGCGTAGAGCAGATCACCGGCCCAGTCGCCTGTAAACGGTCGGCCAGTCTTGTTTGCCCCTGTGACGCCGGGAGCAAGTCCAATCACCAGTAGCTGTGCGTTTTCGTCGCCAAATGAAGGAACGGCACCATTGAACCAGCCGGGATGTTCCAGGCGGTTCTTGGACCGGTACGAAACCAGACGGGGACAGAGCTCACAATCATAAGGCGCTTCGGCCGGCGTGCTGGCTTTGGCGCTAGTCATACCCGTCATCTCCGTCTTGTGGGTCACTGTCCCGCTTTGGGCGCGCAATCAGGTTGGCCATATCGGCGAGATCAATGAAAACGTCTGCCTCCCGGCGGAGTTCATCGGAAATCGTCTGTGTCTGCCCTTTTACGGAAGAGACGATCGTGATCCGGCACCCCTTTGTCTTGAGGGCTTCGACCGCACGCCTGAAGTCTGAATCTCCTGCGAACAGGACGACGTGATCGACACGGTCGGCCAGGTTGAGCATGTCAACAGTCATTTCAACCAGCATATTTCCGCGAAACCTGCGCCGACCATCCTGGTCGCTGAATTCCCGCGCCGGCTTCTGGACTACATTGAATCCGTTATAGGTGAGCCAGTCCACAAGCGGCCGGACAGGGCTGTATTGGTCGGTCTCCACGATGGTCGTGTAATAACTGGCTCTTAGCAACCGTCCGCGATTTTGAAATTCAGTCAGGAGCTTGCGAAAATCGATCTCGAGATTCAGCGAACGGGCAGTCGAGTAAAGGCCTGCACCATCAATTAAGATGGCGAGGCGCTCATCTTTGTAAAAGGCCATAATTACAATACCGATCAGAAAAGGGGTTCTTCAATGCATGGCAGGCTAGTTTCGCACTGCAATCTTCGCAAGACAGTGGGTTGTCTTGGTGTGCTGCGGCGCATATAAAAATCGATTACAGGAGATTTCCCATGGCACGTGTTACAGTTGAAGACTGCATTGAGCAGATCCCAAATCGCTTCGAACTCATTCTTGTCGCTGCGCAACGCGCGCGCATGATCCGCGAGGGCTCCCCCCTTACAGTCGATCGCGATAATGACAAGGATCCAGTCGTTTCACTGCGTGAGATCGCAGACCGCTCTGTCAGCCTTGATGCTGTCCGTGAGGGCCTTATCGCAACGCTTCAGGAAGTCCGTCCGGGCGAAGAGGAAGAACGCGAAGCAGATCGCGTCGCTCTGGAAGCTGCGCCAGCAGCCAGCGAAGAAGACGTGATGCGTGCCTATCAGGCCGAACTTGAATCGGGACGTGACGACAGGTTCTAGAGTGTCATGACCATTGCGGCCGTAGAGATTACTGATCGGTCGCCCGCAAATATGGAGCGGCGCGAGTCTGGAGCTCGCGTCGATATCCCCAGTCGCGAAGACCTCATTGAGGCGGTTAAATCCTACCATCAAGAGGTCGATGCAACACTTCTGGGTGACGCATATGCCTTCGCCAAAGAAAAGCACGGCGAACAACTTCGGCAGTCTGGCGACCCATATTATTCCCATCCAGTGCAGGTTGCGATGCTTCTGGCTACGATCCGGCTGGACGAATGCACGATTATGGCAGGCCTTCTTCACGATACGGTGGAAGACTGCGATGTTTCGCTTTCCGAGATTGAACGCCGCTTCGGCGAAGACGTCAGGGATCTTGTCGATGGCGTGACGAAGCTCGGCAAACTCGACTACAAGTCAGAGAAGTCAAAGCAGGCCGAAAACTTTCAGAAGTTCATTCTTGCGACTGTGCAGGATGTCCGCGTGCTGCTGGTCAAGCTCGCGGACCGATTGCATAATATGAGGACGCTTCACTTCGTGCCGAAAGAAGCGTCCCGTCTCAGAATTGCCCGCGAAACCATGGAAATCTATGCGCCACTGGCGCGGAGGATTGGTCTTTATGCCGTGGCATCGGAGCTGGAAGATCTGTCGTTTCACCACGTAAATCCAGCAGCGCGGGAAAGCATAATCCAGAAGCTCGAGGAATTATCATCGGAAAATGCTGATGACCTCGAACGCATCCGCTTCGCTATCAAGCAGGTTGTTGGTGAGCATGGGATTGAAGCGCGCGTAAAGGGGCGGAGAAAGCAGCCTTATTCAATCTGGCGAAAGCTTGAGAAGAAGTCGATTTCGTTCCGCGACGTCGCCGACATCTTCGCTTTCCGCATCATCGTGAGTACGACGGAGGAGTGCTACAAGCTCCTCGGTGCCTTCCACACTGTCTGGGCATGCCTGCCGGACCGGTTTCGGGATTTCATCTCGGTGCCCAAGCCGAATGGCTATGCCTCTATCCACACAACTGTGCGGGCATCAGGCAACCGTCTGGTGGAGTTGCAGATACGCACCGAGGCAATGGACGACACAGCCGAACACGGCGTTGCGGCTCACTGGACTTACAAGAACAGTGAGTATGGTTTCGACCTTGAATCTTCCAAAGCCGCCGGCCTTGATCCGGGCGCGAATCTCAGAGCTTTCGGAGAATTGCTCGCCGATGGTGCTGACCCGGACGAATTTCTCGAGCACGCCAAGCTCGAAATGTACCGTGAGCATGTCTTCGTGTTCACGCCGAAAGGCCGCCTCATCATCCTGCCCGGTGGCGCGATGCCGCTCGATTTTGCATATGCCGTTCACACGGCCGTCGGCGATACGTGTGACGGCGTGAAGATAAACGGAGTCATCCGGACTTTGCGCACGACGCTGAAGAATGGCGACGTCGTTGAAATCCTTCGCCGCAGTGAGTCACGGCCCGTGGTGGGGTGGGAGGCACTGACGGTCACGGGAAGGGCAAGGTCTGCAATACGGCGCCTGATCCGTGATCGTGAGCAGGCAGAGTTCGTCAAGCTTGGTCGTTCACTTATCGACCGTGATTTGCGTCGGGCTGGGCTGGATCCCTTCGAGATCGATATGCCCCGCGTCGCGCGGCGCGCCGACTTCGAAACCTCAGAAGCCCTTGCCGAAGCAATCGGCCGTGGACGGTATGAAACGTCGGATTTTATCCGGACAGTTTTCCCGGGCCATGAGCCAGTCCAATCTATCCCGGCGGACCGCACCGTGCTGGACGACGACCATGCCCGGCAGATGGTTGCTGGTGAAGATCTTACGCCGGGCATTACACTGCATCTGGGCGAGTGTTGTCACCCGATTCCAGGAGACAGGATCATCGGCCTGCGAGAGCCTGAAAAGGGCCTCGTTATCCATACGATCTTCTGTCGCCGCGTCGCGGAATTTGAAGACCGCCCGGATCTTTGGGTAGACCTGCGCTGGAACGAACTTTCCAAAAAGGGCGTCGTTGCCGTTGGCCGCATCAGTGTCCGCGCAATCAACAAGCGCGGGGTGATGGCCAGTCAATGTTCCGCGGTCGCACAGGCAGGCGGAAACATAACGCGTGTGCAAACAGGTGAACGAACGTCCGACTTTCTCCAGCTCGTATTCGATATCGAGGTTGAAGATCTGCGGCATCTGGAGCAGATAAAGGCCGCATTACGCGCGCTCGCTGTTGTGGAGAGCGTTGACCGGCTGGAGGAGAATAGCAATTGACCGATGAAGATGTGCTCGACGTGTTTCGCGAAGCTGGTGCACTTCTGGAAGGTCATTTCATTCTCTCATCAGGACGCCGCAGTCCCGTTTTTCTCCAGAAGGCCCTGGTTTTTTCCCAGCCTGACCTCGCCGCCAGGCTTTGTGAGGCGCTGGCGCGTCTGGTCGAAACACGTTTCGGAAAGATAGACGTCGTTGCGGGCCCGGCTGTTGGTGGCATCATTCCGGGTTATGAGCTGGCGCGGCAACTTGGCTGTCGATCCATCTTTGCGGAACGGGTGGATGGTGTCCTTCAATTCCGGCGTGGATTTTCAATAAAAGAAAATGAAAAGATCCTGATAGCTGAAGACATTGTGACAACCGGGTTATCTTTCCGCGAGACGGTACAGGCTCTCGCAAAGCTCCCGGGTGAAACGGTCGGTGGATCCTGCATTATCGATCGCTCGAACGGCAAGGCGGATGTTGGATGTGACCTTATCTCGCTGGCTCGAGTGGATTTCCCTGACTACGCGCCTGATGACCTGCCGCCGTCTCTCGTCGATATCCCGGCCGTAAAGCCGGGAAGCCGCGGACTGGCGTGAGGGGCGGATAGGCCATGATCATCGGAATGGGCAATGATCTCTGCAACATTGAGCGAATTGAACGCTCGATCCAGCGGTTTGGTGATCGTTTCAAGCAACGCTGCTTCACGGAAACTGAAATTGCGCTCGCGGAAAGGCGTCGGCGCTCCGCAGAAACGTATGCCAAGCGTTTTGCGGCGAAGGAAGCCTGCGCGAAGGCGCTTGGGACAGGCGTTCCAAGACGGGGTGTTCACTGGACTCATATGGGCGTGGTTAATCTGCCGTCTGGAAAGCCAACCATGCATCTCACTGAAGGGGCGGCCCGTCGCCTTGAGGAGATGACACCCGATGGACATGAAGCGTTGATCCACCTCACCATCACTGACGATCACCCGTGGGCGTCGGCGGTTGTAATTATCGAAGCGATACCTTTAAAAGCCGGACAATGAAGCCCGCTCGCCCCAAGAGAACCCGATTGCGCGCCGCCGGGCGCGTGGTGAAGCGCAAGCGCCCCGAACTCGATCCGGCTAAACGTGAAGACCTTGAGAAACGTCTCGGATACAGCTTCCGAAATGTCGAGTGGCTAAACCGCGCGCTCACTCATCCGAGCCTGATCGACAATTATGACGGCGATGCCCAGTTTTCCAACCAGAGACTGGAGTTCCTGGGCGACAGGGTGCTCGGCCTGATTGTTGCCGAACTGCTCATCGCAAAATTTCCAGCGGAACGCGAAGGATATCTCACCAAGATCTTTCATCAACTCGTATCCGGCGAAGCTTGCGCCGAAGTCGGGGAAAAGATTGGTCTGAGAGACTTCCTATTTCTTGATGTGTCCATGCAAAAGAACAAGCAGGGCAGCTACGACAAGAGTGTTGCTGACGCGATCGAGGCGGTAATTGCGGCCATATACCGCGACGCCGATCTCGATGCAGCGAGAGATTTCATCAGCCGGCACTGGATCATGGAGCTTGTCGACCGGGAAGTCTCGCAGCAAAACCCCAAAACGCGTTTGAGCGACTGGTGTGGCGCAAACAGAAAGCCGTATGCGGTGTATGATATCGTGGACCGTTCCGGATCAGATCATGAGCCTGTGTTTACCGTGAGGGCGCGTGTGGATGGTGCGGGTGAGGCGACCGAAAAGGGCAGGTCACGTCAGGACGCTGAAATGGCCGCTGCCGATAAGCTATTGAGAGAATTGTTGCGTAATGGAAGCTGAAGACATCAAACGTGCGGGTTTCGTCGCCATTATTGGTGCTCCGAATGCGGGTAAATCGACGCTGACGAACGCGCTTGTCGGGACGAAAGTCGCCATTGTTACGCACAAGGTCCAGACGACACGTTTTCCGGTCAGGGGCGTGGCGCACAGCAATGACGCTCAGATCGTTATTGTCGACACGCCAGGTATTTTCAGCGCGCGAAGGCGGCTGGACCGCGCCATGGTGAAAGCAGCGTGGTCTGGTGCTGCCGATGCGGATGCTGTCGTGCATCTTATTGATGCTGCGGCGTGGATTGCCGAAAAGGCAGGCGAGGCATCGCCTGCGCAGCGAAGATCAGTTGAAGACGATGAGAAAGTCATCGAGACACTCAAGCGTACCGAACAAAAGGCGCTATTGGCACTGAACAAGATTGATCTGTTTCCGCATGACCAGATTCTGCCCCTGATTTCACAGTTCAGCGCCATGGACGCCTATGAAGAGGTCTTCATGATTTCGGCGGAAAATGGTGACGGCGTAGACCGTCTGCTGATCAGCCTTGCCGGCCGCATGCCCGAAGGAGGCGCAATGTTCCCCCCCGAACAATCTGCGGATATACCAATGCGACTTCTGGCAGCGGAGATTACCCGCGAAAAGCTGATGCTGCGCCTGCACGAAGAACTGCCTTACCAGCTCACAGTGGAAACCGAAGGCTGGGAAGACTTCCGCAATGGTGACGTAAAGATCCAGCAGGCGGTTATCGTCGGGCGCGAAACCCACAAGGCGATGGTGCTCGGCAAGAATGGCCAGACCGTCAAGGCTGTCAGCAGGGCGGCGAGGCAGGAACTCAGTCAGCTTCTTGACCGAAAGGTCCATCTCTTCCTTTTCGTGAAGGTCGATGAGAAATGGCAGGAGCGTCGTGAATCCTACTCCAATCTCGGTCTGGAGTTTGATACCTGATGCAATGGCGCGATGAGGGTTTTATCCTCGGAGGGCGAAAATTCGGGGAAAGCGGCTTAATTCTGGACGTGCTGACACGAGAGCGAGGCCGAAGGTCCGGGCTGGTTTACGGCGGCGCCTCAACGAAAAAGCGCGGGCAGTTCGAACCTGGCAATTCATTGCAGCTTTCGTGGTCGGGGCGCCTGGAAGACCAGCTAGGAAGGTTCGAGGTTGCAGAGGCGACAAAGTTCCGTGTTGCACGGTTGCTGGACCTGCCGGATGCCCTTCGCGCATTGACCGCAATTTGCACATTGTTGCGAGGAGCCCTGAACGAAGGTGACCACGCCGGCTCGGCGATGTACGAGGCAACGATCATGTTGCTCGATAGCCTGGAAGAGGACGAGGTCTGGCCAGCCCTTTATGTTCGTTGGGAGCTCGGTCTGTTGTCTGCGCTCGGATTTGGGCTGGATCTCGATGCTTGTGCCATCAGTGGCGCAAATGATGGCCTGACGCACGTTTCACCGCGCACGGGCAGGGCGGTGCGCGGGTCGGACGCGGAAGATTATGTTGATCGCCTGTTCAGGCTCCCACGCTTCCTTGTGGACCCTGCAGCGCATACCTCTGCAGAGGAAGTCGCCGATGGCCTGAATCTGACCGGGTATTTTGTTGAGCGTCGCCTGTTCCATGCGGTCAACAAGGAAGTGCCTGACGCACGCAGAAGGCTGGTGTCTGCATTGGCTCAACGCGTTTAGCGGCAAATAGAGCTTCCACCCATGTCCAGATGAAAATGATCGGCGTGAGCAGCGTTGTAGTCCGGGCCGAGCGTAACAGAGAAGAGGCGGCAGGCGCCGTCATGAACTTCGGCCAGAAATTCGCCGAGGTCACTGTCTTCGCGCCAATTCTTGCGAACGTCTATAAGCCGGCCATCCTCCAGCCGGAATCCCTTGATGTCGATCGCATTGGCGCGGCCATGCTCACTGAGCCGATCTGTGCCAGCAATGTTGCGGCAGGAAAAGCTGCCATAGGTCAGAATTTCGTCCACGGGAGAGCCGAGGAGGCGTTCGGCTGCGGGTGCTATGACCTGCCCCTCCAGAATGTAGAGGGCAGCAGTCTGATGACAGGTCATCCGCAAGGGCGCAAGGGAGTAGGGAAATAGCGACTGGTTCAGGACGAGGCCTTCATTCAGCGGGCATCTCTCTGTACCTGCATCAGAAGGAAGTCGAGTGTAGGCAACGCCCGCCTTGTCCAGCAGACGATAGCACAGCGGCGCATCGCTTTTTACGCGCGCCAGCTTGAAATGGGTCGCGACGCCTATCGGGTCATCGAGGTTGATCGGTCGCAGTGGGTTGTGCTGGGGGGGGAGGAATCGGTTGGCCACTACAATAGCCAGAATGACTGCTGCAATAACACCGATCTGTTTGATGGTTCGCACAAGCGTGTTGTTCATTCCTTAACCAATCGGCCCTTTCTGTTAACGTTACGTATGCCGATTGATTCCCGGCGACCAATAAACCTATCGAGGGAGCCTACATGTCCGACCTTCTGGACCATGAAGATGGCAAGATCATCAATGAACCGCTGAGTGAGGCGCTGACCAAGCGCTATCTCGCCTATGCGTTGTCCACGATCACCTCACGCGCCCTTCCGGATGTTCGCGACGGCCTGAAGCCGGTGCAACGCCGAATTCTATACGGCATGCGTGAACTTAAGCTCGATCCGGATGCCGGGTATCGCAAATGCGCCAAGATTGTCGGTGACGTGATGGGTAACTTCCATCCGCATGGCGATAGTGCAATTTACGACACGCTGGTTCGTCTGGCGCAGGATTTCTCCGTTCGTTATCCGCTGGTAGATGGTCAGGGCAATTTCGGCAATATCGATGGCGATAATGCGGCAGCGTATCGTTATACTGAAGCTCGAATGACTGAAGCCGCCAAGCTGCTGCTTGAAGGCCTCAATGAAGACGCCGTTGATTTCAAGGACAATTATTCAGAGACAGAACGCGAGCCTGTCGTCCTGCCAGCCGGGTATCCAAATCTTCTGGCAAATGGTGCCACAGGTATTGCAGTTGGCATGGCAACCTCAATCCCGCCCCACAATGTGGCGGAGGTCATTGATGCGGCCCTTTTGTTAATCGACAATCGGGACGCGCCGATAACGGAGCTTATGAACGTCATGCCGGGGCCGGATTTCCCCACCGGCGGCGTGATCGTCGAACCGAGAAGTGCAATCCGGGAAGCATATGAAACCGGACGTGGCGGTTTTCGCATCCGAGCGCGATGGCATGTTGAAGACCTCGGACGTGGAACGTGGCAGATTATCGTCACCGAAATTCCGTACCAGGTTCAGAAATCTCGCTTGATCGAGAAGCTGGCCGAGCTCATCGAAACCAAGAAAGCGCCGCTACTTAACGACGTGCGTGACGAGAGCGCTGAGGACATCCGACTAATCCTTGAACCTAGAGCCAAGACTGTCGAACCCGATGTCTTGATGGAAAGCCTGTTCAAACTCTGTGACCTGGAAAACAGGTTCTCCATGAACATGAACGTCCTGCACAAGGGGGCGCCGCGCGTGATGAACCTGCGGGAAGTGTTGCAGGCCTATCTCGATCATAGACGTGAGGTCGTCGTGCGGCGGGCTGCGTTCAGGCTCGACAAGATCGAGAAGCGGCTGCATCTGCTTGATGGCTACCTGATTGCCTACCTCAATCTTGATGAGGTTATCCGGATCATCCGCGAAGAAGATGAGCCGAAACAGGTCATGATGGAAAAGTTCGGCATCACCGACATCCAGGCCGAAGCGATCCTCAACCTTCGACTGCGGGCTTTGCGCAAGCTCGAAGAAATGGAAATCAAACGGGAGCATGAATCTCTCACCGAGGAACGTACTGATATTCAGGCCTTGCTCAATTCGACACGGCGCCAATGGACGAAGGTTGGCAAGGAACTGAAGGAAGCGCGCAAGTCATTCGACCCTGGCAGTGATCTTGGCCGGCGCCGGGCGGCTTTCGAAGATGCACCAGAAATAGACCTGACCGCAGCGCTAGAGGCTTCAACACCGAAGGAGCCGGTCACCGTCGTGCTTTCCTCCATGGGCTGGATCCGTGCCTTGAAAGGTCATGGGCTGGATCTGGAGACGACGAAGTTCAAGGAAGGAGACTCCCTCTATTTGAGTGAGGAGGTCTTCACCACGGACAAGATCATGCTGCTTTCGAGTGATGGCAGGTCGTTTACGCTAACCTGTGACAAGCTTCCGGGCGGTCGTGGGCATGGAGAGCCGATCCGCTTGTCCATCGATCTTGAAGACAGCGTCGATATTGTCTCGATGTTCAAGCTCGAGCCGGATCGAAAGCGTCTGGTCGCGTCAGATGTTGGCTATGGCTTCATCGTGGCCGAATCCGATCTAGAGTCCAATCGCAAGGCAGGTAAGTCGGCGGTAAATACATCTGGAGGCCGTCTTGTGGTTTGTGAAGTCGTTGCAGGTGATCAGATCGCGGTCATTGGCACGAATAAGAAGATGCTCGTCTTCCCAATTGATGAGCTTCCCGAAATGCCCCGCGGCAAAGGCGTTAAACTGCAGACCTACCGAGGTAATGAAACGCTTGCTGACGCCATTACCTTCTTCCGCGAGGATGGTCTTTTTGTGAAAGATGCCGCCGGAAGGTCTCGCGGTTTCCCTGAATGGGAAGAGTGGCTTGGAAAGCGCGCACAGGCCGGCAAGGTTGCGCCAAAAGGCTTCCCGAAGTCTGGACGTTTTAATGGGTAGCTTGCCACACCGGCGTGCGGCGGTTACTCAGTCTGGCACTGGAATTGAGGGTGGAGACTCGGAATGACTGGACTGTTCATTGTATTGGGCGCGGTAGTACTTATCGCCGTATTTTTGATCGGCATATACAACGGCCTCGTCGCCAAGCGGCAGCGATGCAACCAGGCATTCGCCGACATTGATGTCCAGCTGAAGCAACGCCAGAATCTCATTCCAAATCTCGTAGAGACAGTCAAAGGCTACGCAACACACGAGCGTGAAACACTGGACGCCGTGGTCCAGGCCCGCAATTCTGCCGTTTCGGCAGAGACGCCTGGCGCCATGGCGCAGGCGGAAGGAGCTTTGACCGGTGCCTTGGGACGGTTGTTTGCCCTTGCTGAAGCATATCCGGACCTGAAGGCGAACGAAAACTTCAAGCAGCTCCAGGACGAGTTGTCGGTAATTGAGGACAAGCTTGCGGCCGCGCGGCGGTTCTATAACTCGGCCGTTCAGGACTACAACACCTCACGCGAGCAATTCCCGAATTCGATCGTCGCAGGTATGTTCAATTTCGAGGAGCGGGAATTCTTCGATGTCGGCGGCGACCGGACAGCATTGTCCACCGTGCCAGAGGTCAAGTTCTAGCGCTTGGACTGAAACCAGCTCGTCAGCCGGTTTAGTGCGTCTTCGGTTTCCCGTGTGGAAACGGCAAAGCTGATCCGGATGTATTTGTGGCCGTTGACGGGATCGAAATCGATTCCTGGTGCGAGTACGACACCTGTTTCACTCAGAATTGTATGGCAGAGTGACATGCTGTCATTGGTGAAGGCTTCAACATTTGCATAAATGTAGAACGCACCATCAGGCGGAGCGATGTCGGTCAGGCCGAGCGCTGGCAAGGCGTCCAGCAATAAGCGTCGGTTAGCCTTGTAAGTTTCGACATTGGCTGAAAGCTCTTCCGTTGCGTCCATCGCGGCCAGCGCCGCATGTTGAGCTAGGGAAGGCGCCGTCAGGAACAGGATCCCAGTGTAGGCGGCAGCCTTTGTTGCCTGTTCAGGTGGGGCCAGCAACCAACCAAGCCGCCAGCCGGCCATGCTGAAATACTTCGAGAAACTGTTGATGACCAAGGCGTTCGGCTCGAACTCCAGCATCGAATGGGTCCGGCTGGTGTAGCTGAGGCCATGATAGATTTCGTCCGATATAATCCTGATGTTTCGCTCACGGCAGGCTTCGGCCACATCTTCAAGTTCCGTGGCGGTCATGATCGTACCCGTCGGATTGGCAGGACTGGCGATTATCAGGCCGGCGGGCGAGGTTTCCAAAGCCCGTATCCGTTCAGCGGTCAGCACAAATCGTTCTTCAGGGCCGCAATCGAGTTCAAGGGCGGTCATGCCGAGGGCTTTGACTGTATTACGATACGAGACGTAGCCCGGGCGCGCCATAGCGATCGTGTCTCCAGCATTGAACGAACTGGCGAGGGCTGCGACGAGGGCGGCTGAGGCACCTGATGTCAGTGAAAGTAGATCTGGCGAAACCCCCACGTTGTAGGTCTCTTGATAGTGCTTGCAGATGCGGGCTTTCAAAGGTGCGCTTTCCCAATATCCAAGCGCATCTTGGTCCAGGATTTGATGAGCGACCTGAATGGCATTGCGTGGCGCGCCAGTCGATGGTTGGCCGAATTCCATGTGAATAATGCTACGACCCTGCGTTTTCAGATCGTGTGCAAGCCTGCTCACGGCAATCGCATGGAAGGGATCGATATCAGCGCTCATTGCTTGGTCCGTAGTGCCTATTTTGCTGCGACGCCAGGTAACCAGGTGGCCAGAGCCGGGATTGCAGCAACCAGCGCAATTATTGCCAGTTGCAGGCAGATGAACGGAACGGCACCGCGCCAGATGCTCGTGGTCTTTACGTCGTCACTGGCGGCGCCCCGAAGGTAGAAGAGTGCAAACCCGAACGGTGGTGTCAGGAAACTGGTCTGCAGGTTGAGCGCCATGAGAATGGCGAGCCAGACTGGGTCAAACCCCATGACGATCAGCGGCGGTGTGACGAGGGGTACGACAACAAAGATGATCTCGATGAAATCGAGAAAGAACCCGAGGAGGAACATTACGAGCATCGCGCCAGCCAGTGCCCCCCAGCGTCCACCGGGGATTGTCTTCAGCAGCTGCTCGACAAGTTCATCGCCGCCAAAGCCCCTGAAAACCAGCGAGAAGAGCGATGCACCGATCAAAATCAGGAAGACCATCGACGTTATGTGTACGCCGCTTCTCAGCGCCGGCAGCAATTGCGTGCGGCGGTGCAGAACCAGCATGCCGGCACAGATGCCAGCAAAGAAAGCTGCACTCGCGATCAGGGTGACCGCCGCACCAAAATAAGCGGATATGCTCACCGCATCGACGCCAAGACGAAGGTCTACGAAATTGCGGATCGTGAGGATGACAAGCATCGCGGCAAAAGCCACGACGATGGCCCTGACGAGAAAACGGTCGCCGTCGCCTGCCAGCCTCAGGCCTGCCAGCAGGATAGCTCCGCCAACACCTATAGATGCTGCTTCTGTCGGCGTCGCCACGCCTGAAAGGATAGCGCCCAGCACAGCAATGATCAGGGTGAGCGGAGCTCCAAGGCCGAAAAGTATCTCAGCTTTCTGGAGGGGTGGTGATGTGTCGTCCACGATCGGAGGGCATCGCTCAGGTGAGGTGATAGCCACAAAGGCGATCCAGGCCAGGTACATGGCAACGAGTAGCAGTCCGGGTATCAACGCCCCGGCGAACAGATCACCTACGGATACCACAAATGCGCCGATCCCCATCTGTGAAGCGGCCTGACTTGCCGCATTGGAGACAGCATCGGCCAGGAGGATCAATACGATGCTAGGCGGGATGATTTGCCCAAGTGTCCCCGAGGCAGCAATCGTGCCCGTGGCCAGTGCGGGGTCATAGTTCTGGCGCAACATCGTCGGGAGTGCGATGAGCGTCATTGTAATGACCGTGGCGCCAACAATACCAGTTGAAGCCGCGAGAAGCGCTCCGACGAGTACAACCGCGTAACCAAGCCCGCCTCGGACCCGTCCAAGAAGACGGCTTGCAATGTGTAGCAGGTCTTCCGCCACGCGTGAGCGCTCAAGGATGACGCCCATCAGGACGAAGAGAGGGACGGCAATAAGCGTCTCGTTCTGCATGATTGAGCCGCCTTGTATGCGGCTCGGCAGTGACAGCAGGATGGGTTCTGGAAACACGCCCAAAGCGATTCCGACGAGCGCAAAAATCAAGGCAACGCCCCCAAGCGTCAGGGCAACGGGATAACCCGCCAGCAGCGCCCCGACGGCGGTCGCGAACATCGACAGGGCAAGTACGGCCTCAAGTTCCATGCGACTCGCTTTGCTGCTCTGGCGTTTTCTCTCCTGGCGTAGATCCACCCGTTAAGCGGAGCGCTGCTTTCAGGGCGACCGATAGTCCCTGCGATAGTAACAGGACAGCAAAAGCCGGGACGAGCGTCTTGAACAGGAACAGGATTGGAAGGCCATCGCTTTCACGCGATCCCTCAAATAATGACCATGATCGCGTCAGCCCTTGTTCGCCCGTAGTGAGTAGTCGAACACAGATGGGAAACAGGAACAGGTAAGTCCCGGCAAGTTCGATCCAGTCGCGGCCATTTTCTCCGAATGCCGGTCGCAGGATATCCACTCGGACGTGCGCATCTTCCCGTAGGGCTGAAGCGGCCCCAAGCATGAAGACTGTGGCAAATGCATAGATGACGAGCTCAGACAGCCACGTCCAGGAGAGCGCAAAAGCGTATCCGGCGATAACGACGACGAGCTGTAGCAGGAACAGGGCGACGGCAGCGAGTATGGCGAGGTTTAACGCCCAGCCGGTTGCTCGATCGAGGTTTGAAGCGAGAATTTTCGCCGAGGCTGAAAACACGCCTGGCAGAACTAGAGTCGCCAGCGGCAACAAAAACACGGGCAGCAAGACAATGCCAATCCAGTTGAGGAAGCCGCCAAGCGTCAGAAAGAATGAAGCATCCATCTTGCAGCTCTCAGTTTTTGCGGCCGAGTTCGCGCGCGGCGTAATATGGACCATCGGACACGGATGCCCAGTCGCTCATTGTCTTCAGACCGGTTTCAAAGCTCTCATATATCCGCTTCTCGATGCCATCACGGCCAGAGCCGGCCCTGACGTCGGCGGCGGCTTCAGACATTGCCTTCACTACATCATCGGGAAATGAACGTAGCTGCACGCCATGTTCGCGGGTCAGAATATCGAGATAAACAGCGTTGTAGTAGGTAAATTCGCCCAGCGATGTATGGTTCGTCGATTCGCATGCGGCTTTGATCAGCGCTTGCTCGCCTGCTGTCATGCTGTCCCAGATCTTGAGATTGATCCCGACCGCGAGACTGGCGCCCGGTTCGTGAAAGCCAGGTCCGTAATAGTATGGCGCTTCGCGATAGAATCCGAGGGAGTAGTCATTCCAGGGGCCGACCCACTCCGTCGCATCGATGTTGCCTGTTTGCAGTGCCTGGTAGATCTCACCGCCTGGCAATGCCTTGGCTGAACCGCCAAGAGCCCTGAGCACGTCTCCGCCTTGACCGGGAATACGCATCTGAAGACCAATGAGATCATTCAGACTGTTGATTTCCTTGCGAAACCACCCGCCCATCTGGTGTCCGGTATTGGCGCCTTGCAGGGGTTTGATCCCAAACTGGGCAGAGAGGTCATCCCAGAGGGCCTGACCACCGCCGAAGTCGATCCAGCCCATGATCTCTTGCGCTGTCATTCCGAAAGGCACGGCGGTAAAAAACGGGTAGGCTGTAGACTTGGCGGTCCAGTAATATTCTGCGCCATGATACATGTCCGCCGAACCATTTGCGACGGCATCGAAACATTCAAATGCTGGAACGAGTTCACCGGCTGCGAAGACCTTGACCTCGATGAGCCCATCCGACATCGCTGCGATCCGCTCTGCAACCCGTTCTGCTGCACGCCCGAGTCCCGGCAGGCCTTTCGGCCAGGTTGTGACCATGTTGAGACGTCGGCGATTGCGACTGATAGCGGGAGCGGCAAGGTCAGCCGCTTTCTCGGGATTGCCGAAGGAGGCTGCTGCGCCGCCCAATCCAAGCAAACCCGCACCAAGCAGGTTACGTCTTCGAATCATGTCCTCCCCCTCAGTCTTGAGGATCGCCCCGCTCATATTCGCTTTATGAGGCGCTACTCGTCGTCTTCAAGCCTTCGCCAGACCGGCCCGTCAAGTACTTCCAGCGGCTGAAAGCGCCGCTTGTAGTCCATCTTCGGGCTCTCCTTTATCCAGTAGCCGAGATAGACATGTGGGAGGCCGAAGTTTTCGGCACTCAGGATGTGATCCAAAATCAGGTACGTGCCGAGGCTTCGGCGATGCTGGCGCGTGTCGAAAAATGTGTAGACCATCGAAAATCCGTCGCGCAGGACATCTGTAAGAGAGACAGCCACTAGTGGCGCATCTTCTTCCGGACCTTCTCGATATTCGAACAACAATGTCTGGACCGGGGTCTCGTTAACCATCCCTGCATATTCACGAAAGCCCATGTCGGACATTCCACCGCCTTCATGGCGAGCCATCAGGTAGTTTTTGAGAAGCCTGTATTGTTCACGAGTTGCTTTGGGTTCTGCTGGACGTCTGACAAGATCCGAATTGCGTTTCAGGATTCTGAGCTGGCTTCGGCTTGGTTCGAAATTAGGAGCATCCACGCGCACGCTGCGGCAGGCATTGCAGTTTGGGCAGGCCGGGCGGTACGCAACAGACTGGCTGCGGCGAAACCCCGCTTCGCTCAATTGGTTGTGTAGCGCGTCAGGTGCTGCCTGGTTGAGATGGGTAAATGCTTTTCGTTCGAATTGCTCAGGCAGGTACGGGCATGGCGTAGGTCCCGTGACGTAGAACCTGAGCCCTCGGCGGATGCCGGGAACGGTAAATATCGACTCATCAAGTTTCATCGTCACTGATTTACGCACTCACAGATCAAAACGCCAAGGGGCTAGCACCGTAAACGCTATCCACATCACGACTAATAGTGGACCACCAAACTTTATAAAATCCGAAAATTTGTAGTGTCCCGGTGCCATTACGAGCATGTTTGTCTGATACGCAATGGGGGACGCGAAGCTACAGTTAGCCGCATAAATGACCGCAAGGAGATAGGGGAGAGGGTCTCCGCCGGTGGTGTGGGCGGCCTCTAAAGCGACGGGCGCGAACAGAACGGCAGTCGCCGCATTGCTCAGTACGTTGGTCAGGACGGCGACGCTCAGGAAAATTGCCGACAGAACTGCAAGCTCTCCGTAAGGCGATGCAAGCTGTACAACCAAGTTAGCCACAAGCGCAGCTGCGCCAGTCTGCTCCAGAGCTGTTCCCATGGCGAGTGCTGCGGCGATCACGAGAAAGATACGAAGATCTAGCGCCCGGCTGGCCTGTCTTGTGTTGAGACAGCCAAGAATAATCATGGCAACTGCAGCCAGGACAGAGGCGATCAGGATTGACGTGATGCTGAACGCGGCCAGTAGGACCATGCAAAGTGCGACCAGCCTGGCGGCGTGTCCGCGGGCGGTCAGTGGAATTTCAGTCTGCGACCATTCCAGGAGAATGATGTCACGACTTGAGCGAAGAGATTGAAAAACATCGTGGGGGCCGCAGAGCAGAAGTGTGTCTCCCGCTTCAAGTCGTATTTCGCCAATCTTGACCCGGATCATTCTCGATCGTCTTTGAATGCCCAGGACGACCGCCGACGTAAGGCGTCTGAAACCCAGTAATTCGACTGTACGGCCTGCCATTCTGGAGCCGGGGGCGATGACGGCCTCAACCAGGCTGAGGGAAGGTAGGTTCGTGTCCACTGATTCTACATTGCTAGCACCTTGCCACAATTGCTGGAGCATTCCCGGCTTGGACGCGAGCAGGTCTGTCAATGCTTTGCGGGTAGCCGCGACAATGACCAGATCACCCGGCTTCAGCACGATATCCTCAAAGGGTGGCAACATCGCTCGCTCACCGCGTTGGATCATTCGAACAGTCATATCCTTTAGATCGGGGAACATCCCTGCGACAGGTCTTTTCCCAACAAGGAAGTGGTCTGCGGTTACTTCAATCTGTGCCACAAACTGTTTGCCGGAGGGCACAATCTGCTCAGCAAAGGAACTGCGATTGGGCAGCAGGAAGCGCGATGTGAGCGCGATGTAGATCATGCCGATTGCAGCCAACAATATGCCGAAACTTGTCTGCTCGAAAAAGCCGAGCGACTGGCCTTCAATCCTTCGATATGCGTCAGCGGCTAACAGGTTTGTAGATGTGCCGATCAATGTGGTCATGCCAGCGAGTATGGAGACAAAGCTCAGAGGCATCATAAGGCGCGACGGCGATGTATGCATCCGGGTTGCGATGGCGCTCATGATTGGCAAGAACATGATGACGACAGGGGTATTGTTCGTGAATGCACTGATGGCAAAAACGGCGAAGAAGGTCGCAAACAGCGTCAGGACCGGTCGTTTTCCATATGACCGTATGAGGGATTTGGTCGGCCCTTCAATCGCGCCTGTCTGGAAGAGGCCCTGACCCACCACCAGCAAGGCCATGATCGTGATCAGGGCCGGATTTCCAAATCCATCCAGTAAACTTGCGGGCGTTATAGCAGATTGCTCAGCGCCGGTTGCGCCTGGAATTGAGAATATCGCAAGAAGTGCAGCAATGATGCCTATGGAGACAATCTCCATCGACCATCGGTCAATGATGTATAGAACGATAGCAATCAGGACAGTCGTCAGGCTGGCCCACATGGGCCAATTGGCAATCAACTCACCGGCCATCCGGCCTCCTCACCTGGCGCAACGGCCCGTTAGGAGCCTGTCCGTTACTCGAAGTGCACGACTATGCTCAAGCGGCGGTTCTGTGGCAAGTATGGTGCTTCCGGGTAAAGCGGACGGGTATCTGCAAGGCCGGTGACGCTTGTGATGAGGTTTGGCGCCAAGCCGGAAGCGATAAGCGCGCGGCGCGCTGCATTGCCCCGATCAGTCGAAAGGTCCCAGTTTGAATATTTTGGACGGGTTATTGGATCGCTATCGGTGTGGCCCTCAATTGAAATGGGTTTCCTGAGGGCGCTGATTGCTTGAGCGGTGCGCGCGGTGACACTCAGTCCGTACTCATTGAGCGACGCGGCGCCCTTTTCAAACAATGGGCGATTGCTGGAGTCGACAAGTTCGATCCGAAGGGAACTGTCTTCAATCTTCAGAATGACATTGGCAGATTGCGCGAAATCAAATTCGCTGTTGGTCAACCACGCCAAGGCCTCAGCGGCACGAACAGGATGCGCCGTATGATCAGAGACCTGGGCGGGCGTCGAGCTGAATTGCTGGGCGAGTTCGCTTCTCTTGTCGGCCGAGATGCCGTGCACGATCCACATAATAAGAAAGAACGCGCAAAGTGCCGTTAGGAAGTCTGCATAAGCAAGCTTCCAGGCACCGGCCTGGCGCTTCGGCGCCTGGGGCGTTCTGCCCGTCTGGCGCTGTGAGGCGTAAACATACGACATTTCGGTCCGATCTTTCTGATCTGGTATCGTGGTTAACACGTCAGTCTTGAGGTCCCGTCTCGCAAATCGCTTGAATTTGATGGAAATCTTTGAAGTGCGGCTTCGCGCCCTAGTTCAGGCGGTGTCTTGTCAGACCGGGCGTTGAACCGCATCCTGACAAAAACTGAAGTCGCCATAGGGCTGGAAGGTAATCATGAGCAAATGCGTCTTTCTTGGACTCGGGGTTATGGGGTTCCCGATGGCTGGGCACCTGGAGCGACAGGGCAATTCCGTCACTGTCTGGAACCGGACGATGTCGAAGGCCGAAAAATGGACGGAAACGCATAAAGGAAAGGCCGAGAAGACGGCCGCAGATGCTGTGTTCGGGAACGAGTTCGTTTTCCTGTGCCTTGGTGACGACCCGGATGTCGAAGCCGTCTTTGATGCGATTGAGCCAAATCTGGCTGCCGGAATGATCGTGGTGGACCACACGACTGCCAGTGCAGGCTTGGCGAGAAGACTTCATGTGCGCTGCAAGAAGCGGGGAGCCAGCTTTATCGATGCCCCAATATCAGGCGGGCAAGCCGGCGCGGAAAATGGCAAACTCACGATCATGTGTGGAGGCGATACCGACGCCATGGAAAAAGCGGCGCCTGTCATGAAGGCCTACGGTGCCAAGATTACACATATCGGTGAGAGCGGGGCAGGGCAGCTCGCCAAGTCTGTAAATCAGATATGTATTGCAGGAATTGTTCAGGGGCTTTCGGAGGGCCTCCACTTTGCCGAATGCAACGGGCTTGATGTTGAGCAGGTCATTGCTGCGATTTCCGGAGGGGCCGCGCAGAGCTGGCAGATGGAAAACCGTTGGGAAACCATGTCACAGCGCAAGTTCGAGCATGGTTTCGCGGTTGACTGGATGCGCAAGGATCTTCGTATCACCCTGGATGCGGCCCGCGCTTCGGGGGCAAGTTTGCCGGTGACCGCGCTTGTAGATCAATATTACGCGGATGTTCAGGCCATGGGCGGCAATCGCTGGGACACGTCGAGCTTGCTCGCGCGCCTGAACGCGCCAAAGCAGGCCTGATGCGTCAGATAGATATCCACCTGAAACAACGTGATCGGGAGACCGTGATCAGGGCCGTTAAAGCCTTTGATCCGGTCGACTGGATGATTTTTCCGGTTGAGCAGCATGACCGTTCCCTGATCCGGATCATCATGCATGATGGACGAAGCCAGGAGCTGACCGACGCCATACAGGACGCGTTGAATGATTGCCGCGACTGGCGAGTCACCATGCTGCCCGTTGAAGCAACACTGCCGACGCCGAAGCCGCTGGAAGACGAAGAGAAGCAGGCCGATTTGCAAGTCCTGCGCGAGGAGCTTCTCGACGATGTGAACCGCGATGCAGCGCTCACAAAGGATTTCCTGATCCTGTGCGGGCTTTCCACAATCGTCGCCGCGATCGGCCTGAATTCAGACGGGGTCGCCGCCGTAATCGGCGCGATGGTCATTGCGCCACTGCTCGGGCCAATACTCGGCTTTTCGCTGGGCGCTGGGCTCGGTAATTTTGCCCTCGTCAAGCAGTCTTCACAAACGCTGGCAGCCGGCATTGGTGTCGCACTCGCGGTCGCGTTTCTAATTTCGTTCGCATTGCCCCTGAATACAGAGAGCCATGAGCTTATGTCCCGCGCGCAGGTGCGTCTGGACGGTGTTGCTTTGGCGCTAGCCGCGGGAGGTGCAGCGGCCCTGTCCATGGCGCAGGGCAAGGCCGCTGTGCTCGTGGGTGTCATGGTCGCAGCCGCTCTCCTGCCGCCCGGAGCGGCATTTGGCCTATTCCTGGGGGCGCAACAGTGGACGTTCGCATCCCGGGCCGGGCTGCTCCTGTCACTGAACGTCGCTTGTCTCGTATTGTCAGCTTTGATCGTTTTCCGGCTCAAGAATATCAAGCCGCGGGGCTGGATCGATCAACGCAATGCTTCGCGAGCAACATGGCTGAATGCGGGGCTGTCAGCAGCATTTTTGGCAATCGTGGTGACGTTGATCATTGTGCTCGACCTCGGCGAAGCTGTCTCCATTGGCTGATCATGATAAGATCGGGTGAAGCATGATCACTTTCGGAGGGGGCAATTGGCCAAAACAGATAACAAAACAAAGCCGACGAGCGTTTCGCCGCTTGAATTCGTCGAGGCGGTCGAGCACCCGGTTCGAAAAAAAGACGCCAAACAGCTGCTGGAGCTGTTCGCCAGGGTGACCGGGTTTGCGCCGCGGATGTGGGGCCCAAGCATGATTGGCTACGGACGTTACCACTACAGGTATGAGAGTGGACGCGAAGGCGACATGCTCATCACGGGATTCTCGCCGCGTAAATCCAATCTCGTTATCTACATCATGCCCGGTTATCTGGATATCGATGAAAAACTTCGGCGGCTTGGCAAATACAAGACGGGGAAATCCTGTCTGTACATAAACAAGCTAGCAGACATCGATGTGGATGTGCTGGCGGAGATCATCAATTATGGCGTGCAATACATGCGCGGAAAGTACGAAACGTGGGAAGACTAGGGTTAGTATCGCTCTACCAGTTCTTGCAGCTCGCCGTCTATTCGCGCCCGCGCTTCGGCGTGGCTCAAGGATGTGTCCTTGATATAAATGGCAAACGCAAAGCGTTCACCCGAAGCGCCTTCGAAGTAGCCAGCCAGCCCGTCAACGCCAAACAAGCTGCCACTTTTTGCAATAACCCGGCCGTCTAAACTGGGTAAGGTGAGGCGGTTCTTCAGCGTGCCATCGTCGCCAGCTGCCGGGACGAGGGCGCTCCATTGTCTGAACCAATCCTGCCTTGCTGCCCAGACAAGGAGAGATGTCATACCAGCAGGCGTAATGCGGTTGTAGACCGACAGGCCCGAGCCATCCGCAATGTTGAAAGCGTCAGGCTCCAATCCCGCTTCCAGCAGGACGTGAGACACCAGGGCCCGACCTTGTTCCTGGGTCTTGTCGCCACGCAACAGGGAAATGTGGTGGAGCAGGACTTCGGCGTCGAAATTGCTGCTACTGTGCAAAATGGCGGTCAGCGTATTTGAAGGCATGGGCCGGGGGAGTTGCATCAGCAGCTGGCGCGTATCGCCCGTGTCGCTGTCCGATGCGGGTTTGATTGAACCGTGCACACGAATCCCGCGTTGGCGGAGCATCAGTCTCAGTGTCTGCGCTGTAAAGACTGCTGGGTCGTCCAGGCCAAACTCCAATTTAACAGGGGGTGAGCTCGGCGGCACATGCCCGCTGAGGCGGGCCAGGTTTTCATCGGGCTTGCGGCGAAGGTCCAGCGTGAAATCTGCTCCCATAGTTTGAGCTTCGCTGAGATCGACGCCCACTGCGGGCGCCCCAGACCATTCAAAACGAAGCGGCGCGTTTTCTTCCGGGCCCGGAAAGAGACTAGCAACAGCCACACCAGTATCGACACTCAGAGAGGATATGGCCGTCCCATAGGCGAATTTGAGATCATCGTGACTCCAGCCCGCAGGCCAATGCGCCGTCTCAAACAAGCGGTCATCATAGGTGATGTCAAATACATCATCATATCCAGCCTCTACGACAGCTTGAGCGAGGTCTGACAGGCAGCTGTCTTCGCAGTTCTGTGACGCCGACAGGCCCGCATCACCACTGCCGACAATGACGATGCTGGGGTGGGGGGATGTAGTCGACCGCTCCACATATAGCGATGTGCCGTCCGGCCAGCCTGCATTATGAAAGTCACCCAAATAGTGAAACGCAGCGCTCGTTGTGGCGAGCTTCAGCGTTGATGCAGGCGGAAAACGTTCATGACTTGCGATCTCGAGTATGGGCTTTCCCGTGAGATCAACGACGGAGACACCCCAATGCCCGCCGCCCGCATCGGGAAGGTCCATGGCAACTGGCTTCGGTAATGCGGCACAGGCTACCGTAAACATAACGACAGAAAGAACGGCGCATACCCGTCTGAATTTCCGTCTCATCCCTGGAGCTTCCTGGCAGCCTCTTCCGCGAAATAGGTAATGATGCCTGCTGCGCCGGCGCGTTTAAACGAGAGAAGTGTCTCCATCATCACACGTTCACCGTCGATCCATCCGCGCTCATCTGCCGCTTTTATCTGGGCATATTCGCCAGACACCTGGAAGGCGATTGTTGGGACAGAAAATGTCTCTGAAACGCGGCGAATAATGTCGAGGTAGGGAAGGCCCGGCTTGACCATCACCATGTCAGCGCCTTCCGCGATGTCCATGGCAACTTCGCGCAATGCTTCGTCAGAATTGGCGGGATTCTGTTGGTACGTTTTCTTGTCGCCCTTTAGCGCCGACGCCGATCCGATCGCATCCCGATAAGGTCCATAAAAGCCACTCGCATATTTTGCGGCGTAAGACAGGATCATGGTGTTGACGAAGCCTTCAGTTTCAAGAGCATCGCGGATAGCGCCGACGCGTCCATCCATCATGTCCGAGGGTGCAACCATATCGGCTCCGGCGCGGGCCTGTTCTATGGCCTGTGCTACAAGGATTTCTGAAGTGGCGTCATTAAGGACATAGCCTTCATCATCTATCAGGCCGTCGTGGCCATGCGTGGTATATGGATCGAGTGCGACATCGCAAATGACCCCAACATCGGGTGCAGCGTCCTTCATTGCCTTGATGACAGTTGGGATAAGGCCGTCAGGGTTCAGCGCTTCGTCGCCGGTCTCGTTCTTTCGTGTAGGATTAATGTGCGGAAAAATGGCGATCGCGGGAATGCCCAGATTGCTTGCGCGCTTTGCCGCGAGCGCTGCCTCGGTGACGTTTAATCTGAACAGGCCCGGCATTGAACCAACGGGGATTTTCGGCTCGTAGCCGTCATGCACGATCATTGACCAGATCAGGTCTGACGGCTGGAGTGTGTGCTCGGCCGCCAGGGTTCTGACCCAGGGGGACTGACGCAATCGTCTGAGGCGCGTATGCGGATATGTTTGCGGAAAATTAGTCATCATGTCTGTTTCCTAACTCAATCCCGCTCGGCACGAACAAGTTTTCTCATGAAGACCCGTTTGGAAACATCCATCAGGGGGCGCTGAGCATGCTCGATTGCAATCATGTATGGTTCCAGATGCCGCCGCTTCATGTTTCTGTAGCCGAGCGATTTGTAAAAAGGTCCGTTCCAGGCGAGATGACGGAACGTCGAGAGGCTGATGTGTGGCTGCGCACCATCGCGAGCAAGCATATCGAGATGAAGCATCAGTTTTCGTCCCAGACCCCTGCGACCTGCCACAGGATGAACGCTGATCTGATCGAGATAGATGCCTTGGTCCAGCTGGGTGAATAACGTAAAGCCCAGCACGTCCCCATCCGCGCTCCGCACGACATGAAGCCTGTCGGTTTCTATCGCCTCGAGCAGGACATCGTCCGGAACATGATCATCCAGTGCCTGCTCAGACAACAATCCAGTGGGCTCAAAAAGGCTGGCAGCAGCCTTGTCTACTGCTATGATCCGCACGAGGTCTTCACGGCGAGCGGAGGTGATTGTGACGTCGGAATAAGTGTCGGGCATGAACAAAGGCGGCGCAGCGAGTAAGTTGTAGCTGACAGAACTTTATCGAGGTGACCTACAACCACAACATTGCCAGGTTCGAAAAAGTGCGGTGCGCTTAAAGATGTATGGTTTCAGAGCTCAGCAGCCGGATACCGACGAGAGGCCCCCGTTGCCATTGCCGACTGGATTTGCAGCGTTTGATCTTCTGCCTGTCCGGACTGACCATCTCGACAATGAACCTGTCAGGCAGGACGAGCGTTTTTGAGAGGAGGATCTTCGCCCCGCGCTGTGACATGTCTTTTACGACGAATGGAATTTTAAACCCGGTTTCCAGGATCAGCGTACCAGTCGTGTTGACGTCGAAACGTGGATGGGCGCGATGCTCGGACATATCTGCGTCTTCAGGAACGACGGCGTCGGAAGCGACGTCCTGTGAAGTATCTGTGCTGGGTCTTTGCTCTGTCATACCATTTGTCGTTTGCCTGAACCAGGTCGGCTGCCGGGCTGTGAGTCCTCATGCAGGCGTAGCCCGAAGAGTTCCAAGTATCTCCCTGAAATAACAGATGGAGGCATAGAGACGAAGCATTGACGTGCATTTTCCAGATTTAGTGAATCCATTGCACTGCTTTCGTTAACGAAAAGCCTGTCGTGAGGCGGCATGTTTAACGAAATATCAGGAAGATCAGGATAACTCTCATCAAACTACAACAAAAGTTGAGTGATGATGGTGATAACAATGAACAACGCTGCGCAAGCAGTGACCGGTGAAGAAACGGTTGCTGATTCTTTCCTGAAGTCCCTTTCTCTTCTCGAGCAGGCCCATCGGCGTCTCCATGACGTCGTGAAGGACGATCTTGAGCGTGGCGGTGAACGTCATCTCACAGGTGTTCAGGCCCTTCTCCTCTATGAAATCGGTGAAGGCGAAACGCCGGCATCTACACTGCGGGCACGTGGTGCTTTTGCAGGGACCAGCCTGTCATATAACATTAAGAAGCTTCAGGAGGGTGGCTACCTGCTTCAATCCCGTTCCGAAGCTGACAAGCGTACTGTGCATCTTCGTCTGACTGAGCGCGGCCACAAGGTTCGCCAGCGCGTCGAGGGGCTTTTCGCAAAGCAGGCGACAGCTTTGGAACCAACAGCTAGTGTTCGCCCGACAGACCTGACACAACTCAACAAGACAGTGTCGCGCCTTGAGCGCTTCTGGTCGGACCAAATTCGGTTCCGCCTCTAATTTCTGCTTCTCAACGTCAGACGGAAGGCCCTATAAGGTTTTCCGTCGATGCTGAGGTGGGGAATACTTCTGTCGGCGGTGTTTGTTGCACCGCCTGCGCTTGCCGGACCATGGGTCCGCCAGGACGAAGCGCTATATTCGCGTATCGCGGTTTCACGCGGTAATGTTGAAAATCTTGATGCCGTCCGTATCGACGCATATTCTGAATATGGACTTAGTGATCGCTGGACGCTGACGCTCAAATATGAGCGCGTATCCTTTGAGCAATTCGACGAATTCGATGCCGATGGATGGCGCTCGACCGTTAGGCGAGGGTTTAACCTAGCGCCCGGCCTGGTAGCGTCGCTTGAAGGTGGCTTGTTGCATGGGGAAGCCATAGGCGGGGCCGCGGGATGCGCTGCGCTCGGTGTGGAGGCGCGGGCAGGGCTTGGTCAGTCATTCGAGTATGGCAAGCGGGACATCCCCATGTACTGGTTTGCCGAAGCGGCACTGCGTGGCCACGATGATGGCTGCCAGCGCCAACGGCTTGAATTGGGATTCGGGCAGCAGATAACGCCGCGTGTCTGGACGATTTCGCAAGTCTGGTTTGACGAAGGCAGCGTCAACTCACCATCAAGCAAATATCAGTTTGAATACCTGTGGCGCACGGACAACTTCGATGTGTCTGCAGGCACCTATCTGGAGTTCGGCGGCGCGTTTGAAGAATCGGCGTTCTTCATGTCTCTGGCAAAAGCGTTCTAATCCCGCATTTCAGTTGTGCTCGTCTTCATTGGAGTGGAGGTATCCGCTTTCCAGCATCAGGTAGGCAACAACGGCCTGCCTGTCGGCCGGTTTGCGTACGCCGGCAAAACTCATATTGTTGCCTGGCAAATAGCTGTTCGGATTGGCGAGCCATTCCTCTACCTTTTCGGGGGTCCAGACGAAGGTCGCATCTGCCAGAGCACTGGAATAATTAAAGCCAGCTAAAGACCCGGCTTCGCGGCCAAATATACCGTGAAGATTGGGGCCGACCAGGTTTCGGCCGCCTTCTCCTGCGGTGTGACAGGATCCGCAAAGCTTGAAGGTGCGCCGGCCTAAACTGTAATTGGAGGCGGCATATGGCTGCGGAAGCGCAGAAAAGTCCCTGCTAGTGTTTTGCGTATCGGGCGGCGTAATATTTTTAGCTGTGTTCGCAGTGTCGTGCGCATTTTTTTCATTCGGACCGCTATCGCATGCGGCAATTCCGAGGAACGCAAAAATAGAAATAATTGTTAAAAAACGGGTCACTGCAAGGGACTCCTGCTGGTTTGTTTGAGCAGATTACGTGATGTTGCAGCCCTGATTGATGGGGTCTGTTGTCACGGGCACCTCACGCATCCGCACCACGCCTCCATAAACCTGTGTTAACGCCGCCCTGCTACAGCTTTGCCCATAAGCATATAAGAATATTGGGTGAAAAGTGATGCTGGCCAATCGGCGCGGCCTTGAGGTCTTGTCTCTCCCGCTGGGGAGGCAATGGACCCTGATAGAGCAAGCTGCAACTTATTTTGCAAGATGACCAGAATGCGGGGCATTCTGGTCTTGCTGGCAGCCTTCTGGCTGACTGCGCTGTCCCATGCCGCGGCGCAAACGCTAGCCAGTGCTCAAAACATCGATATGCCTCAAAGTCTGTCACCATCCATCAGGGGAGAGGTATCGGGGCATGACGAGCGACCTATGAAACTGGCGTCGCACCTGAACGCCAGCCTGATCAATGCTGCATTTACAGGCGTAAAAAAGCCAGCCGCTGAGGCGTTCGCTTCGCGTGACGACGCCTTGAGAGGTTACACACTTGGGGAGGCTGGCTCAGTAATTCCGGTAAAGCGAATTCTCCGCTCCAGTCAGGTTGAAGTGACTATCCCCGAGTACGCTGGCATCTTCGATAATGCAGTCAAGCCAAAGCTGGCTGGTCACCTATCGACAGATTGGCGGGGTGCGGACTCGTGGGATATTCTCGAGACGGCCAATACCGATGCGGCCTTGGGCCTTGAAGGCTATAAAGCATCTCAGCAGGTCATCCATGCCGAACCATTTCCAGCGCTTGAAGCTATCCGCTCGCAGAAAGGCGTAAAGGATTTGACGCCTCCAGCAGCGGGTTTGTTGCAGGCCAGCTTTCCGGTCAAGGAAACGAGACAATTGACCCGCAGCCACCCGGTCTCTGTCGTTCACGTCAATCCGGTTCGCGAGAATTTTGAGCAGCTGGCAAATCTTTCGTTAGTGAAACCGCCGCGACTTTCAGTTGGCCGCTCGAGCCACACTCTCTCGCTTGGCCCGCATAAGGCATTGGTAGCCACGGGACGCCTCGGATCCGGTAGGGCGCCAGAAGCTGCGCTGCAGGCGGCCCAAAAAAGGCTTCAAGGCGATATTTATGTCGATCTGAACCGAGATGGCATCCGCCAGCAAGATGAACCGGGTCTGCCGGACGTCATTGTTCAGTCCTCGGGGACGCTGTCGCCCGTGAAAGCGGATATAACGGGCCATTATTCACTCGAGTCTGTGGCGAACGAGCCAATTGTCATCTCGGTGCAATCCCAGACATTGCCGCTCGGATATACAGCGGTTGCCCGTTCAATTCCAAATAGCAAATTTGGAGGCGTCACTGCGTCGAGCGTGAACATTCCCGTTCGCAGGTCAGGCCAGGTCCGGGGCGCGCTTTTTATCGACATAGATGGCGATGGCTCGCCGAGCGTCGGTGATGAGCGGCTGGAGGGTGAGCGTGTACAACTGATTGATACCGCCTCATCTGATGTGAGGGATGTGTCTTCGTCGGCGTTGGGTCAGTTCGGTTTCGAGGATGTTGCACCCGGAAAATACAAGCTTAGGGTTCAGATTGGGTGGCAGGAAATCTATGTGGACGCGGTCCTGACAGATAGGGATATGCTTCAGGCCATCCCCATCCCGGTGCCCCCTGCGTTGATCGGAATTGATCTGAATGGCGAGGACGGGGCCAGTGATCTTACAGAAGTGGCGCTAGCCCATAAAGAAACCCGGCAGATTGCTCTGCCGGGTTAAAATATTCAGATGAGATGATGCGGCTTACTCGTCATCATCCTTCAGAAGCTCTTCACGAGACACAGTCTTGTCTGTGACCTTTGCAGACTCAAGCAGGTGATCGACGACCTTGTCTTCGTAGATAGGTGCTCGTAGCTGAGCCATTGCGTTCGGGTTCTGCTGGAAGAATTCGAGAACCTGACGCTCCTGCCCCGGGAAGCGCTGAGCTTCACGAACCAGTGCTTGTTGAACTTCCTGCTCGGAAATCTTGATATCCTGCAGGCGACCAATCTCGGCGAGTACAAGGCCGAGACGGACGCGCCGCTCTGCTATAGTGCGATACTCTGCCTTGAGGTCGTCCTCTGATTTATCCTTGTCATCTTCGCTGGTACGCCCAGCATCCATTTCAGCCTGCAGCTGTTGCCAGATCTGGTCAAATTCCATGTCGACCATCTTCGGAGGCAGCTCGAAATCATGAGCTTCGTCGAGGGCATCCAGCAAGCTGCGCTTTGCCTTGGAGCGGGATGCGGCATCAAGCTCCTGCTGAAGCTGCTCTTTTACGAGCTTTTTCAATTCGTCCAGAGAATCGATTCCGAGGCCTTTGGCAAAATCTTCATCGATGTCAGGCGTCTTGGGCGCTTTGACCTCATTGACCTTCACCTCGAACACAGCGGCTTTTCCTGCCAGGTGTTCGGCCTGATATTGCTCAGGGAAAGTTACTTCGACATCTTTTTCGTCGCCAGCCTTGGTGCCGACAAGCTGTTCTTCGAAACCGGGAATGAAGCTGCCTGAGCCAAGCACGAGGGTGTGGCCTTCAGCGGCGCCGCCTTCGAAGGGTTCGCCGTCAACCTTGCCGAGGAAATCAATGTCCAGTGCATCACCGTCACGGGCCTTGGCAGTCTTGCCGCGTGCTTCGTATTTCAGATTGTTTTCGGCAACGCGCGCGAGCGCTTCGTTCAATGCCTCGTCATCGACCTCAGAGACCGGTCGAGTGACCTTGATCTTTGAAACATCCGCCGGCTCAAAGTCCGGCATGACGTCGACATGCATGTGATAGGCGAGGTCTTCCTTGCCGTCGAGCACGGCTTCCATGTCACTTTCCATGTGCATGTTTGGCTGTGAGGCAGGCCGGACATCAGCGTCAGCAATGGCTTTCTCGCTTGATTCCTTCATGACGGCTTCGACCACTTCGCCCATGATCGATTTGCCGAACATCTTGCGCACGTGTGCAGCAGGGACTTTGCCCGGGCGGAACCCCTTGAGGCGCATTTGTGGCCTCATTTCCTCGATCTTTTCATCAAGACGGGTTTTGAGTTCGCTCGCAGGCACCTTGACCTTGTACATGCGGCTCAGGCCTTCGGCGGTTTCGGTGCATTCCATGGTTGTCATTCCTTGTGCCGGGCCGGTCTGGACGGCCGGGGATATGGCATTCGTTTTCCTTGAAGCGGCGGTGTATGTCACAGCAGAACGCGCCTGTCCATGCGGGGGAATAGGGCAATTTCAGCTGGTGCGGATGGAGGGACTTGAACCCCCACGCCTCGCGGCGCCAGAACCTAAATCTGGTGCGTCTACCAATTTCGCCACATCCGCCAGGTTCGAGCAGCGTTGCTAATCGCAGCCTGCGTGCTGTTCAAGCCCTCGACGCATATATCTCGGCCAGCAAGCGGGGAAGCGCTTCAGGCAAATCCTCTGAGATCAGGCCCGGGCCGAGCTGGCGGCCGGCTTCACCGTGTACCCAGCAAGCCGCAGCCGCTGCAGATAGCGCATCCATGCCCTGTGCCATCAGCCCGCCCGTGATGCCGGCAAGGACATCGCCGCTCCCGGCGGTTGCGAGAAATGGAGAGGCATGCCTGTTTTCGATCAGTGTGCCATCAGGTGACGCTATGATAGAGACCGCGCCTTTCAGGATAATTGTCGCATTCGCTTTTTGTGCTGCAATAACAACAGCGTCTGAGCGCCGCGTGGACTCCAGGAGCCCCGGAAAAATGCGATTGAATTCGCCCTCATGCGGGGTGAAAACTGTGGGTACCTTGATGCTCGAGAACAGTTTGTCCGGTTCGTCCCTGAAAACAGTGAGTGCGTCCGCATCCAGAATGGCGGACGTCGCACTGGCAAGAATGGCCAGCGTGTTTTCTCTTGTCTGTTCTGTAATGCCCGCAGCAGGACCAATGAGTACGCAATCGCACGTAGAGGCTAGATCGGCGAGGTCTTTGGTGTCGCCGAATGGCTTGACCATGACCGCAGTAGAGTGGGCAGCATTGACGAGCGCGGCTGAGGGCGGCGAGAGCAGGGTAACGAGGCCCGCGCCGATGCGCAGTCCGGCCCGCGCGGCCAGGCGGGCCGCCCCTGTGGAGGAGGACATGCCGGTAACGCAACCGAGGTGTCCGCGCTTGTGCTTGTGACTGGTTTCATCCGGCCATGGCCAGTGTTTTGACCATAGATCGGGCGAGTTTTCCACGGGAGTCGATTTCGTCATTTATCCGTCCTGGATTCCAGCATTACTCAATACCCCAGACGGGCGGCGCGCCAAAAAGTTTCAGACGGATGACGTGTCCCTTCGACGGTGCACCTACGGTACAGTAGCGGTACACTAATAGTACACTAGCAGTGCAGTGATCCCGGATGATGCTCAGAGTGATGCGGGCGACCGATGTTTCGGCTAGAGCACCTGCGTCGCAGCTTCGCTTCCACGTTCTGCGACCGTGCAGGTTCCATCCTTTGACGCGAGCTGCGTCACTGAACAATGACCTGGCCGGAATGATGTGACGAGATTACTACCTTCCAGATGACCTACGATCGTGTTGATCGCAATAAAGTGCGTAAAAACAACGCTATTGTCAGGCAATGCCGATAATCTTGCGAGCAGTCTATCTTTCCACCCGGAAATCAGCGGAAGGGCGGCGTCCCACTCGCTGGCCATAAAGCCGCGCAGCCAGGCAACGCGATCATCGAGACCGTCGGGTGTTGGAATTTCCGTCACATCCGGTTCGGTCACGATGTCGAGGCCAGTCCTCTGGGAAAAGGGCAGGGCGGTTTCCTGGCAACGGGCCATCGGGCTGGCGAATATCTGCGATATATCATGAATGGCCAGAACTTCTGCGACGGCGCGCGCCTGCTTATGGCCAAGGCCTGACAGGCCGGGATCAGCGGCGTGCCCCCATCCTGCTGCGGCTTCGCCGTGCCGGACAAGATAGATCAATTTGACATCACTTCGAATGGATCAAGACCGGCGTCCTGCATCACTTCGAGTGCGCGCTTGTAGAGAATAGGTTCCTGAATGTTGAGGTCGCGGCGAACGTCATCTAGCTGGCGCGGCAGGATCGCTTCAATGTCCTGCTCTATGATGCGTCCGGCGTGCTTTCCGTTGCGACGGGCTTCGCGCAGGACGCCTTTGATATTGGCCGCCTTCGGAGCGCTTTTCGCGATTTCGCGGCTCCCCATAAAGGCAATGAAGCTCACGCCGGCGCCGCCATGCTGGCTGTGGGTAAAACCGAGCAGCGAGGCCTCGCCGAGCGCGTCACGTCCGTATCCCGTGAGTATATGGAACATGTCGTGGGTGTCGCGAAGGCGATTGCCGTACCACAGCAGGTCATCCTTAATGTCACGCCATGCGGCCGGGCGCTTTTCACTCTCGGCCACAAGACCCGCTGCCGACAGGCCTTCACGCTCCATGAACTCGCAATACGTCCGGCCCACGCTGCCTTCGGGCAGGGCATGCAGGGGGGCGTGATTGTCGAGTATGGGCGGCAGATAGGTTCGTTTCTGAAGCTGGACACGGCCGGCTTCAGTGCTCATGAAGCGGTCGAAGTCCTTGACGGTAGAGTCGCCGTTGAGCGATTCTATAATCTCGAAAACCTGTTCGGTGTCTTCCTTGTTGGCGATCAGTTTTTGCATGTGCCGCCAGGCCTTGAGTGGCCGGAATTTTGGCCGTTCGCGGGACGGGTCTATGAAGTAGGTAGCCGCAGTCATGTGCCATCACCAAGTTTTGCGATTGATCCTGAAAAAGAACATAACATCGCACGGCTGATAGAACAATGACGCGGGCGTCATTTTTGTGTCGGCCTTCATGTGCTTAAAAAACTGTCAGTAGCGACAATGAATCGTGCAAAAGAGACCCGAACACATCCTTTTGATGGGTTGAATTGCACGCCAACTCGAGCGGCCTGCTAGGTCAGCCGAAAGTGTTGGAGGAAAGGTATATCCGGCGATGAAGAAGATTGAGGCGATCATCAAACCATTCAAACTTGATGATGTGAAGGAGGCGCTTCACGCCGTCGGCATGCAAGGCATGACGGTGACCGAAGCAAAGGGTTTTGGCCGCCAGCGGGGCCATACAGAGCTTTATCGCGGCGCCGAATACGTCGTCGACTTCCTTCCCAAGCTGAAGGTCGAACTCGTTATTTCAGACGACAGTGTACCTGGAGCGATTGAAGCAATTTCAAAAGCGGCTCATACGGGCAAGATTGGTGACGGGAAGATCTTTGTGTCAGATGTCACCGAGGCGGTCCGCATCCGAACTGGCGAAACGGGCGAAGGCGCCCTGTAAAATTTCCCGCCGGGCAATCCCGGCGAGCTGAGCACACTATTAACTGGAGGGCTAAATGGCCGAGAATCTACTGAAATTGATGAAGGAAAAAGACGTCGAGTTCGTCGACCTGCGTTTCACCGACCCGCGCGGTAAGCTGCAGCACGTCACGTTCGACAAGGGCATGGTCGACGATGACTTCTTTACCGAAGGCCAGATGTTTGACGGCTCATCGGTTGCCGGCTGGAAAGCCATCAACGAGTCCGACATGCTGCTTATGCCGGATACGAGCGCAGCGATCATTGATCCGTTCTTCCAGCAGACGACGCTCGCTGTCATCTGCGATATTCTCGATCCGATCACGGGCCAGGCCTATGGCCGCGACCCGCGTACGACCGCCAAGAAGGCCGAGGCGTATCTGAAGCAGACCGGCATCGGCACGACCGCCTATTTCGGTCCTGAAGCCGAGTTTTTCGTCTTTGACGATGTCCGCTGGTCGACCGACCCGCACAATACCGGCTATTCTTTCGATTCCACTGAGCTCCCGGCCAATACGGGCAAGGAATACGAAATGGGCAATATGGGCCACCGGCCTGGCCCGAAAGGCGGCTACTTCCCGGTCCCGCCAATCGATTCCGAGCAGGATATGCGCTCTGAAATGCTCGCCATCATGGGTGAGCTCGGCATGGAGCCTGAAAAGCATCACCACGAAGTGGCGCCAGCCCAGCATGAGCTTGGCCTGAAATTCGGCACGCTGACGCGCATGGCCGACAATCTGCAATACTACAAATACGTGATCCACAATGTGGCCGCACAATACGGCAAGACGGCAACCTTCATGCCGAAGCCGATGTTTGCGGATAACGGCTCAGGCATGCACGTCCACCAGTCCATCTGGAACGGTGCCACGCCAACATTTGCCGGCGACATGTATGGCGGCCTGTCTGAAAGCTGCCTGTTCTACATTGGCGGCATCATCAAGCACGCCAAGGCGCTGAACGCGATCACCAACGCGTCGACCAACTCCTACAAGCGTCTGGTGCCGGGCTACGAAGCGCCCGTCATGCTGGCCTATTCAGCGCGCAACCGGTCTGCGTCTATCCGTATTCCTTTCGGCTCGAACCCGAAAGCCAAGCGCATCGAAACGCGCTTCCCGGATCCGACGGCGAACCCGTACCTCGCCTTTGCCGCGCTGCTCATGGCCGGCCTTGACGGGATCGAGAACAAGATCCATCCGGGCGACGCCATGGACAAGGATCTTTACGACCTGCCACCAGAAGAAGCGAAGTCCATTCCACAGGTTTGTGGCTCGCTTCGTGAAGCGCTCGAGAACCTCGACGCGGATCGCGGCTTCCTCAAGAAGGGCAATGTGTTCGACGACGACCAGATCGACGCATATATCGCGCTCAAGATGGAAGAAGTGGAGCGTCTTCAGCTTCACCCGCACCCGGTCGAATTCGACATGTATTACAAGGTCTAGTTTGACCTTGTTGCGAATTGGAGTACGCCGGGGATCTCCCCGGCGTATTCTTTTGGGGTGGAATTCCACCATTGTCGGCAGCAGCAGGCTTGCGTGCGGTGCGCTGTAGACAAATATGACATCCTCTGCGACCACCATCGCGTAGAACAATTATTTAAGCAGGCTGGAACGCTCGAATGACCGACCCCTACAACACCGCCCTCAATCTTGTCCCTATGGTCGTCGAACAGACGAGCAGGGGTGAACGCGCCTTTGATATTTTCTCGAGGCTGCTCAAGGAGCGGATTATCTTCGTGACGGGCGGCATCGACGACAGCATGGCCGCGCTGATCACATCGCAGCTTCTCTTCCTCGAGTCCGAGAGCCCGAAGAAGGATATCGCGATGTATATCAACAGCCCGGGAGGTTACGTCTCTTCCGGTCTCGCGATCTATGACACGATGCAATATATCCGCTGCCCGATCTCTACAGTGTGTATCGGCCAGGCGGCCAGCATGGGATCGCTGCTTCTGGCGGCAGGCCAGAAAGGCCTTCGGATCGCGCTGCCGAATGCGCGCGTCATGGTTCACCAGCCATCCGGCGGCTATCGCGGCGTCGCGACCGACATTGAGCGTCACGCCGAGGAAATCCTCGAATTGAAACGTCGTCTCAACAATATTTACGTAAAACACACCGGTCAGGATTATGACACGATTGAACGCAAGCTTGACCGCGATACGTTCATGACTGCGGAAGAGGCGTGTGATTTTGGCCTGATCGACCAGGTTTTTGAACGCCGCAAGGGTGAAGACGAGGAATAGTCCACACGGAATGCGTAGTTAGGCTTGCGTGTGCAGGCTTAAAAAATATGATCTGGATTACGCGAAAGGTGCGTGCGGCATAAATCGTGCGTTAATTGATCGCAAGCATTGAGGTAGCCATGACGAAACAAAGCGGCACCGGCGATTCGAAGAATACGCTATATTGCTCTTTCTGCGGAAAGAGCCAGCACGAAGTCAAAAAGCTGATCGCTGGTCCGACGGTGTTCATCTGCGATGAATGCGTCGAACTCTGCATGGATATCATCCGTGAGGAAAGCAAGGCTTCGGGCTTCAAGTCGAAAGAGGGCGTACCGGCCCCGCGCGAGATTTGTGACGTCCTTGATGATTATGTCATCGGACAATCCTACGCCAAGCGTATCCTGGCCGTCGCCGTGCACAATCATTACAAGCGCCTGTCTCACGCGTCGTCGTCTGACGGTGTCGAACTGTCCAAGTCGAACATCCTGCTTGTCGGCCCAACGGGTTGCGGCAAGACGCTCCTGGCGCAGACGCTGGCGCGCATTCTCGATGTGCCGTTCACGATGGCTGATGCCACGACACTCACCGAAGCCGGCTATGTCGGCGAGGATGTCGAGAACATCGTCCTGAAGCTGCTGCAGTCGGCCGACTATAATGTCGAGCGGGCCCAGCGCGGCATCGTCTATATCGATGAGATCGACAAGATTTCCCGCAAGTCGGACAATCCATCCATCACGCGTGACGTGTCGGGCGAGGGTGTCCAGCAGGCGCTGCTGAAGATCATGGAAGGCACGGTTGCATCTGTGCCGCCACAAGGCGGGCGCAAGCATCCCCAGCAGGAATTTCTGCAAGTCGACACGACGAACATCCTGTTCATCTGCGGCGGTGCCTTTGCGGGCCTCGACAAGATCATCACGTCACGCGGTGACGGAACCCGTATGGGCTTTGGTGCCGAAGTCCGGGACCCGGACTCGCGCGGTATTGGTGAAGTGCTTCGCGGTACGGAACCCGAAGACCTGCAGCGCTATGGCCTGATCCCTGAATTCATCGGCCGCCTGCCTGTGATCGCGACGCTCGAAGACCTCGATGAGCCTGCGCTGATCGAGATCCTGACCGAGCCGAAGAACGCGCTGCTGAAGCAGTATCAGCGCCTGTTCGACATGGAAGACATCAAGCTGACCTTCACGGACGACGCGCTCGTGGCTGTTGCCCGCAAGGCGATCGCCCGGAAGACGGGCGCACGCGGCCTTCGTTCCATCATGGAGGGCATACTGCTCGACACGATGTTCGAACTGCCGAGCCTGCACGGTGTCGAGGAAGTGGTGGTGAATGGCGAGGTTGTTGAAGGCCACGCTGCGCCGCTTCACGTGCACGCGAAAGCTGCAAAGCCGAACGAAGCTTCCTAAAGCTGTGCAAAACAGCCTGCTTTGACCTGCTTGAACGGTCGGAGTTTGTCTCCACATCTTTATCAGGAAGCCGGAATCGTCCACGCTAGGGACGTCCGGCCGGATTGCTGCTGAGCAGGATCCAGAACAACCAGGAGGCATGTATGCCCAGAAAAACACTCCCCGTCCTTCCCCTGAGGGATATCGTCGTGTTTCCGGATATGGTTGCGCCGCTCTTCGTAGGGCGCGACAAGTCGGTTGCGGCGCTGGAAATGGTCGACGAGGGCGAAAACGAGATCATGCTCGTCGCCCAGAAGGATCCATCCACCGATGATCCGACCGCAGACGACGTTCACAAGCTCGGAACGGTCGCGACGATCCTGCAATTGCTGAAACTGCCTGATGGAACGGTCAAGGTTCTCGTTGAGGGCTCTGACCGGGCGCGCATCGTTGAATTCAATGATCGCGACTCGTATTTTGATGCCGAGATCGAACTTGTAGAGCCGGAAGCTGGCGATACGGGTGAGGTGCAGGCGCTTGCGCGCGCGGTGATCGACCAGTTCGAGAATTACGCAAAGCTGAACCGCAAGATTCCACCAGAATCGGTTGCGACCGTGTCGCAGATTACAGATGCCGGGAAACTGGCGGACGCCGTCGCGTCGCAGCTTCAGGTCAAACTCTCCGACAAGCAGGAACTGCTCGAACTTTCCAATGCGCGCGAGCGTCTTGAGAAGGTGTTCGCCCTCATGGAAGGCGAAATGGGCATGATGCAGATGGAGCGGAAGATCAAGAACCGCGTCAAGCGTCAGATGGAAAAGACCCAGCGCGAATATTACCTGAATGAGCAAATGAAGGCCATTCAGCGCGAGCTGGGCGACGCCAGCGAAGAGCGCGATGAGGTCGCGGAACTCGAAGAGAAGATCCGTGAAGCTCCACTCAGCGAAGAGGCCCGCACGAAGGCCGACCAGGAGGTGAAAAAACTTCGCCAGATGAGCCCGATGTCGGCAGAGTCGACCGTGGTTCGTAACTATCTGGACTGGATGCTGGCCCTGCCATGGGGCAAACGCACCGATATTTCGACTGATCTCGACAAGGCTGAAGAGCAGCTCGATGAAGACCATTATGGTCTTGAGAAGGTGAAGGAGCGGATCCTTGAATATCTTGCTGTGCAGAAACGCACCAAGAAGATGAAAGGCCCGATCCTCTGTCTCGTGGGTCCGCCAGGTGTCGGCAAGACGTCGCTCGGCAAATCCATCGCTGAAGCCACGGGGCGCGATTTTGTTCGTGTGTCGCTTGGCGGCGTACGCGACGAGAGCGAAATCCGTGGTCACCGCCGTACTTATATCGGGTCCATGCCGGGCCGGATCATCCAGTCGCTGAAGAAGGCGAAAACGGGTAATCCGCTGTTCCTTCTCGATGAGATCGACAAGATGGGTATGGACCATCGCGGCGATCCGGCTTCGGCGCTTCTCGAAGTGCTCGATCCGGCGCAGAATTCGACGTTCAACGACCATTACCTGGAGGTCGATTATGACCTTTCGGACGTGATGTTCGTGACGACGGCGAATTCTCTCAATATGCCGCAACCGCTTCTCGACCGGATGGAAGTCATTCGCATTGCCGGCTACACCGAGCATGAGAAACTGCAGATTGCCGTGCGGCACCTGCTTCCCAAGATCCGTAAGGATCACGGGCTTGCCGACAGTGAGTGGCTCGTTAACGAAGACGCAGTGACCGACCTGATCCGTTACTATACGCGGGAAGCTGGTGTCCGCAGTCTTGAGCGCGAATTGGCCAAGCTGGCCCGCAAGGCCGTTCGCCAGATCACGCAGAAAGGCCTCAGTGTCATCGAGGTGACGCCTGAGACACTGCCTGAATATGCCGGTGTGCGTAAATTCCGCTATGGTCTCGCCGATGAGGAAGACCAGATCGGCGCCGTGACAGGCCTCGCCTGGACGGAGACGGGCGGCGATCTGCTGACCATTGAAGCTGTCCAGATGCCAGGCCGTGGTGCGATGAAGGTAACGGGCAACCTCCGCGATGTGATGAAGGAATCCATCCAGGCGGCGAGTTCGCTGGTACGTTCACGTGCCGTCATGCTGGGTATCAAACCGAGCCAGTTCAACACGACGGACATTCACGTCCACGTGCCGGATGGTGCCACGCCAAAGGATGGCCCGTCAGCTGGTGTCGCAATGACGACAGCGATCGTGTCGCTGCTGAGTGGCAATCCGGTTCGCCGGGACGTTGCGATGACGGGTGAAATCTCGCTCCGTGGCCGCGTCCTGCCAATTGGTGGCCTGAAGGAGAAGCTTCTCGCAGCGCTCCGCGGCGGCATCAAGACGGTCCTCATTCCGGAAGAAAACGAGAAAGACCTCGCAGACATTCCGGATCGGGTCAAAGAAGGCCTGAAGATCGTGCCAGTGACAGACATCAACGAAGTGTTCGCACGTGCCCTGACGCGTCCTCTGGCGCCGATCGAGTGGTCGGACAAAGATGAAGCGGCGCTGCAGGCGTCTTTGTCGGGCCGTTCGACGGACCCGGAATCCAGCGACACCATTCGTCACTAGCTGTCGAAACTGTATAATTACAGGCGGCCCTTGCGCGTTTCGCAGGGGCCGTCTTGCTTTTCGTCGCAGAGTTGCGCAAAAGGCGAGAGAAGAGGGCGGTTAGCTCAGTTGGTAGAGCATCTCGTTTACACCGAGAGGGTCAGCGGTTCGAGCCCGTTACCGCCCACCATAAAAACAAGGCACTAGCCTGTGGAAAAAAGAACATCCGAGAACAGTTTACAGTGCAGTTTACAGGTTCTGTTCTTGTTCCGTCCTTAAAATGCGGCGCTCATCCGCCCAGAACGGTCGCGTCAAACGTGTGTGCGCGCTAGATTTTTTGTGCATGTCTTGGGTGTCCAGCCGAACAGATCGGTGAAGACTTTTTCGGTGAGGCGTTCCCGGCTTATCAGTTGCTGGATTGCTTCGCTTCTTGCCGTCCACCACCGTCGGACACACGCATGAACAGTGCGAGAAGCGGTTCGTTGATATAGTAATTGTTCCGGCCGGCCTGATGCTTGGTCACGAAACCCGCTTCGGCAAGCTGGTCGAGATACTTGGTGGCGGTCGGTCGGCTGACATGCAGATCGTGCATCACATAATCGATGCGCGTGTAAGGGTGGCGGAAGAGGTTGTTCAACAGGTCCTGACTGTAGATCTTGCCGAGCTCCGCTCGCATCCGCTTCTTGTAGTCCGCCATCTGGGCGTGCAGACCTTCGATCAGCTGTAGGGTCGTCTGGGATGTCTCTGCCACCGCTTCCAGAATGTAGAGTACCCAGTCTTCCCAGGCGCCGTCATCTCGCACGGCCTGCAGCAATCGATAATAGTCGTTTTTCGTACCTGTGATGTGACGGCTGAGATAGAGAATGGGAATGTCGAGCAGGTCCGTGCGCGTCAGATAAAGTACATTGAGGATACGCCCAATGCGGCCATTGCCATCCGGAAACGGGTGGATGCTCTCAAATTGATGGTGAATGATCGCCATTTTGATGAGCGGGTCCAGATCGCAGGCGTCATCATCATTGATGAAGACTTCGAGCCCAGCCATAAGGGCTTCAATCTCACGCGGGCCCTGAGGCGGCACATAGACGGTTTCGCCCGTGCGATCGTTCTTCAGCTCTGTTCCGGCCTGCGTTCTGAAGCCATCGTCTCGCCCCTTCAACAAACGAAACATGTCGATGATGATGCGGTTGGTGATCAATCCCTGTGTCTTGCGTAGCTGGTCAAATCCAAGTCTCAGGGCATCACGATAGAGCGCGACCTCTTTTGCTGCTGCTGAGCCAGGTCCTTCCGGAAACAAGTCTGCCTGGAACAGTTCGTCTTGAGTGGTGACGATGTTTTCAATTTCAGAACTTGCCTTGGCCTCCTGCAAGGCCAGCGTGTCGATCAAGATACCCTGGTTGGGGATGGCTTTGGCTGCGCCCTTCAATTCCGCCAGTGCCCTGTTGGCGCGTGCAAGTGCCTTCAGCACCGGTACCGTCTCTATCTCGACCGGTGGCGGAAGGTCTGGCAATTTGTACGAGGAATCTGGTAACTTCGACATGATGTGTCAAAGAAACGCAATTTTCTTTACATGTCCAGCTAACGTGTAAAGAAAATCACCAAATTGGTGCAAATCAACACCAAGCGATCTCTTACCTATGCAGGCGGAATTCTCTACGAGACTTGGCTACTAGATCGAAGTCGTCATCGCTTCAATGACAGCTGCATCTGACACGTAAATCCGCTTCATTTTCGCAAGTGTGCCGGGCGTCCAGCCGAACAAATCGGTCAGAACCTGATCTGATATCAGAGTCGGGTAAAGGTGCTGAAGGATAATCATATTCGTCGCGCATGTCTTGCGCATGTCGTGGATGGTTGGACCGTGGTTTTCAGGGCCAAGTCCCATACGGCTGCGATGGCGATCAAAGCTCGTGCCGAACCCTTCTGCCGTCCAAGGCTTGCCCTTACTGGAGAAAAGAATCGTGAGGGGTGCCGTCGCGAGTTTGGCGCGCGCCGCATCGATTTCATCAAGCAGCGACCGGAGCGGAGGCGTGATGGGGATAAGTGCAGTGTTGCGGCCACGGCTCTTGCCCGTGGGAATGATCAGATGCTGTTTCGTGATCGCCGAAAGGGGCAAGCGGGTAAGGTCTTCACGGCGAAGTCCAGTGTGAAGGGCCAGTTTGAAGGCCCATGCCAAATGCACCGACGCGGTTTTGAGAAATTTGGCTTGCTCCTCTGGAGACCAAATACGGGCTTCTGTTGGCCGTTCATAAAGCGGCTCGATTCCATGCGCTCGGTTCCAATCGAGCCGCCCATCCTTTTTGCACCAGGTCAGGAAGGCCGACAGAGCAAGGACAGCCTCATCAGCAGCGCTCGGAGAGTGACCCCAAACACGATCGCGGTGGGACGTGATAAACTTGATAATGCGTCTGCTATCGAAAACCGAAAGCGGTGCGTTCGCAGCTGGCTGGCCCGCCTTCAGGGGCATTTCCAGCCACTTGTCGAGATATTTGATCCTTGCCGTTTGCCCCTTCGGCTTCATCTTTCTGAATGCGGGAGATTTCTTCCGATAGAGCATGACTCCCATGGCGACAGAATCTGCGACGGGCGCTCTCTCATCTTCCATTACCTCTGAATAGGCTTGAATGAATTCCGGAGGTAGTCGCTTGCCACGGCCGTCCAGCCTCGCTCCTTCACTCGTCCAGAACTTTGGGCCACCGCGAAACGCGTAATAATAGTAGCGGATCTGACCCGTCGCGAGCTTCTTCGCAATTACATGCAGTCCCTTGATGGACATGGTCAGCTCCCTAGCCATTTCGCCTCCGAATCAGTTTCGAGCCTGAGAGAGGCCTTGTCCAGAAGTGTAATTTCGCCGTCAGGCATGAGCCGGACGCCGCATACGTCAAATCCTGTATCTTTCGCTGCAGCGATCAGCGTTTTGAGGCGGCGCTTGATTTCACAGGTTTTTAGATGCGGAGGTATTTGCGTTCGGGCCATTGCTCGACATCACCGGCGGACTTGAGTTTTCACGGCCTTACGAAAGCCCGGATCGCTCAAAAGGAAAGCTTCAAGCATCAGAGGAACCAGCACGGCGACCGATGCCTCTGCCCCGTAGGTTGCAGCATGGATCCGCGCATAATCCTCAAGATCCGCCGCCAGCGGCGGATCGATGAGCGCGGTCAGTTTCTGCGGTGTCCGGTCGGGCAACGCCCCGATCTTCAAACTGATGTCACTCATGGTCAGTCTTCTCCTTCATAGGGCTTCAGAACGATGTCCTTGTTGACGAGTACGCCAAGGCTCCAGCCCGGCCGGATCGTGATCGAGGGCTGGACGTCGAGGTTACGTCGCACGATTTCCTGGCCGGCCTCGTTGGCGCCAATCTGCGCCGAGCGACGGAGAGCGCGCGCAATATCGCCCTCATCATCGCTGGCAAGTTCAGACCCGACACCGAGCAGTGTCGACAGCGCAACGCCCTGCAGCAGTTTCCAGGAATGATAGTCGACCTTGTCTTCAAGACCGGCATATCCGCGGGCATCGACGCCGGCGAGGTTATCGATCCGGATCGAAGTGCCGTCCGGCATGACGATCCGGCTCCAGACAAGGAGCGCCCGTGACTGACCGAACGCGATGACACTGTCATAGCGACCGATTAGCCGCGCCCCTTGCGGCACGAGCACGATCTCTCCCGTGACGGTGTCATAAACCGGGCTTGTCACCTGCGCGATGACTTGCCCCGGGAGATCCGAGTTTACCCCCGTCAGCAGCGTTGCCGGGATGATCGTCCCCGCCATCAGCTGGTACGGAGAGACCGGCGTCTCCAATCGGTGAGGATTGTAGATCGAGGGATCAGGATCGGCACCGAGAAAGTCGAGCTTGCGAACTTGTCGGTTTGGGTCTTCACTTAAGGATGACCCAAACGCGCTACCATTAGAAGGCGCAAATGCCGATAGGTCCGGAAAACTGATCGAAGCCGCTGATGGACTCGCAACGCTTCCTCCCACGCTTTGCGACCCGGAACTCGATCCAACCTGGAAAAACACACCGCTCCCACGTGCCGCATCAGAGAGAGCTACTTCACGTGCTCGCAGCTCTGCCTCGACCGCCGCCAGATGCTCACGCATTGGATCCACCTCGGGCGCATCTTCCGTCGGCAGTCCCATCCGTCCTTCACGCTGCGCCTTCAGGATCGGCGTTCCGAGGTCGCCTGGAAGTGGTGGCCCGAGGATGTCGTCTTCCGGCGCAATCTCGCCATAAGATTTCGGAAGCGCAGCGAGCCCATCCGCTGTCGGATTATGCTCGGTATTGTAAAGCTCCCGGGCCGGACCGTTAGCGCCGTCCTTCGGGCTTTGCAGCGCAAAGGCGAGCGAACCGAGAACAATCGCACTACCTGTTCCAAGCAGGACCATGAGCGCGCGTTTGGAAAACCGTTTGACAGGCCTAGGTGCGCCGCGGATTTCGAGTGGCGGGGTTGAAGGGGACGCAGTCTCTGTCATGGCTTCGCGCTGCCAAGATCATTGCGGGCGATCTTCACGACATCCTGGCGCTTTTCCCCAAGACGCAGCTCGGCGCGGGCGAACAGGCGGTCGACGACATAATAGTTGCCGGACATGCGGTAGTTGACGAGCTGGGACTTACCGTCCCTCCCAATCACGAAGAGCGCTGGCGCCTCGCCCTGGTCGAGCCTGGCCGGGAACTGGATATAGACCTTGCGTCCGTCATCGAAGACGCGATCCGGACGCCAGTGCGGCGCATCTCCGTCGATATCGTAGCGGAACTTGAGCCGGTCGAGCTGCAGCCCCGCGGGCGAAGACGATGTTGTGCCACGCGCCGCGCCGGACCTCGCCACCCGCGTCACCAATTCCTGGTCGGCATAGCGCCAGGACACGGCTGCCATATAGGTCTCTTCGAACGCGCGGAGCTCCAAATGGTAGGCTCTCAAACTCGTCGTGATGATGAGGTTTGTCTTGAGGCCAGCCTGGGTCGGCTTGATCAGGATATGGGCCTGCGACTCTGTGCCTGTGCCCGAAACTGTGTCCCCGAGCACCCAGCGGACCGTATCGCCGGCAGAGACAGAAACAAGTTCTTCGCCGGGCTGGAGGACGATGTCGGTGACCTGCTCCGGCGCGCAATAGACCTGGTAGAGCGCGCCCACAGTATAAGGATAGACTTGGATCGCGTTCATGTAATTGTCGAGCGAGGGTTCGACCGCCGCCTTGCCGTTTGCTGTTTCTATGGCCTGGTAGGGTTTCAGGGATGGCGCATCTGTCTCCGTCGGCATGGGTTTCAACTGGCCGGGCATCGCGCCTGTGACGCTTGTCGGCGTATAGGTGCGGTAAACGACCGGCGTCGAAGAAAGGCCCACGTCTGCGATATCGGCCTCTTCCACGTCGGGGGCGAGATAGAGGTCTTCGACATAGTCCGGTTCATCGAGCGTGATGTCGGGGCCGACAGCAGCCGGAAAGCTCTCGCAGGCCGCAAGGGCGGTCGAGGCAAGGAGGATCAGGGCAAGGCGTTTCATTGGATATGCTCCTATTGATGGTCTTTCGACCAGTTGAGGCCGTGAACGTAGAGGCCGAGGGGATTGGCCCGGAGGGCCTCTTCGGTGCGGGGCGGATCGATGACGATCGAGAGCACGCCGGTATGGTTCGACTGGCCGGTCTCGGTGCCGTTCCGGTAGGCGGTTTCGCGCCAGCGGACTGTGAAACTGTCATCGGAGGCGCGCACCACGCTCGTCACGTCGACAGACACAGAGCGCCGCCCGAGATCGGCAAACGGATCATTGTCGCGGGCATAGTCGTTGAGCGTGGCTGCCGCCCTGTCGGTCGCGTAGGCATAGGCTTTCAGCCAGTTCTGCCGGACCACGACCGGATCGATGGAGATGGACCGCGTGTTCTTCACAAATTCTGCAAGGTGGAACGCGATCTGCGCATCGGTCGGCTCATAGCGCCCGTCAGCCGGGCCGACGGCGCGCACGGCGCCTTCGCCGGTCAGCTCGACCACGTAAGGCGTGACGAAGGACTGGGTTGAGCGCCAGACAAGGCCGCCCGCCAGCACGAACGAGAGGCCAAGGCTGCCGAGTGCGGCCAGCCGCCAGTTCGCCGCCTGGATCCGGGCTGAACCGATCCGGTCGTCCCAGGCCTGCGCCGCGCGCTGGTAGGGCGTGACCGGTTCCGGTGTCTCGCCATAGCGGGTGGAATTTCGCTTCCAGAGCTTCATGTCAGTCCTCGTCATTCTTCAGTTGTATCGATGTCCCGCCGCCGGGACGGTCGCCGTCGCGGACGGCGGAAGCTGCCATCATGCCGGCGTCCCGGGTCGACTGGTCGCGCCTTATGCGCCTGGCCCAGTCCGGGGAAGAATTGTTCCCATTGGCTGGACTGGCATTGGGCGCACCCGTTCCGCCCGTTGCCGCAAAGGCGGCGCGGGCACCCGCTTGATGACGCTCACTAGGGGTTCCAAAGGCGCGCCGGGCAAAACCTTTCGCGCCAGACGCTGCCGCGCGAATACCTGCGCCTGCGACACCGCTCATGCCCGCGATCGTGGCCCCTGCACCGGTCTTGCCGGAAGCGGCGGCATTCATCTGGTAGGCCGTGCGAGCGCCGCCTGCCATGGACGCCGCTGCGCCGACCGCGCTACGCGCGCCACCTGCGGCCGCTCCAATGCTCGCCTTGGCAAGGCTGCCGCCTGCGACGGTCCCGGCCGCGACGCCAGCTGCCGTACCGATGGCCGCGCCGGCACCAAGCTGCGGCGCGCCGGAGACAAGGCCTGTTGCGATGCCGGGTCCGAACAGGCCGAGGGCGAGAAGCGAGAGGGATCCGAGGATGACGGAGGCAGCCTGTTCAAGGGTCACCTCGTCTGGCTGGAAGGTCGATGTGATGGAGGAGAAGATGGTTGAGCCGATGCCGACGATGATGGCGAGCACCATGAGCTTGATGCCGGAAGCGATGACATTGCCGAGCACTTTTTCGGCAAGGAATGACGTCTTGTTCCAGAGGGCGAACGGGATCAGCACGAACCCGGCCAGGGTCGTCAGCTTGAACTCGATGATCGTGACGAAGAGCTGGATCGCAAGGAAGAAGAAGGCGAGCAGGGTAATGATCCAGGCAAGGAACAGGACAGCGATGATGACAATGTTCTGGAAGAAGGCGATCGGGCCGGTGAGCTTCTCGATCTCGTCGAGCAAGGGCAGCGCCGCATCGAACCCCGTCGCCGCGACGAAGCCGGGTTTCATGATGTCATCGGCCGTGATCGTACCGCCGGTGGCGTTCAGGCCCAGTTGCGCAAAGCTCGTGAACACCACATCCGAGAGAAGGGCAAAATTACCGAGGATGAGCGCGAAGGCCCCGACATAGAGGACCTTCTTCAGGAAGCGCCCGACAATGTCGGTATCCGGCCCCATCGCCCAGAAGAGGCCTGCCAGCGTGATATCGATCGCGATGAGCGCGGAGGTCAGGAACGCGACATCCGGCTGCAACAGCCCGAACCCGCTATCGATATAGGCCGAGAAGGTCGCAACGAACTGGTCGATGACGCCAAGGTCTTCCATCGGCCTAATCCCTCGAATAGGCGACGCCGTCGCCGCGGAAGCGTTTGTGACGGATACGGGCCTGTTCCTCGATGGCAGCCCGGCGGGATTCTTCGAGCGCGACCATCCGGTACTGCGCCGCCATCAATTGCTGCATCTGCATCTGTTGCTCGACGGAAAGCGCGACAAGCTGGTTGCCGGCCTGGAGGACCGACAGGTTGCCTGTGGCCGTCTGGCTCTCGCGGGCTAGGTCGCTCAGCGTCTCGCGCGACTCCGCAATCGAGGTCACGATCCCCGACTGGACCTGGATCGAGGCCCGGAACGCCTCCCGGCTGATCCGCCACTGGTCGGCGGCTTCGACCACGATCTCCTCATTGGAGAGGTTCTCATAGGAGTCCGGGAACGCCTCCTCATACTGGCGCTCGGACTCTTCGACTTCGTAGGTCACTTCGCCAGCTTCACGCATCAGCGTGTCGATGCGCTCAAGCAGGCGTTTCAGATGCTCGATCGAGGCATAGTCGAGGCGTTTCAAATTCTCGGCCTGGTTCACCAGCATCTGCGCTTCGTGCTGGAGTTGCTCGATCTGGTTATTGATCTGATCGAGCGTATTGGTGGCAGTTAGGATGTTCTGAACGAGGTTCGTCGGATCGATCACGACATCGCCAACCCCGAGTAAGGCGTTTGCAGGTGGCACGGCCATCACAAACGTAGAGACCGATCCGAGCAGAAGGGCGATCATTCGGCGGCGCATGGCACATCTCCTTCTGTTCCGATCAGGTCCGCGGCCCAGTGAAGTCCGCGCGCTTCCAGCCAGGCTGGCGCGAAACCGTCCGGACCGACTGCGGCAACAATCTCGGAGATCCGCTTCTGGTCGGCTTTGGAACCGGCGGCGCAGAAGGCGAGCGCCACCGGCCCGAGATCGAGATCGAACAGGCGGTTACCATCCGGACACTGGACGTAATAATCCCGCTTCGGCGTGGCTCGTGCGATGAGTTCGACCTGACGGGCGTTCAGCCCGAACCCTTCATACGTCGCCTGTTGCGACGGCTCCTCGGCACGCGCATTGGCAAGGAAGATGCGGGTCGGCGCGCTTTCGATCAGGCTTGGCGCAATCGCGCTTGCCGCAATGTCCGACAGGCTCTGCGTCGCGAACACGACCGAGACATTCTTCTTGCGCAGCGTCTTCAGCCAGTCGCGCAAGCGCCCCGCAAACATCGGATGATCAAGGAACAGCCAGGCCTCATCGAGAATGAGCAGGGTTGGCTTCCCGTCGAACCGGGCTTCCAGTTTCGAGAAGAGATGCGCCAGCACCGGCGCGGCGAGCCGCTTGTTCTGCATCAATGCGTCCATTTCGAAACAGAGGATGTCTCGACAATCCAGACTGTCTTCTTCGGCGTCGAGCAGAGCGCCATACGGGCCGGTCAGCGTATAGGGTTCCAACGCCTGCCGGAGTTCCGGAGATTGTACCAGCGCCGCAAGACCCGTCAGTGTACGCTGGACAACAGGTGCCGCGCCGAGGCTCTGCAGCGCCGTCCAGACGGCCTGTTTCACCTCAGGCGTGACGGCAACATTCTCCTGAGCGATCAGCCCCAGCACCCAAGCCTGCGCTTCGGCGATCCCGGCTTCGCTATCAATGTCCCGCAAGGGCTGGAACGCAAGGTCGCCGTCGAGGCCGAGGTCGTACCAGGTACCGCCAAGGGCAAGCGTCGCGCAGCGCGCCGAGCCACCCTTGTCGAAGATGAAGACCTGCGCCCGCTCGTAGCGGCGGAACTGCAAGGCGAGGAGCGATAGCAACACCGACTTGCCGGCCCCAGTCGGTCCGACCACCATCATGTGCCCGACATCGCCCTGATGGGTCACCAGCCGGAACGGGGTCGAACTTGCCGAGCGAGCCATCAGGAGCGGCGGGCCGTCCAAATGTGTGTTACGCTCCGGCCCTGCCCAGAGTGCCGACAAGGGGGCCATATGCGCAAGGTTGATCGTGTTCAGTAGCGGCTGGCGGACATTGGCATAGGCTTCACCCGGAAGCGTGCCGAGCCAGGCTTCGACGGCATTGACGCTTTCGGAGACACATGTGAACCCGCGCCCCCGGATCACGCGCTCGACGGCGCGGATCTGGTCTTCCGCGATCGCGGCATCCGCATGCCGGACAGCAATGGAGGTCGTGGAGTATCCGAACGCGACATGGCCAGCCCCTAGCGCCTGCAAAGCTTCATCTGCATCGGCGGCCTGGTTGTCGGCGTCTGAGTTGAAGAGCGTGGCGGGTTCGTTGGTGAGGATTTCGCGGAGGTAGGAAGTCAGCGACCGGCGCTTGGCAAACCAGTTGCGAACATAGGCATTGAGCGTCTTCTCGGCATCCGGCTTGTCCAGCGGCAGGAACCGCGTCACCCAGCGATAGGCAAAGCCGAGCTGGTCGAGGTCTGAGAGCAGTCCCGGTTCGCCGGACGCCGGGAACCCGTTCACGGTGAGAACTTTCAGCGTCTCCTCGCCAAGACGGGGCGAGAGGCCACCCGTCAGCGGGGTGTCGACCAGGAGGGCGTCGAGGCACATCGGTAGCGCAGGTGCCCGTACCATCTGCCGCGTGACTGAAATGCAGGCGTGAAGGTAAGTCAGCGTCTCGTCATCATCCAGGAACCGCGCTTCCGGCATCAAATCCGCCATCATGTCCCGTGCCCGGGAGGTTTCGGTTTCGAAATGCGCTATATGTTCGGACCAGAATGCCGCCGGGGCGTCTGCTGGATCCTCGATGAAGAGCTGTTCGATCCGGGCCGTCCGGTCGGCCGGCGGCATCCAGGTGAGGGTCAGGTAGCAATCTGTCTCGAAATGACGGTCTGCTTCCTCGAACGCTGCGCGGCGTTCCTGGTCCACCAGCCAGGCGGCCGGGTCGCGCCAGGTGCTTTCGGGATAGGTGACGGAGGGTCGCCGGTCCGCTTCTATATGCAGCGCCCAACCTGACCCGAACCGGCTGAGGAGATTGTTCATGCGGGCGGTGACAGCGACCAGTTCTTCCGGCGTCGAGCTTTCAAGATCGGGTCCGCGATAGAAACAGCTCCGCTGCAGGCTGCCATCCTTGTTGAGGATGATGCCGGGCGCGATCAGGCAGGCCCATTTAAGATGATCTGCAAGGCAATCTGGACGTTGGCGATATTCACGAAGGTTCAGCATGCGTAATAGCCCCTTGTCCTTATGTGCCGGATCAGCACGTCGGCAAATTGCGGATCGCGCCGGGCGGCGAACACGCAGATGCCCTGCGCCACGATCCAGAAGACGAGACCCACGCCCCAGAGCTGCAGGCCGATACCGAGCGCGGTCGCCAGCGTGCCGTTGACGATGGTCGCAAGCCTTGGCGCGCCCGCGAGCAGGATCGGCGCCGTCAGCGAGCGATGGACCGGCACGCTATAGCCAGGGGGCAGGGGGCGGGTGTCAGCCATCAGAGCGTTGCCCCGCCGCCGAACGAGAAGAAGGAGAGGAAAAACGAGGTCGCGGCAAACGCGATCGAGAGACCGAACACGATCTGCAACAATTTCCGCATGCCGCCGCCGGTCTCGCCGAAGGCAAGGCCAAGGCCGGTCAGGATGATGACGATCGTCGCAAGGATTTTTGCGACCGGACCCTCGATGGAGTCGAGGATGGATTGCAGCGGGGCTTCCCAGGGCATGCCGGAGCCGGCAGCGTGCGCCGGGAAGGTGAGCGCGACGGCAAAAGCCGTCAGGCTCAGGGCTTTGATCAGTCTGTCGTTCATTGGGGTGGTATCCTTTCTGGAGCGGTGGAGAGAAGCGGTTCGGAAAAGGGCAGGCTCGGCAGGACGAGCTGCAGGTCGGGCTGGACGGGCATGAGGTCATAGCCGCCGCGTCCGAGCCCGTTCATGCGCGCGACTGTCTCGACGCGGTGGATCCCGGCGCGCCGGGAAATGTAGACGACGCAGTCAATCGTCTCGGCGATGAGATCGTGCGGCACCTGGGCGGAGGTCTCACCGATCAGCTGTTCTAGCCGGGAAAGGCCGCCAAGGGCCGAGTTGGCATGCAGGGTGGCGATGCCACCCGGATGGCCGGTATTCCAGGCCTTCAGCATGTCGAGCGCTTCGGCGCCGCGCACCTCGCCAATGATGATCCGGTCGGGACGAAGCCGCAGGGTCGAGCGGACAAGGTCTGCGAGCGTCACCGATCCCGGCTGGGTCCGCAGTTGCACCGTATCGCGCGCCGTCGAAACAAGTTCGCGCGTGTCTTCGAGGATGACCAGCCGGTCGCCGGTCAGGGCGATTTCGGCAAGGAGGGCATTGGCGAGTGTTGTCTTGCCGGAGCCTGTGCCGCCGATCACGAGAATGTTCTCGCGGTCCCGCACGGCCTGCTGCAAGGCTTCGGCGTGATGAGGTGCCATGACGCCCGAGGCGACATACTCACCCAAAGCAATCACCCGCCCGGCAGGCTTGCGGATCGAGAAACAGGGCCCGGGCGATACGGGCGGCAGAACGCCTTCGAACCGTTCCCCGCCCAAAGGCAGCTCAGCCGACACGATGGGCGAGGCCGCATCGACCCGGCGGCCCATATGGCTGGCAACCAGCCGGATCACGCGTTCAGTATCGGCAGGTAAAACAACGGATCCGGACTCGGTCCGGCCAGACCCATGCCGTTCGACCCAGAGCCTGCCATCGGGATTGATCATGATCTCGACGACGGACGGATCCTCCAGCGCCGCCACGATCTCGGTTCCCAGCGCTGTCACCAGCATGGCGCGGGTGCGTGTCAGACTCTCAACCTCACGCATCGGCCGGCTCCCCATTCAAATGCTCAGGGTGGGTTTCAAGGCTCGCCGCTTCCGCCGTCACGTCTTCGACGGCGTTCTGCAGAATGCGTTGGCCTGACCTGAGCGCTTCTGCGACCTGCCGCACGAAGAGGTCAAACCGCATGTCGCCCTTGGCCCGCGCGGCCTCAACCTGGTTGGCAGGCACCGGCGGTGTCACCGTCAGGAAATAGTGCACGAAGGTCGCGAGCGTTTCGGCAAGGACGAGATTGTCCCGCTCGATCCGCCCGAACTGGCGCGTCAGCCGGTCGAGCCGGCGATTGATCGCCGCTTCGCGCTTATTGTCGGACTCGCCTGCCCGGTAGGCCGTAACAGCCCCGTCGATGATTGTGCTTTCTGACAGGCCCGGGCGTTTCGCCATGGCCTTCAGCCAGTGAAAATTCTCGGGCGAGATATAGGGCTGGATGCGGGGTTTCATTCGCCATTCCCCGTGAGATCAATGCCGGTCGCCTGTTCGAGACTGTCGGCCTGCACAAGCGCATCGAAGAGACTGGGCTGAGGGGCGCCGCGAGACCGTGCCCGGGACCTGCCCGACTTTGCAGGCGAGGCAATCCGCGCACGATCCTCGGCCGCATCCCGCGCCTTCTGAGGCCCAAGGCCCTCCACATCAGGCTCGAGCTCGGCGGCCTGCATCAGGCCTTCATGGATCGACCGGACTTCGCTGCCCCAGTCATTGCCCCGCTCGTCCGGAATGCAGGTTGCGAAATCCGGAGCCGCCTTCAGCCGCTCGGTGAAGTTCTGATCCTCATAGTAGCGGAGCTTCAGCGCCCGCACGGGCGGGGAGCCTGCAACAAGGACAAGTTCCTGGTCTGCCGGCAGCTGCATCACTTCACCGGGGGTGAGCAGCTGGCGGGCGGTTTCCTGACGCGAAACCATCTTGTGCGACAGCCAGGGCGCGAGCCGGTGGCCGGCATAGTTCTTCATCGCCCGTTGTTCAGTCTTGGTGCCGAGTGCATCGGAGATACGCTTGGCGGTGCGTTCGTCATTGGTCGCGAACGCGACCCGCACATGGCAATTGTCGAGGATCGCATTCGAAGGGCCATAGGCCTTTTCAATCTGGTTGAGTGATTGCGCGATCAGGAAGGCCTTGAGGCCATAGCCGGCCATGTAGGCAAGTGCGCTTTCGAAGAAGTCGAGCCGGCCAAGGGCAGGGAACTCGTCCAGCATGAACAGGACACGCCGGCGGGATTTGGGTTCAGCCAGCGTAATCACAGGCGACACGAGCCCGCAGATCCGGAGTACATTTGCCGCAAGCGATTTGCCCCGCAAGAAGGTGGACGGACGAACCTCAAGGTGTTCGGTCAGGCGCCGACCGACCTGGTTCAGGATGAGGCGCATCAAGGGTTTTGTGCGCGACAGGTCCGAGGGCGGCACGACAAGGTAAAGCGACAGGGGGCGATCCCCGGACACAAGATCGTCGATCCGGAAATCGCTGCGTGAGGTTACTTCTGCGACAACGGGATCGCGATAAAGTGAAAGGAACCTCAAAGCCGTCGAGAGTACACCCGAAAGCTCGTTCTCCGACTGGTTCATCAGTTCACGGGCCGTCTCGGCGACGACGGGATGAACCTTGGGCGCTTCGCTCGTGCCGAGGTGGTTTGTCCGGAGCATGATCGACAGCGTCGTGCGGAATGTCCGGTCGGGATCTGCAAGGAAGCTCGCCACACGCGCCAGCGTCTTCTCACGCTCGGCATAGAGGACATGCAGGATAACCCCGACGAGCAGCGAGTTCGCCTTGTCGACCCAGTGCCCGAGATCGCCAAGCTTGCCCTGCGGGTCGACGAGAATGTCGGCAATGTTCTGGACATCGCGCACTTCGCAATGCCCGCGCCGGACTTCCATGAGGGGATTGAAGTGGGCCGAGGCGACATCGGTCGGATCGAACCGCACACAATGGGAAAACTCTGAGCGCCAGCCGGAGGTCAGCTGCCAATTCTCGCCCTTGATGTCATGCACCAGCACCGAATGCGGCCAGGAGAGGAGTGTTGGCACGACAAGCCCTACACCTTTGCCGGACCGTGTCGGGGCAAACGCCATGACATGGTCCGGTCCGTCATGGCGGAGGTAAGAACCCGTTGCCTGACCTAGGAACACACCGGAAGGTTTGAGCAAGCCGGGCTTGCGCAAATCCTTGCTTTCCGCCCAGCGCGCTGAGCCGAAAGTCGAGACCCGCTTGTCCCAGCGTGCGCGGAGGATCGATCCCGTCACCGCAATCACGATGGCCGCGACACCGCCCGAACCGGCGATCAGTCCGCCCCGGTCGAACACATCCGGCGCATAGGCATCGAATGAGTACCACCACCCGAAGAATGCCCAAGGCACATAGACCGGCATGTCGAGGATGACGAAGAGTGGCTCGCCCAAACGGGGCGACCAGCCCAGCGACAAGGCTGTCCACTGGGTTGCGCACCAGAGCGCCACCAGGACGACGAGCGATACCAGGATGATCTGCCAGAAGAGGTTCGTGCCATGTTTCATGACGCAGAACCTGACCAATCATCGCCTCACGCTCCAGAGAGGGAATTGGGGGAAATCAGGGGGGTATTCTGAAGTTTTGGGAACGGCAGGGTGACAGACGTGAAGTTGCGGGAAGAATTTGCGGGATTTTTTCTGCTCGTCGAAGATTTTGAGTCGTGGAGCGAATTGAGGCAACTCATTAGAAATACTCTGACGGATCGTGCGACGTGGATGCTCCGTTTGCTTCGGAGAACGTTGTCTGGCACTGAAGTTTGGTTGGCAATCTTTTGGGTTCAGCGAACTCACAGAACGAATGTGGGGCGAATTAGCAGCCTACCGACTGCGATCAGAAAGGTGTGAGTTGCTGAACTCTACGGGTCGCGCCGTGGCACATTATCTCGGCTACGTCGCTGGTAGATTGTGATCATTCAGACTAAATTCAACCTTTAGCTTTGCCAGAAGGACTTAGACGCGTACCGAATATTCAATAGATTCAAACTGCTGATTCTTATGCGTGGGGCAATTGATCGTGAGAGAAAGCAACGAAATTACAATGAGAGAGTAAGATATCGGCGTGCTATTCAAAAATGCAAAATAATCATGACACAGGGGGCTTTTGTGGCTGACCGAATTCTCGAAACATTTCTGGACGCGGGACTCTTGGAGCTTGGCGGAAATGACGCTTGGTTTGAGCACATATCCGCAGCGGCCGACAAGCTGGCGGTTCATATCGGCGCACACCCCGAACAATTGGCGGCATTCGTATATTCGGCCGTCGACCCTCGGGAACGGCTTGGAGACCCCTCCCGTGCAATGGCGCAGGAAACGCTGAAAAGCGTTTGGCGGACTTATTCCTCTGTCACGATGGGGTCGCTTGACTTGGTGTTTCGAGGGATCATCCTCGACGCGGTAATACAGAACGCAAAGCGAGACGATCAAATTCGGCTCGGCGTTACACTCCTACTATCGAGTGCTCTGCCACACATGTCGCTTGGGGAAGAAGCCGAGGTCTGGCAGAAAACAGTCTCTGAATTGCTTTCAGCCGTCGAGGCTGAGGCCGAGGCGCGCTGGTCAGTTCCGAGCGCCATCGCGCTTGCTCCTATGGTCGCAGTCAAACCACCCGAGATAAAAGGCAAATTGGGTGCCATCAAAATCGACGAAGCCGCTTTGCTGAAGGGGCTCGAAAAGGCTGCAGGACCGAATAACAAGGCCGGTGAGGAAACTGGCGGCAATCCTCATGCGCCGAACGCTGGCGCAACTTGGTCGAATGAATTTGTTCCACTGGCGACAGAAGCAATCGCGACAGCGGTTAAGAGAGCCGCAGGCGAGCGGGTCTACAATTTGGCATCGGATGAAATCTTTGGCGCAATCAGTACAATGGTTACCGCTTATGTCAGTGCAGCGATAAATCAAACCGCGGCTGCATCCCATGGTGTCGAACTGCGATCTAGGCTGCTTTGGTGGAAGGAGGCTAAGATTTCGCCGAGTGCCCGGAAAGAATATCGATTGATCGACCGCAAAGTGGCGCCTGGTTTAATGGCCCTGGACTATCAATCCATGCTTCCGGCGCTCGCGCCTGCCAGTGTTGTAGCCTTTTTGCGAGAATCGGTTCGTACCCTTTCGGGTGAGAACGAAACGACTTCACTGGGCGATTTTCTTGCCGCGATGTCAGAGGCCGATGAAATAGTTCCATTCAAGAGTTCGCAACCAGATCAAACAGCCAACTTAAGACCATTGGGCGCTCTTGTCCTGGAGGGGGCAACTCGCCCAGAACTCATCTCCGAGCGGACCGTCTTCCAAGGAACCCTGAAATTAGATCCGGCAGCCTTCGCTTCGCTTTTGTTCCTTGAATTCCAAGCCTTGAAAGCGATTCAACATGTCACGCCGGTGTCTCCCCCTGACGAGGCCGGAACAGCCGGAAAAGTGACGGGCGCCGCCAAATGAGTTTGTCCGATAACCAAACTTGCAAGCAAGACGACTGCTTTGTTCCCCAAACGTCGTGCGCGAAAGGCCATATGGATCCTTCGAAATGTCCGCACTTTGTGGCACCCAATGCAATCGTGGCAATGGGAGCGTTTCGTACTGAGGATGATGAACTTTTCCCATGGACTGGACGTCCACTTGGCCTCATCGATCTTCGCTTCGTCTCGGCGACACGTCGCCCGCACCTTGTAGGAATTGCCGGTGCAGCTGACGCTGGAAAAACGACGCTTCTCTGTCTTCTTTTTCTGGCCATCTATCGCGGGCGCCGTATCGGTCCTCATACGTTTTCTGGCTCATTTACTCTACAGGGCTGGGAGAACATCGCGCGTCATTTGCAATTGAATGCAGGAGAAACCATCAAATTTCCACCGCATACATCCCAGAACGGGCGAGTACCTGGCCTTTTGCATTTGGGGCTTTCTGACGATGATCGGAACCGCATGGATGTGCTTTTGGCCGACGCTTCAGGGGAGTGGTTTTCTGCATGGACTGACAAGCCGACATCGGAAAAAGCGGCCGGCGCTCGCTGGACAGCGGACCATTCTGACAAACTGCTTATCGCCGCAGACACCGACGCCTTGATGGGAAAGAAGGGTGGGGTTTCTCGCCGGGAGCTGGAGTTTTTAATCAGGAGAATTGCCAGCGATTCTGGCACCGAAGGTGTGGCGCTGGTATGGACCAAGAATGATCTCCCGCGAGACGCAGAATTGTCAAATACGATCGAAGACCTATTCCGATCCTGTTTCAAGGATGGGCCAGTGTTCGCGATTGGCGTCCCAGAGCAAGAAAATCCTGACCCTGACAAGACACTGCAAGAGTTGGAGGTGATTTTCTCTTGGGCTTTCGAGCCCCGGAGCCGTACCATTTCTCTGACGAGGCCTGACCACGCCGCATTCGATCCCTTCATGGCATATCGAGACGCATCATGACTGAGCGTTCCGCTTCAATTCTTCTGATCGGTGAGTCCGATGTCGGCAAGACGCATTTCGGCGCTCAGCTTCTGAGGCGTCTCAATAGCGGTCTTGGAACGATGGAACTCATCAATAGCGACAATCTTCAGCCTTTCCGCGAAACCATGGACCAGATCAGCCAGGGTTTGGCGGGACGCCACACTCCAAGAAGCGAGTCGTCGACAAGTCGCTGGACTATAAGACGCAAATCTGATGACGCGCGTTTCACCCTTGAATGGCCCGATTATGGCGGTGAGCAAATAAGCGCTATGGTCGCGGAACGGCGCATGCCGATTGCATGGCGCGAGAAGATTGAATCGACCTCTGCATGGGTCTTTATGGTTCGAGCCAGCCGCGTGCGCTTGCCAGAAGATGTCCTTACGCGTCAGGTCAGATTGCCTGCCGAAGATGATGAAACTGAAAGTGTTCTATCCGCTCAATCGCGCCTTGTCGAAACGCTGCAGATGCTTCGTTTCAAGGTCGCCGCCTATTCGGAGGCATGGACCAACCCGCCACCTATATGTGTGATCTTGTCTTGTTATGATGAATTGAAAACGGACCTCTCTCCCGCTGAGTACTCGCGCCTGAAATTGCCGCTCCTTGACGCTTACTTGCGTACAAATTGGAGTTCAGAAGACCTGCGAATTTTCGGCGTCTCGCCACTTGGTCAAGCGCTAAGCGATTCCGAGCCAGATGCTGATTTCGTCGCCAAGGGGCCCGATAAGATGGGTTATGTTCTTGATGAAGACGGCGCCCAATCCGGGGATTTGCTGTCACCGGTAGAATGGGTACTTAACGCTGCTAGGCGCAGTTAGTGGTTAAACCGATGCCCTTGGTTGTTGACGAAATTTTCGTCGGAGAACGTGATCGAGGGATGAATGTGTTGTCATCGAGTGTCTCTGACGCACAATCGCAAAGCCTCGCACACTACCTTGACCTTCCGGGCCAACCACCACAAGGCTACGTGCTGACAAGCTATGTTTCAGGCGCTTTGATCGGGAATAGCTATGTCGTCGCGCGCACGAGCTCTGACCCCAGCGCCGAGAGAAACGGCATGGTTTTCAGTCATGCAATTGTTGTCGCAAAAGACGACATCGAGGCATTTGCGGATTTACGGGCGATCTTTGGCCATCTGCAGAAAGCGCGAAGCTCGCCGCTACTCGCTGAACGTCGAATGATCAGTGCGACCGGTAGGGTTGAGGAACCTCCACCAGGCCCCTTTTCCGATATGGTGACTGTGCCTTCGAAGTTTCCTGCCATTACGGTCGACGACGCGCGGTTTGAGAATCTTATCATACGCCTCTGGGCCAAGCTTCCGCCAGCTATGCGCAGTGAGCTTAGGTTCGGCTTGAGTTTTGGGCCGGACGAAGCGCAAAGTCAGGGCCTGCAAATCGCCTTGGTTCCTGCTTCGCTTGAGATGCTCTGGCCGCTTGAGAGGCGGATCGATGCGACATACGATCAGTCTCCGGCCCGAACCGCGGCGGGGCGGTACCTGTCAAGCGGGTCTAGCGGGAAACTCGAAGCACATATCGAAGATCTCAACATCCATTCGATCAGCCTGTCAAAAATCGCACTACTTGGACGATCATGCGAGATCGCAGAAAAGACAAGTGTGTCCTTCAGCGACGCTGTTGCAGCCTTGCGCGTAGTAGGGGTGTTGCAGCCTGATCCGGACAAAGGAACGTCAGTGAAGCGTAAGATCTTGGACGCCGTCTTGTCTCGTCCAGGTCCGGCTGCACTAGAACACATTATGGCCATACGGAATGTGAATTGGGCGCCATTCAATCTGGCTTTGGATCAACCCGAAGAACTTGAAATGTCCTTCGCAAATCGAATGGCGAGCATCGGCCCTCAGGATGATGTATGCGAACTTCTCGTGGCGATGTTTGATGCAGAAGCAGCGACCAGGGAATGGCGGCGGGCAGGCATTGGCGTGCTAGGCGCGATGACCAAAAATATGGCGATCAAACTAGCTCCCCACATATGGACTTTGCTTGTCACCAATACTGAGATTGGAGTGATGGTCCTCGGCGAAGCTCCTACGGCTCTCCTTGATCTTGCGATGTCGCAAACGCCACCAACAATCGCGGGCAAGGCAATTGAGCAGCTCTCTCCTTTGCTTGCCAGAGCTCGCTTCCACAAGTCCGAAGCGCAACTTCTGCTTCTCAGTCACCCTAAGAACATACTTGCGGCTCTTGAGGAGGCCTGCGGCCGGGATCATTCTGTGTACGGCGACACCGCTATCGAATATTGTCTGTTAGCTTTGCCAGACGAAGTTATTGTCACTAGCGCGACGAGTCTGGACAATGACCTGGTCATTGAAGCAGGCGCTAAGGTGGTCGCGAAGGATCCGAGTTTTCTTTTTCGCCACGATATTTCCAAATCACAAGTTCAAACCCTTTGGCATCGAAGTTTGCTTAAGAGCCAACTAGCGTGGCAAATCGCGCCAGATATATCTTCGATACAGGACCGCTTGTTCAAAGCCATCTCGGGTGCTGGGGTGAATGCAGGTTTGCTGACGATTCTCATGTCGACGCCGCTCGGAGATTGGTGCGCTTTCGAATGCAGAGCACAGGTCTGGGGCCTGTTGCCGTCCACCTGCAGATCATCAGCACTGTCGGAGACCGCTGCCAGCTGGATCGCTAGCTACCCAGCCAATGTCGGAAACCCAGCATTCTTCACACCGGAAATGCCGCTTGCAGAGTCTATTGCAGATGATTCGCAGAGTCATAAATTGTTGGCGGCGCTCAAGGCAGGGACATTTGAAGCCGCGTTGGATACCTTTCTTGGCAACCACGCATTGCCGATGGGATTGTTTATTGACACCTTCAAGGCCTTCCTAGGGGCTGGGCGAACACCGGATGGAGTAGAGTTGGAGCGAGCGGGGCGGCTCGCCGTTGCGCGCAACTGGCGTACTGCGTCACGCACGTTTGGCTACACGTTCGGTGTTCCGCGCTTGAAACCCTATTTCGTTGTCTGTAGCGACCATCTGGATTCCTGGACGCGCTTTTCAAACGGGTTATGGCGACCGAGCCAAGAAGACCTATTAATCCTTCTTCTTGAAGTAGTGTGCGAGCTCTACCCTAATGGACCGACACAAGCGGATGTTTGGGAGCAGGCGGGCGGGGACCTTTCACGCCTGAGTACACACGGCTCTGGCCGGAATCAGTGGCGAGAGGCACTTCGCTTCGCAAGATTTGGGGGTGAGATAAGCTTGCGAGACCTTCTAAACGCTATGTTGGCTGATTATCCCCTCAACTCTCGGCTGCAGCAAATTTCAGGGGTGATTGGTCAATGAACTATCGAGAGTTTCGTGGACACGCACTAATTGTTACGGTCGACTCGAATATCGACCCGGCATTCAAAGACCTTGGCAAGGCGGTGATCGCAGATGGAGACGCCGTTAGGGCCATCCTCATAGACCCCGGCCTTTGCGGATATGCTGACAAAAATGTCGTTCGCTTATCGGGTGCCGACGCATCGCTACAAGCCATCAAAGACACCCTAGAGAAAATGTCTGCAATCATCGAAGAGGACGACCCGTTTTTTCTATTCTATTCTGGTCACGGAGATGTTGGTGCGGGCGGCGCATTTTTGGCTCCTGTTGATGCCGTCCCAACTCAGGGCACTGGGCTGCTTACTTCCCAATTGCTTGCGGAAGCGCTGCTTAAGGTCCGATCCAAAAGAAAGCTTATTGCTATTGATGCCTGTTGTTCCGGAGGCATTGACCTTACTGGTGCACGCGCCAAGAGCTCGAAATGGCTGGGCAATGCACTGCTCGACGAAATGGAAGATGGGGAGGGGATCGTTGTTATTGCGTCTAGCCGAAGCTCTGAATCTTCGATGATCCTTGGCGGTGATTCGACCAGCCTTTTTACTAAGCATCTGGTCGCGGGGTTTCGCGGCGCTGGTGGTCACGATGAAGGCGGCTTTATTCGCGTGTTCGACTTGTTCAACTATGTCGCCGTAAGTGTTAGAGCAGAATGGCCTAGTCAGGCCCCGGTCTATGCCGCTCATCATCAAGACTCTAATTTTGCCGTGGCTTATTGCGAAGCAGTGGAAAAGCGCATTCGACCTAAATCGTTGCATTCCGAAATAGCTCATATGACGAAAGCAGACTCTCTAGTGGAGCTATTCTGCGTTCTTTATCCGCTAGGCCCAACAGATCAGGAACTCTGGGTGCGTGCAGGCGGCGACATCTCTAGACTGGTCTTGTCAGGAACGGGACGAATACAATGGGTTCGCGCGTTGAGGCAGATCGATCGCGGATTGAGCGTTTCTATCCCTGACATCATCAACGTTGCATTTGAGGATTATCCGAAGAATCGAAATCTCGAAATGCTGCGGGATGGTTGATGTCCAATTCAACTGGGCGCCCTGCCTCAGTGGCTGCGACCCTCACCACCTCAAGCCCGTCGCTTGCTGGAACTGCTCAATTCTTCTGAGCCCTGACTTTAGTCAGAATTACGATCCGAAAAGACATTTGTCTAAGATTGTGCAGTGCCTACAGAGTAGATTTATGCAATACGATTGCTCGTGGCGTTGGGTTACTCTCCTATCCCAACCCCACGCCCAAGCGCCCAAGAAATTCGCCCCCCGCGCACGACCCCCGACACGGCCATCCCGCGCCGCTGCTCCAGCACCTGCCGCCAGGGCACAATCGTAAAATCCCTCTGCCGCTCAATCACCGCAAACTTCCCGCTCACTCGCGACACCGGCTCGCGATAAGTACCATTCACGTGACCTCGATCCGGAGCCGGCGAATACGGTTTCCCGATCTCTTCGCTCAGCGTCCGGCCGGCATGCATAAGATCTCGCTTCAGTAACTCAGTTCTCTGCGCGGCAGACAAGCCAACGCCAGCCTCTACCATTATTCCAATCCCCGCCATGAACGTCCGTCGCTTCACCTGCGCTTCAGCCACCTCCCGCCCAAATCCGAGCGGCACGCTGGACGGGGCAGGCACATCATCCAACCACGTCACGCCGAGCGCCGTTTCCTGTACTCTTAGGCCCAGCTCTGAGCGAACCAACACCTGCGCCGCTCGGAACCGCGCCTGACTCCGCTCGTACGCTTTCGTCCTGTCCAGATAGTCTGATGGAATCTTCCAGTCTGCATCGGCTGTCCGCTCGACATGACCTGCTCGTCGCAAGGCCTCCAGCCTTCGCACATGGGCCGCGACAAATTCGGGACCTGATCGCGGATCATCGGCCTGGTGCAGCCCTGCCGAATAGATCCCGCCATTCGCCCGCGCGATCCGCTCAATCGTGACGTCTGACGGCTTTGGCTCAAGGTTCGGCGGCGACACGGTTACAATTGCCCCGCGCTTCAACTCCTCTACCTCGCCAGCGACACCCAGTTCGACAAACACAGCGCGACCATCCAGGCTGTCGATGATGGTGTAGGCTTTGTCATGTGCTTCGCCCGAGAGACCTGCCTGAAGAACCGCGCCTGTCACGCTCCGCCCGTCTGGATCGGACTTATCGAAAATCACATCCGCGTCGATACGCCGGTCGTTGCGTCCAGCGAGCGCACGGTTCATCGTCTTGATGATGTCGTGACGCTCAGAAAGCCCCCGCAAGACATCCCGGAAATTCTCCCGCATCTGCCAGCGTCCGGCGCCGAGTTTCTCGGCAAGCCCAAGACGTTCCAGAGTCCGCAGCCGTGCGGCATGCAAGGTGCGATACTGAGAAGGACTATCCTTCAACCGAAACTCATCTTCGGGGCCGACTTGCCGGGCGATAAAATGGTCGATCTTTGTGACGCGTTCGACAGCAATATCCGATTGAAGTTTTCGCTCCTGCTCGAGCCGGGTTTCCGGGCCAAGCTCCAGCGTGACCAGGTCCTCCGCGCGTTCCCGGATCCCGTGGGAAATGTACGCCCGCGGCATGACAAGATCAGAGCCATCCTCGCGCCGTCCCCGGATGACCAAATGCGCATGCGGCCGACCCGTATCATGGTGCACAGCGCCGACCCATTCGAGCCGCGTCCGCAGATCGGTCTCCATCTGCGAGACCAAGTCGCGAACGAAGGGCTTGAGGTCTGCCATCTCAGTGCCGTCCTCGGGCGAGAAGATGAACCGGAAATGATGCCGGTCATCAGTGATGGATTTGACCAGATCGGACGCGTTGGCATCCTCGCTCATGGCGTCAAAAAGCTTTCCGCGATCCTTCTCCTCAAGCGCGGCGTCTCTTCGGATGTATCCGATATGCGCGGCAAGTGCTGCCACGCTCGATGCCGACATGCGCACAATGCGCGCCTTGACGATCACGCGCCTTTGCCCACCGCGTGGACCGACACGCGGCCGGGCGGGCAGGGCAGTCCTACGAACGCCGCCGGCCGACGACAAGGCCTTCGTCATCCGCGTCAGATAGGTCTTTGCGCGTCCCCCTGATCCGGCCGACCGAATCCTGCCAGGTCTGGGGGTGAAGGGATTGTCCGGCGGCGTGCTCATTCGGCCTGATCCGGGGGAAAACAGGCCAAATTCTGCGAATGGAGCCATGCGAACCTGTTGTCGTCATTGAGCTTTCCATCAGAGGACAGAGCTGTATCCTGAGGCATGGAACCATAAAAATCGATGTGCAGACAAGGCGATATCCCCTCATTGGCTCTATGAGCTTTTATCTTGCATTCCGATCTGTCCCCATTTTTCCCAATCAACCCTTCTGCATGCTCCTTCCGATCACCGCCTATCCACACCGCACGACCAATGATGTCGCCCTCCCTGACCGCTCCAAAATACCGTCCATCAAAGGAATCCGGTGTGCGATCAGAAAGGAGCAGAACCTCTTCTGCCTGAAGCTGCCTGCAGCCCGTCCAGGGAGACGGCAGGGCGCGTCCCATACTATCTGTTGATAGCAGGCGGACAGTCGAAGTCCCGTTGATCTGTAACACACCCTTGATCTCACAAACCGTGTCGCCTTCGAGCGCCCGGACGTTCTTGATGACGGGGATGCCTGGCGCAAGATAGCGCCTCTGGATCGCGAGTCTCGAAGCGGCCTCTGGCAGGTTCGAGACAACCAGATCACCCCGCGAAATCACCTCCAAAGGTTCGACGCGATACCACCCAAGCGGAGCACTTTCGCTCGGATTGTAGAGTAATATGGGCGGTAAAACACCAGTCGCCGGAAGGCCTGTCAATGCCACTCCGAGCACAGAAATACCGCTCCAAAATACTGCGCGGAGGCTCATGAAAAGCCCCTCCAGTTGCTCGAAAGAAGTCTCCAATTGGCCATCGACAATGTGATTGAATCTGTTCTCAATGCCCTGATTTCAAGCGCCATGACCGCCTCCCCGGGACCTATTCCAGACGGTCGAATAATCATTCAAATCATCGACATGATAGACGACGGTGCCGCCATGTTTTCTGTATTGCGGTCCATTGTTCGACCAGCGCCAGTTCTCCATCGTGCGAACCGTGATACGCAGATAAGCCGCCGCCTCTTTCGTCGTCAGGAAAGGACTTGGACGTCCTTTTGCCTCGTTCATTCCCCGTACCCCGTCTTGCCGGGCACAGATCAACGTGGCGGCTTCAACACGTCCCAGAAAACAAAAGAAAATTCTAATTGGGAGTCACGAAGATATGCGGCTTCGCGGCGATACCCTGTTTAACCATGCGCAGCGCGCATGACTTCGTAAGCATACAGATGCCCCTCTATCGAGCGAATTAAACATGCCAGAAGCCGCCCCGGAATGATCTCCGGAGCGGCCAGTTTGGCGATGAGTGCGGGGCTAGTCCTTGGGGTTCCAGAGGATCACGTGGCGGCCTTTCTTGCCTTTGACCGGTGCGAGGTTCGCGTAGATGCGGCGCGGGCCAATCTGCGGATCTGCGAGGGTCAGGGAGACGTATTCGCGGCCGGAAGACTTTGCCTTGCGCATCCAGCCGCCGCCGATTTCGGTCGCGGTCTCACCGGCGAAGATGCGGTAGTCCGGCTGGGCCTCTTCAGCTTTGTCCGCGTTCTTTTCGATGCGGATGGCGGCTGAGAGGTTCATCATTGCGAGGGCGCCTTCGAAGCCGGTTTTGGTTTCGCTGACATATCCGAGTGCGTTTGCCATGGGGGTCTCCTTTTCGTTTCCGTGGCTGTCTTCGAGGGACACCTTGTCCCCGTCGACGCCGGACCGCCCGGACGGC
>Ga0181371_1000014_pt1 | contig 68270 bp, 91 predicted proteins | sample LowvirmetaG_6_FD_130087 | JGI IMG/M metagenome (GOLD analysis project Ga0181371, IMG submission 130087) | Marine viral communities from the Subarctic Pacific Ocean - Lowphox_07 viral metaG | ecosystem: Environmental > Aquatic > Marine > Oceanic | place: Subarctic Pacific Ocean | collected...
AAGAGCTTGCGAAAAACTCAAACCATATGGTAATAGAAGCGTTATTCTCAAAGCTCGATTCCAAGACACTGTCAATCTCTTCCCTAATGTTTTCGATTTCATCTATATTGATGGTCTCCACTCTTATAATGCAGTTGCCAGAGATATTGCGAGCTGGTGGCCTAAACTCAAACCAGGCGGACTGTTCGCTGGGCATGACTACCTGAAGTTCAAGCATTCAGAATCCGGGTATCAATGGGGTGTTGTAGAAGCCGTCAACGAACACGTAGATAAATACTCCCTAGAGCTAAACCTAACCAGAGCCAGGGAACCAATCGATCAAAGAATAATGTCTTGGTACTTCTGGAAACACAATGAATAATTTCAACGACCAGCTTAAATTCGCAACCAAACACCCAGAATGCGTCAAAAGCTTGGATATAGAATTCAAGCCAACTGCCTTACCGCATCTAGTCCACTCATCACTTTGGCCCAACTCCGTCAATTCCAACTTAATCGTAGGTGAAAAAGACACCCAGAAGAAGATTATCCGGGCTACATCGATCATTCGATCATTTATAACCGTTGAAATGAAAGATCGAAAATTCTTGGATTTTGGTAGTGGTGATGCCACATGTAAGAAAGCGGCCGTAGAAGCCAATGCTGCTATTGCGATCGCCTATGACCTGAATAAAAATGATGGAGTATCGACGTCTTGGACTGGGGTTAAGGAATCTGGACCATTTAATATTGTCTTGTTGTATGATGTAATTGACCACATGGTCAACGCTAAGGGAGAATTGTTAGACGTCGATGGTATAATTGAAGTCATGAAGGAGATCAAGGGATCATGTACACCAGATTGTAAACTTTATATTCGGTGTCATCCATGGACTTCACGCCACGGAACCCATTGCTATCTAAAAAGCAACAAAGCCTATTCGCATTATCTGTCACCTGAATATGATTGTTTGCCAACCATCAAAATCACAGCACCAATAGCGACCTATGAGCATATCTTCAAGAGTGCTGGATACAAGGTCATCAAAAAGCAACCTATCGAGCAGCCAGTCGAGCCAATTTTCCAGACCACAGCCTTCAAGGATTTCATCAAGCATTTCTCAAAGAGAAATGCTTGGATGTATCAGAAAGTTATGTCCTTTACTTTCATCGACTTTGAGCTGACTCCAGCTCATAAGTGGAACTTTGAATGCTAGTCTATACTACCGGTAGCTTCGATCACACTCCACAATTACACATTGTTACTGTTTATTATGGAATGTCAGAGAGAAATGCTGTCTGGATAAAACTCCAACAAGAATTCTTGAGAAAGACAACCCTAATTCCTTATCGGTTCAGTGTCTTTGCGAATGGTTGTGATGAGTCAATCCTACACAATGTAGACATAATCGGCAGAGCTTCATATGCCGATCATTTCGCAGATATGTCATTTGATCATCTTGAATGCCTCAAACAATCGGTCATAAAATTCGACAACTCATGTGAATATTACCTTATTCTCGACAGTGATTGCTGGCCAATACAGGTAGGTTGGCACATTAATTTACTAGAGCAAATGGAGAAACACGATCTTCACGTTGCTGCCCCGATACGCACAGAAAACCTGGATACATTCCCACACCCATGTGCAATGTTCATGGATAGGCAAGGCCGTGATAACCTAAATCTCACATTATCAGCAGAAACTGCAAATTTCTTAAGCAAAGTCCCAAGAGACCCAACCTGCCTCAATCCATGCTTCCCAATGATTCGGACCAACCGAGTCAACATGCATCCGATCGGAGCTGCTGTTTACTACGACATGTTCTACCATCACGGTGCAGGGTCTCGACAAGCATACTTCAGAGTGACAGATGGTATTGGATATTATCAATACCCCCAACATCAACAATGGATGGATACAGCATACGAACTGTTAACAGCAGATCCAGATGAGTTTATCAAAAGCTTACTCACCCATCCTATCTAAATGCACGCTCCACGGCACTAATTTGCCGATCTTCTTAGCGACAAAGTGGAAATCATCTGTATCCCCACTAACTCGTGAAATCCACCTAAAATCCGTATTCCGGGCGTCACAATCATCAACCCACAGATGATTCCTGGCGATTGAGGTTCTGACACAAAGGCACATTGTGTCGATTTGTTTGTCAATGAAAGCTCCGGTCCATTGCGGTGGCATCAAACCATGGTGTTCAGCGTTTAAGATAGCCTGGACTACACCAATGTCGTGATTATCCGCAGCCCTAAATAGAGTGAGTAAAGCATCCGGATAATAAATATTATCATCGTCCCAAAAGCAAACAAATTCACCAGATGCTTGTTTAAGACCAGCATCTTTGGCATATGACCCCCACATTCCTTGTTTGTCCTTACGAATAACAAGATCAATCGATTTAAGCCAATCCATAGGGATTTTTTCGTCGGATTCATCGACGACAATAGCTTGCACTCTTATCGGCAATTTATGTCTACCATTCACAATATCCAAACACTGTTTGAATAATTCTGGTCGATCACACGTAGTCATGACCACAGTCAAATCAAAGTCAAAATGTGCCAACATATGGTGAACAACTTTCCTAACAACATACCGCGATCAATGCGGTATAACGAAGATCTAATCGAAGGTTTGAATGATCTAATCAAATGGATCGACAACCCCAGCGACTGGACTCTAGTCGAAGTCGGATCCTGGACCGGAGAAAGCACGCGAGCATTCGCTAAATCATTCGGCAAGGTCATCTCAGTTGACCCACATCATGGATTCGACTTAGTTAGAGAATACTTCACCCGAGAATGTTCTGACTTCCCCAACATTGAACATATCCAAAAGCACAGTATCCCAGCTAGCAAACAATTCGAATTCCAATCAGTAGATGTTGTATATATCGACGCAGACCATCACTACGAAGCCGTGAAAAAAGATATCCTCCATTGGCTCCCAAAAGTTAAAAATGGAGGCGTACTATGTGGGCACGATTACGATCTAGAAGCCCCACAATCCTGGCCCAGATATGGCGTGAGAATAGCAGTGAACGAAATCTTTGGGCAGCCACACGCAACTTTTAGAGATGATAGCTGGGCAATCCGTATCAACTCACAAAAACTACCGAGTGCGATTCCGGTGATTTAGAAGCTCATTATACAATTTTGTCGTTATAGGCTTAACCACTTCTCGGAGCGACTCCGGCACAACCTTCTCATTTTTATGAATAGCCACTGCTGGAACATAACCACCAACCAAACGCCCCATGGCTGGCACCTTATGATGAGATAGCATCTGTTCATTGAATTCTAACTCAATAACAGAACAAATTGACCGAATCATTGGTTCAGGATTATGACAAAGATCGTGGTAATGGATAAAAGTTGCATCAAAGTCAAGACCTAGCCTATTCTTACGACCCCAAATACTGGCACACATTTCTGCGTCAGTTTCACCATCGACCATCGCTAAATCAGGAACATTAAGTTGTTCTGTGTTCAAGTAATTCTCTAGCCACGGCACCCCATGACATTCTAGGCCCAGCATTGACACCACAGTCTCGGCAGGATCACGGAAAATCCACAAGATCTTGGCACCAGCAAATTTCTCTTCTAACCAGTCTCGATACCAAACTAATTGTGGGCCTTTAACACAACACCTGGATCGACGACAAGCTACAATTATCTCATCGGCCATGTCGTCGATATCTACATGAGATGTGTGATACATATCATGATCGAAAATCTGGACGCCAGGATGACTACCGAGGATATGATTCAGTAGTGTAGTTCCACTACGTTGGCATCCCAACACTAAAATCGCATTAGAAGAATCAGAATGTAATAGCATTATTCGTAGCCAAATGGGGACATATCCAACTCTCTGAATATCTCAAGAGTACTAGTTGTCATAAGATCTCTAAACCTCCCAACAGCATTCGTCTTAATCTCTCGACTTACTTGACCATCTCCCCAACCACCAATATCAGCAAACGCCGAGTTAGCACCAATCCACAATGGTTGATGCTGCATTTCTAGCATCACAGGATCAAAACCCAATCCTGCAGTAACACAAATTTGACGAACAATACGTTCCGTATCCGCCACTAAATCTTCGTATCGCACTACTATATATCGAGAACCAAATTTCTTATTGTTCTCGATCGCCAAGTCAGCAGAATTCCTCCAATTTAGAATATGCTTGCGAACATCTGCCCCGAATTTGACACTCAATTGAGAAATAAAGACGTCACGAGGATCGCGAATCATATGGACGAACACCGTATACTGGTCCGCCATTATCTCATCTGCATGCCGTTCATCACCCGGCATCTTGTGACCATACAGAGATCTAGAAGTTTGCTCCGCATAAAACGTCAAAAATCCACGCACAACATCGACGAAAGACGCCTTTGAGTCTATCCGTCTAAGAAGTCTCCCCATATCGAACAGCATATTAGAAGCGACAATCTTCGGCTCTCTTTGAAGCTGCGAAAGAAACCAAAACAGACCCTTTGTTTGGAATTTAGAGGCCAAAGACCAAAATGCCATATCACGTGGGAATATTGCCAATTCAGGATGTGATCCTAAAATCCCACGCAGAAGAGAAGTGCCACTCCGTTGGAGTCCACCAATGAAAACAGATGGTGTTGCATGCAAGAGCATCAATCACCATAAACTTGATCCCGTAGGAATTTCGACTCCTGCCAGGACTCCCCGAAAGATGTAGCAAATGAACTATTCGGGAGCGGTTGATCATTTTTGAGCTTTGCGAGCTTTGTAAATTCGTGTGGCTCTAACGAACAAGCCCGATGGTGAACAAACGAAGCAGATCTATTCAAACAAAAATGCCGTTCTAAATAATAAACCCCAAGTTTCATCACAAACAATGAAGCCTCCAACCCCACTTCATGCCCAGAATACCCTATCTTCACACGGTCCGACTGGAATTCATCAATCAGAACTTTAATATTACCCAGCCGCAGCTCTTCCGGCGGGCATGGATAAATAGCAACACAATGATTAACAATAAGCTGATGATGTGGAAAGACATCGATCAAATCGCTAATCTCCGCCAAAGTCCGACCAGCAACAGATAGCACAATAATCTTATTGGTTGGTACGGACTTGGCGGCCTCTCGCAGAAGTTCAACATTATTAGTGTTGCATGAGGCTATCTTGTACATCGGAAGATCGAACTCTAACATTTCGTGCAATGACTTGATATCTTGCACCGTAGCGAACCATTTATCACGTGCTTTTTCATCAAATCGCTTAAATTCGCTTATTGACAACTCAAGAGAGGATCGATAATCTCCGTAAGTTATCCCAAATGGACTATGGTATGGAGATGCTAACTTTTCAGAACTATAAAAAGATTCGACATCTTTCTTCTGCAATTTAACGAAATCACAACCAGATTGGATAGCAACATCGAACATGCGTTCTAACAAGAGTGGATGTCCAAAGTGGTTTACAGTGAATTCAGCTACTAGAATCATGTGATAACCTCAAGGCGGCTTCGTAATCACATAAATTGTTGATATCTATCGATTCCCAAAAATCCAACTCATATAATAGTGGATTATCTCCGTAGTAATATCCACTTTCAAGTATTTGTTGGTACGGTTGGATGAAGATAGCCCCATCTTGATGGAAGACAGGCTCCAAATCGGCCGCCACAACATGTGTGGTTAGAGGCTTAAAATTCAAAGGAGCCTGATGGTACCAAATATGGCTACAAATTCTGGATACAGACACTAATGAGTCATTATTAGAATTAAGGTATGCTGCGATAGCTCCTTCATAATGATCAGAACCAACCAATGGATTGGTACAATGAGTCCAAATCACAATATCCGTGGGTGCCACTTCGCACACATTTCGAATAGTCTCATTCATCGAGACTGAACCATCACAAAATTTTGGTTCTTGACGGAAAGTCTCTATATCGAATTGTTTGGCATGGTCGAGTATTTCATCAGTGTCAGAACCTACGACGATTCGATCTATCGATTTACAATCTTTGAGCTGTTGAATCTTGTGCCCTAAAAGAGTCGACGAGCCAAATGGAAGCATATTCTTCTGCGGCAACCGCTGGTTATATCCCTTGGCTACCAAGTAAGCGGTTTTCTCAAGGGTCATATCCAGAAGTCTTTCGCCGTTAGTAAGCGACCCGATTTAGAATAACAATCCACTCTTAATTCGATACTTCTCTGGTATTGGTTTACCATGCTCGAAATTACAATCAACAATTTTAATACCTGCGTCTCGCATCATTGATAAACCGATCCACAATCGGTTCGCAAATTCTGGCATTACTACTGGCAGCATCTCTTCATCGGTTTCAGGTTCATCATAGAAATGCCCCCACCGTGTCATATATTGACATCCGGTAATCTTAATCATCCCACCAGACAAGATATGGGCAATATTGATTGTGTCAGCAAGAGTCCCGCCATAATGGAATAATTTAGTCTCGCAATTTTCTGCCGGTACCTGCGTTATGTCAGACCAGTCATTGCGGGTGTAAATTGTCGGCTTAACCGGCAGAGAATATTCAGCCAAGATGTCCCACGCTGCTGTATTTTCTATACAAATGAAAATATGCCTTAAACGTTCCTGTAATTCTTTATCATCTTGAATCGTTTGTAGCTCTTGCCTAAAGAATCCATTGATTTGTTCTTGGGTGATATTCTTACCTGGACCTGTGTCACCATAAACCCAAACTGTTGGTCTGAACCCTATTTGTCGCCAATTGGATAAGAATCTGTTACAACAAAGTACCCATGATTCCGAATCTAGTCGTTTCTTATCGGATTCTGATAGCAATTGCAGCTGCCATGAATTTCCAACTACGTAAGCAATGTTGTTATAGTGCAATAAGATATTCTACTCCAGAATCTATTTCCGTTTATGAGCTATCAAGACATCATGTCCAGTGATGGCGAGCGGTGATTTATTCCATCTACCTCTTTTAATTGGATCGTTCAACATTAACCCGTTTTTAATTAGGGTTCTGCGGATTGGTTGTTCCATAAAGGCAATGTTATATAATTGTTGGTCCTTGTAGTCGTACCATTCGTTTTCGGTTCTATGGAAGAATTGAAATGGTGGTACGGTTATTTCTTGTCTTGGCTCTGCAGCAATAATGAGTGTGCAGAAAAGACGACCACCTTTGGATAGAACTCTAGCAATCTCGCTCAGGTAATGTTCTAACCAGGATAGGCGGAAATGATTAAAAACTGCGATACTGAAAACTACAGTGAATTGACGGTCCTGGTAGGGGAATTTGAATTGAAGAGGGTCTATTTTGCCATCCGGATTCCAGTCTTCGTGGAATATATCGTGGTGCGAGAAGTTACTACCCATGGTTTGGCAATGATTTATGAAATGCTTGTTATTGTCGAATCCTATATAATTATTACCGATATGCTTAATAAATGGGGCGGCTATCCGGCCTGTACCACATCCAATTTCTAGGACTTTGTCGGTCTTGGTGATTCGAAGGTGGTCTAGAATAAGCCGGAAAAGTTGGAGTCCGCTTTCTTCGTAGTATTTGTGATATGGATTAAGACCACCTAACGGTATTTCTTCGTCAGTCCCAAGGCGATATTGAGTTCTACGCCAAATTGCGTTTTTGAACTTGTCTACACCTTTTGGCGTCGGCGTGCTCTGATCTCGTGCCATTCTCCGCCACATAATTCTTTAATAATCACGGAACCTGAATGAACGGCGATTTCCTGACTGAATCTGAGATTCAAATCGGTGAGATTCCCTTCAACAATTTTTTCGCCACTGATGAACAGAGCACATTGTCTCTCGTGATCCTCTTTGATGGGTGGATCAAGTTTAACAGTGTTCAAGGTCTTCTGGATTATCAAACCAGATGCTTCTCGGTCGGCGAACCCTTCCGGCATGTCACTAGAGTTTACCATCGAATCCGCAGCACCTTTGATGGCTTCAAGAAACACATCCCGTTCATCGTCATCGGCAAATGTAAGTAAGATAGTCTTCACGATTTTCTCCTGTTAATTGGAATTCTCGAGTATATACAGGTTGGAGAGATAAATGAAATCACAAAATATCCCGAAGAAGAAGCAAGAGAAGACTGTTACTGTCTTGAGCGACAAGAAACCCAAGATTAAGCCGCCTCCGAAAGTTCCACCAGGCGTCACATTACGTACGATCCACTTTATTGAGATCGGTGAGATGTCTCCAAAAAATATTCAACTCATGATTCAGGAGTTGAATGCTACTTATAATCCGGCTGAGCAGGGTATCCACTTCGTCGTACCAGTTCGTAATGGGAAGATTGGCACAGATATTGTGTTTGAAGCTGAATTTCTTTCTGTTGTTCGCGAGACTTGTGAAGTCGCCAGGACTGGTGAGATTGTCTTAAAAGGTGGGGCACGCGAGGTCCAAGTGATAAGGGAAAGATTCTAATGGCAAGACAAGTCGATATTGAAAATGGTGTTGAGAAGGCCGCCGCAGCACTTGAAGGACGACAACGTGCCGAAATGTCAACCCAGTGGAGGGAACTTCGTAATAAATTGGATACGATGCTTCTCTCTACCAACGTCATGAAGACAAATGATGTGAGACAGAGGTGTCTAGAATTAGATGGAATGACGACCGAAGAGCGGCGAAACCATATTAGAGCCTTTTGGGGGCCGATATATCTAGATAGGACAGACCCAATTCTAGCACAGCTCCAATCTCTTGAATCTAATATAGCGAAGCATGAGTAATCAACTTTTATACTGGTTCCACCCAAAGTTCTTTCTATCTTGTGGTGGAACCCAAAGAGAATGCTTGGATAAAGACTCATACTCTATCTCAAGATAATTCTCTATTGCCTTCTTTTGGGTACTCTCCCAGAATTCATACTTAATCTGGGATATTGGCTTGAAAGTGCGTTCTAAACCCTTGGTCTTACGCCAACGCCAATACCCATATCTAGCATACTCTATCTCTTGACGGCCTTTCCGCCAGTTGATACGCCGCTCCGACTTAATAATGTCCGCGATGGCTCTCTGTGTCAGTACGACGGCAACTCCCGACACTTCATGGAGCCAGCGACTGAACGTAGGGCAGTGAAGAACAAACCCATCACGTTCTTCCACCAAAGCTGTTACATGCTCCAGCTCCTGCCCAGGTTCAAAAAGTTGTGGAACTTGAATCTCATCGATTCGTTCCAAACCAAAATCGGCCGCTATCATTACGGAGCATATTCTAGTTCCCGATCTTTGAGGACCTGATACAAGTATCTTGGTATGACTCTCAAGTTTCTCGAACACTAAATTAGGTCTTCGTCGATCGTTTTAGCTATATTTATTATGTCTTCACCTGGATTTTTCCACCAATCACCGCCCATCCCGTACTCACCGTCGTCTTCCTCTTCGTCTTGATTGGTATTACCCATTGTTGGGTTATCTACAGTGGTGCCCAGAAGTTGCATAGCCTCTTCTGTCGACACTTTAATCATTCTCACCGGAGTGGTGACAAGAACCTGATTCTCCATATGGGCATCGCCCCGTTCGGGGTTTATCACAACTTGCCCCAATGACTTCGCGATTGATGACAGTATATGAATTAAATGATCTCTGCTGTGATTCATTTGTGATGCGAACGGAGACTCTTTCCATTCAGACTCGTCAACGTCTAAATAGTCTCCAGCGTTAATGATAGCACCCGCATCGTACTGGGACATTATTTGGATCGCTTTCTGCAACTTGTCCCCACTCAGCACTTGGGCATTGCTATTATCGGTGTAATTGAGATTCATTGCGAACGGCAATTCTATGGGATCGTCCGCCTCGAATGTGTAGAGATTGGCCTCCTGCGATTCAATCATCTCCCCAAATGCAGTAAAATGTTTGGTATACACTTGAAGAGACTCTATACCCTTTCGGGTTGCTGAAAACACATAACACTGTTGTTGATCGTCAGTGTAATCTTCAACCACATCTGAATCGTCCAACAACAATGTGTAATATTGCATCAATTCATCCCGTGCTTTAAGCAATTCTCACGTGCTTTAAGCAATTCTCACGTGCTTTAAGCAATTCTCAACGGCAACGGCTCGCATGCGGTCACAATCCGCGTTCGAAACACCATAATTCAATACGTTACTGAACTCCTTATCGAGCGTTGTTGAGCATTGAACAGGGTCGTCGGTGCCCAAAGTAACTTTTTGTTTGGACTCCAGGAGTGTGACCACAGGGTGAAAATCATATTTATCCCATACTCCAGTAAAATAGTTACTGCCGACCCCAAGATCGAATGTAACATCATGATCTCGAGCGATCTCCATCATCTCAGAAAACCGAGCCATCTTCAAGCCATGAGCAATATTAGTCACTTTAAGACGAAGAATAGCATGCACCCCATTCTCCGCATCCTGTGATTCCGCCACATGAGCCCGAGTCATCTTCCCCGCAGCATTCCACTCATCGAAAATCGGCTGATAAAATCCAACATCAAAATACCTCTCATCGCCTACCAAATCCAACCCAACAAAGGCATCAGCACAATCTGGATTCCGAATCAGTTCAGCATATTGTCTTTGGCTTGCTTTCGGAGCTTCATACTTGAGCGAAAGCACAAGTCCAACACCGCCAGGTCGATGTGATTCGAATGAATCATAGATAAATCGGATAGCTTCGTGTTTATGCCACGTAAGAGGTCCGTCCATATATTTGTTGATGGAGAAATCCAACCAACAATAATCGATACCCTCTTCTTCCAACCCACCACAAACGGACTTGATAGAACCATCAATTAGTTCTTCTGTCCATGGAATATGATCGAGAATCCTGAATTTGTCGAGAAAGCGATGAAAATCACGTGGCTCTTTTGGGCCAAATGTCATCGCTTTCTCGATGTCGCTCAGTGATTCCCCGAGATGTTTCAAGTCAAGTTGTTGGACTGTCTCCCAGACCCATTCTGGCTGTAAAGATCCACCGAGGTGCCGATGAGTATCAACCTTTCGCATTATTCAAGCCTACTAATTCATTGGCATGATCCGTGAACCAACCAGAGATTTTGTCGGCCCATTCAGCCAACGTATCAGGGCTAATGAGCATATCCACTGGAATATTTTGAGCTATTAAACCAGAATCTGGTTGGTGGATTGCTAAGTTGGCCGCCTCGTAGCTGACAGGACCACTAGGACTTTGAGCGTTTCTGGTATAAGTCTCTAATACATAGACCGGTATAAAGGGATGCGGCGGAGTATCGTCGAGGTAGTCGTAGAGGGTCCAGAATGGTAAATACCTAAGGTTATCTGGAGAAGTCATAGAATTCATCGATCGTGGTAAGAGATACGCCTTGTTTCATTCCATCACATAAAGAATACAACGGATCGTCTTTTGTTGGCATATCTACAATATTGAGCACCATGTCGACCGTAACCTCATCAAGCGGCTTGACCATAGTATACCCAGTCTCATTGGATCCCAGAAGTCCAATACGAACCAGTCGGGGTAATACTTTTTGAACGTAGCTCTTGGATACCGCCTGTAAACGGCCGCCAGATTCGACTTTGGTGAAAATCGCCACTGAATCATGACGTCCTGGATTATGATGCAGAGTACGGAGTATTTCTAGTGTATACTCTATACATCTCATTTCTTTCAGCATATTATTTATTCGCTAAGTGATTGTGGCGTCGAGTTATTCCCAAACACGTGCGAGACCGTCTGATGGTTGCATGAAATCGCCCTACCACCAATGGTGTCGAGACTGGGAAGGTTTACCGAAGCGGGGAATGAATATTTTGTTGACTGCTGTTTGGATTACACTGGCAGGTTCGGGCGGTAATTTAGGAATTTTGGCTATCGTTTTGCGTCCTAAAACCATTATCTTCTTCAACGCCCGCTCGCTTAATTGTTCGAATTTCCCCTTTTCCGCCGCTACAATGAATTTGCATAAAAAGAAAAAGAACATTGGCCCAAGCTCCGAAAAGTCCTCATTTTTTCTGTTGGCAAAGCCGCCTGACCCAAAATTATAATCCGCTAGGGCATATGGCACTTGTTCGCCAATGAGTTTCTCATCATTATCAAATGCTATTGTCTCTTCTGACATCAGTTTAAAGAACATGTACATAGGACCATTACGGAGGTAACTCATGGCATGAGTAGGACTGGCGGTGCACCATATTGATCCAGGGGTGTTCAAACTAACATCCATTACAGCAAGTGCAATTGGATTTACTGTGGCAAAAGCACCAAATTTCTCGCCATGCGATCCTCTATGATTTTGATTAGCTTCTTCGGCCCATTGTATCTGATCTGAAGTAGCGTGTGCTCGCAATATAAAGTTGCAAGGATATTCTAAACCATCAGACGGTCTCGCACGTTTTTTGGTTGCGACAACCTCAATCTCCTCAGAATGCTTGCGGGGGTCGAACAGAAGCACTTTATAAAAATCATCACTCATCAATTCCTCAATTTGCTTTTCGGCCCATGCTTCGATTCCTCGCTTAGACATATTTCCTAGTTCGGCGGCAACACCCTCTTCGTTGAAATTCATCATCTCGTCTCGAAGATCACTAAAAGTTTTAAATTGCATTATGTCTTTAAAACCGGTGTAAACACGAGACTTTTTCGCTCTGGCAAATTTCTTCAAAAAGGCTCTAAGACTATCACCATCTTCCGGCACATTGACCCCATTACGGCCCACTGTCCTTACTATCCAAGGCATGAACTTGGCTTGCTCATCAGTTGGATCGTATTGTACTAACTCCCTAATTATCGATTCCGGATTTGGGTCAATTCCGGATCTGGCAGCATATCGGTGGAATGGTGATCTGAATTGTGCTATTTGTTCTGGTGTTGCTTTTCGATTAGGAGGACGCATCAATTTCGCTGTTTGAGCGATAAGTGATTTCATCTTGCTTTCAAGATCTTCCATGACCAGCGCAGATGCCAATCTTCGCTGAAAAATACGTTGGCTCAGCATTTATACACCCAATCCGATTAGCAACGCTTGACGCGTTCAATCAACGATTTAACATTATGATACAATTTCAAAGACCGCATTTCCCGCAATGTGAAGAAACCAAGAGCAGCAAATTCTTGGTTATTATCTAATTCAGGATTACGGCTCGAGACCTTACAGTGCACAAAAGCCACATTCTTATGCTTCAATGTGCTGAACGCCTCACCAACAGCCTTACATCGAACGCCGGTCTCCTCATACGCTTCACGAGTAGCGGCCTTCTCCGGGGATTCACCTCTTTTGATACCCCCGCCAGGATGGCACCACTTATTATTCCGATCATCATGAGTATTCTTGGCTAATCCAAGAAGCCAACGATCGTGGTCCTGAACAATCGCAACAGCAGATTTGTACTCCTTCTTGAATTCATCTTCAAGAATAGTATCTAACTGCTGATCGAATTTAAATAACAAAGTGCTCATGGTCTATTTTTTACCGGCAAAGATACAATACTTGATACTAGAACGGGAGATACTATGTCAAAGAAATCCATACCACTCAGAGCCAAACTCAATTCATTGTTCGTTGAGGACCCAATTGTTGGGGAACTCGATGCTATGATCAAATCCAGAAATATTCTTAGACGATTCAATAGCGTCTCAGACCTCACAAAGCACCTTTCAGAAGGTGCACTCCTAAACGTCGGCAAACTCTGCTCCAATGCCCTATCTATCCCATGTGGGGAGTATATGGTAATGGCCACCGACGCCGGACACACAATGCTAGTACCCATCGGAAACCAAACCAATTACCGAGAAGTTTTCGAAGGCAAACTCGACGAATTCGAAGTCCTCACCCCACGATTATTAGGCAACTGGCACAACGTTGAACGAGTCCTCGCAGAAAGATCGGGAGAAGGCAACGACCGACCCGAGCACGAAGACGGTGAATTTGAAGGCGGCGAAGGCGGCGAAGGCGGCGAAGAAGACGACCACAAAGCTAGCGGCGAATTCCGGTCCAAAGTTGACCCAGCATCCGTGGACCGCAGCCCAATGCTCCGAGCAATGGAACAACAAGGGCACACCGTTACGTCTCTCGCTAACGCAGTAGGAGTAGACGTCCCAGCTATCTCCCGCCTACTCCGAACACCAAAAGACCGCCAAGGAGACCCCGGAGGACGCAATCCGAGTATTGGCACAGCCAGTGCTATCGCTAATACTCTGAAATTGAACGTCGAAGCCCTATTCCCCGACCTATTCAGCGGCCAAAGTGGCACCGACGCTGGCCCCCGAGACCAACCCGGCAATCGTGGTAGTGGGATGAAGGGGGCAGCACACGGCTCCGCACGCAAAGGCAAAGCAACCCAAAAATGGACCCAAGGCGGAGCACCAAGCGAATAATGCGACGCACCCAAATCACACATATTGCCGCTCTACTCACCGAAGATCCAGACATCTTCATGGAACTGGATACCTCTATGGACCAGAATGTGGTTGAGCCTGATCTAGCCGCTGAAAAACCACTCAATGCTACCGAGATTGAGCAAGAAGCCGACACTATTGCCGGTACCGATGCTGGAGACGCTGACCAACAAGTGGCTGATGAACTAAAGGCTCAGCAAGAAGCCGAACAAGTAGCAGCCCAACAGCGTCAAGAAATAATGCAACCGCAAATCGACAAACTCAATACTTCTCTTGGTGCCATTGATACCGGTATTACTCAAGGCCAGACCCAAGTTACCAATGCTGATGCTGCTTTCGGCGGACTTGATAAAGAAATGGCTGCGTTGAAATCAGTAATTGCCGGTATCAAGAAGTCAATGGTTTAGGATTTTGTGATCTTGAGAATTTTTTGGTTCTTGGGGTCACCAACAATCTGCAATCCTTCCACTGAGTCTCCGATGTTGTGGAGTATATCAAGACCACAATCGAAGGTTTCGGACATTTGTATTAGGGTAGGTGCCCCATATCGGTCGACCATCTGTTCGACCTTGCTGACTAATTCTGACCAACGTTTGGCTTCTAGGATGTCAGCTCTCAATTTCTCTTGACTCATTTCGTGGTACTCCGAAGTTTCTGTGCCGTCTCGTGGCCTCTCCTTTAGCTTCCCTCGCACTCGTGGCGGGGTCTACGACGTCGGAGCCGCAGCGGGGCTGAGGCGTCCGAGAAGCTCTTCTAGCTCTCCCTTGACACTATCCACCTTGTTGGTGAATTGATCCAAATCATCTTGTGTGATATCAGAGGCCGTAAACGGCTTGGTTGCCGTCTTGACCACATCATCGGCTGATGGACCATCGGCAGAGAAGGCCCGAATTGCTCCATAGACATCTTCGAGGACTTGGTGGGCGTGGAATCGCCCGCCGCACATTCGCATGAAGCAAATAGCAACACCCATCACGGCCATTGGATGCATTGCGGCCATGTCGCCGTGAATATCACCGCGTTTTTGGGCTTCGCGAATTGCTCCTTCGACATCGAAGACCGGTTCACCTGCCTGGAATGCGTCGTCAAGAACTTTTTCGCCGGTTGCGGCTGGTTGTGGTGAATGACCTGAGGCAACCGGAGCCGGAGAAGTACTGCTTGGTGGTTTGGCACCGGGGAATTCTGGCAATTGAATACCTTTAGTCCTAATCCGTGTGCATTGGGCGGCGAATGTTCCTTCGGTCAAACCGAGTTCTCGGATAATTTGGTTCTTGGGTGTACCAGCTTGAATGGCATTATAGACCTGTAGCTGGGCAGCACTGAGAGCACTAAGATTGTTTGACATGACCTATTCTTCAGTTAAAGTTTCGGTTTCAGGCTTGTCGAGAAACATATCTCTAAAACTATCAAACTGGTCGCAGGAATTCTCCAAGTCATAATCCCCACTTAGCATGTTGCCAACCCATGCCTGCAATTGCCTGGCATTACCGGTCGTCATCTTGTGCGTGGCTAACTCGGTGGCGAAATTCATCATGTCGTAAACACGACACTCCACCGGTAATGCGGTCTGACGCTTTTCACTGAGCATATTTGGCTCACGGAAGTACATGTCATACGGCTTACCAGTCATATCCTCATATCGCTTCATAAGGACTTCTGCCGCAGACGCATTCCCGCCGCCAAGTTCGGATCTGAGTTTGGAATCGCTCTGCATCTGGAGCAAGAGTTTATAAAGCTGTTGCTGCTCACGGAGACTAGCATGTGAATTTGCTGCCGTTTGGAACCGATCACGGAGGACCGCGAAGCCCTCATCATTGTTGAACGAGTCCAAAGTCCGTTGCAAAGTATACTTGATGTTGTCACCGCCCGCTCCCAAAGACAAGGAAGTCTTGAAGGAATTGGCATAACCGACCATACCATTACTGCAGACCCACCGCAGAAGACTCAAGTAAACATTGGGCGAACCAAATCCATCAACGGGACAGTGAAGGACGAACTTATTTGAGAACTCATCTCCAGCAATGGCGAATTTGCTCGCTCCAACTCGTGGTTGGTGAGATGACGTTACCACTCCATTATGATAGTTAACGCCATCTTCAACGTTGAATTTGTCCAAGAGTTCGAGCAAATCATCATAAACAACGACGGGTTTGTTAAGTCCGGTCGTGGCGAGTAATTGTGAACTTCCAGTGCTAAGATCTCGCTCGATGCAAACACGGATCATGCCGGACGCATCCACTTCAGACACTCGTTGGAAGACTTCAGCGTGGTCGAAGAACTTGAAGAAAGACTTGTTCAACCCAAATCGGGCGTAGAGCGATGTCCAGAACCGGTTAGACGGAACGATAGACTCACCGTCAATGATTACGCCGCGTACCCTAGTTCCGCCATGGAACAAGTAATCGGTTCCTTGAGCCACGCCGTGTGCTCCCACACTGTCAGGATCCACCAGGTCCAACTCAACTTGGCTGATTTTCAGGTTTTTGTACTCGAAGCTCTTCGCCACCATTGTCTCATCTCCACTGGAGGTCATTATCTCGATATGATGGTGTTACAAGTCCGACCCAAAACGTTAAATAAAAGATCGGCAGGAATCCTAAGACCCCTGCCAATCATCCGGTTGGGATAACAATTCTCAGTCCCCAGTAGGGTCCATCCTCCCTTAAATACATTGGAGATCCACACATGGCAGATTTTATGCAAAAACGATTTTCTCATCCTATTGACAAGGTGGATGTAATCAACCCAATCCATGAAGCCATGGTCGAACTAGGGGATAAGGTCGATGAACTTCCTCCAGGTAGAGAAAAAGCCCTGGTGCTCACCAAACTCGAAGAAGCCATGATGTGGATAAGAATGGCTATCGCTAGAAGTTAATCATAGGTCGTGATCAAAGCACGTGAACCCACGCTCGACGCAACTTGATCTGGCTAACTTGCTGTGATGTGATCCCAAATTCTTTCGCGATTTCCTTCGCCAAAACACCATCCTCTAATCGTTTCCTAATCTTCGGAATATCTTCTTCCGTAAGCTTGGAATTATGGTGATCAACTCCCTGTCGTTTTTTTAATCGCACAACTTAACTCCAAATTATCACATCTTCGTCATTCGTCGAACTTACAAAACCTAGAAGAATCAACAGCAACACATAATGCCCACAAAAAGATTAGACATGGTAGTACAGAAGCTACGGTCAACAAAGCTCTTAGATCTATGAAACAAAGGTCTAGTGCTTTACAGGGTATTATTCAACCCTGCCAAGTATCCCCATTATGGAACATAAGACGGGTACCATTATACCAGAAATCACCAAATGTTGGGTCACGGCCAAACAAAATCCGTAAACGGGGTAGGACTTCATCGTCATAGAATAGTGGATCATTGCCGACAGCCGTAGCGTCAACCACTAATTTTACTACTTTATGACCCAATGAACCTTGGAACGCGAACCGATCGATGGACGTGTTCGGGGTAATTCCAGATTGTGCTTCCAAGTCTACTTGATTCCCGAGTCCTTGGTCAAGCTCGGTAACATAACGATTATCGTAATTTGGGTGGATCGGAGCAGTTCGTCTCGAAGTGCTTCCCTTGAGAGCTTGAGATTGCCCAATAGTTGGGACGTACTTTGGGATTCGGCTAATTCCGAATGAACTAATGCGGGTTGATGCTTGCGAGTACATTGAATCTGGTGGTACGTCAACGATCAAATCAAAGGCGTCGAAGAAGTCATCCACTTCTGCTGTTGTCTTGTCCCACAAACTCGATAGAACCACATGACCACGTCCGAGGTGTTGCTGGTGATCTTCCGAATCGCTCCCAGTCTCGAGTCGCAAGTTCTCAATTGGAACAATATCAACAATCTCGCCTTGGGTCGAAGACCGGATTAGGTCGAGGGTAGCAAATTCAATAACGGTCGTACTTGGGGCACCACCAGATTCCGAATCAGTCACGTTGAATGTGGCGAAGAAGAATCGAAGCTGTTGGGAACCGGTTCCGATCCTTTCGACCCTGGTGATCCATACTGGGTATGTCAACCCACTCGTGTCACCGGTTGGTTGATCACCAGCAGGGGCTGTGATGTTGAATTCACGAAACAGCCCATTCGGAATGGTAATATTGTCGATTGACGTGCGATTTGCTTGAGCGTCGTACGGATAGTTGAACGAGATTAACCATGATTGGATATCACTATCCAATTGTGGGATCGCATTCCAGGCACTATCTGTGAAGAGTGCTGTACCATGTGATAATGCAACTGTAGCGAAGTCGTCCGAAATTGCTGCACCACCAGCGACAGAGTCGACAATTTCATAAATTGCTGGGCTATCAAAGAAGCCATCGCTATTGGCGTCAGTAATGTCTGTTGGTGGGTCTAATAGATTATAGAAATCCTGGACTTCTTGGGTAGTAGTATCCAGAGTCCGGAAAATCATAAATCCGGCAACTGTTTCTACTTCGCCAGGGTCGATTGGGGTTGCTTCTTCGATGGAGTCGATGACTCCTAGTCTGACTGGTTGATAGGTGAGATTACTATCGATTTGGTAATCGGCAAAGAAAATTGCTACTTCTGTGGCAGAATTTTCAACGTTGGCGGTGAAGATAAGTCGGAGCCATCCGTCGAAGCCATTGGTTGTGCTGTTTTCGCCCGCAATCCGTTTGATTTTCGCCAGACGCAGGTTCTCCCATTTCTTTGGGAGCGATGCGTGGATGTCCCAAATCCATCGCAGAGGCACATCAACTTCTTGTGTTCCAGATGAGACTCGCGGCTGTATTAAGTAGGGGTATAGTGTTGTGTGTCCTAAGCTAAGCTGGATCGCATCTACTGCTTTAGCGAGGACAAGTTGTCGGACGGCGATATCTGCATTTGGACGATTCAGTGTTTCGAAAAATACCGGGTCAGCTGCGACGAGCCACCGAATATTCAGCGTAGTATCTCCACCAGTGAAAGCACTGAATAGAGTACCAGGGGCTTTAGTTGGGACACTGGCTGGTGTTATAGTAGGAATGGCTCAGTCCTCCACTTCTGTGGTCGGCAAGACTACATTGTTAATTTTGCCTATCTACCACTGGTCATTCCGCAATTTACTGCGAATAAAGGTACTTAGGCAGCGTTGCAATGAAAAAAGCATTCAGGAAACGGTATGATTTTACCACATCGGATCCCGAGAAGTACCTTATATTTCTCAAAAAATACTTCACCAAAACTAAACCTTCGTTCTACTCAGTACTTAGTTCTCAACGGGTAAATACTCCAGATGGTGTCATGTACGCTGTCGATCTTGCCGAAGACATTGAGAATCCAGATTATGACACTATTGCTGAATGTTTTATCAATGGTGCACCGATTTATCTCTGGCAGGATCACTGCTGGGGTGTTGCTGTCGACAAAAATGGAGAAGAGATATCAAGATGTATTATCTCGATGCCAGTAGATTGGGAACTCTGCGGTAAACTGGAAGGATTTGATAAATTTTCCAAGAAATCCAAACCTAGTAACAAGAGAACAGCGTTACTATTCCAAATAGGCACTGATCCAGTGGAGTGATCATGAGTAAAGTTGCTACCGCTGTCTTGGAACCACCAACACAGCAAGAACAGCCAGATAGGACCAAACCAAAGCCTGCCAAACCCTGGGTAGTAATTATCCTCAATGACAATGAGCATACTTATCAGTATGTCATGGAATTACTGCGAAAAGTATTTGGCTATCCAAGAGAAAAATGCTTCGCACTGGCAGATGATATTGACTCCAACGGACGTGCCACCGTCTGGTCAGGATCACAAGAGGTCGCCGAACTAAAGCGTGATCAAATTAAGAGTGGCGGAAAAGATTTTTACGCCGAGGCAGGCCCAGTAAAATGGCCATTAGGTTGCTACATCGAACAGATGCCATGACCAACCACAGCCCAATTCATCCCTTAGGCGAAGACAAGTGCTAACGTGTAATGGTTGTGGAGCCTGTTGCAGCGAGATGGGTACGCCACCATTCGTCCGCCATGAGATCTATGAATTGCCAACGCTTTTAAAAGATGAAGTGTTGCATCGAGAACAAGAAGAACCAGACAGAGAAAATAGTAAGAAACCATGCTATTGGTGGAATTCGAACACCAAGCAATGTTCACAACACAAGAATCGCCCCACAACTTGTCGAGATTTCGAAATTGGGTGCAATTCTTGTTTGTCATACAGAAGGTATCACGGAATTGATACGAGTATTGCTAAGTAATACTGGCCGTGGCGGAGAGTTGGCGATCTTTACCGCTCTTGTTCATGCCTATCGAAAAGCGTGCCCAGACGCTTACATTCGCGTCGCCACATGCCATAATGGCATTTATCACCACATTTGGGAAACCAATCAAGACATAGATGATTGGCAACCATTAATCTTCAGAAAGCCGATGCCAACAGGAAAGACCTATAGAAGTTCAACAGCCGCAGAAGCTGATTATCATGTCAAAACAAAGCATGAATTTGATCGCCAAGAAATGCTTGGTGAAACCACACTGTCGCCAGATAGGGGAAAATCAATTACCGTACGGCCCATTTTGAACAACATCTATAGCCTGCTCAAATGCAAACCATTCACCTTGGCTGAAATTGAGCGGAAAGTCATATTTTGGCCCACGGATGAGGATCACAAAGCTGCTGAGAAAGTCATTGACACATATGGCACAGATTTGGTTTTGATTTCTCACATTGCTAAATCCGCCTCCGCAATTCTTGATGTTAATGGATACCAAAAACTCGCCGACAAGTTGTCTAAAACACACCCAGTAGCCTACACTGGGAATAAATTAGATCCGCCATTGAAAGGTCATATTGACTTACGAGGAACCACTTTCAGATTTGTATATGCTTTGAGCCAGAGACTCAATTATTACATTGGACCAGATACTGCAACCACTTGGATCGCAACAGTCATGCCAGGACTTCTAATCACAATTCGTGGTGATAAGGCTTATCCAGTTGGTAACACAGGACTTGTGTGTGGTGGCTGGCGAGAACCAACTAAGACCCTAGAGCTTGACCTTGTAAAGGGTGCGCCTGGGAATTCGAACCGTTCTGATCGCCGGATAGATTCGATTATATCAAGTTTACATTCCCGCCAAGTTCAATATGTAAACTAATCGACTATAATTCGTCCGGATCTGGGTAAGTTATATTCTCACCGCTGTTAAATGGTTCGGATGCTGGTGGACCACTCTCTGGTCGCTCTGCACCGAGATCACCAGGAGCAGAAGGATCATCAAACGGATTTAATTCGCCTTTGTCAATAAGATTTTTGGTTGCCTTTACACAACCTTCGACGAATTGGCACACTATGTACGGATTGAGGCGTCGCATTTCGAATGTTTGTTCGGTCTTCGCCATTGATGCTGAGGTTGGAGGTAGATCATCCCGACTTGGGGCCTCAATTTCTGCAGCATGTTTTTTCTGCGATTTCTGCTTTTTCTTTTGTTTTTTCTGCGATTTCTGCTTTAATTTCTTTCCTTTACCAAACAATGTTGATGAGCCGAATGCGAACATGAGAAATAATGTGGCAAATTGGCTGAGGATGGATAGGAATCCCCCTCCCTTTCTATCAGCTGCCTCTATGACCACTCCTGCTTCTACTGCTTGTTCAATCCTCTGCACTACGTCTGTGAAGACTCCCTCATGGATTTTCATGAGGTCCCGTGAATCTAGATGATCCCAATATTCGAACATTTGGTGCCACCAAGTTTCATCGTCAAGTAACGTGGACCTGGCTTTAATGCCGCTAAGAGTATGTCGGACCATACCGACAGGATCTTTGAGAAGGGTGTGCAACTCATCAACCGCAGCTAGTTCGGCTTCTTTGGCCAACTTATTCAGCTGCCGCACCAATTGTTGCCGTTCATCAGAAGAAGCTTCATTAATAGTCTGCAATCTCATATGTTATCTTCGCTATAAATTGGCAGATGCTGGCACTCGGGACATTGCAAAATATTACGGTCTTCGTCTACAACAAATCCTGGTTGATATTCTGAAGAATAAGATGTGCCGTGGCAGCACTGTTCACACCAGATCGTATTGCAATTGACACACTCTTCTACGCTCTTCCAACCTCTCATTTCTTTATTATCAAATTCTGCACCACAATGACAATAAATATAGCCGTAGCCGAATTCGTCGTCGTCTTCTAGTCCATCATATTCACCCACAAACTCGTTCGGGTCTTCGGTGATTAATCTGGCTATTTGTCTAGGATTCATTTCATAACTCGTCTCTTATCTTTGGCCAACTTATTCAGCTGCCGCACCAATTGTTGCCGTTCGTCGGACGAGGCTTCATTAATGGTTTGTAGTTTCATGTACTATCTTTGGTGCCATGCCTCACCACGTCTAGGAATTTCCAAATTAACCTTCCTAATCTCCTCTACTCGACTATACTGTTTCAAGACTCGCCCATTGAATGCGTCGAAAGTGTTACCTCCGATCACGTTAATGTATAGACAAATCCCGAAACTGGGATTGTTGCCACTCCGTTTTCATAGACGTAATTTCGACCAGAACGCAAATTAGAATCAATACCGTGTTCTTTATTAATAGCAATTGCAGCACGGTTGCTGAATTTGTTTGACATAGGGGCGGGAAACCCTAATACTTCAATAAGTTGAAAATCATTCGATTTGACGATTTTATCGTCAAATGGCTGATAACCAGAAAAAGCACCTTTCGCAATTGCTCTGTTTAAGCTTTTCCAATCAACCTTGGACGACTTTTAGATTGCCGTTTTTAATTGCAAATGATCCGCCATCGTACTACTATCTCGAAATCTTCCGATTTCTTGACAGGCGTTTTGAGAATGCGATGAGAGAAGATTCGGAAGCCGTCACGTAGAATCCCGATATCACCAGATAGTGCGACATTATCCGCGTCGACTGGTGTGCGGTCTAGAGTCAGATCTCGACCACCAAGTGCCTTGCTGACGACCAGGTAGTATGGGTTCAACTGATTCAAAATGAGGTCCGCTTCTGCGGTAGATCCTTGGGCGACGATTTTGATTTGATCACCCTCTTTGATCGTGTCTACTTCGGCCTCTGATGGATCTATAGAAATTGTTTCGGTGCCGGAGGCACTGGCAAGGAATGAGTCTCCATCAGTGCTACCGGTCAGGAAAATGTCTCGGGGGGCACACTCGCAGGCACCAACAGCATCGACTTCATCAGCACCAACAAGAGCGACTTCTGTCAAAGTAAAAAAGTCACTAGCTGTAATTCCAAGGCCGTTGTATTCTGATTTGAGGAGTGTTGTCTCGAGGACTACCACGTTATTGACAGCTCTGACGTCTGCTGCTAGTAATGGTGTCCCAGCCGGTTGGTAAGATGGCTCGAAGAAAACTCTTTCGATACGCTTGAGGGGTCGAGTCGGTTCCGAGATCGGTACGGCGTTTATCAGGCCGCCGTCGTATTCGGCACCTGTTCCGAGACTGATTGGCACGAATCCACCGACGACTGAATCTTCGGTATAATACCGTGTATCAGCTGTGTCTAATGGATTTCCGCTTTCATCGAAAGATGCACCAAACACAATATACTTGGCGGCAAATTCGTCGATATCGATGTTGTGTGTAACCCAGGCTCCAGCTCCACCGCTGGCATTTGGGTCCCATACTTTGGAGTATGGTAGTCGATGTGACAAGATCTCTTTTGCGAAGATCTTGATGATATTTGGTTCTCGGATCTGTTCAATCACTCGACCATGTCGGTCGCGGATTTCGAATTCAAGCTCACCTTGGTATTCTCTTAGGCCCTTGGTTTGCCCGTATCGTTCTGTTAGATTTAATTTCGTCATAGTTCACCTATGTTTGTCGTTCGTGCAAGGGATTCTCGACAAGATGGACTTCGTATCCACTACCATTATTCCTTTGTATGTCGTCAATGATGAATCGTCCTCGCACAGTCGGCAAATTCATCTCTTTTAGGCCAACATTCTTGACACATACTACACGAACGCCGTCCTCGTCTGGTTGTATTTTGTCAGCACCTTTGAGCATCTGTTGTAGATTGTCAAAGGTGCTGACAAATTGGATTGCAGGTTCTACCGTTTCTTCTGGGAAAATTGTCGCAGAATCAGTGGAAATAAGCTCGACTGGCTCCTGGATTTTTAATCCATGAGTGGCAAGTGCATTATTTATCCTATCTGCTAGTTTCATTATGGCACCGACACATTCGGTATATACCACGTTTCGTTCGGAACACGCCGGATCATCACTGTAAATGTATCACCAGTATCTAGTTCGTCACCACCGGTCAATCCTACTGATGTTGGATTGCTTCCTGAATCAAGATTACTATTCCTTGGGTCTAACAGGAGACCATTTTTGTATACAATTGGTCTGGAATCCGCAAATAAATATATGCGGAGTGATTCTGGGATGGTAATACTTATTTGACTATCTGCGGTAGCTGTTCCATTGAAAATGACTTCAGGGGCCAATGTGCCCAAAGAAGAGGAAACAGCATTGAACCAATCTGCTAAGGTGGTGGTGCCATCATCGTCTTCTTCTAAAACGATGGCCTCAGCATAGGACACCCAAGCTCCACTAAGCCTGATTTTGAGCTGAAGAGTATTCAGATCGAACCAGGGTGTGCCATCTCGGAATTCGGTTGGTTCCAAAAACGAGGATTGCTGAGACAGAAGGCCAATCAGAAACATCCGCATATGGTCAAAGCGAGCTTGTCCCTGTGGTGGCGGATAATCATCATGATCTTGACTCGCAACACCTACGTCAGTGGCGAAATCAATTTTAGCAGCAGGTAATCTTACTCTATTGTCTGGCGTGGTGGGCATTCTCGCCTCCTAATACGCGATATGTACTTCCCCACAGCTATACCAGACCAGAGCGTTTTCTGATTTTACCAGCGGCTAATTTCGGAGCGGCGGCCTGAGTTGCGGCTTGAGGAGCAGCGGCCGAGGCTGGAGCGGGAACAGCAGGAGCTGGAGCGGGAACAGCAGGAGCTGGAGCAGCCCCAACTTGTGGTTGGTTCATCTGTTTCGCAACTTCGCTCTCCTGGTCCTCTGGCGAAATTGCCTGAGCAATATCTCGGATAGCCCCTTCTTGGTCCTTCAATTCTTGCTGTTTTTGACGCAGGGTTCCAGGTGCTTCACCTTTAGCGAAGTCCAACATATTGGTCAACTGATCCTCAAAATCTCGAGGATTTGCTAGGGTCTCAGAAGTAATACGAGCGATTGGTTGTGGGGCGTTAGTCCGGGCATTTTGAATATACAGAATAATGGAAAGACCGTCGTCTGACTTCTTCCACTGAATTCCTTGTTCTTTCAACTGATCCTGCAGCGGGCCAACACCCATTTGTTGGCCGAGGACTTGGAGGGCTCTGGCAAATTGATTAAAAAGGTCGCCGGGTTGTTGGTTATCAGGGGTTGCCATTCCTTGCAATGTCTCATTTAATGAGACATCGAATTCGCTTAGTCTAGCGAGGATTGGCAAGTCCATTGCTGAGCGGATTTTATTCTCGAACCGTAATGGGCTTCCTTTGGAGACACCGTGGGTTCCACTTTTGGCGGCCCCTTTGGCTGTTTGTGCTTCCAAGGGTTGGTCGTCATTGGTGGGTGTCGCAACAGCCCGTTCTTGGGTTCGTGCTGAGGCTCCGTGTTCTACACCGCCGGTAGTGGTATCACTACCGTGCTGTTGGCGTTGGTGTGTCGTTTGATTGGAGCGAGTCATGCCTCCAGTCGCCGATTTTCGTTGTGACTCAGCGATCTTTTGGGCCGTTTCCAAGAAGTTTGGTTCTTGTTCTTCTTGTTCTGCGACCATTATAGGAGGTGTGGTGAAAGCATCGCTTACTCGCTCTTTGAATGTCATCGCTATTTCTTCCTCTCCAGCTTCCGCTAGGATTTTATCGATTTGGTCTTCAGAGATGGCTTTTAGTGAGAAAGCCAGAATGTTCCCACCACGAACTTTCCGCATCTCGAAGTGGACGTCAGTAATTGGTTTGAGATATTCAAAAAGCTCAGATAATGTGTCACGATTTCTTTTGAATAACATGAAACCTTGTAAATCGGTTTCATCACACACCAAATCAAATTTAATATGTTTATTAACACACCATTCTGCGACAATTTCGCAAACTTTTATTAGTTTTGGGTTCACCATGGCTACATCAACCGAACGAACAAGAAAACACCGGGAACGCAAAAAATCATTAGGATTATGTTATCGATGTGGTTTCTCGTTGACAAATCATGCCGCTGGATGCTTGGAATCACACTCCGCAAAAAACAACGAGTTATATCACAAGCGACACGAATTAATTTTGGAATTATATGGGAAGCAATGTTGTTGTTGTGGAGAATCTGATGTTAGTCTTCTAACAATAGATCATGTTCAAAATGATGGCGGTCAAGAGCGAAAGAAACTTTCGCAGCGAAGTTTCTATGCGAAATTGGCAAATGCTGGATGCCGTTTAAATGGGTATCAATTACTTTGCTGGAATTGTAACTGTTCAAAGAATCTACTAGGAGAATGTGCCCATATACACAAATTCGACAAGCCATTAACAAATCAGACCAGATGGTATAGAAAATTAAAACAAGAAATTTTGTCACATTATGGTGGGCAATGTTTAATATGCCAAGAAACCAATTTATGGTTCTTGACCATAGATCATCCGAATGGTGGCGGACGAAAAGAACGACAAAAAGTTGGTTCAGGGTCAAAATTCTATCGTTGGTTGAAATCACAGAAATTTCCTGACGGATATCGTGTATTATGTTTTAATTGCAATTGCCGTGTCTCCTAGCTAGCCTGGAATTCAGTGGACGACGTGGGCCTCCGTTACTATCTCTCCACTGTGCTAGTTCCAGAAGTGTGCAACACTTCCCTTCAACCAGAATAACACCATTACCGGTAATTTCTTCCCCAAGAGTTTTGAAGTGACCTGTAAAATGGCCAAGGACAGAACTTATCAAATCGCCGATGTCCGGATTCAGGACAGTATATGGGGAGTACTGTTTTGTGAATTTACCCAAGAATCTGCCATCTGGTGATTTAGTTGACCACACTCCCTTTTCTACATCTGGGGTAATGATCATATGCTTGGTTTTATAACCAACCTTGCAACCATCAGAATTTACACCAACGTTGAGAGCTGGGTTTTGACGGCGGATCCCCAAGGCTAGATCGCCATTCATCCGTTGGGTGACAATCTTCAATTGATTTTCAAGATTATCAACTTCTTGGCGAGCCGCAGCTAATTTATTCTTAAGTTCCCGAGCCGCGTCAAGGGGATTCATCCCACGCGGATCTTCAAAGAGAGCATTAAGATTGCGGCTGAATACGGACATAACTTCTCCACCTAGATACTCAACTTATTTTTGAGCTGATGGAGGAGTAGGCTTACATGCCACCGCCAGGATCGTACATCGCAGACATACCAAGTTCATCATGTCGATTATTTGGTAAATCTGGGTCGTCCGGCATTTGTTCCGCCATGCCAGCAATGGCAGAAGTATCATCGACACCTAAGACTTCTTGAACGTCCTGGACTTTGTCGATAAGTTCGCGGGCTTTATCTGGCCCGCCAGCCATAGCGACCAACTCTTGAGCCAATTCAAGGAGTGCGGGGTCCATTGGACAATCCTCACAATCCTCCTCTTGCTCATAACCATCAGGTGCGTAATCGCTCGGCATAATATCCATACCGACTTCTTGGGCACCTTGAGCAGCAGAGCCGCCACTTAGCACAGAAGTCGTGCCCGCCATAGGCATGTCTTCCATAATATTCAAGATTTGTCGAATAGATTTTTGCATTTACCTAACCGTCAGTTTCCATATCTCCGACGAATCCTGTCTTGCTCGGAATCTGGGTAAGCATTAAAATCGTCATCTTCTACAAGCTTTAGGATTCGGGTCTTGTTGAGGACGTGGTGGGTTAAATGGTTTCATTCCTGGTTTTACGCCTGGTTTTACGCCTGGTTTTACGCCCGGTTTTACGCCCGGTTTCACGCCTGGTTTTGGAGGAGCTGGTGCAGTAGCGACAGCACCTTCTTCCTCTTCCGGAGGTAAGCCCATTTCTTCAAGAACTTTGACGATATAACCATATTCCTCAGCTATTCGCATCGCTTGGATGGTCTTTTTGGGCAGACCAACCGGGTCATCGATGTCTTCGGTGAGAGTGGATGCGATGGCTGAAACCGATTCAGTCTGAACTCGAGTCGCCAACGGATCATTGTTCCGTAAGCCGACTACCTGCAAGCCGAATCGCTTGATTGCTTCAGCGAACACACGAGCGTCGCCGTTCGCCAAAACACGTAAGGTGTTCATTTTTATTCCTCTGGGTGTATTATATTTTTGAATGCGGAGTACCTTATTTTGCGGCGGCACCCAACCCATAGGCGGTCTGCAGATATTGTGACATCTGCGTGAGGCTTTGATCTGACTTATTCTTCGCCGTCTTTGGCAGCCAGTTTGGATTTGGCGAGCCGAAAAGCGGCTTCGATTGCTCCGGGAAGAATTCCGCCCCTGAGCAGCGGATCCAAAAGCCAGTCCGGACCTGGTAGATCCAACGGTAGGACATGTTCATTGTAAAGCTGCGTCCCAGCATCTTTCATCAACACCAGATCTTCATCGCTCAAATCAGACCCTTCAGCGACTATTTCAACGGCTTGACCGAGGACCAGGATGAATATCCACACTTCGGAAAGTGTGACTCTGCCATCTTCGAAAGTTTTCAAAGCTGTCTCAACGACTGGCTTCAATTTTGCATAATAAAGATTTTCACCCATTGTATCTTCCTATTTGAGTTGATTGATATTTGTCACTTAGTCTAGTTTTGATTCAATATATGCTCTACATATCAGGAATCATGGGCAGTAAATACCAGCATGACAGATAACAAAAAAGAATACCCACTCGTATCAGCAATCACTCTCGCAGGTCGAGAACAAGTACCCGATTTACTACGATGCATCGAGTGCTTCAGAGCACAGACATACCCATACAAAGAACTCATAATCATCAATAATGCCGAAAGTCAATTGGCGGCCAGTGACCTCAACATCAAATCAGAAAAAGATGTATTCCTGCTAGACACACCAACAGAGATGACGGCAGGAATGGCACGTGCCCATGGTATGTCCGCAGCCAACGGACAAATAATTGCCCAATTCGACATAGACTGGTGGCACGCCCCAAATAGACTTGAAGTACAAATCGCCACCTTAGCACAACAAAATGCCCATATTACGGTATTATCACAATGTTTGGCATATAGTTATATCTCAGGACGTGGAAGTTACTACACCAACGACAGACAAGCGGTATTGGGAACAATGGTCCATATCAGGCAAAAAGAGGTAAATTATCCACCAGCCAACGATAAGGACGAAGAATTCTCATTCCTCGAGGCATTAACAGGCCAAGGACATCGACCAATATCCATGCCAACCCCTGAGTTATGCTGTAAGTTATACTTCACTTCAGAAAGCCGGATCCTAGAACCGATCAACAACGACCTCAGCAAGACACATCTCAAAATTATACAAGAAATGCTGAAAGATCGTCATGAATCAGTAAGTGTGTCATGACGGCATCTAGCTGATCGAAAAATCTTGGGTCAGAAAAATCAAAACAGACACTGCCGCCATATCCAATAGTAATAATAGTATCTTTGAAGCTGATCGCCGGATACTTCCTACCAAGGCCCTTGATGAAGGATTCCATGGTTGGTGATATGATCCAAAACAACTTCGTGCATTTTCATAGGATTGTTCAAAGATACGAGTAGATCTATCTGACGACGAGGGAAACTATGTCTACAATACTTGCCAAACTCAATCGCCGATTCACTACTCTCAGAGAAAATGAGAATCATAGTGATTCTTGGAAAGACCCCAATAGTCCTGATTACGATCGGCAATGGGCTGAAGATGCATTATTCCACACCATTGGACCACTGACAGATAATCCTGTCTGGAACACCACCGAATGGGCCAGCCCAAGTGAGCCAGTGCCAGGCTGGTCCGCAGGCGGCCCATCACCACAATGGACTCCAGAAGAAATCGTATATGCGATGGCGGGGGATCCAGATCTACTCTTCAAGGCCAAAAACAACCCACGAAGCCCCGGCTACGGGAACAAGGGTGGCTCACCACTGTACAGAACAGCCGTCAGAGTTGCTGGATGGGCTGGCAAAGGAGATGATAACAGTTTCATCGAAGATCTATATAGCAATGGCTTCATTCCCCTAGCCCAAATGATGCAGCCAGGCTACGATGAATCGCGATCTCCATTCATCTCATACGCTGTCCGAACAATCGAAAGTGCCATGGCACACGGCACCGGCGGCAGTACTAGTGGCAAAATGGCTGGTAGTGAAAGGAGTCAATTCTTCACCAACCCAGAAGGCCAATTCAGAAAACGACGCCCAGAAGGTGTTGACCCCGAAGGATGGACTGAGCATACAGCAATAGGTGTTCCAGGCATCCTGGCTATGAAAAATCCGGACCCAAAAGAGGTCCGAGAAGCCGCCAACATAGTACAAGGGAAGTACCAACAAGAACGCCATTATGACAAACACCCACAAAACCCATTCGGATTACACTCCCCCAAGTACTTCATGCTGGTAAATCAGTATGCCGACGCCATCGAAGCAGAAAACGAGGAACAAGTCGACGCAGCCAGAAGCCAACTCCAACAATTCTCCGGTGAAATTGACGACTCGGAAATCGCAATCAGAGGTGCGTCAACGGGATTAGGGCAAGCTATCTCCACACCAGATCGTGCCAAAGGAGACACACAGGAGATCTTCCGACAGCTACAGAATATGAAACCTGGAGATACGGCTGAAATTGGCGGTGAAGAAGTTACGAGAGTAGATGAAAAATATGCCAAAATCCGTGGTGAAGAGTATGGCATTTACGGGCCTAAACATAAAGTCACCAATAGATTAACCCCAGGCAACGCTGTTAAGTTACTATCATCACAGGGTGTCAACGTCCAAAGCGTCGATGTCGAAGCCGATGACGGTGGTGACGGTGGTACAGCTGCTGGAAATCTCGAATCATCAGGAGCAGAAAAAAGCAGACGAAATCGGGGTCAGACCGACAACCTATCGTGGATCGACCCAGAATCGATGCACTACGTCCTAGACCTGGCAATGAACTACAGTCTCGCAGACTTAGTCCGACAAAGCGACAAATACAACAAAATCGCTATCGACGCAAAAGCCAAAGTCAACAAAGCCACAGGAAAAGCAAAAATCGGCGGACCAATGGGGGCAAACGAACTCCGATATCTCCTCAGAGCTGTCGGCCCACTAGCTTCAAAATACCCAGGTAAGGATCATGTACGAGCCGAAACACAAATCCCCCGAGACGGACGTGGCTGGTGGCAAGTTGGTGAAGACCCTGAAATCGAACCGATCCCAAGTGGTGAAGAAGAAGGTATGTGGCATTCAGCATGGAAACGAAACGAATACCCAGTAATGGGTCCCACCGAGATCGCCAACGAAATGACGGCCGAAGTCCTCGAATTCAAGAAACTCGGGATCGAATCAGCACGCTGGCCAAAAGTCAAATCCAGTGGCTCTGCAGTATCCAAAGTCTCAGTATCCAACCAACTCAGAGATGCTAAAGTCAAGATCACCATCTTGACCAACATCCATAAAGACCAACTCGGCATGGACATTGACGAGAGCATTCAAAAGATGCTCCCGATCATGGAAGATATCGGTCCTCTCGAATGTGATGCGATCGTAGCTACATGTGAAGGAATCATCGAACGCCTTGATCGCCAATTGATGATGGAAGACGCCCCTCCCGGATGGAAGGGCACCGTCAAGAAGATGAAGGGCAAGAAAGACATCGACAACCCATTTGCCCTCACTTGGTCAATGCATAAAAAAGGTGCAGAACCACACTACGAAGACACTGATGATTCACCACAAAAAGTCGACGAAGGAATGCGGCCAGTCGACTCACTCCTCTACGAAGAAGACGAAGAAGAACCACCAGCAGAGGAAGAGGAAGAAGCTCCAGAAGAACCAACAGAAGAAGAACCAGAAGAATTCTCACCTCAAGGCACAGGATTAGAAGTAGCCACAGCCGTTGGCAATAAGGCCAGAAGAGGATCTGCAGGTCGAAGAATACCAGGTTTATAATGAAATTATCAGATGCAGTTGAATTTACTATGGAAGAGGCACGAATCGCTTATGATTCGATGCCGATTCTAGAGGATGGAGAAGGCCCACGGTGGAGATTCGCCTATAGTAATTGGAAACACGATCCCACCCCAGATATCCTACTATTAGGATCATGGAAGCACCCCAACACCAGAAACAACCTAGTAGGCGGCGTCAATCTCCATTATCTCAACGAAAAGCAACGAGACTCACTCGCCCAGATTTTACCACAAATCATGCAAGGCGGTAATCTAAGAGATCGGTATCGAATCGGTAAGCGTATCCTCCCCGATGTCTTCAATGAGTATTACCGGACATATAACGCCAACTTCATCCGTGGCGTCCGCAAAGACGTCATGTTCCCCAAATTCGGGTTCATGAAAACAGCCCAAAAATGGCTGAAGAGTAAACTTGGCGGCCTGATGAAAACCAGGAAACAAAGACAACAAGACGCGGAACCACAATATCCTGATGACCTGAGCCAAATGCAAGATCGGCTGGACCAAGTGGTTCAAACAATGCAACAACATCCACCACCATCCGAACCAGCCAATTCCCCAGAAATGCAAGCAGCACGACAAGCATTCCAAGACTTCCAACGTGATCAAACCTTGGCCGGGATCCGGGACAAGGAAGATCGACCAATGCGTCATGCTAAGTTCGATCGTGAACAAGCTATGGGACAACGCCCCGGCCCCGAAGACGAACCAGATATACTCGATCAACAACAAGCACAAGCCGATCTTGAGACACAACGCCGACAAAATAGAGCCGAGTTGCAAAATCCTGAGAATGATATCGAACTTGATGACGGCGAAGTGGATCTTGAAGAGTCGATCGCCTATTTCTCACCCCGTCTTGGTCACTACGTTTTCGAAAACGCAACGGTGATAATGGGATGAACAAAGGAGGGTGATATAATGCGATTAGCAACGATTGCAGAGGCAAATAGACGTGACTTCTTGAAAAGAAGTGCTGGTGCTATTGCTGGTGCCGCCACTGGCACCACTCCTTTAGCTGGTTTGGTTAATCTTGGGACTTCTGATCCTTTTTCTGACATTAGCGATGAAGAATTAATATCAACGCCAGAAAGCGAATGGATAGATAAGATTCCTTATCAGCGATTATTGAAGCTTCTGTCTAAAGAGTTTGACTCATATATGTGGGGACACACAAAGTATCAATATGGCGGTGCTGAACTTGGAACGAAATTAGCAAAAATTGCTCAATATGGTGCGGATTACAAAGATGCTGGGAAGGTTGGTAAAATATTAGTCAAAGCACTAAAAGATTCTGGCAGGGATATGCGAGAATTAAGTGATCAGGTGCTGAAACAAACACGATGGAGTGTGCGTGCAGATCAAGAATTTGCGCCTGCTGGAATTAATGTAGTATCTAACCCCGGTTCTGATGAGCTTGTGAGTGTAGATGATATTGCAAGACAACATGTTGAGATTGCAAATAAATTGGGACTTAATTTACCTTACGGTAAGACCAAATCCAATTATACGAGGTTTTACAATGGCACCAGCCAGCAACTTGCCAATAGAAAACAAGATAAACAAGATAAACAAGATAAACAAGATAAACAAGATAAACAAGATAAACAAGATAGACAAGATAAACAAGAACAGCCAGAAGAACGGATCGAAGCCCCATCTGATTATAGTGTCGCGAGCCCAATGCACCAATGGTTTGAATCACGCTTGCAATCCGCTCTTAATCTTATTCAATGATATCCAATACAATAAATGAAGACGTCGAATTTTCTGACTACAAATTCGACGTACAAATAGTAAAAGACATAGCTGATAAATTTGCTTCATATGATCTTGGAATCAAACCCGAATCAAAAGAAATTCTGGTTACGGAAAGAAAACGTCGAAAGCAAACCAGGCGACTTTTGGATAAACTTAACCACGCTTTAGTTGAATGCCAATACAAGGATTGGTTAGAGAAGCGTGGAATCATTGGCGACTATGCTTACTCATTAAACTACAATGTTCTGAATTTACAGGACATGTTAGATTTATATGTTATACCGCAGGATCACATATTAGATGAATTTGGCTTTAAACCAATTGAAGGACCCGTATTTGCTGATTGGAGAGATGGCCGCCTAGCCGGGATTTGTATCCGAAATATTGATAAAGACTTGGATTACGCGGCTGCAGAAAAATACACAACCTCCAATTATGGTTGGTATTTAAATGGCTATGACAAGTACTCGCCAGACGATGAAATTTTTATTGTCGAAGGAGTTTTTGACGCTATTAACATGAGGCAGCAAGGATTTAATGCGATTGCTATAGGTGGTGCTGTACCATCACCATTTCAACTTGGCTGCCTTTTTTATAAATTCAATAATCTTTCTACTTGCCTTGATAATGACTTTTGGGGGCATGTTGGATCTTATTTGGTTACAGAAACTACTGGCCTTAAAGCTTTTAGAACATTGAAGAAAGATCCAGGTTGTTATATGGACTCACCTATTGAAATTATTGAAGTATCTTTTGATGAATTACCACAAATGATTCAAAAATACAATAAATTGTCCAATCGAACGCGTAATCTTCCGTATAATTAATTTATTTTTATAGGGAATAAATGAAATTAATCACCATTATAGAGGGTGCCCAAACTCTGGCTACCCGGTTGACACAGTTACGACCGGCACTGGCCGCCGCAGCCCAGCAAGTCTATAATAATTGGTGTGGCGAAGATGACCCCGAAATCGGTGCTGGTGGTATCTGTGACCAAATCACGATGGAAATGTCTACCATCCTATCAACCGAAGGAATAGACATTACAGAAGGTGGGCACGACGGCGATGACCACTCTTACTTAATCGCCTACGACGATGAGTCCTCCTACTCCATCGATATTCCAGCTAACTACTACGAATCCGGTGGTGGTTACTCCTGGACAAAGCTCCCAGAAGTCCAATTCACGCCAGATATGGTCCAAATTCACGAGACCCAAAGACCAGATTGGGTTGACGAATTCGACCTAATGGAGAGTGATTACGACGGACTCGAAGATGCCGATCAGTTTGAGTTAGGTCACTTCTGTGATGGATGTAGCAACGACTTTCATTGGGATGATTTAGACTTATGTGCCTGTGATGCTATTTGGTGTGATTACTGTGCGAATCCCACGGGGGAGAGGTGGCGATTGATTGACGGTAAGTGGTCGTCCTGGGAAGACAGTATGTTTGACTGGGTGCCAGAGCATACTGCAGAATTTCCTCCCGGAGGTCGTGAACACCCAGAAACAGGAACGATGATAGCCTGCCCCCGATGCATGTCAGACAAATATGTCTCCCCATATCCAGAAATAGTTGCAGAATCTGACTACTCCGGACTCGAAGATGCCGACGAATTTCGCGATCCCGATGCTTGCATTCACTGTGGCCAAGTTACCAATATGCGTGCTCGAAGGGTGACTTTCGAGTGCAGCGTCCACGATTGTGATAATCGCACCTGCCAACATTGCATGTATAAGAATGGTTGGGAGTATGACTACGCCACCGACACCGGCTCTACCGCTACCTGTCCAGAATGCTTAGCTACGTACGATATATCGTGACCACCTATCGCGATGAAATCGAGCAATTACGCCCAGAATTCGCTGCTGTTGACAAGAGCGATCCAGTATCGCTAAAACAGTGGTTTGAATCACATTCCCATCTACGTACATCGGATCATGCTAGGATTGCAAATCGCGATCTAGATTATATCCGCAGGCTCAAGAAACTAGCAGGACTTGGTGGAAGAACTCCAAAGAATCGACCCACCAATAGCAACAAGAAAATAGTCAGCATCGACGTCCCAGAGGTATGGGATGATCCAGAATGGCTGCGAAAAATTATCCAGTTACATTCAGCCAAATCTCTCGCCAAAGCTATAGGTGTCTCAGTACGTACAATCAGTTGTCGTTTAATTAAGTATAAGATACCTCGTAAAAGCCCAAAAGAGCGAACCAAACCAAATAACCCATGTTGCACTAAAGCATGGGTCTACGAGCATTACGTGGAGCAAGGGCTTAGCCAATCTAAATGCGGCAAACTAGCTGGTATCACACATGGTGCATTCGCCAAATGGCTCATCAGATTCGAAATTCCGGTCAGAGACATCCGTGAAACACGCGTCAAGCAGAAACAAGTCAAAGTTTGGTGCCGCAAATTACTTGAAAGATTGCAAAATCAGCCAATAGTGAGAAGGTGTTACATCCGGCACGATCATATCCACGTCCGGTTTCACAATTATTACTGGGAGACATACTACCCAGATAAGTCGGTAATTAAGGGTAACAAGAACGCCAAAACCAGAATCCCAAGATCATTCGAAATCACCAAGGACACAAGCCGATTAGAGCATGTCCCACCAGTCCTATGTCAATATGAATCAGACTTCGATTCAGATGCTTACCAAGCCCATATCATAATCCCAATGGTGCAATGGAAAAAAGCGAGCTTCATCGAACGCCGCTTATGTGTCCACGAGTTCGCCCGACAAATCACCAGAAGAGGTTGGATTGATCCCAATTATCCCAACTGGGTTTTGGACCAAGAATGGTCTAAATTGCAAAATCTCAACCCAGCCAAGTATCTTAGAAAAGGTGGAATATTCACCGCATTCCCATCATATGGCACCAAACCACCACCGGGGCGACGGCTTATAGAACAATTCTTCGACTTCCATGAACTCTGGGAGACCATCAGAAGCCCACGCTGGACCATAAAAGCACTCAACAACATGGTTTCAATGAGCAAGCTGGAAGCATACGACACACACCAATTCTACCGATCAGTAATGTATACCTCCAACAAAGATGCACCACGAGTACTCGATCCAGGATTTTATTCAATCTTGTGGAAACGACTCGGAATTCGCGGCAAAGTCTTGGATTTGACACCAAACCATGGCACCAGGGCTGTGGGGTGTGCAATGACTGGGTTGACATATGTTACATTACCAAGCCAGAAAGTCCAGACAGCCCTAGATCGTGGCCTCTCCGATTTCACTGGGCTCAATTACGAGGAATATGATGGTGGCAAAGTAGATTTAGTAATCTTAGATAATGATTTGAGAAAATGCTCGATCGACGACGCGATGAAGTATGCATCCAAAACTAGGAATATCTTAGTGTTTGTGCCGCGAAATGAAAAACATGCCATGCAGGCAAAATACAAACCATCATCGATAATCCAAGTCAAAGCAAGGTGCTACGGCAATACCCCTGACTTCATCTTTGTTTGGTAGTTTCGTGGCGAATTATAGCAAAGATACTCATAGCTAATTCTAATCAAGGAAAATAAAATGGCTCTAACCCAAATTCCTGCAGCTTCTGGTTTGCAAGATGGCCAATTTGTACAGGTCCAAGGTCCCGATGGGATCACCTCTGGCTATCATTTCGATAAACAACAGAAAGCATTATACTTCAAAGAGTCACAAGTATTATTCCCGAGCTTTCATGGTGCCTCGCATATCGCCGAAGACCCGGTGCCCAACGCCACGTGCGACACCCCCGGCCTAATGTCAGACGATGATAAATGCAAGCTTGACGCCCTACTACAGACCAGAATCGGTGTGCTCGGATTCCAAGGTGCCGGATTCCCCGACGACGGCGGCTGGATGCAAGGTGACATCATCCTCGCAGCTGGTACAGAATTTATCAGCCTCGAAAGAATCGGCAACGTAGTCCGCTTCACAGTCGACAGCCCAATCCCACTCAACTGCTCATGTGAAGAATGCCAGCAAATCTTCTGGGTCCAGGACGAAACAGATATTACCTCCATCAGACCACCCACATGTGGCGGCAAACTGCCGGGTACCAACTCATATGGCGAAATGAAAATCTATCTGTTCCCTGAGTCCACGATCGCCGACCCAAATAACACTAGTGCCACTCTACAAAATAAAGGCCAACACCCAGCATTCATCTTCAAACGCTTCGATGATTCTATCGTTCCAGGTGCTGCCGAACACGAAATGGTACTGAAGCGAGATTCGAATAATTTACTACAAACAGAAATCGGCTGGGCCTTCACTCCAGGAGCTGCCGGTGTGCCAGAAATGGTCTGGTTTATGGGCAAAGACGATGAGGGCAACCAAGTCCGATTCGACCTTGAACCAGAAACCACCCCCGGACTCCTAGGATCATTGCTCTACAACGGACATCTCATCACCAAAAAGATGGGAGTAGTTGTAGACTATACCGCCACAATCCTAAGCACCAACCAATACACAATCAGAGAATGGGATATAGATAATTCCACAGCACAGGGAGACCCATTCACAGCAACAAACGTCTGGATGTACCAAAACCCAGAAAATCCGGCTTCAGGGGCCAGCCCACAAGCTCTGATTCTCGACAATACAATTGATTTACTGCCGATCGGTACCTTGGTGAATTTATGGTTCTTCAAGGTTGGCGAAGTCTCTGGTGAACCGATTCTACGGTATTACTTCAGAGAAAAACCACGATTCAACCCAAATCATGCATGGACCTGGATTGGTAAGACACAATTTGGCGATGTTTCAATCGCTCGTGAAGAATCGGTACCAGATGGTGGTAGCGAGGATAAAGATGCTGCGGTTCAAGTTTCCTCAATTCGAACTCTTGAACAAAGTATGTGGGGTCTTACTGGATATGATGACCCCCTAATCAGCTTCGATATCGCATCAACAGCTGGTACAGAAGATGCCGATCTCAATACCCAACATCGGGCAATTGTGGACACAGCACTTCCTGGGCTTCGAGTTGTGGCTAGCACAGTAGTTCCTGATGACTTCAGTGAACGTCCCATCATGTTGTGGAATAGGCATAATTTGTGTAACATGATGGTGAGAGCTGATGTTGGGCGGCCTGATAGTTCGGATTTTGTGCCGTTTGATCTTGTAATCCGTGGTGATATCGACCAGCAGACGAATAAGTATGTTCGTGTATTGGGTAAAGGTGTCATCAACGGTTTAAATTATGTAAGAGTTTGCGGGGTACATTTCCATGATCTCCCTCCCTTCGGAACTATCCGAGTATTGTCACCAGACAGTAACCACAACACCATCTTCAATTATACCAGGAAGTTCGCGTTCCCGACAGCAGTCGATGATCCTACAGCCGGTACAGAGCCCACAAGCGGCTTTCCTCAAATCGAACTCGATGGATGTGATTCAATTGTTCTTACTGGTGATGCTACTTCCAATATTGCTTATCCTGGTGATGTTGGCGATATTGCTGAGCTGCTCCATCAGGAGTACTCGTCCCCCGTGGTACGTGTCGAATTCTCATACACACCAGCCACCGGATTGGTAGAGGTTCAGTTCAAGGTCGGTACTTTGGACATGAGCCTACCGTATGAAGAAGATATTGCCGATGACGATGTTGATGATTATGTTCGCGGTCTTGCTCCTGGATACTCCGTAAGTGCAATTTATTCACAAGCCGGAACATTTACTGGAGTTGGAACACAACCAAGTGCCTCGCCAGAAGGCTTCATCGTCTATGATGGCGGTGCCGTGATTGGCGGTACTTTAGACGAGTTCTGGAATCGTCTCGAAGTAATGGTACGCGACGATCAAGTTTGGATTTGGTGGAATCAATTGTTGATCCCGCCAAGCACCACATTGAGTGCTAGCTTGCCAACTCCAGTCACTATTGAAACTCCCTATTTCCCCATCACCCAGGATGTGGACAAAGAATCTGGCAAAACTGGTCTCCGATTATGGCCCGGTGCCAAAGTCCGTAGAATGGACGTAAGAACACAACTTACGTTGTTTAACGAATTCACATACGGACAGCTGGAAGTATCTTAGTGCTTGAAATCCCAATCAAATGGTCACGACCAATTATCAAGCTGCTATTCGTAAGCATGGTAAATATCTTTGCATGTCTTGTGCAATAAAGAAGGCTCATGCCATTGGCAAATACACAAAGTAAGACAGAGTACAAATTCGCTACATCATTTGTATTTGAACGTGGTGATGACATCGACAAGGGTCGGTATACCGTCCATAAGGAAGCTAAGGATGAGATTTATATCCGCCTAGAGAGGAAGCTACGACGTCGCCCGCTTGTTGGTATGAAACAGCCGACCCCAATCGGTGCCATGCTTGGTTGGGAAGGGGCTCTAGAAATCCAGAACAAGGGTAAGACAGCTGCCGGATATCGGTGGAAGTTCTACCGATCCGGAAATCTGGAACAAGAAGGGCGTACGGACGAACTTGGAGAAGATTCTTTGGAAATGGACATAGAGCCGGACTCCCTCGAATATAGGTTAGAAGTCTTTTCGCCCGTTATTAACGAAGAAGATGACTCCGGCAACAAGACTCCGGAGGAATCAGATGGACCAGATCAACACAATACTCAGACAACACCTGTTCGAAGTCCTGAGTAAGAAGTATACCTGCAAGATAGGGTCCGATCACACTGACTGTTCTTATCTCGACTTTTCAGAAGCTCTAGAAGTCAGAGCCCACAACGAGCTTCTACTCATCATGTTCGGATCATCGAAGCCGCCATACAAAGAAACGCATGGTATTCGAATCGTGTGGTCTGGTGGCCCGATGAGGTTCAAAGAGATTTTGGAGATCACCAATCCAGACATTAGTGAGCCTAATTTTGCTAGCTCAACCAAGCGAGTAGAAGCAACAATAGAGGATTTCAAGCTGATCGCGATTTGCGACGATTCCTAACCTCTCTCCGTGTCCTAATTTCGTTTGTTAAACACGAGGTTGGCCAATTCACCCAGGATCTTAGCTTTGGCTTCTAGGTTCTCTTCTGGCACTTCTTGTGCTTGGGCCACTGCGTCTCTGATCCATTGGTCGAAAATGCCGTCAGCCGTGGCTCTACCAGCTTGCCCGGCATGTACATCGTGCCAACTAGTTGGAATCTGGAATCCCCAGAATTCTTCAATACCCTTGGTGGATTGACCACCATTGATAATATATTTACCAGCAACAGTGGTTTTGGTACGGACTGTGTCTCGTAGGAGTTGGAAGGCCCGGTTGATGGCTGGGTCTTGTACAGGTGATTTTACTCTGTGCTGCCCTGTTTGGTTCGTGGCTTGTCCCTGTTTGGCTTTGAGCACATTCGCCAGAGCGGTGGCGGCATCGACGACCATCTTGTCATTTCCGGAAAGTTTCACGGCTTCGTTGGCTTTACTGACAGCGCCTTGGAGGGCCTCAACTACTTTGGCGTGGCTGGTGCTGAGCGTCTCTTTGGCGTGGCTGGTGCTGAGCGTCTTTGCTTGTTCACGTCCAGCTGTGTCCTGGAGAAGTCCCATCGGCTCCAGCATATTGCGGAGTTTAGTCAGGGAGGTTTGGACTAGATTTTTGGCGGTTTGCTCCCTGGAGACATGATCACATGACCCAGATTCCGCTATCATTCGAAGTTTCATACTCTATTTTTGTCATTAACCCATTCCATTAATTCTTGGTAAGTCATCTTTGTGATGAGTCCACAATACTTAACGATTTTGTGGTTGTACTTGGCCAAGACATCATCTCGTGATGGATCTTCTTGACGCATCATTGATGGATTATGGGTGAATAGAGTGGTGCCGATGATGGAATCGGCGACAAGGTTGTCGATGCTAAGGTAAATGGTTATTAGAGGGTCACCAATTCCTGGGGGCTTGTAGCCGCCTCTTAACCAGATTTCGCATTTTTCGGGCTGCTCTTTTACGAGTAGCTCTTTTTCATACCAGATCATCGTTTGCGACGGTTTTGGGTTCTGGTGATAATAGCGTTAGATTCAACCATATAAGCAGTGATTTGCTCGAACCTGTCAGTAGCGTCAAACATCGCCTCTAGTAGTTGTCCTTTTCCTTCTATTGGTAACACTTTTGGGAGAATGGTTCCACCTCGTATTGTGTTGACACAATCCTTGGCCATGGTCTCAGCTTCTTTTAGAGAATCACCGAGACCGCCGAAAAAAACTCCGGCAAGTGTTATTCCATCATTCTTGTCTGTTATAATTTTTGCATAAGCAATAACGAACTTCTCCACGTTTCTTCTCCTCGCGAGTAGTCCCGTTTGTTGCTGGTAATCCATCACTTCTCTCTCTCAGGAGGCTACTTGCCCGACGAACCAAATCCATCTGTGCCACGCTCGTTATAACATGGACTAAATTCTTCGACCACCTTGAATTCTGCGTCATATTGCCGATGCAGAACTATTTGGGCTATCCGGTTGCCAACATCAATTTGAAATGGTTCATCATTGACGTTGACTAATGATACCACAACTTCACCGCAATAGGTGGCGTCGATAATCCCACGATTTGGGAAGATTCCATTTAGCCACAAGCCTGATCTGCCTTCAATAGTATAATAGAAGCCAGGCGGCGATGCAATATGTATGCCAGTGCGGACAATGGTTGCCCGATTGGGCTTTAGTGTTACCGACTCAACAGAATAGATGTCATATCCAGCATCGGTTTCACGTTTTCGGAACGGTAACTTGGCAGCTTCATGCTCAAGCATGACCTCCATGTTGACAGTAATTTGGTCTAATCCGTGTCTCGTAACCTTACAATTCGCAAGTCGATCCGTCATGAGCACTCCCCCGCAGAACTGGAATTATAAAGCCTATGATATTGACCTTTGTGTTGTGGAAGGCCAAACAAAAGCTGTGGATTTTCAAAATTTAGCCCTCACTTTACGTCAACAAGGCTTGCAAGTGATTGAAGCCACTGCCTTAGATCCCAACAATTCTTTAGCAGGTGATCGCCTCAACAAAATGAAACGTAGAATCGAACCACCAGATCTGGAACCTGAAACACCAGGACCTCGACCGTCAATACGTAGCTGGGTCTTTGCCGCGATTAGCCTATTCCGAAGAGGCTGAAACGCGTTGGCGTAACACAGTCTTAAAATCATCAAGAATCTCATCCACTACCCTATCAATCGGCTGGGTAGCATCAATATAAATCACATTGTTTAATTGGACAGATCTACTAACAGCGACAGTACGTTCTGGAGGCCCAGTCAACAAGTTATCGTAGAGATCAATGATCTTGTCGAAAAATCCATCTTCTTTGCGGTCATAATAATCCAACTTGATGTTGTCACCACGATCCTGCATCATTCTCTCTTTGGCGATGGTCCACGGACACCGTAACACATAGAGCCTATCTGCTTTAGGCGGATCATAAATAGCGAAGAGTCGTTGAATTTCTTCGATACTCACCCCTTCAGCACACCCATAAACCAGGGAGCTGATAAATGATGACCTATCCGCAAAAACGAATTCACCCTTTTCGAGAGCGGGTTCTAACCTCGACTTGGCAAAACTGACGGTATCGACCATATACAACATTTGTCGTGACAATGGGTCGATAATTATTTCTGAATCAATTTGTTCAGGAGTTTTGACTAACGTTCGGAGATGTGCTCCGAGTGGTGTGCTTCCTGGATGGTGCGTGAGATGGATTTTGTTATTTGGGTCGAATCCTTCTGCCTCCAGCACTGGTCGAACAGCCTCAGAGACTGCTTTCATTATAGCTGTTTTTCCAGCTCCGTCCGAACCTTCGAATATTATATAGGTCCCTAGCATTATTTCCTCAGCAAAATGAATCGCAATTTGTGTAAACCATTAACCTTAATCAGCCCATACCTCTTTGCATACTCTGATTCTTTTAATCCAAGATTAGACGCTTTATTGTAAAGCGTCTTTTTATGCATTATCCAACCATCTACCGAAGCGTACCAGTATTCTGGTTTAGTGTATCCATCAAAATCAAAATTGCTAGCTTTATAAACAGTGCCATTGTGATTGAATGTGCTGTCAGCATAAGCGACAATACAGCGGACATGGTCATCTAAGAGTTTGATGCACCTGCTAATAAACCAACTTCCGAAATTTTTCTTCTGATATTTTGGATGGATACAAAGTCGAGACAGATCACGTACTGACTCCCCACTATATCCTTTAGCAGTAATGTTTTGTCGTGGCAATGGTGAGAACACGCAAACAGCTATTAATTCATCTGATAAAAATGCTCCCCAGGCACACCCACCTCTACCGGCATTCATCAAATAGTGATATTTATGCAAAAAAGGCCGATAATCAGAAGCTGAGACTTTCCTGATCTGTAGTTCTTTAAACGAAAATTCTTTTTGTTCAATAGTAATCCCAAGCCAATTTTGCAATAACGCTAAAACACCATTATAGGAAGCAAATTGGTGTTCCCACAAATACTTTAATGAATGAGTTTGTGAGAAGTATTTCTCAACATATGTTGCTTTTGATTTATCTGCCATCCGTTTATGTGGCAAAGAATGAATCCAATCGCCTTGACACTCGATGAGCAAAGTCCTATCATCGGTTGGAATAACACAATCAAATGACCATGGACCAAGCAGACATTTTTCACTATCCGATTCTTCGTTTTCGCCGTAGTATTCAACTCCAAGATCATCCAAAATAGAATAAAGTGTTAATTGAATGCTAGAAACTCTTGGTAATTTGTTACAAGCTACAGAAAGTTTTCTAATATACTCAGGATCTTTCTGAATTTCTCGCATCAGTGCTTTGTGTTCAGGAGTGCTCTTGGCGGCCGTAATTTTAGCTCGATAAGCAGGATCTTGCCACAATTCGGCAGACAACGCTGACATTTTGGCTTTGAATTCTTCTGTTTGGTATTTCTCTCTGAATGCGTCGGTCCATAGGGCTTTACTTTTAGTTGACCGCAATTTTCTTGATTCTGGGCTTTGCAAGATATGTATAAGACATTCGCGATACTCGGGATCTTGCCATTTTTGCTTGCAAGCAATAGAGATGGCTAATTTATGTTGTTCTGTGAGGCTCTTTCCGGTCAATGATTTAGATAATTTTTCTCGATGCTCATCGCTGCCAGCTTTTGCTCTGGTCGATGGTTTCTTTCCCTTACGATGTGATCTGTATTCATCTGATTTCCATTTCAATTTTATCGCACAACTGCGGCATCGCCATTTTGAATAGTCACGACCAGGTATTTTATTTATTGTTTTTGACACAGTACAAGGGCAGGTGACAATAATTTTTTTGTAAGTCCTCATACAATAAAATTTGCTTATTTGCGCGGGTTCTTTGGTATACAGAGTAACCGATGATTGTCCCATTCAGTTTCCAGGAAACAATTAACTCCCTTCGCTTTTTCCAGGGCATTCCGCAGCTTACGCGAATTCCCTGCTGCTTTCCAGATTGCAGACTCATAGTCGGCGAACCCAATTGGTGATTGAGGGCGTGTCCCAGAACGAAAGAGAGATTGAGCTTCAGTTGGCGTACAGCCATTTTCCTCAGCGACGATCTCGTAAGATCTTCTTCTTAAGTCTCCAGCATGTTTCCATATTACCTTCTCGAGGACCTTCGCTTTTTCAACCGCGTCACCGCTCGTAATGTAATAATCAGCCGGATTAATACCAGAGATATCGGAGAGACCAAAGTCAGCCGGGTTGACGTACGGAGCAAGGTCCTCGATCACCAGCTCAAATACAGAAGGTTTTGGTTCGTCAAAATGATCGCCCACTTTAGCATAGTCAGCCATAATATAATCCAAACAGAGGGTTCGTATGAAAAATCAACCAAATGTAGATTACATACCGATTGACCGCAATCATCTTGCGATGCAAATGGGGTCTAACACCCGACGTGAGGCGTTCACAAGAGACGACTTCGAAGACGCAATGGTTCACATCAACTTAGCGTTGCATGAACACCCCATTGTTCTTCCAGGATTAAAGTACGCAAATGAACTTTACCCAATAGAAGCCACAACAATCTTACAGCTATCCAGAACATCCCATTGGCCAGGATACGAACCAGACGTAGTACTAGAGAAATGTCTCACTATCTGGCTCGAAAGAAAGATTGATGATCCCAACATTTACAGTGTGTCCTTATTAAGAGCACTGGAAGAATTAGACTGTCTTGAAGGAGTTTACTTGCGTCTCAATTTCGACGCTGTCGCACAACCAGAAATATCGTCCGTCAGGATTACGACACCATTGGGGACGACTACCCAAAAGAGAGAACCACGCAAAAGTGTGTTAATGGGTGCTGCCAGGAAGAGAATAAGAGAATTCTTGAAAGGCCAACAGAAGTACTCGGCCAATTTGAACCCAATCTACTCCGGGTTACAAAGGATTTACCAGACTTATGATTTGGAACAATCACTCTTATCATGGATGGGGTATCTGGTTGTGAGATCGGTTGCCAATACCAGCCAACCAGTTATAGCTGGGAATCAGCTTCTGATTGCACAGCAGCCAAAAGAAAATTCATCACCAACTCCCAACTCCCCGACGCCGGAAATATAGTCTCGCCGTTGATCACGGCACTAATATCAAAAAACTTGCCTAGTCGGTCGATTCGAAGCTCTCCATAGTCATCTTTACGCTTGAACGTAATGCGGACTATCACATCGAGATTCTGCACCTCATCAACGACAAACCCAAATTCCTCCAGCTTACCACAAATAAAGTCCAATGCCATCTCACTTGCTTGGTGAGATACATTAAACAATTCTATTTGGACCGTTGTTGGTAACATACTCAAAAATACCGTGGAGGAACACTAATACCAATTATTTTCGATGATGCTCTAGATATAGCCCTCGTTGTTTGTGAGGATCTGGAAGCCCGTATCAAACAACTAATTCCTCAAATCACATTATACTCCGTGGAGGAACACTAATGCCAATTATTTTCGATGATGCTCTAGATATAGCCCTCGTTGTTTGTGAGAATCTGGAAGCCCGTATGAAACAACTAATTCCTCAAATCAGCAAACTGCAAGGGGGAATGTCCCCGCGAGGGATCGAAAAGAAACAAAGCTTAGGACTTCGAAGATATCAAGATGACTCAAAAATCACCGACCCAGAAGCAATTGCCCGCGACCTAGCTCAATGGGACCCATCCGGAACAGAAAAAGTTCCCAAAGGATTATACGTCTCTTGGATTTTGAAAATGGTCGGCACAAGTCAAATACGGCTGCCAGAAGACGGAGTACGATTAAGAAATGCTCTCACCATATTCGATAAAATCAAACTCACATCACGCTTCAAGGGCGACAAGGACATCCATAAGTATAAAAATTTCCGCGAATTAGAAAGTGTCACTAAAAAGTTCCAGGAAGGACTGACACAACCTGACGAGCCAAATAATCTAAAAACCTGGTGGGTATGGGTAAAAAAACAAGGAGTGGACCTATTCTATAAAGACAAAAAATTCACAGTCCTCCTATTCGACTCCTCACCCTTCCAAGCAGCAAATGGTGAAATCACTAAAGGCATTGAAGTAGTATCGAAAAAAACTGCGGTTGGACAACACGGCCAAGAAATCGAAGCATCATGGGTACCATTATGGGCCGCCCCAGACGCAAATCCAGAAAATGCCCATACTGTTACCCCAACTGCTATGGCCCTATCGAAATTAGCTACAGGAACCAGTTATTGTGTAGCAAGCCCTACAACCGCTCAGTCCTATTTGAATAGCGGACCTCTCTACGCCATTTTCAAAAAGGATGATGAGAGTGACGCGAAGCAACGCGGTGACCTCTACCTGCTCGCCAACCATAATTGGACCGAGTTCATGAATCAAGATGATAAACCTTTTGATTTTATGACCTCTCTATCAGCAGTCTTCCTCTCCAAATTAGTTATTGCGAAGAGCGACATACTTGGTAGCAGTGCGGTCGATAATATAATCCAACACGTCAAGAAAGCTCTCAAGGGCGGCAAGTTGAGATCTACTACGGGGCTTCTTAACGGGGGCGATCCTCGCACTGGAGAATGGGTGATGGGTTTGCCCCCAGCACTGGAAGAAATTGTTACGCAAGCTATTAATATCAACTGGCCGAAGCCAAGTGATGAGGTCCGTTATCACGATTGAATTGGGTGGGAGATAACCTTGTAACCGGTCTGCCTTAAGTCGTGGACCAATTGGACAATATGCAGTGGTGTTTGTTCTATTTCGATCTTGAAAGATTCAAACCCACTACATCTTTCAGCAATTTCTTTGCTGTCCAATGATTCTATCTCTGGGTGATTATACAATCTGATATAGATTGTATCCCCCTTCTCTTCCAGATTGGCGACTGGATAATTCACGAGGCGTTTCCTTGGCTCTCCCTGACACTTCTATAGAGCAGACTATGCTCGGCCGATTTGACGCCGTTATGTACAAGGAAGATATAACGAACGGCTTTCTGTGGGTACCTACGACAAGAGCCACCGCTAAGGGTGGCTCTTGAAGGTGCGGTTGCTGTCGACCTGAAAAGTGTCGTGTCGGCTCAGGCCATCGCGGGGCGTCGTCGTGCTCGGCGTCGTCGTGCTCGGCGTCGTGACTGTCGGGCATGCGTCGATTCGGTCATCGTGGAACCATTAAGCTTTGTCTTACTGGCCCACTTTCGCTTCTCAGTGAGAACTTGTACCGCTTGTCCCCAATTGTGACTTCCGACTCTGCAAGAGAATCCTTCAGACACAAGATTCTGGGCATATCGTTCAGCGGTCCGATTGAAGCGGAATAATGCTTTGTCACCAGAGACCAACGGTCCACGAGCCTTAACCGGAGATAGCGGAATGTCATACTTCCTCAGGCAACTTCCACCACGCCCGAAGTAACTCTCCAGCACCACTTGATCCGCCGGGTAGACTTGCAGAAGTTCCTCGGCATCGGCCAATGCTTCCGCCAATCGAACTCTAGTCTTAGTTCTGTTAATCTTGCCATTACTCTCTTGCACAAGACAAGTAAAGCGAACATCAAATCTACCGCCTCTAAGTCCTTTGATACCTTCGTTCAGGCATTTCTTGACTTGCTTGGACAATCGGGCAACATTCTCTTTGACCGTCTTGGCGTTCGTGCCTGTACCAGTCATACCCTTTTCAGTACCCTTGATAATCGGGGTCTCTTCAGGCGAACTTTGTTGCTTGTGAGATCGCGGCCATGCTTCACCTTCATCGCTGGTGTCGCTATCGGCCTCTGGCAAGAATGATGATTTGTTACTACCACTCCCGCCGCCACCGATTGCAGAGCCTTCAGACGAATCCATGGCCTTGCTTTCGGGACTGTCAGTGAATTCATTGTCTTCAGCAATTGGGCTAAATCCAGGGAATTTATCCATCAACTCTACGAGGCTATTTTGGACTTTTTCCGAACAACGATTCGGGTTGATACGACCGGCGTAGTAATCCCATGACTGGTTCAATGCTTCAGCAATACTACCCCGGTGTTGACCCTTATTGTGGCCAATAATATTTCTAGCCGAAGTCATGAAGTTTCGCAATGATTCGTTGAAGTTTTCTCGCTCCCTTCGAGTTCCTTGACCTGTTCGTTTTGCAGCTCGCGGTCGGTTGGCCGCCGCTCTAAACATTGCCGTAGAGTCGTCATCATCGCCGGGATCTTCAGGCGATTCCCATACTTCGTCTTGGCCAGTGGGATCTCGGTGTTCGTCGTATGCTTCATGCTCCTCCAACCCACAATAGTCGGCATCCGAGACGGATCCGAACTCGGGCATACAGAATTCTAAGTTGTCGGGGTCTGCGTCTGCATCGTAGAACCTGTCATAGAAATTATCACGAGGTCGACTATCGCTCCATTCTGTGATTTCATCTTCGTCATAATCGCCACTGGCAAAAAACTCATCGTCGTCGTCCACGTCTTCTGGAGTTCCGATGTTTGGCGTCATTCCGCCATCACCGTAAATGGCTTCTTCCCCCATGTCACCTATCATGGCACCGCACTCGGGGCAGGATTCTTCTCCTCCTGGTCCGTTGTAATCGCACTCCGGGCACGCATCTAGTGCTGCGCCCATACCCATTTCCGAACGCCTCATACCCATTCCTGGGCCTCCTGGACCATCCATGCCCATACCCATTTCTGGACCACCCATACCCATTTCCGGACCGCCCATTCCTGGGTCGTCGAAATTAGGTGTAATACTGGGATCGTCAGTGATACCACCTCGATAAAGATCAACTTCTCGTTCTGGTGGTCTACGTTGGAGTTCGTTGATCGTTTGGCCAAAAGGGCGGCGAGACCTGCCCTCTGAAATAGCACGACCACGCTGACGGCTTTCCCACGGTTTCCCGCTGTCATCGTCACTATCGTCTGAAGAGCCGCTTTCCCATGGTTTCCCACTACTGGAGTCAGAATCATCAGAATCGTCAGAATCCGAATCATCACCGTTGGAATCACTGCCAAACGGTTCTGCTGCACCTGGGAATGGTTTGCCTTCCGCGAGTGGAGTCGGAACCCAATATGGGCCGTTCGCGTCTGTTCCCTCGTAGAATAGGAATTGCTGGTTCTCACTCATCAGCTGCATCAAGGATTGTTCGTCGATTTGCTTGCCAGAGCCGTGGGCTCGGATGAGCATTTGGAAGTCTTCGACACAAACTGCTTCGCGACCATCGGCCGCATATGAATTGAATAGTCGTTGAAGGCTGACGTCGCCTTCCATCATTGTTGCGAAGAGACCAGGCGTCCATTTACCTTCTTGCGGCTCACCGAGTTGGGGGCCACTTACACCGGTGATAATACCGGAACTTGGCATTTTTTGAGCTGGGCCGGAATTGTCAAGTTCGTTTTGACCACTTCCCTTGAGAGTTCCGCCGTCGCTCCAACGCTTTCCTTCGAAAGGCTCGGCAACACCACTTCCACTGTTCTTGGCTTCGTCTGGCCAATTGTGTCCCATTTCTTCTTGGTGACCGTCTTTGGGGTCGCCAACGCTGGACTCATGGCTGCCTTGGGGCTTGTTCTCAACGCCGTCATCGTCGACGTCACACATCGCGGCAGTTTCGTTATGGTCACGGGGCCACTCTTGACCGGAATTGGAAGTATCCGTGTCATAAGCACCAACCTTGTCCTGTTTGGGCTTTCGCTCGGCTACACCATCACCAGTCGGGCTTGGCATTTGGTAATCACCGGGATCGTAATCGCCACCACCGGCAAATTTCGGTTCCCACTCATTTAGAATTCTCTTCTTATTTGCCATTAGACTCTCCGAAGTGTCGGTGTCTTCGTCTTCATCGTCATCCAAGACGTCGTAAGTGCCAATCGCAATGGCCGCCGTCCCAGTAAACGATTCAGAGTGGGTAGCTCCGTAATCGATACCATCACCACCATCGCCTCTGTTTCCTGCAATATATTTGTTTCGAGGCCCAATGCCTAACTTGTTCCTCACGCCTATTCTAGATTTTGCACGAGAACGTTCAGGACCATCAGCCGCCTGGGCCGTAGTAGATGTCAGATTATTTGGAGAATCACCAGCATTCCTAATCGCCTCATGATCACCAGCAACCAACAGTGGCCCATTATCAGCCATCCCCTGAGGAGTGACATTATTTACGTTACGCTGGTATCCCTGCTGTTCAGGAGACATAGCGGGAGCCGGACCACCAAAAGTAATACTCTCACCAACAGTAAAGCATCGCGGACATTGATAACAATGAGAAGAGGAACAGACTTCGATATTCCATTTAGTCTTCTCTATGTTCTTGGCACAATGCGCACAGAGAACTGCTTCGCAATTATCTCTCCCGCGCGCGTCACACATCGCACTACCCATGGAGAAGTAATTGCCTTTCTCGCCACAATTATCACACACAAAATCGCCCTCGAATTTATCGGCGTCCTCCAATCCCTCATAATCACCGGCCATCTCCATCAAATCCTCGGCCAACTCATTGAGAGTTTCCTCATCCTGTTCACCCTTCTTCTTGACCACTAATTCCTTATGGCCAGATGGATTCAACCGATAATGGGCGTCGTGACGTTCGACCTCACCATCATCGGGATCAACTTCGGGCATATCTGGTACTTTGGTCATAGTTCACCAGGATCCTGGATGCGACACGTCAGCCTCAATAATATACGACAATTTCATAACTTATTCAAACTCACCAGGATCATCACTTATTCAAACTCACCAGGATCATCGTTCTCAGAGTCCCACTCGCCAGGAGGATCAAAATCCAAATCATTCTCACGCCGCTCCCTATCTTCATCAGGAGCATCAGGCATATTAGAAATATCTTGCCAACGACTTAACTCTGGCGAAGGCGACAAATCAGAATCCCTAAATCCCAGTTGAAACCACTTCTTAAAACCATAAGGATCATGAACAACAGAAATAGACCAACTCTCAGGAGAGTCAAAACCCATCAACTTGAATTGATGCTCAAGAACACTATAATCATTATGTAAATCAGACCCATACTCATATACTGAATATTGTAACGCATCATCAAAATCATCACCAAACGACCCACCAAAATTCACACCCATCTCCTTAAACTTCTTCTTATCCGACTTACTCGTAGCATGCCCATGAAATTCATCTAAATCAACAACCTTTAACAAATCACCAATAGTATTCTGATTTTTCGGAACTTCACTAATCCTCTTAGCAAAATATTTCTCCGTCTGCACACCCACACCAGTGATTTCATCAGAAACGCCAGGAATACTAGGAAGCACTTGCGGATCCTCAACCCCAGTAATCACCAAACAATGATAATATAAAGACTCAGGAGTTTTCATCACAACAGCAAAAGCAACCGGCCAATCAACAGACGAATCCTCAACCAACACACGATCCAACTTATTATTAAACCAATCGTTACTAAAAGACATATTAAGCCTCAATAATACGACAATTCATATTTATGGATATGGTGGAGAGGATATGTCTGTTGTTGGTGGTGAAACACCATCATAACTTATGTTTGTTGCGGTAGGCAGCAATTTGCCAATTCTTCATCGGAATCGAGTCTTTGAGGTGCATATCAGATTTCTCAAGATACTCGATATAAGCTCGATCATCAACAAGAATGCTATCATGAACTGGTTTATCTAAAACAAATTCACCCACTTCTTTCCGTAATTCATGTAATGGTCCCACAAGAATTATTCTCCTCGGATATGTCAAAATCCCAGGAGAATAAGAAGTGAAAATCTGATGCCTATTAATTGAGTCCGCATCACCAACACGATCAGCAGCAGAAATATCATCTTTAATCATCTGCGGATAATACTTCCGCAAGAATTTGGTCAACCGCTCTGAACCACCCTTATCACCGATAGTACCCAGCGTCTTAGACATCAACTCACGATTAGCATTGCACCCAGATGAAGCACGAAGACTCTTAACATATGAGGCATGTAATTCCTGGTTGAAATGGTATAACCACGATTGCCAGGATGGAGAAGTTGCGAGAGTGCAAAACTGCTCAACAAGAATCTTGATAAGGGGCTCCGTTACACAGTCGGGAATAGAATAGTCATCAACTGGAAAGTCAAATGGCGAATACCATTAGGATTCCCTTTAGGACTATTGTACTCCGAAGCCGCGATCCGTTGTGCCACCAAGTCATTCAGTGTCTGATCATATCGGAATGACACCTGATCAACATCTTGAATAGGTGCAAAAGTCTTACCATCCAACGTAGGCCAAGCAAACGATGGGTGACCATATTTCTCCTTGAAAGCTTTAATGCACGGTGTCGAGTCATTCTCACCACCACCGCAATTATCATCACCATCCAAGGATCTCTTGACGACAATATATTCTTGACCTCCAAGATCAACAACCAAACCACAACAATTACCAGTTTGCCAACCACGCTCATACCATCTCAAATGAGATGTATCCAATAAACAAGTCAATGTCCCATCAGACACAGGAATAATCTTTTCAGTCTTACGTGGACGCTTTCTAGTTTTAGGTTGTTCCTCCACCTCCACAGCAGCCTTTTGGACTATAGGAGTAGCTTGCTGAATCTGGATTTGGACTTCCCCAGCAGCTCTCTTCTGCGGAATAATCGGGAAATAAAAGGACGCTGTGCCACCATCATGAGAGAAGGGAAGTGTCAAACCCTCATAAGCATTGCGACCATCAATCAATGCCGAGAACTCACCTTTATCCAAGAAATTGGAAGCTCTCCTTTGGCCATCCTTAGCGTACTGAAGACGGACATTGGACTTATGCATGCCATTGACCGACGCAGAAGCACCAATAATAGTCGCAACATAATCACCAGCCGGAATCTCGACTGAGGCCCCATTATTAGCGGAACCCGCATTGATTATCGGATCAACAGCTAATTTAACTGTAAAATCAGACTTCACAACTGGAAGTCCTCCGTCATCCCCTCCCTCTTTACAAACCGTCAAAGCACCATCAATAATAGCATCTTCTGCTCGATTACTACTCGATTTGATGAAAACACCACCGGTGATGCTGGTGTAATACTTCAGCGAAACCTCCGGACCTTTCAAAAAGCCACCACCACTAACAGGTACTTGAATCCCACTAATCCTAATATCTTGTGATTTAGCCTTATTCGCAACCGGGATAGCTGCAGTATCACCAGCACCAGGCCGACTATCGGTAATTGTGATAATAATCTTAGCCGAAGTAGGTCGCCAATTACCAGCATCACCATCAACAGCTTGTTGTGTCGCTTCAACATGAGCTTCAGGACCGTCACCACCACCACTAGCTATTACTGAACCCATACCAGCTATAAATTGAGCCTCATTGTTGTCAGACATGCCAACATCAATGTCTATTTCGTCAGCGTCTTTAAACGTGATCAGACCAAGTCGGTAATTACCACCACTAATACTCTTGATGTGATTGACATAATCCCTAACTTGTGATTTCATCTCGTTGATGGTTTTTGACATACTACTTGTGTCGTCTAAAACGAACACAACATCCATACCAGAATCACATACTACCGGGTCTTTATCTGAATCGTCGATTTCAAGCGTATCGTCTCCACCGCCGCTAGAACCACCGCCGCTAGAACCACATGCTTCATCCGCTTTGATCAACGGATCATAACATTCAGAGTCACTAAGCAACTTTGTGCTTGGAATCTCTTCAGCCTCATCACTCTTGCGACCAGAGAGATTAATCTTCGCATTTGGCAAAGCAGAAGCGGCAACAGATTCCATATGCTGTCGAAGCTGAGTACTCTTAGAACGAGAACGACAACACTCTAAAGCACAACATAATGCATCCTTCTGCTCATCAAACAAATCAGACATCGTCTGAATCCAAAAGGCTACAATATCCTCATAACCCTTCTTCAATAATTCAACTTCAGCCAAAAATTTCTGCCGAACCGTCTCAATCAATGGTTCAACGTCAAAGTAAAAAATTTCTTGAGCCGTACCCGATATACTGGCAACAGCTAGAACCCACAAACTATCACGCTGACGAACCATGAAACGACTAGTAGTAGCATTATCACGCCCAATTACCTGGCGATCAAGCTCAATACTAAACTTAGTCGGATCAGTTGGAAACGTAACACTCGGAATAAGACGGGCCTCCACTAAAGCCCTATCCAAGCTAGGTAACGGTTGAGCTTGAACAGCTTCCGGTTCAATAGCCCACACACACTCGGGAGCATTACCACGCTCACCCCCGTCACCCTGAGGACCAGTGAGGATTTCGTCTAGACCCGGTTCGCCCTCAGCACCCTTTACACCTCTTTTCCCAATAGTACCAGTAGTATCTAGTTGGCCTCTCCTATTGAGTTCAGCCACTAATAACGGGATGTCGAGATTAAAGTCATACCCATAAGTATGTTGATGAATTTGGAACGGGAATTCTTCATTGATAACATCACCAACAGAATCAATATTCTGCAAGGATAGGTCACCCTCCACATTCACAAAATTATCGCCACCAAACAACCCAATAGCACCAGATTGGAATGGTGCGACACAATCATTACCAACAATCGTAGACCGTGGCGGCGGAATGACCAACCGATTCAACTTTTTCAAGTCTAATGCGGCCATCGCACCATCAGCAATATTGCTAACCAACGGCAGAATCAAATTGCTTGAAACGATTCTGACCCATGAATTCACACCAGCATCAAATTGATACAACAATCCCGGCCGTAGCTCGAAGATATCTTCATGCTTCGGATCAGCTGGAAATAATGTGTAATTAGCGGTGGTCATGAATTAACCCTCCACCGTCTCTGACCCATCTGGACAGATGATGCTTTTCGACTACCAATCTTCAACGGACCAACACCAGCTCTAGCAGATGCTGCCGCTGATGGACTTGGAGGCGGCGTCGGTGGCGGTGAAGGCGGAGGCGGCGTCGGTGTCACACCACACCCAGTAAAAGTAATGCAATACTCAACAGCTGGCAAATCAAATTCACACTGAGCCAAATCGTCGGCCAAACCTGACAAGATCCCCCTAGCCTTATCATCAATTGACTCAACGTAACTCTTGACTTGTTTGCCCCAAGTCTCATCCAGCTTTGTCAAACGGCTCTTGTATTCAGTAACAATATCTCCCACAAACCCTTGTAGATTCATGGTTCCATTGAAGCCAATTGGTTCATCTTCATGCTCGTTCGATCCCTTAGGCAGACGCAGCAATTGTATATTCAACGGTGTTGTATCACCAGGAGGCTGGGCAAAAGTGAAGTCATCCAACCTTGTAATATCACAGGTATCTGCATCTGGATCGGGGGCATACACCACAGAACGACTAATAGCACTAGCGATTATTTTCTCAGCCGGTTCGTCCTCAGCAACATTGAGCTTGGACTTGGTGACGATTAATTTACAGCCATGCCCATCATCGTCAATTAGTTCCATCCCAACAATAGCAGTATCAGCGATTCCTGTGATATCATTGTACTTCAAATCGGTCAATTCACACAACTCATCGATACTCTCGCCTTGCTCTCCGTCATCTCCCTTTGGGCCATCACTAAATCCGTGATTGCCTTGATTGCCAACGTCACCAGTATCTCCAGTCTTACCTAGTGGACCCGGTAAGTCGACTATAAGGGTGTCTAGAAATTTATCATTCAATTTGAATAATAATCCTGGCGGTTCCCCATTCGGTGATAAACATTCCAATTCTGGTGGAACAGAACAGTTCAGTTTGACTTTGTCCGGGCCAACACAGATGATATCCAGACTCTCACTTTTGAGTTGAATATCTCCCTGAATAACACCTTCTGGGTTTGTTGGACTCTGTAGAAGTAGTTTGGTATCGACGACCAACCCAAACGATCCACCTACAGCAGGAACCTTATCCAGCATCCTTTTGTCGGATGCTGACATTAATCCGTCACTATTCGTAGTGGCTAACGGGATTGAATCTACTGTGCCAGCTCTTTCCCAGAGCTTCAGCTTAGAATTGTAAATCCAACGTACGAACTCGCTATCGACAAACACCTGGCCATGGGTCGGAGTTGTCGGTAGTACAGAACATTTGCCGTTAGAAAGGATCGTGGAAGCCATTGTGAATATTTACCACTTCGACATGATGATTGCCTTGTTTAGATTTGTCTATGGTAAAAACTCTCAAAAAGGTCGAATTTAAACAAAGCAATAGTACAATTATTATGTGCAATCTAAATGTGTAAGCATCGATAGAATTAATAATTCTATTGGTTATACCCAAAGTATGTTCAACTTGTATGCGAATGGGCTAATCACGCAAAAAATACAGCAGAAATTTTAGAAATAATAACAGAATTGAGAAAATAATGGCTAAATGCCTCAATGTCAAAGAAGCCCATGAAACGAAATTGCTTAAAAAACAAAATGTCGTAGGCACAGCCATCGGTGAAAAGTGGGTTAATGGAACATCAACAGGCAAAGACGCCGTATTAGTATTTGTACAGAAAAAATTCTCCAAACGTGGAGTAATCAACAAATACTCTACTGACGAAATAATTCCCAGTGAACTGGATGGGGTCCCAACAGACGTCATCGAAGTCGGAATCATTACTAAAGAAACCGGACACCGTGGTAAAGTAAGACCTGTACAACCTGGTTACAGTGTCGGGCATAAGGGAATTACGGCAGGTACTATCGGCGGGTTCTTCCGCGACAAAGACGGCGATCCGGTATTCCTCAGCAATAATCACGTCCTAGCCAATGAAAATTCTGCTAAAAATGGTGATCTTATTTATCAACCAGGTCCTTTGGATAACCGGGCCAATCTCAACAATGTAGGCTGGCCAAACCCAGTCACCAACCTACCATACATTGGAACACTCAAACGATTTGTCCGTTTGCGTGGTAATGGTAATTCACAAGATTCAGCCATCGCCAAAATCCATCCAAGTCTTATCCGCGACGGACTCATCAGTGATATTTATCCAACGATCAACAAAAGACTACAAGGATTTAGTGCCCCCAAAGTTGGGTTACAAGTCCAAAAAGAAGGAAGGACAACTGGTTACACAACTGGTCGTGTCATGGGACTCCACGCCACATTCTCTGTTGGATATGATTTCGGTCCTGCAAAATTCAATAATTGTGTTGTGTTGTCCAACATGAGCAAGGGTGGCGATTCCGGCAGCATTATCTTCGACATGAATATGAAAGCTGTGGCCCTGCTATTCGCAGGATCCCCAAGAGTCACAATCGCCAACCCAATAGCATTAGTCCAACAACATTACGGATTAACACCGTGGTCAGGATCATCCAAACCAGACGGTACAATCGACATTGGTGGTATCAATTGGGTAGAACACAATTCTCGAGGCACCAAGATCTCCAAGAATAAAAATGGAGTCATCCAGATCGAAGCACCAGCCAATAGACACTGTTACTATGAATCCGCCGTTTCTGGTCGATTCAATTCCGCCTACTGTGTCGTGAATACTGGCAGTGATGGCGGAGCCACCTGGGGTCCAGGATTGGTAGTCCAATGGCCAAATGGAATGCTTAAAGTCAATCTCCGAAAAAGCAGCTTCGGCGGGTACTACAATACCAACTATCGAATCGACGTTGGTCGGACCAAAAGAAACAAAGCTTACCCAGTACGGATCAGAAAGACCGCCCAGACTTGGATTGGGGAAGTGCAAGAATTACGCAAATGGCACGCAGTCATCGAAGTCCCATTAAGCGTATTTCCGCACGATCCAATAGCAGTTCGTGTTGGAAAGACTGGTACACTGGGGCATAGTGGTGACCACGGTACGGCTGGGAAGAAAGGGAAATGTTCGATTAGCGGCTTTAAGATTACCTAGTCGGCATCTTCCTCATCGTCGTCATCGTCGTCATCGTAATAGGGATCATCTTCATCTTCCTCTTCATCATAATAGGAATCCTCATCTAGATCTTCTAGATCTTCTAGATCTTCATCTTCGTCATTTGATTCCCATTCACTGTTGCTCACGATTCATATTCCTCAATTGATGACCAATCGCCAATAATGCAGTATTCTTCGTATCCGTTTGGAGAACTAATTCTCCCAATTGCACTGCCAATTCTCGCTCTATCCGTAGAAATACACGATCATCAATATCGAAAGCAGGTTGATTAGGCGATGGCTTCCGTGGTGTGGATTCATCCATATCTTCCGCCATATCTTCCGCCCCTGTGATATATTGAATCGACCAATTAAGTGGTCTGGTTGGTCGAATGATTATAATAAATATTTGCTGGTAAAAATCATTCGGCCTAGCAATAATACCACCTCAAGCCACGATTAATCCTCCTCTTGAACCCATTCTATCGCTTCCCAATCGCGGCACCAACCCTTCAAATAAATCTTCGAGATCGCATGCACATACCCCTCACTCCCAGCCCGCAACCCAACAGGAACGTGAACCGTCTCTCCATTATTCACATCATGCATCGCACTCTTAATAGCATGATAAGCCGCCTTATTCCTCCTACTCATAGCCATTTCAATTGTGGCTTGAGCCATCGGAATCATGCACTCCGGAAGTCCAGTTCTTTCAGTGGTATAACAAGCAGCCATCGCGGTTGAAGATGCGAACGGGTTCCCAGAGCAATCTTCGAACGCCGTAATCAGCATTCGGCGGCAGATATATGCCGGGTCTTCCCCAGACGCAATCCATTTAGCTAACCAATAGATAGCAGCATCAACATCGGAATTCTGGATTGCTTCTTGATAGCAATGAGCCAAGTCGAAATGTTCATTACCACGAGCATCAAAGACAACATGCTTCTCGGGTATAGCTACCTCGATATGCTCTTTAGCCACAACATCATCATCAATCAGGACTTTGATGCATGTTTCAAGTACTGTAATCACTTTCCGAGCGTCTCCGCTGCATCTAGACACTAATAACATTGCCGCATCCGAGTCGATTCTAATATTGCGGCCGACACTTTTATAATATTGTCGGACTTTAACGACTAGAGTGAGCAGTTCCTCGTAGGTGAGTGGTTTTACCTCCATAATTAAGCATCTGGAGAGTAATGTTGAATTGACGGCGAATTTTGGCTTCTCCGTAGTTGCCCCAAAGAGAATAATAGTACCATCTTCGACTACCGGGAGCATCACGTCCTGTTGTGATTTATTCCACCGGTGAATTTCGTCAACAAAGACAAATGTTCTCTGATCTGTCTTATTAGCTGCTGTTATGATGGATCGTAAATCTTTGACAGTCGCTTTAGTAGCATTAAGAGGATAGAAATTCGATTCTGTTTCATTCGCCAGTGATCGAACTAGAGAGGTTTTGCCAGTTCCTGGAGGACCCCAGAATATAGCACTCTGGTATTCCCGTCTGTCAGCCATTTTACGTAATAGCTTACCTGGTCCCAAGAGATGCCTCTGACCTATAATATCAGATAAGCAATTAGGACGCAGCTGGGCCGCTAGCGGATTCCAGGTTTTCTGGGGTTTTGGCAGACCCATAGCTGGCCAATTCTTCGGGTGATAGTCATCCGCCGATATAAGAATTTGGGACTATTAATCCAGTGTCATCGGAGACAGGGACTATATAATTGTCCTTAAAAGGGATTTGACCACCACAAATTGTTCCCATGGCCCCGAAGCCCGTCGAAGATACTTCCTTTGGCCAGAAAGGGCCTTAGAGCGACTTCGACGGGCTTCGGGGCCATCTATAGCTAAAACACAAAGGAAATCAAGAGAAGCTTAATCACCGCCACTTCCACCGTCCACCACTGTCACCACTGTCACCACTGTCATCTCTCAACTGGAGGATTATGGACCGGACCTGGTTTTTGGCATTTGAACTCATCGGACTCATCAACCGCCATCTCCACTAGCTCCGTTATTTCCATCACGTCATCATCAAGAAGATCAAGAAGATCATCAGGAAGATCAGGATTTTGGGGATTCACAGTAGGATATCGTGTGGACGTCTTGCTGTTATTCGACTCGACAGCACATACAACCACCGCCAACACCACCGCCAACACCATAGCCGCAGCAATGATAACAATCGGATCCATCAATTTCTCCTAAAATAGGACTTCCTCATTGACTTGATTCAAGTCATCAATACCTGCGAGAACAGACTCAAATCCACGTTTAGTGATTTCTTGTTCTTTGAAAATTTTACCAACATTAGTATCTGTAATGTCGTAAGCCTCACCCCAAACAGGTTCTGCTAACATCTCAATTTCAGTTATCTGCGGTCGACCAACCACGAACGTGACATCGGTCCAATCAGAATCAGTGAAATTACGACCACCAGCAACACCTATAACATCCTCACCATAATAAAACAAATACGACTTCAAATGCAGATTCGTCGTCATTTTCCAGGTAAACTCAGGAAACATCTCAGCATGATTCACATGTCGCAACAAAGTCCGAACATACTGTTTCTCACAGTCCAAACAATGAATTTTACCCTTGCAACTACGATAATTAGATATCCCAACTAAAATGTTAACATCAGGGAGTGGTCGCATTGACTCCGCTAAATCGCGAGTCCGGAGCTGATATTCTTCACCCCACTTAGTGGAGTCACGACCATCATAAGTGACACCAAGATACATCCCAAATGTTGAAATGAACACTTTGTCCGGTGTTTTAGCAACACAATCAACAAGAAATTGTTGGTGATCATCATTACTGAGGAGCATCTTCATGCTGGTTAAATACACAGCACGTGTCGCTTGATACTCTATATTCCGCCAACAGACTTAGACTGCGTAGGTGTTTCAGCCTTTATTCGTGTGATCTCACGATTCACTACGTCGATTTCAGCTTGGATCTCATTGACCGTCTGTAAACCAAGTTGTATTGCATGTTCCATGTTTTCTCGATCTTCTCGATCATCAAAAGTCGGATTAAACGACTTTAAACTATCTCTATCACATCGTAGCTCATATCTGGCGTCAGCCAAGTCTTCTTTCAACTTGGCCAATCTACTTTTTGGTTTTTTCAACAGATCACTGAGACGGCTTTTGTTTTCGCTTGATTTAAAAATGTCCCGATTGGATAAGACATCTCTACCCTTATCGTCAGAAGCTCCTCCATACTCTTTGGAGCCAATAGGCGTCTTGATTACTTGAACACTTCTACTATTTGTTTTAGTCTTGATTCCAGATGCCCAACAATCCTCACAAGTTCCATTATAAGAATTCAGCTCGGCAGCACTCGTGGGATTATTACAAGCAGGACAATTAACCGATTCTGAAATTAATGAAAGTCTCATATATTATTTTTGCCTGCCAGGCGATCATAATAACCCACATATACGCTGAGCCGCCCCCAAGCCGGATACCTAGGGGCGGCTCCATGTGCAACTCGGCTTATCCCAAACCGAATTTATCAGGTCCTTCTATCCCTTAAATACATTTAGTCTGTGCGGGACACAACGCAAGATAGAATTACTGAATTAGGTTGGAGAGGTACCTGGACAGGGCCTTAGAAGATTTGGAAACATCAAAGTCCATATGCCGCATGCCTCATCGTTGTCTATCAACGTACAACCGTTTTACTTATTTGCTTCCCACTCACGTTGAGCCTTAAACAACTCAGAAGTGAACGCCTCGGCCTCTGCTGGGTCTGAACCCTGTCTAATCATCTCGTCAGTCACATCTCGTCTATAACTCTCTGATGTGTTGCCGCTATTGTAATCACTGCTGTAGTCGCTCTCATAAGATGAATCACAACCAACAAACATCAACATTACAACTACTGCTACTGCTAAAAAACACTTCATCGCACGTTTCCTCCATCATTTCTAAAGAGGGATGTCAGATCCGAATCCAAAAAATCGTGATTCTCAGAGATGGCCATACTTGCCTGATGGGCATCGCCAGTCCTGATATCATCAAGGGCCGCAAATGCCATCTCGTAAGCTTGCGACCAAGTGACTCGCGACCTCCTGCGACGGGCAGCTTGCTTGGCTCGACGGGCCATCGCCTTGACTAATCGTTTGTCATAGCCACGGTAATCGTTGCCCGCATCACTTTCAGTATAGCGATCCGAGACATACTCCTGTGATTGCGGTCCATCATCCGGATCAAAGCAGTTGATAAGAACCGGCAACAATTCAATAATGATTGCCACAATGCTACCAAATCCGAGACCCATCATCTGTGGACGGTTCTCAAGAGATTGAGCAATAAGCCTTGCCCTCGCGTTAGTTTGAATTCCCATTGAGATGCCTTTCTATTACTTTGTGAACTAAGCTAACTGCTGATAAGAACCGGCAGTAACTCAACAATAATCGCCATGACCAAAATCAAGGCTCATCAATGCCCTCACTTTAGTTCCCATTGAAGTACCTTTCCACATCACTTTGCGACCATTGAGATTTTGTTCCACCGTCATATCGTTTTGCCAGACCCCTCTCGACCAAAAGGTCACCTAGGCTAACGTTGTCGACGTACACATCCGCAATAATCCGAAAATACTTACCTCGCTGCAAATTCCGCAATTCAATCGATTCTGCAGACCGCAATTTTTCAACAACAAATTCTTTTGCGAATTGAGCCAACTGCTTGATATCTTCCCGTTTATCTCTGCGTTCAGGGGTATCAATCCCATTAACCCTGATCGACATATTGGTGCCAACAATTTCTGGCCACCCTTCAATGTTAACACGAAACGTGTCCCCATCATAAATCGATACTAGCTCAGATACTGTGACATTACCATAAGTCTTAGGAACACGTTTGGCTGTTATAATGTCCTGATCGGACTCAACAGTTTCAGGTGTATCCACCACCGGAAGAACAATCGGTGGAGACTTGCAACCTATAAAACATAAGCTGAGAAAACTGACAAGAATTATGGATTTAATTTCGATTTAACTAATCCCGAAGTAGTATCAAACAATTGATCAAGATGATATCGAGCTGGCTTATGATCAGCCTTGATCTCGAAAGGCCCCGTTACAATTATCTTTTTCTCATCCAATTCCAACGGATTCTCCCCGACATCATTAATATCAATAAATCCAACATGACATGGACTATCAATTTTCGATTTAATTCTCGCAAAAGTACCCCCGCCAAGACAACAAGTACCAATAGTTTGGTAATACACCAAGAAATTATCATCAGCCACTATCTCTTCATAATACATCAACCTCGCTGCTTTCCATCGCTCCACAGACTTCGCCACATCTGGGAGAAGTAATATGCTATACCCAATATCACGCTGCTCAAAATGAAGTGAAAACCAACTAGTATCACCTTCCATCCACACCATCAAGTGAGAGGCAACCTCATATGCCTTTTCCATAATAAAAATTGGAATCGCAACGGTGTCATCACCTTCTTTCGCATCAAACGGAAACATCCCCCACATGACACCAGCTATCTGCGGTATCTCAATCTCCGCCAATTTCTTAGACAAAGAATCAGAATTAATCGAGATATCCCCAGGTTTAACCACAAAATCTGTTGGATCAAGAAGTGGCCAATACCCAATCAATAATTTTTGTTGTTTGTCAGTCATAATACTCAAATACAACAAGAGCCACAGGTTATCCCAGTGGCTCTTGTGCGCCTTACAAGCAGAACTTGATCAGTTTTGTGCCTTGTCGAGTTTCTCGTCGAATTTACCCTCAGCTTTTGTGTCTACCTTAAAAGTCCAAACAATCAATATTTCTATCTCACACTCCTTGCAGATATGCCACACTATGTCATTAATACGAACAGGTTTTAATACTCTCTGTTGTTCGCAGAAGGGGCATTCTTCACCAGAAACGTGTATCGGATTAAGTTGCACATGGGAAAAAATATTATATGAAACTTTCTTTAATCACTGAAGACGCATCTCGTTTTTACAAAGGAGTTAGCGAATACGGTGGGTTGAAAAATTGGCCAACACACAAAATTGGCTCTGAAGGACAACACATTCCGGGTTTTTTATCATCTTGGGAAATTGCCAGGGTTTACTCTGAACCAGAGTTAACAGGCCCCCCAGATTCTGCAGGAATGATAACTGAATTTGAAATAGACACACGTTCTATTGAAAATCGTACTGAAGAATTTATCAAATGGTGTGACTCAAATAATAATCCCCACTACGACATAAGTGTGTCATATCCTGAAGAATGGCAAAAAGATGGTTCAATTTGGACAGTTTGTGAATCAGGTTCTGGTCATGCTGGTGTGAATTGTTTTAATAATTCCAGTTTCATATATTGTGGCATTGCTCTTCCTTATACTGTCATGGCATTTTACAACAACCAAAACGAATGGGATAAAGCAGAATAGGTTCACATTCCGTACTTATCATACTTCGTCAGTAGGCTTTCTGATCCAATTTCCATGTTCATCGGTATGGGACTCTGCACATTTTGGACAAAGTTCAAGAGCAGACCCAACGATCACACCTTCTAGATACGTCTCCCTAGAAAAAGGTTCGCCACATTCTGGGCAATTTGTTGTGATTTCTACTTTTGTTCCCCAGGTCGTCATTTAGTTATCTTCTTCACAAAATGTTCGGGACATCTTCCCTGTTTTGGATTCTTGAACATAAACACTACACCCTACCTCACGTCGATCTTGGTCTTTTGAATCAGCCATGCGATCTTAACACTGACAATGATATTACCAAGTCGAACACTACGCATCACTCATACCCTCTTTACGCTCGGCCTCTCGAGCCTCAAAACAATGTTGGCGACGCAACGCTTCCAATTGTTCCGGTTTAGGAGTCGTGTACACATTCTCATGGCGTGGAATAGCCATGACACCCAAAGCTCGTTCCACATACGACCGAGCCACCTTAGGATGCCACAAAACCTTCTCAGCTAATTTGATAACGCCAAAGATTTCCAAAATCTTGCCAATATGGTCAGAAGTGAAATTCTTCACACCAACCGCATGGATTTCTTCTATAGCGCCAACGATTAAATCATAATCATTGGTATTGTGTGGTGGTTCGTCATCATCGTCCGGTACTTCTTGGAACAACTTCCGGACTCGCTTCCGTGTGGCATCATTGTAACCACCGGAGATGACATGAAGATAAGCGTCGTGTGTGCTGACCATTATATTCCTCCTGCATTTAAATACACAGGAGACAATGATCACAACCCATCTAAATCAATGCAGATACCAGGTCATCATCAAAAACGGCCCGGTCGCCCACATAAGCGACCGGGCCGAGCGAAGTTCTCTGCACTACAAAGCGTAAACTATCGAAGTGCAACCTTCCGCAAGTCAAATTGGACACCAAACCCAACTCCCCCACGGTCTGCCACGCCTACCATATACCCACGTGACAAGAATTCCCTTGTTTGCTTACCCTATTTTGGAGGCATCTTCTGAGCTTCAACCCCCAACTTCTTCAAAGCAGTAACAACACGACCCACATTCCGCCCATGCCGCTTCAGAATATCCTTCAACCACTTGTCCTCATACACGAGATATTCCCAAGTCTCCCCGTTAGGAAACTGAATGTATATCACCGCTGGTTTATACGCGACTCGACGAATAACCGGACCAGCAGCTTCAATGATCTGCTCATCAGAGAAAACCCAAGCTTCATCTATCCCATGATCCACAGCCGTGGTAAGCATATCTAAAAGATGTGCTCTTGTTCGTAATGACCTAACAATACTTTGTGCCCTTTGTCTATCCCAATTGGTTTGAAGCTCTTGAGTTTCTCTAGCAAGAATCTGCAGACTGCTAAAAACTTGTTGTAAAGTCGCATCATGAGGCAAAAAGCCAGAGCGACGAAACTTATCGGCATCTTCGAGTCCGTCGTAATCAGATTCAACAAGAGCCCGCCTCAACTTATTCTCAAACCACTGGCACATAGGACTCACCTTTCCAATCGAAGCCTCACATATTCTTAAATATCATTTAACTCTTCCACAACCACGCCCCTCACAAACCAAATCAAGAACCGCCAAAAACTCACCACTCGAAGCCCGCCCCTTCGCCAAATTCACCCACTTACACTCATAGTTCCACAATCTCATTCAGGTCACGATACACAACACCATCATGACCCAATCCACGCATCATCTTAGCAATATGCCTCTCAGGACGTGGATCACCATAAAGAGTAGGTTCACCGCTATAGACATCAAGCCACTTCAAAGAAACAGAATCGCCAAGCCACTTCAAAACCTCGGCTTTGGATCCACAAACAAATGGATTCCGCAATCGTAAATGTCTTTTGATCACATGCCCAGATCTTTCTGAAGACGATGCTAAGCCCTGTGCTCTTTTATCAGCATACTGTTTCGCATAACACTCATCAGTCGTGTAGAAAATACCCCTACCAGCATCCCTCTGTTGTCCAATTTGACCCCTAAAAACAACAATATCTAAAGGCACACCAGTCTCAGCAGACAATAACTGCCCAACAGATTCAACGATTGTGTTAAGCTTCATCAGTCACCACGCATTATGCAGCAAAATTTAAGTCCATCTGTTTCAGGTAATATTTACCATTTTTCGTAACAACATCACCAGAAAAATCATAACCTTTCTCACGGCTAGTCCAATATCCCCACAACGGATTCCACAAATAATCAAAACTAGGAACAATCGCAGAAACAGCAGGAGCC
>Ga0181371_1000017_pt1 | contig 52603 bp, 65 predicted proteins | sample LowvirmetaG_6_FD_130087 | JGI IMG/M metagenome (GOLD analysis project Ga0181371, IMG submission 130087) | Marine viral communities from the Subarctic Pacific Ocean - Lowphox_07 viral metaG | ecosystem: Environmental > Aquatic > Marine > Oceanic | place: Subarctic Pacific Ocean | collected...
CTTCGCCTGGCCTTTAGATTTTGGGAGAAGAGCTTTCGCAGTTGATGATAACTTCCACGCTAATTTATCACCCAGCGCTTCCTATAGCTTCATAATTTCTCTCTAGTATTTGACAATCGCAAATGAAGTTCTTCCACCACCTTCATTCAAAGTAGTGATAGATCCTGGATCATAATCTTCCGATGCTTCACTGGCCAGAAAAGCCTTACGGAATCTGATCATACCTTTAACACATGTGACTCTAAAGCCATTGGTGATCTCAGAAAATTCAGGGCCTTGAAGTGTATCATTTGCAATCTTTTCTATAGCTGCGATGGACGAGACCTTCTCAACTTTAGGAGCTTCAACAACAGGTACTTGTTCTTCGGTAACTGGCTTGGGAGCCACCTCTTCTTTGACTTCTACTTTCTTTTCGGTCTTCGGTGCTACAATATTCTTTGCCATGGTTCCTCCTTAGACGGCTCTGCCGACGATATCATCGTTCAGGAACTTCACTTCCCAAATAGAATTTTCTGGGAATGATACGATACCATTGTTAGTGTTTGAGGCTGGTTCGAATGCATAAGTCGAATAAGTCCTCCCATCAACAGTGCCTGTCCTATTAAATATCTTTAAGGAAGCCACTGATCTAATTTTGTCCGAGGCTTGGATGAGTGCTGAGATATCTGGTAGCACTATGGTATCATTGAAGTTCGAGTTGGCTATGTCCAATTCATTCCTAAGGATGAATAGACCTTCCAATAGAGCTTCATTGATATTCACTCCAGGTTCAGGGACAACTGCGAATTCAACTCCAATGTTGATGACATCGCCATCAGTCAGCTTAATGGAGTCAGAGAAACTCTTGAATTGTTTAAGGTATGTTTCGATGTTGTTCTTCAGTACCGCACCAGGAGCTGCAAGATAACCATCTCCATCCTGACCAAGCAATAGGATTTCTACACCAAGGTTATTGGTTGGATCCTTTCTAGCAGATGATCTGAAGATCGTACCAAACTTAGGAGGCATAGACATAACCCTAACCTGATAATCCTGCAAGGTGGTCATACTAATCTTGGATGGAATGGATCCTATAGCATTGTATCTGATCTCATCAATTGTTTCCTTATCTTTACCACCACCGGCTGGTTCTGTATTGCTTACTGATAGTGAATTGATAATAGCATCTGTGACCGTACCTGATACCGATGTAATATTCGCTGTAGCAAATTCAGTGTTTACATCTCTCAATCTGGTAATTGTTCGCGAGCCAACATTTGTATCCAGTCCGCCACCATATCTATATGCGATAGCGAGATCAACATTTCTTGGTGCGACACCAAGTGATTTCGTCCTTAGGAAATTTGATGAGTCAACATTTTGTGGTGTGAATCCAGAGACCGATCCTCTAAGTGAAGGAGGCAACACAAAGTCCTCTGGGTTAGGGATAATGTCTGCATCAGCCGAAACAAGAGTTCCACTGCCAAATCTAATTGATAACTTTGAATCAGGCTCAGGTTCAACAACAAATCTTCTTGGGACTCTAGTAACCACCAATACAAATGGTGTATCACCAGAAGTGCTTGTGGTATTGGGTTCACCTTTGAAAACCGTTTCCTGTGCCAAATAGTCCACTTGGAAATATTCATTTCCATCACTGGCTGAGATCGATACGATCTCTGTAATGTCTGCATCAGGAAGTTCTAGCTTTAGGAATGGAGTAGCTACAGTACCAGCTGAATAATTGAATACCTTCGATTGACCAGCAGCGGCAGAAACAGATGAGATTGATACTTCGACATTAGAGCCATCGGTGGTTACTGTTCGATTGGTAGTTAATGAGAAGTCTACATCCTCAAGGATTTCAAAGCTCTGTTGTGGTTCAAAGTTTGTAACAGCTCTACTACCCTTCTTCAATGTGAATAGGGTTGAACCACTTGTCGAAGCTACCATTGTGGCTGACACGGAGAGGTTGACCACTGATGGTACTTCAAAGAACGGTTTGTAGCCATAGGCCTTAGATAGGGCCATGACATTCTTCTCTTCAATAGCTCTGGTTATGAATGATTCATTGACCTGCCTATCAGTATAGAACGAAAGCATATCACCAATATAGGCAATCAACTCTATAAGAGCCATACCTCCAGACGCTTCGTTGAAATCCTGGAAGTCATCTGGAAAGTTTCTCTTGACATAATCGATCAGATCGCCTTTGATCCCATCGAAATCTCTATTGAGATAGTTGATCTCTCTTACTTGCTTTTCACTAATCAGTGGCATGTATATTCTCTATTTTACGATTGCTTTGAAAAAGTCCGTAACCGAATTGTACTTCTCCTGTATCTTCATATCGATCAGGTTTTGCTGACTTATCATCAGAATCATCTTCGCTTCTATTACGACTTCATTACCATTGGCACGCCAGTCAATTTCATTCAAGCTTTTCGCGCCTTTTCTATAGTAACCATCAAGTGAATGTAGAAGATCTTCCTTGCTCCATACATCACCTTTACTTAAAGTGTATTGTGCACTATCTTCAGCTTCCTCTTCCCAAGATGCCTTATCACCTTCATACTCTTCATCGCTATATGGATGAAGCGACTTCCAATGATCTACATGATCACGATATAATTCCTCGTAACTTTCACCGTTGATGTAATTATCTACACCACTATATAGACCACCAATCGTTAAATCACCATCATCTCGATTTGATGTCTGAAAATATTTAGCCTTATTATCAGGCAATAAGAAATAGGATTGAGGACCATAGGTTGAATGAATAGGTTTCCATGACCTAATCTTATCAACAGGCTTTGCAAAAACCGCTTGGTGTCTTGAGGCCACTTTTGGATAATGCTTTGCTCTAAAATCTTCTATGTAGTCTATTATCTCAGGGTCAGAATTCCTTGGCTCCCTTGGTGGTTGCTTCATTAGTAGATGAGTTATGGTCTTTACTCTAGCAGTACCATGAGTTAATGCGTGACCCTTAAGTAAATGCTTTACAGCATTACTAAATTCTGGATAGTTGATTTCCTTGACCAACTTATCCATGTCACGTTGGTTATATGCTTCACGTAATTGCATGACTATCCGTTGATGTTCAGCTGAACCGAATCACCCAAAGCCTCGGCATTGGTAAGTACGTAGTCCATGTTTATCTGTAACTGATTGGTTTTTACATTGGGATCATCTCGCTCTGTCAACAGATCGATCGATACCAGTTTGACATGAGGCATCCATGTAGCCAAAGCTACATCGATCTCAGCTTTGATTCTCACTTTCATCTCAACGTTATCGATATTATTGAATAACTCACCAGCAAACACAGAAATGTCCGTCCCGATATCAGGATTGACTACACGCTCACCTTTTCTTGTGAGCAGCAACGTCTTTATGTCTTCCCTTACTGCAGCTAGGGTATCTTGATTTGATTCAAAGAAACCCTTTCTAAATGCCCTAAGGGGAAATTTCAGGTTGATCCCGCGTGCCATACTAGTTCAACAACTGGTTTGAGCTCAGGTGATCATCGAGCTTCGTTGTTATTTCATCGAACTCTCTATTGATGTCGGCTATAGAAGAGATCAATTCTCTATTTTCCATACCAACAGCGATGGTATGTGTTGGTTGGTCAGCCACCGAGATCGTAACCGTCCTGGTAACCGTACCACCTTTTGTAGGAACATCAATAATATCCGACTGCGTAAAACCATTGACAATATGCGTGTGGGCCAAAAGGATTTGGGCTATACTTTTAACAGTATCGTTGCTATCCTTCAGGATACCTATCAACCCGGTAAAGAATTCATTGAGCTCATTCCCGAGTACTGCGTTCGATAGCACTTCACCAGAACCTTCACCTTTGGTTATATTAACTATCCTTTGGGCCACACTTACAATATGATTGAGTTTTTCTTCGGCTACTGGTTGGCCGGTTGAATAATACTCTGAAGGACCAATTGCTGCATCTTTACCAGAGTCAGGGAGTGGTAGGCTTGTAATTTCAGACAGCTTTGTATTAGCTGCATGGATGGTCTTAGTTTGCAAATTACCAAGAGTAGCAGATGCATCGTTAATCGAATACCTTCGGCCCTCTTTAATACCAAACTCTAATACACCCCCGCCCGTCACCTTATTATAGGTATGACGAATAAACGTATTTGTACGACCTTGCTGAACAACATCTCCAGGATTCAAAGGTATTGTATAGTTTGGTAGCGCCGATCCTGGACCTGGTACAGCTATATTCTTTACATCGAATGGGAAACCATATTTTGTCTGTGGTGTTTCAGCCTGCGACCATGATCTTGCAAGAACTTTATTTAGCGGTGTCGAATCATTAACTCGACCTATCCAAAATCCTGCAGCAGCCTTTACTTGGAACTCTCTCATTATCCAAACTTCTTCACCAATTTCTGGTAGTGAAATTGTATGAATCGGTAGGAGTGGTGCAAACCAAGACATTCCAGATTCTGTACTTGGAGATATAGAGCTTAGATCTTCACCAATTATCTTTGCCTGGATACTATATGGTGGAGCAACCGGTTCTGACCCTGTCGCATCAACCACATCTTTTATTGCAGTGACGATACCTCTGACAATAACTGGTGTACTTTGCTCATTAGCAGACCAGCCTTGGGTCGCACCAAAACTCTCAAGAACTCGGTTCCCCGGATTGAATACCTGGCTTATTTGATTCTTCCCCATCCGATTCCTCTAGCTCCTTAATGGTAAACCCTCTACTTTTCAATTCCTCTTCCAGGACCTGTATCTCTTTGCGTTTTTGTGCTATCTCTAATAACGGCTTTTCAATTTCCGTTAGAAGGATATCCAACACATTGAGTAGTGATACATATCTTGTAGAGATATCTTCATCAGGTACACTTTCTAATTCACTCATTCAATATGCTCTCTTTTTGTTTCTACATATAGGAACCTTAGTTTACCTATTGCCCGAGTGATCTTTCTAGCAGGTAGATCAGTGGCATTCTTGATGTAGACATACAGTTCCTTCTTGTTATAAATATCGAGAATCTCATAGTTTTTAAGGATATCGACCACTATTGCTATAACTGAGATGTCATCATCATTGAAATCTGGATGAGATTTAATCTCTGAGAATCTATCAATCAAAAAGTCGATGAAATCCTTTAGATTATCATCGACTTTCTTTTGCTTGTGTATATCAATACTAGTCCCATTCATGATAACTTCTTTGTTCTCATCATCAATATGGACCAGTCTCTTTGTTTTTGTAGACTGTTGAATCAACCAATTTTTCGATACAGTACCAAAGTATGAATACGCCTTCTTACCTTTTTCAGGATCGAAACGATCGATTTTATCATACAGGTGAATCATCAATTCATGCTGTGTATATGGAAAATCAGGTAACGTTCGATTGAAGTTGTATGTGAAGAAGATGTTTTCAGATAATTTTGAGAACGCCGGTTGAATGACATCAGTAAATAATTGGTGCCTTAAACTTTCATCCTCAGAGATGATGAAGTCTCTTATAGCATCTTCCTCCTTCATACCCCAGTACATATTTTTTCGTGTCTTACCCATCATAACTCCTTAGCTTAAAAAGACAAAACCCCTCTTAATTTTGCAATAAGCCAAAGAGCTAGCTTTTTAAACTATGTGTTTGAAGTTTGTCTGATATCCGGTTCTATAAGTACACATTCAAGGACAGTGTTATAACTATCGGCATTGATAGATTCCTGGACTCCTACAGTCATATAGATACCTTGAAGGTTTGGAATAAGGCCTGTTACACGAATAAGATTGAAGACATTCATACCTACTGTACCATGAATTGTAATTGAGGTTCTCTTCATATAGTAACCAAACAATTGACCAAATACAGCAGATTCTCTATGTACAGCTCTAAGTACTTTTTGATAATATGAAGGATCAGAGCTAATGAATCTAGAGATTTCAGATGCATCAACTGTAACATTAGTATCAGATGCTTTTTCTCTCTTACTTATGAAACCGGCCAATTCTTCAGACAGACCTATTGTAGTGATGAATTCTTGGGATAAATCAACCTTGCGCCCTGTGGCCGTTGACATTGGTAGTTGATATACAGTTCCTGCATTAGGATCAACCTTACCATTCATATCTATACTTTCGCATAGCGAATTTTTATCACCGAATTTGATATCAAAGAAAAGACCTGAATGAATAGATGCGCTATTAATTCTCTGTATAAGACCACCCAGATCGATAGTAGCCACAAATATTTCTATAGCATTGTCAACCATTCGTGTCTCTATTTTCATTCCTGGAATGATATGAGTATTATCATCTATCATTTCTCTAATAACACGCAACAGAGGTGTAGTACCAACTTTATCTGTAAGTATGTCTTCTACAACCGATGCATCGACAGGCACATTAAAGACATTTTCCAATGTACCATTTGTTCTAATATTGGTTTGAACATCAGCAACGCCTTCGGTTTTAAGATTGTTGATAGTACTAGTGAATATGTCATTGATGGTTCTTTCATTCACTCTTCTATAGATGAAACTAATCTCTTCTGTATCTGCATCATTATCTTCTTTAATGGATTCCTTAATAGCTTCAAGAACATAACCCAAATAGAAGAACGAATAATGATCATCCACAATTGGTTCGGCCGCACCCGGTGAAACAACTGTTGTCTGTCCAGGGTCTGTCTTAGCTTCCAATGCAACCAGCCGTCTAGTAAGACCATCAATCCTTTCCTGAGTTAGATCATCTGCAGGAAGACCTTTGCCACTAAGCTTGACTTCCTCTTCACTAATCTGTGCTTTTAAGGATTCTATTTCAGCCTGGTTTGGATCTACTACAGTATCTGTAACTTCATCACCATCTGGAGTAGTTGATGTGTCTGGTTGTCTAGTTCTGGATATCTTTATACCAATATCGTCTGGCAATTCAATAGGTCTACCCGCTTCAGTTCTAAAGTTAGTCCCTTGTCTTGCTAACACTCTACGCTTGACCCTAGTTATATCTAGCCGATTGCCTCCAACCGAAGGCCCAACAAATTCTGGTTTTTGCGATTCGAATATGCCAAGCTTCTTCTTTACCAAATCAGATATACTACCAAGTCTTTTGGTTGTAAGCAAAGTATTATTTGCGGCGAAGAAAGTTAAATTTGCATCGAGGTGTCCATTCTCATCAAATGAATAACTAAAGCCACCCATTCTAACTAGAGCAGATTTCCAAAAGCCGCTATGAACATCTTCAAGATCTACATCTAAAGTTTTTGGTATAGGGTTGCTAGAATTATGTATTGCTTCAATAGGCATTGGAGCAGGATTCTCTACACCAAAGGTAGATCCATCAGCAGTACCCCAACCCCATCTAATAATAAAAAGTGTATTAAACATCGATAACCTTTGCAATTCAAGTCTGCTATCGAAATCTGCAGGATCTGTTATTGTAAGCTTTACATTGTAAGTGGTGTTCATTGATTCACGGGTACCTCGTGTAATCTCCATTGTCTGAAGACCAACACCTCCGCGATAACTTGGTTTGGTAGAAAGCTGTGGTGTAAACTTAGCTATGTTGGCACCGTAAACGGTTTCACGTGGAGCGATAGTTTCAGTAGGATCATTTCTCACATTAATCCTAAACAAACTACCTTTCCATGTATTGTAAGCACCGGAATTGTTATTGAAATCTTGAAATTCAGTAAGATCCTTACCTCTGAATACAGCCATCATGTCTAAAAATGGAACCAAGCTTGATAGCTGAAGTGAAGATGAATTCAGCTTTCTATTCCATCCCGATACAACATCAACATCTAATTCATTGGGTGAGTTTTCAGCCATTAGTCCTTATCATCCTGTTTTTGCTTTATGACATTTTGTATAACCGATATGTCTGTAGGTATCCTCAGAGTTGTACCTGGAAGTACTGCATTACCAAGGGGCAGATGTATATTATTCATCAAACAGATCGCCCACCAATATCTACCATCGCCAAGATATTTTGAAGCGAGGGCATCCAACCTATCACCATCAGAAAACGTTATGGTGATATCGTTATCGCTCTCTATATCACTAGCTTCTACAGGTGGGAATGTTGCCATTCTATTGATCGATGATTCTGGATCATCGACCTGACCTAACATTGCGTACCTTGATATAGCTACCATTTATCCCTTCCTTGTTAATACCTTAGCGTAAGATTCACCAGGAGCGCCATCAGCAACTCTATCTCCTGGCACCTGGATAAGTCTATTATATGCTGACGCATCACCAGGTTCACCTTCCTTAGTTGCTGTCGATGTTCCATTGATACCGGCTTCCAATCCCCAATAGAAATTGAAATCCCTATCTGGTAGAGCTGCATGAATAACCTGAACCGATAGTGATACCTCTACTGCCTGGATCATTCTTAGGCCTCGGGTGATTTCCCATTTACCACCAGGGCCCATATAGTCCCAATTGTATCCAAGATTCCTTATGAATCCAGGGACTCTTTGAAACTGATCACCAATCGTAACCCTAATAAGTGGTCCTTCGTTTATTCTACTAACTTGAGTGGTTGCATTGAAATCATATGAACCATAGGTTTGCTGTGCAAGCCAATTAACTCTTTCATATAGTTGCTGCAATTGTCTAGCTGAAGATGCAAAACAAACGAATCTAAGATCCAGGACTCTGTTGGTATTTCGATAAGTATGAATCTCTTCAGTTCTACCAAAGAAAGCTTTGGATGACCAATTGGGATTGTATGTTTCGTTGATCGAAGCCAATGCGGCCTGTAAGAAGCAATACTGTTTTACTCTATCCGAACCGCCTCTGTTTTCAGTCTCCATCATAAATGGGAAGAATTGATTTTCAGATAGGCCAATAGATTCCATTGCCTCTGCATCGATACCAAGGCGGGCGGCAGTATCGGCGATCGAATCTCTATATGGTGAACGATAGTTTAGATTCGATTGAATAACAGCTGGGTTGAATTGAGTCGAATCGGCATCGATGTTATCTGTAAATCCGCGATCTTGTCTTTCTAAATTATATTGAGTTTCATCATTATTAAAGTTATGTACTCTTCTAGCACGTGGGTTAATATTGCCTCTAGAATTCATCTCTGGCTCCTCTAGTGCGGTCAACCCTACGCCTGCAATAATACCTTCACCTAGTGTCCTTGACCCAGGTGCTTTCGCTCTATTACCGTCAGAAGCCTTGCCATAGAGCCGTTTAAACGTATCTCCTTCATCACCTGGGCGGAGGAGGTTCTGACCGAGTAGTTGGTCAAGAGAATACTTTCTTGGAGCGGGCTGAGGTGTTCTATTGAAGCCAGGTTTGAAATCGATGTCCGCTATAAGAGCATTGATCTTATCCAGTTCATTCGTGAAATTTTGAAATGACATACCACCTCTTCTGAAACTACTTGTCAGCTGTGATAGATTCTGCTGTGCCAATCTTCTTGCACCAGGTGATCCTAAAATCTGACCCAAGATTTGTCCTCGTCGGGCTGCTGTTTCAATCTGATCTGTATTAGGCGCATTATAACCAGAACCATTAGCATCCATCTGTTCTTTTACATAGTTGTTACGATGAGTATACTTATGACCCTTAGGTATATTGGTACTGAATAGGAAACTGAAAGCCGATTCAATCCTTGATGTATTATTGGTAGCATGAAGACCTTGATTAATATTGTTCTCTTGTTCATTGCGAAACTTTCTTTCAAGATTTTCATCTGGGCCTCTGCCTTGACGGTCACGGCCTTGAGCTCGACGTCTTGCTGATTGAGCCACACCAACCCTACCATCATAATTTATCCATCTATCCATAATGGCTTTAGGGCTATGCTGTTCACCGTTGATAACGTCAGCTAACTGGAAGAACGTATTGTAATCGATCGTACCTTCCTCTACTTGCTTAAGTAATCTTTCAAGTGCCGCTGTTGAAATTTCTGCCTGGCTCTTGCCTTGATATTGATTGGCACCAAAATTGGCGTTGCCAGTGGTAGGTGATATATTACTAGCAGCCAATCTAGTTTCCAGATCTATACCTGGAGCTTCGGGTCCTGGAGTGCCTTTCTTTTCGTCATGCTCTTCCCATAAGTCAGCCAAAGCTCGGACTATTTTTCGTTCACCGTTAATAACATCGGCGAGTCTAAAGAAGGTATTGAAGTCAATAGTATTAGCTTCAACCTTTTTCATCAATTGCTCGAGTGCAGCAGCAACAACCTCTGAGCGTGTGATCCCGGTGTATTGATTGGAAGCGAAATTACTATTACCAGCAAATGGTAATAGATCATTCCTGCTTATGGCATCAGTATATGCCGCAAGGATATTCTTTCCTTTGACGTCTAATGTTTCTCTAAATGTTGCCATAGTTATCTCTTAGATTTGATATGCCTGATCACCTTGATGATCTGTAACAACTTCAGCCATTTTCTTACCATCAACAACAAGATTGACGACCACTGGCTTATCCCAATCACCACCATTTTCAAGACTAGAACCTGGAGCGCGCCTGTTTGGTCTTGTTGTACCTGGTGAGCTTGTAGTACCATTACCGCTTGAGTTTGTTCCAACACCGCCAGTTGCAGATTTAGAAATTGGTGTGGCTGACTGAGGAACAGTGACTGCTCCACCTCCTCCGCCATCAGAAGACTGTGACATCTTACCAGTGCCAATAGCCATAGAATCGAACTCCTGTAGATATGCATCACGTTCAGAGTTCGTCATTCTGTTACCAAGTAGTACTGCTAATAGACCTTCAGATTCTTGCCAACCAAATCCAGTTTCGTCCGCTATGGCCTTGACAGTAAGATCCCATGAACCATCACCAGGTCCACGACCAATAGCATTCATCAAATCCTTTGGTCTATTGAAGTGCTTAAAACTACCCTTTTTGAGGGCATCCTTAATACCACGGGTCTTATTGATAACATCTTTTCTAGCAGTCTTCTTATTTTTACCCTTCATCAGTTTACCAATAACTAATTTACCAACCATATACGCACCAGCTGCAGCCATAAAGGCTGGGTTACCAGAAGTCATACCAGCCACAGCGAGAGAATCACCAACTGCTACGAGTGATTCTCCAACAGATCCACCTTGAGCAAAAGTAGAAAGGCCGGCCATTCCAGCTTGGCCACCTGGACCTTGCATAAACTGGCCTACCTGTCCCATTTTACCACCTTGGGCGGCCAGCTTGCCGCCGGCCCAATCCATACCTTGCTGAGCATGACCCGATTGTACCAACTGGCCAGCCACTCCTCTTGCACCTCCATTTTGCCAAGCATTTACATAACTCATACCGGTAGCAACTATATTGCCAATGTCACCAAGCTTTTTAGTTACACTATCCCATAATGGTTGCATACCTTCTTTAAGCTGGCTAATTGAATCTTGCCAAGCCTGAGGAACCATAGTTTCATATACATGTTTCAGTGTAGTACCTGTAGCCATTTCAAAGGCACCAACAGCACCCTTGAACATAGAACCAATACCACGCCAATCGCGAGATCTTCTATCCTCAAGTTTAAGTTGCCTTCTGAAGATTTCATCCTCTTCCTTACGAAGATCTGCTCTATATGAATCTGCCTGAGCCTTGAATTCTGCTTCTCTTCTTCTTTGTGCAGACGGATCGGCAGCACTACCAAGAGTACCTTGACCTGACATGCCTGCAGCAGCTTGCTGTGCTTGAGCCAGTGGGATAATAGATCCACCTCTTGCCAAGCCATGCTTATAGCTCTTATTCGATCCGCCATTGAATGGAACAATCATTTCTGGACCAGCTTCACCTACAAGAACTCTAGTTGGCTTGGTGATTATACCACCCTTTGCTTGACCACTTAGAGGACGAGCTTGCGGAACAATACCAGAGCTAAGATCCATATGACTACCAGCATATGCAGACATTGCACCACCAGCTATCAAAGCAAGACCCGACGCTGCGTTTTGTGCCGTAGTGCCCAGAACTTCAAGAGTAGTAGCAGCATCTTTAGCTTGCTGATCAAGTAGACCAACACCTCTTTCAACAGCTTCGGCGGATACATCAACATCAGCAAGGATATCTTTAATAGCTTTGCCAGACCTAAGTTGTTTAACCATCTGTGCATCCACTGTGCCACCTGTAGCATCAGCGATAGCCTTTAGAACAGATCGGCGATCAAAGTTCTGCTTGGATCCCTGCATGGCATTTTGCAGTGTAGTCAATATACCGGCTATATCACCTTCATCAGACATCTGGAACATTTCTTGGCCAGAAATATTAGAACCAGCACCTAAGATTGCATTCAGTTTTCTAGCTGCGTCTTGGCCACCTTCAATATCCAAGAACGTTTCAGAGACACCAGCTATCTGAGAAATACTAGCTCCCATTCCCTTAGCCAATGTAGCTGCTTCACGAATATTGGCACCAGCACCAGACCAATGTAATGATACCTGTCTGGAATTCTGCATAATATCCCTCATAACAAGACCTGCTGAGACACCACTTCTATCCGCAAAGTCGTGGGTCAGTGCAACAAATTTATCCATTTCATCGCCGGTAGCACCATATGCTTTGGTCATATTCTCAGCAAAGTCAGCTGCCTCATTAGCATTTACACCATATGCCTTTGTCCAAGTAGTAGCTCTCTTCATCATACTTTCTGTAGTACCCTGAAGTGTACCAAACTGCTGAGTAAGAGCGACAGCCACATCCTTTACTTCATCTACACTAGCACCATACTTAGACATACTCATTGCAGCCTTACCAATATTAACCACCATATCATTGGTATCTTTTCTAGCAAAGCCTGTACTCTTTGTAAGTTCTGCTTTCATTACATCAACACTATGAGCCAACTTAGCTATACCTATAGCAAGTCCTGCTACCACTCCAAATATACCAAGCTTGGTGAGTGATAACCCACCACCTGCTCCACTAAATACTTTCATAAAACCTTTATCAAGAACCTTGCTTATTCTTGGTATGATCTTTTTATCAAAAGCTTCTGCGATTTTATCACCGACCAATGGCATGAACTTGGTGACACCTTTGACTGCATCACTCAAGCTACCGGTAAACTTATCTGTCATGGCTTGAACTTCCTTCTGGGCCTTGAGCAGTTTAAGTCTATCCTTCTTTTGTGCCTTATCTAATTTTGTAGTTTTGGTTATCTGCTCTTGAAGATCATCGAGAGCTTTGGTAGTCATCCTACCCATATCAGATAATTCATCTAATGCATCTGCTTGCTTTTCAGCCATGATTCTCCACTGATCAGCAATCGAAGCGCCCGCTCCCTTCCCAAACAGGGAAGATTCCTGCTGGGCTACTTCTTGAGCTACGGATCTTACATCAGATTTTGCCATGTATTATTCTATAGATCGAAGCCGTATTGTTTCTGGATATAATCTTCAACGGACAGGCCTGCTTTGCGTGCGGCCTTTTCTACTTCCGATTCGATATTTTTGATAGCGATCTTAAGCTCCTTGCCTTTAGCACTAAGCTTTTTATCATCTGTAGCAGCGATATCTACTTTACCTGATAAAACACCACTTATGAACTTGAAAATACCTTCACTGATCATATAGCGATCGCCTTGACGCTCAATAAATTGTTTCATGAAATCCCTCCTTAGTAGCTAGCTAAAATAAATATCCCCAGATAGACGAATCTACCTGAGGATAGTTGTATTTACATACCGGGCATTGGAGGCATCCCTGGCATTCTTTGATTTCCTGGTGTGGGTGCTGGCGTTTTTGCTTCGGTTTCTTTATTGAGTCTTTGAATCCACCATTTCCTCAACCATACTGGCATTCTGTATACTTCCCAAAATGTTCCAACCTTGCCGTGATAGACGCAATTGAAGATTTCTTCATATACGTAAGTGAACTTACTCTCAGATGTCAGGCCAAAAAAATTCGGGCGTTATAGGAACGTCCACCTCATTCGCCGCTCCACAAGAGTTACATGCAAATTGCTGTTTCATAATGACATCAGGTTCATTCTTTTCAATGAACTTCCTAAGCTCTCTAGAATCTCTAACATGCATTCTATCAATGAGCTTATAAATGGTTGCTGGAGTGATATCACCGTCGATTGAAACGACTTGTTTCTTGAGAGTGGTAGTTACAGTCTTGTCAATAGGGGAACCCTGTCTTTTCTTAATAGCTTCAAGTTCATCCTTCATATCCTTTTCTTCTTTGGACGTAAGATACTTGAAATGTACTACCGATTTAGATGTAGGTAGTTCAAACTCAAATTCATTCTTACCCGGTTCAACGGGTTCGAGTTCAAGTTCTCTAACTTCAAGAGCTGAAAGATCAAACTGATATCTAGACTGTTCGTTACATTCTGGACAGACTACATCAATTGGATACTCAGGACCATAACCACTAACTCGAAGCGAGATCATGATTGCATTTTTATCACCACCATAAAGCATCTTAGGATCAAGAAGCTTATTTACTAAGCAGTTCTTCAATACCATATCAATCGCCTCTCCTGAACGGAGAAGGCTCCTTGACGTGAGAATATCCTCCTCTGCTGCAGTCATATGACGAATTTCAACACTATTGGTATTGAACAAGGGGTTATCATTGCCGTATAGCAATCCTCTTGTTGGTAGCGCTACCAGATCTGTAGGTACTTCATCTCTGGGTTCGGCTGCAACCTTTCTCGCTAAATCTTCTGGTGCTTCTGCTTGTCCACCTGCTGATGTGAAATCAACTACTACATCTTTCTTCTTTTCATCTACCATTTAACCTTTACTCCTTGTTTAATACCTCAATACGCAACGGTCCATTCTAATTGTGATGTCGATCTGCTGCAACTCGGAAGATGCCATATCCAGATCGCCAAATGTAGCTTCTGTTACCCAAGCACTCTGAATATCCCATTGTTCAACAGGAGCACCGACAGGATCAAGGGAAAGCAATGAGAAGTTCTTCTTATAGAAAGCAGCATATCCAGCACGGCCGGATAGGTTTTCATAAGAAAGTCTTACCCACTCCATCACTTTTTGTGATGCTGAAGGAGCGATCGGATCATATAGTCCGAGAGTGATTGTACCCCACTCAAACTTGCCAGCGATATACCTCTTCGTGTTCATGAAGTCGATCGAGACAGGTTCAACAGTCAGGTTAGGTTTTGAAGCAACACGCGCAATGAATGTTGGAATTGTGTCGTCATCAAACTGAAAGAGCCATCTATTAGCTCGCTTCGGTTCGTACGCATCAGCCAACATTGTATTGACTTCAAAGGGCTGTGCCATGCTTTATCTCCAAAAAAGTTCAGTATGCAATACGTCTATAAATATTCAGGTAAACGAACTTTTGAGAGGGGCCTCCGAAGAGGCCCCAATCAATTATTCATCGAATACAGCACCACTTGAATTCACGCTAAAGTCGAGCAAAATGATTTCTGCTGCGGCGGTTGGCTTCAAGGCGATAACACCCTTCATCATATTTCTATCGATGAGATCAGGTGTAGTCGTCGATTCATCCAAGGTAGCTCTGAATTCTGTTAGACCATTAGCTGCCTGAACTTCTGTTAGGTAGTTATTGATCATCGTCTCCAGCCTTCTACGAACCGATGGGTTGTTAGGTTCGAATACGAAGAGCCTTGAGAATCCAGCGATTGTCTTACGGACCTCAAGAAGCATCCTTCTAACGTTCACCTTAGATAGGAGTGAAGCCTTCTTCTGAAGTGTATCCTGACCCCAGACTGCAATTCCCTGACCTGGGAATGTAGCGATTGGGTTAACGTTTTTGCTGATAAGATCATCTCTCTGACCTTGAGTGAGTCTACGTCTTGCTTCGATGACGTTTTCTACACCACCTCTATTAAAGCCGGCTGGTGCCCACCAAGGCTGAGCTACTCTATCATTGAAAGCATATGCGGATAGTACTTCGACAGAAGGTGGTACCCAAACGATTCTGTCATTATCTACGTCATTAACACGTACCCATGGGTAATATGTAGCTGCGTAGTTGGTATCATACTTATCAACCTCTGACTGTGCAGCTGCAATTGATAGAGCGAGACCACTACCAGTTGTTGTAGCGTCCGAAATATCCAAGATATAGAATGCATCACCACGAGTGGTAACCATATCGATAACTCTATCAGGAACCTGACCAGCGCCGGATGAGTGAACACCAGGAACTGCGATCAAGTTAAAGTCATACTCTGTATCATTGCTAAGAATATCGATAGCCTGAACAAAGTCTGCCGAGACAGTACCATCATTGAGACTGGTTAGCTTGTCTGTACGTGGATCGTATCCATCCCAACCACCATATACTGGGAAGCTAAACCTAAGCTTATTGGTCGAGCTAAAGTTACCACTGTTGCTTCCTACCTGATCGATGATCAAGTAAGTGGCAGCGAGGGAAGCAGATCCAGAATAATCAGCAGTAGAAGATATGAACAGCATACCTGGGTCAGCGGAAGATGAACCAGAAGCGCTTGTCGTTGTCTTCTTGATCCTATCATCAACACCACCAATTGAGAAGTCAGTACCAGCAAAGACGTTGGCATCAACTGCAGCCCCTGCTGGGTTCCTATGATCCTGCTTCGTTGGAAGGTCAGGAACACCAGGACCACCGTCGAACTTAGGAACACCCTTGAATCCAGATGGTCTAGCGTCTGCTGGGAAACCATCCTGAACCTTGACCCTAATAAACTTGGATCTGTTAGGAAAGTCACCGTTGAACAATAGTTCTGGAGGTGTCTGTGTGAAGTCATAGGCTGGTTCACGGTCACCAATTACTCTTCCAATGAATTGCTTAGAAGATGGTGAGAGGTTAACCGTGAATTGCTCTAGTACTACCGGATCTAGATCATTATCTCCAAAGGCTCTTACAACAACCGTAAATTCAGGAGCTGCTGTGGTTGTAAGGTCTACCTGAGTAATACCAATCTTAATTTCTCTTTCTGCTCCATTTCCATCAGCCAGCGTGAATACCTCAAACAGGTTATGAACAGTTCCACCATAGTTTTGTGATACGACCATGGTTGACTGAGCGGGTGAGAACCCACCTGTAACGTTGGTAAACTCTGCTGTAGCGCTTGCCATCTCTGATAATGCAGCAGCACCACTAATGGTACCTGTGATATCACCAACCTTGTAGTCGTAGACAGCGTCTACATAAACGGCTGTGAGTGTATCACCGGCCTTGGATTCGACAGGATCTGTACCAAGCATCTTGCCGATGTAGTTATTGCTGCTTTCAGTCATAGAAAGATTGGTTGCAGTAACACCCTTGCCAGGAATTGCAAGCGTAAAGTTTGAAGGTGAACCACTAAGTAGTGCTTCCTCCAAATCGCCCCTAAACTTAAGCACACCAAGGACTGTGTTGGTTGCGCTCAGAGTAGCTGCGTCCGCTGACAGTGAACCAGTAGTTGGGAAGGCTAGCAAAATCGAATTACCGGATTCTGCAGTTGCTCTACCCAAGATCCTAGTGACAGTCAACGTACTTGCGTTTCTCAAGTAAGCTTTTGCAGCATAAGGCATATACAGACTTGGATCAGTTCCACCAAATCTTTCCTTAAACTCGCCAAAGCTACTGACAATAGTTGGTGAGAAGGCTGGGCCTTTCTTGGTCTGTCCGATTAGGGCAGCGCCAATGGCACCTCCTCCTGCAGCCGGCTGAAATGAATCATCGATCTCCTTGGTGTACACACCCGGAGATACGGCGACTTTAGCCATCTGTTTTCTCCACTATAAAGTTCGTTCGTCGAAGCGTTGAAGCTAGGAGCGAATGTACGTTGCGATTGTTAGTCTCTTAGTACTGCGGCGGGTATGTCTTAGACTATCTACTTTAGGACCTACATTCCCGATCACTATAAATATGGTTCAGAAATCGCACAAAAAAGGTGCGAGGGAATTTTAACCCCCGCACCGTGGAGAACCAGATTGATAGCTATCTGGCTTTACTGTTCTTGTTCCAATTCATAGGTTCCGAAATGTGTAGTTGATATGTCTGCTAGATAATGACCTTCACCAACAGCCGAGGTAATATCGGCACCCATAATAAGTGCTCTTACCAATCCTACAATAAACATATCCCCAGCGCCGCAGGTATCTACAAGATCAAGATCACGAACTGCATGTGCAGTCTCTTTAATAACCCCTTCACCTTTAGCTTTCCTCCAGCTACCCCTTTCACTAGTAACAATCACATTGTCTACATCGAGATTATGTATGATCTGATCCATAGGTGTGGCAAAGCCAAGCTCTACATGATCAACAGCATAATCTAGAGCGGTATCTTCATTGCACTTCAAAATGAAAGCACCCTTCATATTAGGCTTTATCTTCTTTGCGTCGACGATGACTTTTACATTGCGGCTATCCTGCAAGTGAAGAGCCATACCAAACAGATGTTCATCGATAAAGCCTCTATCATAATCAGACAAAACTATGATGTCCCCTTCTTCGACCAACCTATCTAGATCTATACAAAATGAATTGTATGAATCTACTTCTTCAGGTCCTCGATCCATCCTAAGGACACAGATCCCTTCGGTGAAATAACGCTCCTTAACGATCTGCATGGGTGATAACACCTCTATAGCGTTTTGCGTGCATTGTGAGTGAATAAGTCGCTCTAAACCATAGCTATACGCTGAAAACAGATGTGTTTTGTAACGCTCCTCAGAAGCATCCATCATAGACATAACAGCCAACTGATGAGCTACATTGGCTGCCGATCCTGGCCTATCAACAGAATACCTCTCCCTATACACTGGCACACCATAAGCAGTGTCAAGTTTGGCCTTCCCTTTATCAAGGAAGGTATTCCTGTCTATGGTGGCTTCACCTAAGATGAAGACATTCATTTATAGTTCCTCGTCTTCTTCTTCCTCTTCCTCTTCAGCTGATGCTACTTTCTTTTTGGCCGCCTTTTTGGCAGGTCGCTTCTTTTTCTTAGGAGGTGTTGGCGTTTCATCTTCACCCTCCTTGGTCTCTTCTTCTTCAGGTGATTCTTCCTTGATAATGATGTTCAACATTTGAAGAGCACCTTGATTTCTAAGAAGATTTGTTCTTGCTTGTTCAAGCTGAACTTCCAACTGACCAATTGAAGCAGAAAGTTGGTTCAGAGTATTTTCTTGATCATGCTGCTTTGATTTTAGTTTTTCTACATATTCGTTTTCTTCTACCACGCTATTCCTCCTTGTTAAAATAATACCTACCGATCACTAATACGTCTATGTTCAAATTCAAAAAAGTACTAAGTGCATCTTCAGGAGTTTCTACTATAGGTTCTCCATTATCATTGAAAGAAGTATTCAGTAACATAGGAACGTCTGTTAACACTCTGAATGATTCTAGCAATAACCATACTCTTTCATTCTGTTCCTTATTCACAGTCTGATATCTAGAAGTTCCATCCTCGTGCGTAATGCCCGGAACCTTATCAGGTTGTGTAGAGATAGCAGAAAACATCATATGCGGTGAGGGTCTATTTGTATCAAACCAATCACTTACATATTCCTCCATTACAATAGGAGCATATGGTCTCCACCATTCCCTATGTTTCACTTCATCGTTAAGATGGTCCTTTACCCAATCATTTCTTGGATCAGCCAATATGGATCTATTGCCAAGGGCTCTGGGACCGAACTCTGATCTACCTTGAAACCAACCAACGATTTTATCATCAGCCAAATCAGAAGCCACAATATCTATCATGGGTAGTAGATCTAATTTACTATAGGAGATATTCAATGGCTTCCTCTACATCTTTGTTAGTATACAGTTTACCTAAGAATGCTACATTTTCTGGAGGTGTAACATCTATGCCTTCATCTGCCATCACAGCACATGCCGCACCGAAAGGTAGCCCATGGTCATTGGCTGCAGGGAACAGATACAAGTCTTTGAAAATACCTCTGTCTATGATTTTCCTGTTCACTATAACATTTAAGCCACAACCACCTGCTATGCATAGATTGTCCTCCTTCAGAGAACCAGGTATAGTTTCTAGCCATTCACAGATACCCTCTTCAAAAGAGTATTGAAGCCAAGCTGCTATATCACGAGGGCTGTATGGGTTTAGCACATCCATGTCTTCAACAACAGACAGTATCTCAGGAAAGTAGAATACGTCATCAGTCACATGGAATGGAGATGGTTGATCCACCTTTGTATGATCGCCGTAACCAGCCAACCCCATTACTTTACCAGGCGCTATCTCCATTAAGAGGTATGGGTTTTCTGCCATTATCTTATCTGCCACATCAGAGCACATTCTTCTATAAATGTAACAGGAGTAGGTATTATATACCTGTCCCGCATTTAATGAGAAGACCCCTAGATTTAATCCTTGTTTCGCATGGAATATTGTGGACATTTTCCCAGTGCTCTTATCACCAAGAGCATACAAACCTGTCTCATACAAATACGCTGGGCCATATTCGTCATCATCCATAACCAACCCGCCCTTCAATGCTGTAGGAAACGTAGATCCTGCACCGTCATACGAAAGTACCGACGCTTTTTCAAATGGTGATGAATAGAATGCTGCACAGGCATGAGCCCTATGATGATCTATACCTACGACTTTAGCATTTGGAAATAATCTAGTAAGCCTGCGACTGATCGCCGCTTTCAATCTGAACGAGTGGGCACAACCTGAGTATGCTACAATGTCTATATCAGATCTAGATAGATCACCTTCGTTAAGAACATACTTTATAGACTCCATTGGTTCAGAACCATCAAATTTGATCCTTGTCAATCTCTCTTCGGTTATCGAACAACAGTGCTCACCATCAATCCACAAAGATGCTCCTCCGCCATGAATCCAACCCTCGGAAAGATCCCAGCCTATAGCTCCATATAATCCAATGACTTTCATTATTTCACTATCACATAGTCATGCATAACCAACACATCAATTTCTGTACCAAGAAAGCAAGCCACTGCATCTTCGGGTGATTCTACAATAGGCTCACCCTTTACATTAAATGATGTATTGATGAGAATCGGAACATCAGTAAGATCATACCAAGCAGTAAGCAATCTGTGCAACACGTGTGGTTCAGCTACCGTCTGAACTCTAGCTGAACCATCAACATGGACAGCCGAAGGAATCTCACCAGACTTCAATGCATCAACAGAAAATAGCATATATGGAGAGGATCTGTCTAAATCAAACCAATCATTTACATGCTCATCTAATATGACTGGAGCAAAGGGTCTGAACTCTTCTCTATGTTTAACGAGTTTATTGAGTTTATCCTTCATATTCTTATCTCTTGGATCAGCCAATATAGACCTATGACCCAAAGCTCTTGGGCCTATCTCAGAACCATTTTGGAACCAAGCTACTATCTTGCCTTCTGAGAGAAACTTGGCAACAGCTTTGTATAGTAACTTCTTTGTATACTTTGAAACTTCATAGCCTTCATTCTCTGCATCAATTATAGCATCCTTGATATCTGAAACTGAATATGTCTTCCCACCTTCAAACACTTCGTTGACTGTATGAATATGTCTTTTAGGTGGTTCTGTTCTTGTATTAAGTGCTCCCTTGCTATCCTTCTCTATCTGATCCCATAGGAACATAGCTGCTCCGATTGATGTGCCATCGTCACCTGGAGCTGGAGGTATAAAGATATTCTCGAATGTATTGAGTAACTTGCCATTGGAAACTACATTCAACATCGTTCCACCTGCCAAACACAAGTTCTCTGTAACAGAAGACATTTCTGTATGGAACTTATCTATGAGATTGTGGATGCTAGTTTCTAAGATATGCTGAGCGTTGGCTGCCATGTCCTTAGTTTCTTTACTCTTCCACTTCTCCGGATCTCTCCAGGCTGGATCGGCGATACCACCTTCACCCTCCAACTGAGGGAAGAATGCTGTCCTATTTGGCATGTTAGAGACACCAGATCTTAGGAGGAGATGCCTGTATTGATCACCATGGAATATATCACCCATCTGAACAACATCAGGCCACGATAACCCATCTACCACCTTCTTATTCACTTTACCATAGGCTGCCAGAGCCATAACTTTACCAGCATCAGTCAGCGAAGGATAGAATCCAAGATAGTCACATATCTGACCATAGAAACTACCAACAGCAAAGTCCCCACCCTTCCTTAAGTTTCTGAACATGTGCATTTTATCATCGAAATAATAAGCAGAATGATTAGCACCCATACCGTCTGAGAAATCTACAGACACACACAAAGCTCTGTCAAATGATGACAGATAATATGCGGACGAGCAATGTGCGAAGTGATGGTCTACATGAAGACAGGGCATCGATTGATTGCCTATCTTGAGAGTATAAGGACCTTGAGCTACTATATTTGGATCATTATGGAATGCTACAAAATCGTCATACAAATATTCTTCAGATCTAGGTTCTTTTATGATAGAGAAGTCATCCTCCGTCTTATCCCAAAGCTCTATATTATCAGAGCCTCTATCCCAAAACCAGTTTACAATAGCAGCAATCGAGACATCTTTGAGTTTGATGCCTTCCTTGTCCAAGACGTATTTGATTCCTGCCTTGGTGACACCTCTGGACTTCTTGACTCTATTGAGCCTCTCGGTAGCTATGAAAGCTTTGAGCTTTCCATCTTTAACGAGAGCGACAGAACCATCATGTCCACAACTAATTCCTAGTACGTACATTTACACCTACCCTATTATAGAGATATCATCCTTTGCTCTGGCTCTTCACCAATAAGCTTTTCCATTTTCCCTACTTCAGCTAGTACTTGATCTAGCTCTATCGATTTCATGCAACTATAATGATCACATATCCAAATCTTACCATTCTCATCTGTATCAAATGGACCAGGTCTCCAACAAGCTATATCAGGACAAGATGTCTTATTCCAGATATTGATGTTGTGTTTCCATCCCCATACATATGGGCTTACACTACCCCATAAGACAATTCCAGGTTTCTTTAAACTGGCTGCAAGGTGTGGAAGGTAATTATCTATAGACATATAGAATGCGCATTTCGGATGCTCAAGTATTTGAAGAACAGGATTGAGGTTATCGACCTTCACTGTCTGGAATCCAGGAATTTCTGGATTATACTGATTAGCATGAACCTGGATGAAGTTATACTTGTGCTTGAGCTTTTCTGCGAGTTGTGCCCACCTTACAAGGGACCATACTTTGTGCACTCTATAATTCACACCGCTCATAAATTCATGTGGGTTACGATCTACTCCCATATGAACAAGCACGAATGGTTTATCTTGCTTATCTAGATGCTGCTGTAGGTCTGCGTTTGTTTGAGTTCGCTTGAGTAGGGGAACTCCACCGTCATACTTCAGATCCATAACCTTTCCATAATGGTTACCTATAAAGGACTTAGGGCTATCCTTCAACTTATTGCCATGGATCAGTTTGCTGAGTGAATGACCATATTCAATCTGATATGATCTCTTCCAATTATTATTGATGAGTCTATTGACTGAACCAGATCCAGTAGCATATTGCTGGAAATTCTTGCGCCATGAATCTAAGAAAATGGGGTGCTCTGGCTGGCCTAATTTTTCATCCTTCATGATTCCTGGATCTTGAGGCCATTGTTGATGAGGTTCTGGTACTTGTGTTCCCATAATGTTATGACCATTGAGGGCCTCTGAAACCATAAAGCCAATAAGGCTATTATCTACAACTATGATGGGCCAACTATTTCTATCGGTCTTTCTCTTACTGATAAGAGACCTAATAAAAACCGTTTGTATGATTCTAGCACCAAGGCCGCCAGCCAGCATCAATATGTAACATTTGCTATCTTCACCAATTTGAATCTGATTCATTTACACCCCATTTAGTTTACTATAGACAATACAGAACCATCATCCTCATAAGCCGATATAATATCGATCGCGTCTTGTTTAAACTGTGCCTGATCAATTGCATATAATACAGATGCAAGTATGATCGGTTCGGTGCCTTCAACTCTGCTACTATACTTCTTCATTCTAGATGTATAGTAATTGTGATATGCAAAGTCTTTTACTTCATCGAGGGTTAATGGTGCCAATTCTTCTTCTAAGTTCTCTATATCACCTAGATTTTTCCACATATCTGTTATCAATAGACCATGCTCATCTGTATTACTAGCATGATCCATGATATGGCTGTCACCTCTTGTAGCACTTACCCTCCAATAGAATTCAGCGTCTTGCTTTCCACATGGTACCGTCTTGACTGTGATCACGCCACAGTTGACTGGCTCTTCAGGATCACCTGCAAAGATAGGAGCCCACTCTCCATAACTAGTTAATTGAATTAGTGGCAATTCTTTCTTATGTACAAGTTTCTGAAAATACCCTGGTAGTTCTACAGTTGCTATACCATTCTCTAGCTTTGCTTTCCCTTCGTAAAAGACACCGTGTTTTGGGCCTTCTTCGATCGAGTGGATAAGCTGCTTGGTATTGAACTTATTTGGATTTTCCTTACTACAGCATGGGTGGTTGATCAAGAATGAGCCGGATTGCTTACAGAGTGAGCCTGTAAAACATACATTACACCAGTGGTAGTTTATCCCCCATCCACACTGGTTTGGGTCGCAATGTGCCCGGCCCTGAAACATGATCGCGCCGTCACCATCATATATATCAAATATGGAGTCGGTCGTCGATCTCGGCAAGCGCCCGTCAGGCACGACTTTCGATGCGTACGTTCCGAAGCATTTGACAAATATATAACAACCACCAGACGTAGAACAAGTATCTGTGATACCGGTAAGTTGCAAACCATTACCAGTCATCGTGCCTGTTACGCAAATAATAGGTGACAATATGCAACATGCAGCACAGAAAGTAGCGGCATGATGGGCGCAGCAGTTTCTGATCATTACGACATCAGACGACGCACAGACGCACATGTTTGCATCTGCACTACTAAAGTGAAGTACACCACAATTCCCTGTAAACGTACAAGATCCACTACCTGCTACACAAACTGTCTTGTATATGTTTTGACTCGAGCCTCTGGATGTGTTACATAAAACGACATTACCAGGACCACCACCGCCACCTATACCAGTAGATGATATAATACAACACATAGCGCATGTAACAACATCGCCGGGCCCAATTGTGGCACAAATAGTATATGCTCCTCCTATGTTGCTCACGCAAGTTCCATCACCAGCTACTATTGAACCAATAGCGTATGAAGAAACATTACCAGCGTCAAGAAGTATCTGATCACCCCAATATAGATCTGTGCCTGCTGCCCCAGCAGCAGCAGATGTGTGAATGATATTATTTGCACCTGCTGCTCCAAATCTTATTCCACCTTGAACATCTAGATTCTGAGATGGACATGTGGTTCCAATACCTACACCACAGTCTGTAATCGTTACGCTGTCTGTAAGTGCGCCACCTTGGATTGTCTGTATGACTACACCGCCAATCTCAGATCCACCTGTTACAACCTGTGCTGTGCCTTTAAGAGCACCATATGTCACTACAGCACCAGCGTCATCACAACCAATAAATTTGTATGATCCAAGTTCTGCAGAACCTGAGTGACATGTAGAAATTCTAAGATCACCACTGATATCAGCATTAGACTGAGGAGCCTGAGTACCAAAACCTACACAACCGGCAGTGTGATGGACCCATGTAGAACAATCAATCCATAGGCCGATCTGCAAATCTACAGAATCACCAGACATCGTACCTTCTATATTAAAGTCAATACCGGCAGCAGGTTCTGCCTCACCAATTGTAACTTTGCCTTCTGGATAGAAAGCGAATTGCTGCCCTACATTACCACTGAGTGACATGGTCCTAGTATTATCAGAATTACCAGATACCGAAAGTAATGATAAGGTTCCATCAGCTACATGCGAACCTACACCAAAAGCTGCCCAGGTAGCAGCAGACGTCGGTCCAAATTCTAAGACAACGTTATCTACTATCTTGGTCTTTATAGCTTCGCCGGATCTTAGTGTGACATCAACCATCTAGTTTAGCTGTCCCTTTATCTTTTTTGAAATCTGCTCTATGTATTTTATTGCTCTTGTTATTTTTCTTATTCAATACAACATGGCCTGCTTTACCACATTTTCTGACACATTCGACTAATTCATCATATGTGATTTCATCACCATGCTCATTATAAATAGGTACACCATTAAACATTTCTCTAGTATATTCCCAATGTAGCAACGTCAAAGTATCATCATCATTGGCGTGGCCCGATGTCACAAAAGCATCGAAATCTTGCGACATATCAGTTACCATTTTAGCTATTATTTCGCTCTTAGTCTTTGTGGTATCATATATGATATCATGTTTATATTGCTTCATCCATTCTATGAGCTCCGACTTCGTCAATAGGCTCAAGAATTCATCTGGTTCTTTCATACCTAACCAACTGTTCCACATAACTGGATCATAATTATGATTTTCATCTTTATTTTCACCTGCCAAAGCACTTTCGTCTTGGCGTTCTCCGCTTACTCTCCAATAGAACTCAATATCCTTATCGCCCTTTACATTCAATATACCGTTCTCTACAGGACAGCCTGGATTATCGGGTGTTATAGAAGTCCAATCATTTATTGGTGTCAACTGAACATATCTATTTCGCTTACAGCTAACCAAAGATTCAAAATAATATGGCATATTCACTGTCGCTATACCATTGCAGAGCTCAGCTTTGCCTTCATAAAAGACGGTGAGGCCTGGCGCTTCTTCAAAGCCATGAACCAAATGCATAGCATTATACTTGTTTGGATTCTCCTTATCACAGCATGGATGATTAATAACGAATGAACCACTGCCCTTCATCAAACAACAGAAATTTCCGTTATCATGACGTGAACATCCTACTGCTCGGCCATGCCACTGCATGGTACAACCATTACAACCACAAATCGAATACTGAAGACTTGCACAGTTGGTACACTGCGATGATCCCATACACAATTTGAAATATCCACAAACACCGCCTGTAGCGTAGGTAGAGTACATGAAAATACAATTACCTGTGAACGTACAGTAACAGTTATATGAAGCACCAGCGATATTAATACCACAACCTACGAAACAAAGCGCGGTCAAATTGCAAGCGCCAATACAGCACGTCGCACAAGCACAACAAACAGTCAATGGATTACATGTACATACTCTAATAGTATTGCCAGATAATGTCATACATACACCAAGTCCTCTAGCAAAACATATTACATCACTGTTGCTTGCCGGTGACTCACTACCTACACCTGCCGCGCACCATGTGGTATATATATTTTGACTAGAACCCCGATCCGTATTCACGATTGTAGCTGCTGCGCCGGGGCCTTGTGACCCAGATATACCTGTGCCAGCTATAACACAGCATACTGTATATGAAGCAAGATTTGTGCCTTTAATTTCAGCAGCTATAGTGAGAGCGCCGCCATTGCCGCCGCCCGTAAGTCCACATGGGGTTGCAATACAGCACATGAATGTAGAAGGTGCTTCTGAAGAACAGAGTAATCTCCTATCACCCCAATATATATTACAGGTAGGAGTAGAACCAGACGAAGTGTTAAGAGTGTGACCTGCATTGGCCAGCGTTCCAAATTTGAGAGCACCTTGAATATCTAGAGCGGCTCCGGGAGTTATTGTCCCTATACCAAGTTGGCCTTGATAATCTATTCTAGCAACTTCAGCATCAGCACCAGCTACTGCAGCGCTGAACACTACAGAACCACATTCTGCTCCAGCAGCGGCCGCGTCAGCAATACCACTTACAGTACCATATACTTCTATTGCTCCACCGTCATCACAACCAGCTATTGATATACCATTCACACCACCGGCACCGGAGTGGTGTGTTCTAGCTGCAGCGTCTCCACCAATATCCAATTGATCCTGTGGTGAAGCTACACTTATACCAGCATTACCACCTATATAACTTATATCATCACCAGTAGCTGCGAATACATTACCTCCAGCTCCAGCTAAAGCTACCATACACATACCACCACTTACTGATAGCTTTGAAGAACCAATTGGGTCGGTATTAATAGCCATCTGACCGCCAGATGTGATAACCATAAGAACGTCGCCATTACTACCACTTACACTGAGTAGATATTCTGCATTAGATTGAGATGTGGCAGCGAATGAATCTATTTTAGTACCACGATCAACACCAATCTCTATAAACTCACCAGTTATGCTAGGAAGGCCTGCTGTGACATCTGTCACAAATATATCACCTAATATGCTTTTATGTCTGATGTTGTATCTAGATATGTCTACCATTCGACTACTCTCATGGATGAAATTGTGTCATGGTCAACAGATGGCTTAAATATTTGAACTTCAGCAGAACCATCAGTCACTTTATCTTTCATTTCTTGTAGAGTGATGAGGTTACCTTCTGGATCTCTTATCTGTTTGACCTTGTGTCTAATATTGAATGCTAATACAGTACCATCCTCTACGAAGATACTTTCGGATGGTAGTCTCATACCGTGTTGAGACTGGTTACCTTTTCTCGCGAGTCTGATAAGCGACTCCTTCTTCGTACTCTTAAAACCGCGTATATTACTTATCTTGGCCTTAGCATTGAACTTCTTAGGCTCATCTGCACCACGGTCTTCTTCGTACTCTATGTATTCTCTTACTTGCTTAGTTGATAATATATTCATAACTTCTTCTGGATCCTTAATTGCCACCCATGGTTTCCATCTTTCAACGGTTAAACTGCCTTCAGCATCAGTTGAACGATCACTCATAACGTTACTATCATTTCTTTCTGCAGTAGCTCTCCAATAGAATTCAGTATCATCACCTTCAGCTATGCATACAACAAACTCCCCATTTATAGGACCAGACTTCACTGTTATAGCGGGGTTCGTTAATCCAGTAAGCTGAACATATCTTTCATCCTCTCGTACCAAAGACTCAAAGTATTCTGGTAGATTTACTGTTGCTATACCGTTCTCAGTAATTCCCTTACCTTCATAAAATACTCCATGCTTGGGACCTTCTGAGAAAGCATGGACCAAATGCATCGCATCATATTTGCTTGGAATGTCTGTAGCTAATGGATGGTCAATTACAAATGATCCGGAAGCCTTAGAAACACTACCATACCATCTGTGACATCTAACCATACCTCTAAGACAGCCACCGGCGCAGCCGCGCCAATGGAACCAGGCACCGTGACAGCAGGCTCGCGGGTGAAATCCATCTGAGCACTTAATACACATTGGGAAACAGCAAGCCGAACCAACACATAGTAAAACCACAGGCATACAAATCGAACTGATGGAAGGGTTGGCCGCCATATTACACTTTAATAGTGATACACCCGAACCATTCGCTGCTGAGAAATTAGCAGAGCAAATGTAGCCTGTCGAACAAACTGCTGTGGTACCACAAATACAACATGCTCCCATATAATGGCAAAGAGAATATGTCATGGCATCTGTTCCCAAAGCAATCGCAGCAAAGTCATTGGCTACCCCAAAGCACAATACATCAGCGTTCCCAGACGCCGTTATATTGCCGGCACTTGCTGCACATATCGATCTAATGATAGCTTGAGCAGAGCCTGTATCACAGTTAACTATAGTGACACCACCAATACTAACATTTGAGCAGAGACCATCTTGAGCCGTTAGACATGTGACAGCATATGTGCCAATATTGCCAGGATTCAATAGATTGCAAAGAGCAACTGGTTGATCGCCAGTCTCGGCTAAAGAATCACCCACACCATTAACCGTTAGCCCACCAAGGGCACAGATGCTAACCATTCCATATGACAAGAAGTTGGAGTCATCTACTACAGCATCATCACCCCAATACAAATCACCAGATGGAGCTGAACCAGCTACAACATCTAGTACGTTATTTGCATTATCAGCACCTATTCTAATACCACCTGTAGTTTCCATAGCAGCAGCTGGAGATGCCACATTTATACCAAGACAGCCCGCTTCAGTGATTCTAGCTACTTCACCACCAGCACCCTTAAATAGAATTTGGCCACACTCTGTTCCTGCAGCCATGTTGGTTACTTCATACGCTATTCCACCATACGTTTGCAGAGCACTTCCATCATCACAACCAAAGAACCTGATCTGACCAATTTCGCCAACGGTTGAATGATCTTCCGATAGCCTTGTAGAACCTAAAACTTCAAAGTTATTTCCTGGTTCTGTAGCAAGCCCTATGCCCACCTTGACATCGATGCAAGCTTGAGACCCAGTATCACACCATGGTGAAACACCAGGAATGTCTACACTAGTAGCACAGACCTGTCCGTTAATTAGAAGTTTGTATGTTGTAGCATCAGCAGGAACAATACTACCAATTGTAACCTGTCCACCACTAAGCACAGCGAGAGCCTCACCAGTAGTTCCTGATATAGAGAGAATCTTCGCTACATCATCCGTACCGGATATAGATATGACTGCGTTGTCTTGTGGGGTAACGTTCACTCCAATTCTGGTTGTTACAATAACACCAGATGCACCCATGGTTTCCGCTACTAATATATTCGGATCCTGGTTTGCAAGAGTGGAGACGTTTTCGAAAGACATTCATTACTCCTTGATGATAAAATTATTCAAGATAAATATCTACAGGAACGAAGTTTCATTATCGCGTACTTCATCATCAAGGTCTATTAGTCTTTCCTCGAAATGGAATTTCGAAGTTGTTCTATCCACTTTCACCTCAGACTTATCAATGAGGTATCCTTGTACCTGCATGTTGAATGTATGTCTGATGATTCGTTCTTCAGCCGAGAAGTCTTCCATGTTGGATTCATCAGTAGATGATTCGAAGTGTGAATAGAAGAAGAGACCTTTATAGTTGATATCCTCTGGATGGAACTCCTTCCATATTTTGTCGTGAAACATATTGGCATGCTTCACATATGAAGACCAGAAGGTAATCACGTAAGGGATGTTAACAAAACTTGGGAATGGTAAACTATGAACTTCATAGACAGGGTCGGTCTTTTTGTATACCTTGGTAGGAGCCAACCAACTACCAGTATATGGAACTCTACGATTAGCAAAGCGAGCTCCAGCTATCTTCGTGGTAAACTTAAGTGATGTCTCACCATCATGGGTATTCTTGAGGTATCGTTCCTCTGATGGCTCGATACTTTCGCGCCTGAGGGATATAATGGGAAGCTTAAGCATTCCATTTTTGTCCCTAAGAGAGTTGAGGTTATCATCATCTCTATTGCCTTGCATCTGAACAAATCGTTCCCAAGCACCAAAAAGTACTGGAACTTTTCTGTTGTTAAGCTTCAGCGAATTCTTGACGTTAAAGAAATCATGGACCGCTTTGTCTATCTCAAGAAGTCCAATACTCTCAATGTCTATGGTTGTAACTTCAGGGGATTTTTCAATTGCCATTTACTTCTTCCTCGGGATATCCATCTTGATACTGATGATTAGAGCTTTTCTGATTGACTTCCATAGCACCAGACCAAGGGTTGATCGTAGCAGAATCAGCATCGCCGGTTAATGATACAAACAAAGGAGTACCACTGAGTGCTACTTGGTTGCCTTGATCATCTACAATCGCGATGGCCTGGATGAAACTGTCGTCTTCTTCTTGGAACGCTTTGATCTGGTCTGCGGCACCATGGTCTATCGCTCTATTAACATTACTGTCTGATACCTTTGCCATAACTACCCCTTAGTAAGGATTGCTTGTATCGTTGTCTCTACTGTCTTCATATCCATTATCGTCTCTTGGATTGAATACATTCTCTCTGGTAGAGATGGCCTCGAGATTCACGCCTACCTTAATCTCAGGCAGACCATGAGCAAAGCTTGGAACCACGGCTGATGTGATTTCGAAGAATTGGTTATCCCATTCGACGAAGTCTCCAACCCTGGCTCGAACCCCTACTTCTGTAAGCCTATCGACGTGTAGGTAAATCTCAAGTTTGCGTTTGACCTCTGTAGAAAATTGGCCTGACTGAGTTTCAGGTTGGTCCAGCAGGATCCAACCGAATACATTGATAGGCTGACGAGGAATCTTCTTTTCAGCCTCACCATAAATATCATCCGTATCGGACATACTAGTCTCGATTGGCCAATAGTTGAAGTTTTGTTTTGCAACTATTTCGAGTAGTTCGGTATTGTAGTGGTTCCAAAGGTGTGCTTCTCTGGGTCCCACAAACAGAGAGTAATTGCTATTCCCTGTCGTTGATGAAAATAATGGCTGCACTATAAAATCCCCTTCTCTCTTGTTACCTTCCAATACCTACCTTCTTTAACCACATTGTAGTACTTCCGATTCAGAGCCTGCCATACACCATCTGAATGTTCATTCCTATCCTTACACGAATGAAATTCTATACAGAATTCCAGAACTCTAGTAATCGTGAGTTCGTACATCAAGAGCCCAAGACCTTTACCTCTATATCTTTTGTCCAGTTCTGATTGAGATAACTCTGCATATTTAATGCCATCCTTGGTCCATGCAAAGCCACCATCTATGAAACCTATAGGCTTATCTGCTGTAACCTCTATAAAGTCACAGCGCCAGTTGTTTTCCTCTTCAAGGTTGAACTTTACTTCAAAGAAGTGTTTCACGACCCAGTGATAAAATTTGTGTTAGCCGAAGAATATCATTGGGACAGGAGCTGGAATTCTTGACAACTGCTGCTCTATATTATCTGCCATCTCTGCATCCTGTCTCATCAAGGCCAGGTTACTTGTTTCTTCGAGCTCTTCACGTAGGCTTTCCTTTAGTTGGTCCTGTTTCTCTAATCCTTCAGAGACCAAAGCGTCTCCATCCAAGGTAGCCTCATTCCCAGGAATAGGAATAGTGCTAAACTTTCTTCTAATTCTGCCCAGTGTCTCCATTGCGACACCAAGAGTGAACTGTCTGATCCATCTCCTACCAGACTGGTTAATGTCCTCGTATTTGATATTCGTATATGGAATATTAGCGATACTCGAGATACCGGTCACTGATGGATCACCGCCGGATACTGAATTATCTGGATTGAATGGGTCCATGCTAGTGGTGTAGTCCATCCAAATCTTCAAGCCAATCGCTGGCTCTGGCAGGATCCTTACCCTTGAACCAAAGATGTTGAATGTATGAGATGATCTTCTAACCCTGTCATTCGTTTCGAGCAAACCAGCCCTGAGGATGTCTGTCCAAATAGGCATGATATAGAATGTGGTTTCATTACTGATCGACTCATACTGAAACTCCTGTGATAGGATATTCACAGAAGAGTAAGGGTCATAATACCTGTAGACCGTTGATGGTTCCGTATGGTAGAGCGTTCTTAGATCGGCTCTAGCTCCACCTACCGATGTGATATATGCATCAACTGAACTCCCAGTAGCGTTGTCGATGAAGTCATGGATATCATAGTCGTGGGTGCCGGCTGTGGTTGTGATATAGGCCTTGCGAGGGTCCTGGACACCACCTACATTGGCATGGGAAGCGAATGGATTGGCCAGTCTCATGAGAAAATCTAGTGTTTGATGAGGTAGCTTATTGGTGAAGTCCTGTGTACTGAAGTCACGATTCAAGCCAAGGTAGTTTGATAACCAGTTGCGAGCGAGGAACCGATTGATGATCGATGAATACTCGATGTTGGCTTCTTCGAATGCAGAATAGATCTGTAGGTTATCCAACTCCACAGTGAGCTTTGGCTCACCCAATCTATATCTAACCCACTTAACAATCTCTTCACCCTCACCAGAGAGTGAACCCAGATTGGCAGATAATGAAAGTGTTTGCCCGGTGGTTCCAAACACTCCAGCAAAGGCTGCATCTGATCCGGTTTGACTTAGAATTGTGAAAAAATTCTCGAATGCGATAACGGCTCTCCCATTGATAGATACATATCGACGATATAAATATCAGGGTATTGAGCCTATTGACTAATGCATACTAAAATAGCCCCCAGGAGAAGATTCCCAGGGGCTATATGCTTCGGAGGGCTTGTTGTTACTTGGTTGTTGACTCAGTCTTCTGGGAGAAGCCGAGCTGTGACAGGGCGGCGAGGAGCTCACCGGCCTTTTCCTGGCGATCCGCCTCCAGGTCGACGTGAACGATCTCACCAACGAGACTGACCAGGTGAGCCGCTACTTCAGCACGCTTCGTATAAGGACGGTACTGACGAAGCTTGAGAACCTTGAGAGCGCCTTCGTTATTGGCGAATACAAACTGCCAGAAAGCGGTCTGCTTTTCGGTGACCTCATCCTTGTAACGAATTGTCAGGTCGAGGATTTCACCGGACTCCTTATCGAGATGGAAGTCGATATAGTTGGCTTCACCAACTGCGGCCTTCCAATCCTTGGGAAGGAGGGATACATCTGTTGCGAGGGCCATAAGGTCCTTGCGGGTAACTTCCTTTTCTACTGTCTGCCACTTCTTGCTCGAATCCTTTTCAGGAACCTGAGCTGTGATTCGCTTTGCCATTTTTGAAACCTCCGTATAGGGTTGTGTACTACATGCTTTTATAAGACATCTCCGGGTTGTTGTAAACTACTCCTACTCCTCCTTTTCTTCAACAAAATCATCTTTAACGATATCGGGCATAAAGGCCTTCAGCAGTTCAATCAGCTCCTCAGCCTTTGCAAGAGGAAAGTGTTCAAGCGAAAACGTGAATGTGACATTCTCAGGTGTTACAGGCACGTCATCCTTCGGCCAAGAGATACTATACGACTCCATTGGCATGAGGCGTGATTCCGGCTTGAGTTCCAAACAATCCCTGAGTGTATCAAGTAAAGCTTTCGCTGAAGTTCTTTGACGGGTGCCAAGATCTAGGCGAGCCTTAGTTTTGGTTTCACGAGTGACCAGATTTGCGATGGCCGTGGCGATAGTTCCGGCACTCCATTCACCACGCTTTGATGTATATGTATACCTCCCTACCGATCCTCGACCAGTACCTTTGGTAAACATAGCCACCAAGATTGTGCCTTTTTTGGCATCGTAATGTGGTATCTCAAACTTTATGCGCTCAGCCCCGTATCTCTGGGAGAGCTTTATACCGCCAACAGTAGAGATGCCAACATAATGTTGAGTCTCACCATAGAGGTATACAGTCATATCCTCATGAACAATATCGGCTTCATCGAAGTTATGGTCCAAGACCAACTGCCGAGTTACTTGTTTCGTGAACTGCTCCATGGCCTTAACACAGACCTTTGCTTTTCGCTCCTGTTCTTCTTTATAATTCTCGTTCATTGCTTTTCTCCATGGCGGCTATAGTATCATAACCATCCTGTTCTGATCTTACTGGAATGAAAGCTTTCTTACCTGCAACCCAGTATCCATATAGATCGTATTTCCAACCATGATCTTTCGGACCGTGGGTTTGATAACTGCTTTCATTTCACTTCCTCCTGAAAACCGCGATGATAAAATTCTCGGGTCACGAACCTGAAAGGCCCTTAGGCCTCGCAGGTCATGAACTCTGCCATCGCTTCCCAGTCCTCACCGGCACCGTGGGCCAGCTTGATGACCTTCTCCAGGGTGCGGAGGTTGAAGTCCCTCATGCGGTCGGCGTTGGCTTCCAAGAAGGCCATGGCCAGATCGCGAGGGCGACGACCTTCGATCTCCGGGGAGATGTCGAAGAGGATGGCCTTCATCCGGTCGATCTTGTCCTGCATGGACATGGAGAGGTCAACCATCATTGCGCGGCTTTTCAAGGCCTGCGGGAACTTCTCTTCAGGGATGTTCGAGATGAAGATGACCTGGCCACGGAATGTGACCGTCGACTCCAGGTCGGCATCTTCTTTGTCCGTGAGCCAGGAAACGGTCCGGATCGGCTTGTCCTCAAGGATGGCCTTCATCATATTGGCGCAGACCGGATCCTTGAAGCTGCTGTCGCAGTCATCCATGATGATGGTGCGGTCAGCGTTGTCGTGGATCAGACGGTAGAGGGCCTTGGGCGTGATGTAGCCCTTGATGACGACGTAGTCTCGCCCTTCCTGCTTGCCAGCGGCCCAGAGCTGGGCCATGACGGTGTGGGATTTTCCGAGGCCACCTTCGCCGGTGATGATCGCCGACTTGGCGTCGCCGGAAAAGACCATATTCGTCATTACCTCGACGAATTGGAAGCGGCGGTTGATGTCGTATTTGGACTGCTTCGTGACGGTTGCCTGAGCCTTCTTCGAGCCCAGGGCCTCCTTCGGAATGTCCTGACCGGTGGTCAGATCGACCAGGTCGGGGTTGAAGGTGAAGCCGAACTTCTTGGCGAAGCGAGAATCGAGGAAGTCGCGATCCCATGTCTTCAGGATGGCGTCCTTCTTCGGCCGCGAGTAGACCTTGTGACGACCTGTGTCAGAGACGAGCTCGATGACGAACTTGCTCTTGATGTCGTCGAAGGAAAGTTCCGCATGAATTTCGATAGCCAAGGTGGTTCCTTTGTTTGAGTTCTTGTTAGCCATAACCTTATACTATAAATCTACGCTATATGGCCGAAATGGTAAACGCTTTTTCGAGGTTTTTTTCGATTGCGTTTTTGAGGTTCGATGTGATCATGTCTGCCATATCCTAACACTACTAATATAGGCAATAATGGGGGTATCCTAAACGTTTTTTCAGCATTTCTTGGGTTTCTTTCAACAATTTACGTAACACATTGTTTATATTGGACTTACAAAAGCGATGATAAAATCGTCTAAGCGCGCTCAGATATTGAACTTAGGAAGCGCTCTAAAGCGCTCTATAGAGCACTAAAATACCCCTCCACAGGTATTCATGCGGAGGGGGTTGCTCAAGAGCATTCTAGCTGTATTCTAGCGCCCTAGATTCACGTTTAGGGGGCTTTTTCGGTGTGTTATAGCTCCTCCACGCCTTGGATATTGGTCACCTTCAAAATGGCGGGCTTGCCGTTGGGCTTGTCGAAGGAAAACCAGCCAAGCCAGTTCGGATTTGCTCCTTGAGCGGCGATCGTACTCTGGAGCTGTTGGACGAAGTCAGTGGCAGGAAGGACCGAGTCAATATCGACCACACTACCTACCAGGGTAATACGGAGCCTATAGCCAGATGGCTCCTCAACCTTTGGTTTTTTTGCCTTGGCCTTCTTAGGTGGCAATGACTTTTCTCGTTCTCCGTATAACTCGCCGGTCATCGAGTAATTGGCGGGGTGTAGTTGATGACATCGATAGACGTGATGCCAGCATCTTCAAAGATATATTGATATAGAGTATAGTTGTCGATAATACCATCAAGGGTCAATAAAACACCTTTCATATAGGCGATCTTCTCTTCACAGTTAACAGTCATCTGGCGGGAAACTATATCGTTGTTTAGTGTATCGATTTCTGCAACGATCTTTCTTCTCATCTGAATAATATCAGGCAACGTTTTCATGGTCATTTCCTTTTCTTTAGACACTTTTTACAGAGGAACATATTAGACTCTTTGTCTAGCTTTGTTTCTTCTTCAAACGACTCTTCACAACTCTCACAAAAATACTCCCCCGAATTTTCATAGTCGGGAAGAGTATCTTTTTTGCGAGAAGGAAAGGGTGCAAAACCACCCAAGGATCTTTTGATCAGCATATTCTAAATATACTTACTCCATCGATTCGAATGCTTCAGCGAATGCAGGAGACATCCTGATCTTGACCAAACCACGATCACGTGCCTTCTTGATTCCCATTGTTGAATAGCCTGTGAGCGACGCGATCTGCTCCAGTGTTGCAGCTTGTTCGAAGCCAATACCATAATATCGAGCAACTGATGTTTCCTCGATTTCGGTAAGGTCGGCTGTGGCGATGGAACGAGCGATGAAATCCTTGAGCTCCGTATCGGCGTGCTCACAGCTCGAACCTTTTACAGCGTGCCACATCAAAGTGTTGCCACGATCGACTTCGTCGGAAGTTGTTCCGGAAGTACGATCGAAGGAAGCTTCGAAAGGAATAGCGACATCCTCGTTCTTACCCTTGTTGAAGCCGATCTTTGCATTGATCTTGTTCCAAGGGACGTGGACATCACGGTTTTCATACAGGGCACCAAGAACCCTAGCCTTTACCCAGGAACTGCAATGAGTTCTTGGGGAAGCACCTTTGCCGGGCTTGTAATGATCGGCACCTTCGACGAGACCTTCATGACCAGCCGAAATCAGATCGTCATAATTCATAAGGTGAGCATACTTCCTCGCCCAGATCTTTGGCAGATCCATGTTCTTCTTAATGATGGCGTCGCGTTCTGTAGCTGAAATGTTCAAATTCTATCCTTTGATGAGAGAATTGTCTATACCATCTAATATAGGCAAATTCTAGCGGATTGTAAACTGTTTTTCAGCTAATTTGTGACAAATTTTCAATAAAGTCGTAATATCCTTTCTCTGTCAGCAATTCAAGAATCTCGTACGTAGGAAAGGGGCGAAGCAGACTTACCGTATCCATTACACTATCGCCAACCGCGAGTTCATCATTGCTCATAAAAACTGAGATATCTTGATGAGGCGAGTTGGTGACCTGAACCTTGTAATATTTAGTCTTCATCTTTGTCCTCTTCTTCGTCGGGGATAAGACCCATGACCTTCTGGATGTCTTCGAGTGAATTCAGCTCCGATTCATCAGGATCAAGGTCACTATCGAAGTCTGGTGTGAAGGTAAGTTCCTGCCCTGCTTCCTCTTCTCGCTGTGCTGCGATATCGGCGTTGAGCTCTTCCACTTCATCGACCAATTCGTCTCGACTAACACCGCCCCTCCGCAGGAGAACAGAGATGATCTTTTCAGCCATAACCACCCGATCGGTCAAAGCGACTACGATGCTGCCGAACGCTGCCAGCTCACCTGCAAAGTGAGTAATATCCTTCGCATTCACAACAATCTGCTGACGAATAATTGAGATTTCCTCTTCTGACATCCGAGATATCTCCTTACTTGTATTCGACGATGTAGCGGTTGCGGTGGGCATACCAGCCTGAAGTGAGTCTGATGTCAGGTGGTGCAAGATCAACTTCATCGCATGATTGAGAGATATATTGTAACATCTGATCCTTCAGCCACTGGGAGTCGGCGTCGGGACTGGCTGGGCCAGGGACCACCTCGATTGAAGTAATGATCTCACCGGCGGTATTCTTCCGCTTTGAAACCTTGACGTTGGAAAATACTTTTTTCAAATTGATTCGATAAGCTCTGAGCTGTTCAGCTGATCGAACCACGGCGGCGTGGAGTTCCTGACGTGTTTCATTTTCCTGAGCCAGGACTTCGGCAGCATCACGAGGATCAGGGTCTTCGAAATCCTGGGCCTCTTCATCAGTGAGCTGTGCAATTCGAATTTCTGTGCCATCGTTAAGCTCCACTGCTTGCCATTCATCCTCTAATCTGAGGAGCATCAATGCAGCGACGGCGACATCGATCAGCCGCTCTCTATCCAGAACGACTCTAAAGTTAGACTCATCACCAGAACTCCAGCCTTCGATTGTATACATTTGACTGTCGGTCACGATGCAACCTCCTTGAGATACTCCGGTGAATGATCATATTCGTTTGCACACGTAGCCGAGCATACCTCAAGTTCCGTGTCACCGTTGCGAATAACGAAAGTGCAGTCGCCTAACGGCTTCCCACACATTGCACATGTTTCGTTCATTAGAACAATTCTCCTTCAGGGTGGACTGGAAAGATGCGAGCCGGTCGCTCTTCCTCCAACTGCTGTTTGAGAGCCAGGATCTCCATGATCGTCATGGAGCTGTATTCTGGGCCGAGATTATCCTCGGCATACTTGATGATTTCCCGTAAAGTTTCCATGTGCCTCTCAGTATTTGAAGACGATTTCATAGATGAATCTCAAGCCGCCTGATTCCTGGGTGACCTCATATACCTCTTTGAGTTCAACGAGGGTGAGGCCTGTGAGTTTTTCTAGTTCGTGGTCCAATTTGACTTCCGGATTTTTCATCCGACTGCCTTTGAACCTCACCATGAACTCGTTCCTGAATCCTCGGTTACGGATTGTGGTCGAGCCCAGTGATAAAATCTCGGTCACGACAGATCCTCAACCACGACCTTTGGGTAGCCCTGGTTGGCAGCTTCCTCAACCGCCGTGCGGATGAAAAATTCCTCACGCGGGCGAGCGAAGTAATGTGCACCATAAGCCGAGCACCAGTCGCGGAGAACGTCACCACTCTCCATGTATCCGACATCCAGCAAGTCGTGCTGGTCGAGGAAGGTGGTAATGCTGATAATTTCGATGACCTTCACCTTCAGCACCTCAGGTGAATCGACCATATCAGCCGTGATATCACTGGCACCAACCACATGCCACTTACCATCCCCGACGGTCTGAGCGACGGTATAAGTATCCATGGCTGAGACTGGGCGAAGGATCGTCTTCATTTCTGCTTCATCTCCTTGAGATTGGCTGCGTAGTATACGTCAACCTTGTAGCGCTTTTTGGGAGCACCAACCGATTCGATGATAACCTTGTTCTTGCGGTTGCGGGTGTTCCAGCCGCGAAGGATGGCCAACATGCCATCGGGGCAACGATAGGTCGTGCCCGGCTTCAGATGCCGGAGGCCCTGAGGAGCGTATCGAGCGAAGTCCGCGGCCTCGGGGTCGTGAGCGGTACCATCAGAGTCGACGGTAAATACCTGGAAGTTGCCCTTCATCGAGTTCGGGTAGAACTTGATACCACCGGACCTGAATTCCAGGCCGCGTTCCTTGAAGAAGCCCACGAGGACTTCGTCCATCTCTGTGTGGAGCTGTCGTACCTGAGCCTTCGTGAACCTCTCCATGGTTATGCCTCCACCAGGGTGACCGTGGAACCGGACATGGACTCCAGCTTGACGCGGAGACCTTCGACTGCAGTGGCCAGGTCAACGGCGGAGGGACCGGCGATGTTATCGAAAATACCGCCGCGGACGCGAGCCTCATACTCTACGGTCATATTGAAAGCGTCATCGGTGCGGACGGTGAAGAAAGTCTGCATTATTACTTCGTCTCCTTGGAGGGGTAAGGACGAACTGCGTTGAGGAAGGACAACGGGCCTGCGATCCAGATGAGATATTTGATCAGGTCTGCGAGGTCCATTTTCTGCCTTCTTCGAGAGTGTGATAACCAATTCCTTATACTATAAATCTACGCCCTAGAGGGGTAGATGTAAAGGCTTTTACGAAACTAAATTCCAGATATCCATCTCTGAAAGGAGCGTCCACAGCGGGTTTCGAGAGCCTTCCAGTCAGCGTCGAGGGCGCGATTGAGGCCGGTCAGGGTCGAGGGGATACCAGGAAAGCCGACTACCACTCCATCCTCACGAGCGATATTAATGTCGACGAACAGCCTGAGAGTATTCTCATTGACGCCTTCAACCACCGGAAATGTCCGCAAATCGGCACCATAATCAAGGTCGTTGATCTTTTCAATTGTGAGCTTTTCGGCCATGTTTCTTCCTTGCTGTGAGCCATTAACCTTACCTATATAATATAAACAAGTAGGGGGCTCATGTAAACGCTTTTCGGGCATTTTAGGCAAAAAAAACCGCATTCGTAAGTTATTGATTATATTGAACTTACGAATGCGATGATAAAATTCGCTCTAAAGCGTTGGAGATATTGAACTTAGACCACTTCTAGTTTTGGATACTCCCCTCTATCAATGGCAACGATTTCCACTGTACACTGGCCGATGATCTCAATCTGATCGCCTACCTCGATGGCTACCAAGACTGGAGGAGGTTCATATGGACCATCATGAATTACAGTGGCCAGACCGATCATACCAGCCCAGGGACCAGGAATCATATCCCCGCCATGAACCTTGCGAGCTTCATCCCCCTCCTCAACCACATACAAACCACAGCGATGGTAATTTCCAGGAGTAAACTCTACCTCACGAAGACGATCTGGATGGATTTTGAGTCTCATTCGTATGTCTCCTCTAATTCGTCTTTCACTTCACCTCCACTTCATAGATTTCCAAGTGACCAACATACGGATTTTCAGGCGTTTCATAGTCGGCGTTGAACCAAGGTGTGCTATTGACCATGGCGTACTCAGCCTGCGCTTTCTCCTTCACAATCCAAACACTGTCACCATGAGCATCCAACTCAAACCCAGCGCTAACACAGAAATCACCTTCTAAATTTGAATATGAGGTAATTCCTACCAAATCACCGACGCTGATATACTTGTTGGGAACGGTCTTGAATCTCAAACCATATAACGTCATGGACTATGCCTTGATCTGGACAGGGTAGTTGAACTGAGGGCCATGAAAATCCTCGACCATTGCCAAGCATTCAGGGCAGACGTACTTGTAGCCTTCCACTGCCTTGGGCAGTTTCACGACAGGGATGTCGTCTTCGCAACCATCACAGCTGCCAGGAGTGAATTTGGGTGTTTCAAAGTTGGGCATGATTTTGTCGAACATTTTCCTGGTCACTGAAATCTCCATGTTGTGAGCCATTAACCTTACCTATCTAATATAGGCAATTATGCCACGACAGTAAACGTATTCTCTAACATGTTGATTTTATTGAACTTAGGGCATAAAAAAAGGAGGGCCCCGAAGGGCCCTCCAATTCTATTACCACCTTTATGTGGCTATGCTACCTTATACCGATGCTGGCGAACCAATCACGTTCAGATCAGCGACTGTGATACGACCGTAATACTCTGGGCGAACCATCTGTGTAGCTGCTCTGTGCATAACGCCCTTACGTGGAGTAAAGTCGTTAGGCTCGAAAATGGTAGGAGTAACTACCAGTGGGACATAAGGTGCGTAAACAAATCCAGCGTCAAGGAAGCCTGCGCCCTTGTAACCAAGAAGAATCTTGTTTACTGGGAAGTAAGGATCCTTATAGACGGTGAATCTATTGCTAAGACTACCGATCTTTTCGATACCGAGGGAGTACTGAACCTCTGTTGGATCGAAGACTGCATTCGGCTTGAATGTAGCGATGGATTCAAGGATTGAGCAAACGTCAGGTGAAGTAACCATCCAGTTAGCACCAGATCTAAGATTTCTCTTGTGGATCTCGTTGCTTACTGTGGTCAAGGTTTCACCAAGGGTCTGGTACCAATCCTGCTGGGTGCCGTGGAACGACTGATACGTGTAAGACGATGTTGGGTTAAGAGTGTTAACCACATCGTTTGCCAAGTACGAGACGTAACGACCGATAGCGCGGGACCATGCAGCCTTAACTGCAGCGCCTGAAAGAAGCTGACCAAGAATGTCTCTATCGATTTCAGTGGTAATAACCTCTGAAAGGATAGTGGTAAGTTCTACCTCGGCATCCAAAGCGTGATAAGCGTTCAAGTCCTGAGCAAGTTCTGGAGTCCACTGAGCCTTCAGCTTTCTGGTCTGAGCAACAACAGCGACCGAACTAACGGCGATGTTGATTTCAGGGATAGCTGAGGTAGCTTCAAAGTCACCAAGATTATTGGTGCCACTGTCAGTAGAAACGTTAGTTGCTGCTGGGCCAACCAAGTGCATACCGGTTGACGAGTTAGCGCTCCAAGTCGATGGAGGTGAAAGAGTACCAGCCACATTCATGAACACCTGGATAAGAGCACCAGTAAGAACGGTCATGGTATGGTCAGTCTGACCTCGCTTCGATGCACCAGTCAACGAATGAATAGCCTTCAATGAACGGAAGGTATTTGTCGTATCGAAGTTCATCTCACCAGAAGTTGCGACACGAATCTCGTGAAGCGACTTAAGATCAGTAGCACCAGATGAAGCCAACGTGAAGTTGTAACCAGAGACGGTTACACCACCAAGTAGTTCTGATGTTGCTGTAACGCCGGAATACGTTGGCGCTGTGGTCGTGGTCAGAGCGAAGATCCTCTTAGAATAGCCAGTGTTCAGGTTGTAGAAACCACCTGAAGCCGCCTGTTCACCAACCGCATCAAGTCCTGGGTTGTTGTTAGGAGGTCCGTTATTAAGAAGACCGTATACAGATTCGCCGCTACCCTGGCCACTCTTTGCACGATCAAACTTAAAGTCGAGGAAGAAGAGAAGTCCAGCAGGAAGTGACATAGGCTGAACAGCGACCAATTCCGAAGCCAGAAGCTGTCCGAAGACACGTCTAACTAGAGGGAATGCGATCTTGTTGAAGCCGGCGATGTCACCAACAACTGAGTTCTCGTCCAAGCGCTGCCTAAGTTCGACAGCCTGGTTTTCAAGCAGACGGGCAACAATCTTTTCATTGCCTTCGTCTAGCTTCTTGAGAAGACCAGTCTTACGCCACTTATCGGTAATACGACGCATACGGTCGTCTTCCCAGATAGGCTTGTAATCCGAGGTCATCTCCTGAACGATATTAGTCATCTTTATGTCTCCCTAATATTCAGCAGATATCTTAAAGGATACCGGCGAGGGTCTGCATTCTTGAGCCACCAATGTTACCAGGCTTAGCAGATTCGTCGATTCTTGAAGATGCTGTCGGTTGAACAGGTCTGCGATTAACCTTATGCTTTCTAGCTGGACGGGTGCCCTTATATGCTTCCTTAAGAGCCTTGTAGGTTCTCTTAACTTCACCGACAGTTTCGCAACCGTCGAAGGTTTCGAGAATCTTATCCTTATCAGCCTGCGTAAGAGCAGCGTTCTTCATAATACGTGAAGCGCCAGCCAAGCGAGCATTGAACAGGTTAACTTCCTGAATTGTGTCCTTCATAACGTAGACTGCCTTTTCAAGCTTAGCGTTCTGCTTCCTAAGGCCAGCGTTTTCCTTCTTAAGCGTGTTGACAGTTGACTCGTAATCCATCTCTTCGTCACCTTCGTCATCAACGATATCGATTACGTCGTCGTCATCACCTTCAATGTCTATGTCGTCATCTTCGAAAGTAAGTGATTCTAGTTCCTCGTCGCCACCTTCATCGTCGAGTTCCAAATCTTCCTCACCACCGAACACGTCGTCGTCAGAATCATCAAGATCATCGATTCCTTCTTCATCGCCGAACTCGTCGTCCTCACCGAACATACCCTCGGTGACGTCGCCGTCCTCTTCGATTCCAGATTCTACGACTGCAGCACCATCGCCCATATCAGCGAGGTCCTCATTTGGTGTGTCTCCCTTTGCTTCTACTTCGTCACCCATTCTCTCCTGCTCACCAGCCTCATCATAATCAGATGGGGGTTCGCCGGATCCACCGAGACCTTCATGAAGGGCTTCGTTAACTGCCTTGTTTATCGCTGGTGCCATTGAGTCGGCAAGAATTCCCTTAGCGTTAGACATAACAGCTGACTTCAGTCTTTCAGCGTCCTCGACGGCTTCAGTGTAAACATCCTTCTTCTTTGGCATTCGAAGTCTCCGTCTTCTTTTGTTAAACTGATACTCAATAGTATGAATATCCTTTGCGTCAACAATAAATATAGATTACGAAACCCTAGAAACAAAAATAGCTCCCAAAAGGGAGCTATTAGTACAAGTTACTACTGTATTGAATCCGTTGGAGCTTACTTTAGATCATTAACGTACCTTATTCTTACTGAGCATAGCTTTAAGATCCTTGCCGAACGATGCGATGACTCCAGGGCCTACTGCATTACCTGCAGATTTTCTAGCACCTTTAATGGCCCTTTCCATATTATCTATAGCTACAGCGAGGTCACCAGCAGCTGCGGCAGGATCACCATACTGATAATCATCATACTCTGAACCACCATAGTGGGCAAGCTCTTTATGGTTCTGCAAAGCCAATTTATCTTCATTTACCTTGCCTTCAGCCAACACTTCCTTGAGTACTTTCTTTATTTCACTTCTCTTGATCTTCATGTTATAGCTCTCCCATCGGCGGTCTTTTTGCGGCGGCGGGCTCTACGTTTGGTTTCACCTGGGCGTTCAAAATATTCACGCTTTCTCATCTCAACAATGATACCATTATACTTCATCTTACGTTTCATCCTTCGAAGCATATGGTCTATCGTTTCATCTGGATAATTCTTCACAACTGTAACACCTGTTCCGATTGTCTTTCTTTTGAGCAACTGCTGTTCTGCCATTTATGCCTACACTTTCTTCATATCCGATACCATAGAATCATTCCTATGGAATACGGTTACGCCTTGATTAGCTAGATATTTGATAAATTCCTTTTGACTGATGGCATGGTTCCCACCTTTATATACATTCCTAAGGAAGTTCTTCACCGTCTGTATATCAGTCTGTTGCTGGTTCGAAACCATTTTGTTAAGATCCTTGAACTCCTTAAAGGCTTCCTCTGCGCTATGGTACTCATCGCCACTGAAGACATGCTGGATTGAAAGCTGCCCTCTTTGGCCACCTTGACCACCATAACCCGATGTGTACGAGCCACCATCACCCGACCCGAACTCTAATAGATCTCTCAGTTTCATTACCAATTGCTCCAACTGTATTCGCACTTCGTGCAGCGGTTTAGCGGACCCTGACCCGCAGCGCCTCTTTCCATTCGGAGCTCGTGCTTGCCACCTTCGGGACATGGACCATTGAGCCTTGGTCTTTTTGTTTTCTTAATATCCCATGGATTTTTTGCTGCTTCAGTCAACTTCATTGTGCTCTCCTTACATCGACGCTGAGCGTAAGCCTTTACCAATTAAGCTTCACTTTCAATCTCCTTCGATTTACTTCTATTCAAGAAACCTTCTGGTATTATCTGATCCATACGTTGTTGTGGTATCTCTATCTTTATGTTGCCAAGTTGTTCATTCATAATTGAACGTTCAGTGAAGAACATCCTGCCATCTTCATTGATGTGATAAACGTAGAAGGTTGTCTTCCATATCCCCTTCCTAACTATCTTGGCAGGTGAACCTTCCAGTATGATAATATCATCCAATTCATATTCACCACCTCGTAGAACCATAATACCTGCAACGAATGACTTCAATGTTTCCTTGAACATTATGAAAGCAGCCATGATTGCAAACAACCACCATATTTCACCAAGCACCAAACTAACATCTTGTGCTACAGATGAGTGTAGTGCTTTGTTCAATAGCTCTGCTTCATCCATTGCCTATCTCAAATTTGTTAACTTCATTTCTACCTTAACGAATTTATTATTAACTATCTCTATGGCTTGTGCCTTTGTCAGCTCAGGATTCTCATCCACTTCATCTTGAATGTGAGCCAGAATCTTCTTAAATTCAGGACCAGGCTTGAATCCCATTTCTATCAAATCCTTACCATCGATTGGAAGGGCGATTTTATCATCGCCCTTTGGTAGGTTGAGACCACCAAGTCGCTTCCTAATGCCAGTGATCTGATTATCCATCTTCGAATCCTTAGCATGTGATCTATTGTCAGCATCCATAATATCCAGAGTGTCTTCAAGGTGGTCACCCATCTGCCTCTGTAGTTTCCTTAGGGCCTTATCAGAAATATCTTGACCCTCAGGGCCAGCTGTCTTTAGTCTCATATGATTTTCAATCGACTTGGCTACCTTATCGATCACATCATTAGGATACCTCAGCCTTTTCATGATAGCTTTTGCTATCTCTGCACCAACCTCTTCATGTCTATAGAAATGCACTTCACTATCTACGACAGAACGAGTGGCCTTCTTTCCAATGTCGTGCATCAGTGCCCCGAGTCTCTTGGTCAGGACAGGTGGAACTTTCTCTAGCACAGTCATCGAATGATCAAAGGCATTTTGATCGTGATGCTTGTTCTGGGTTACACCTGATAGATCATTCAGCTCTGGCATCACATGCTTCAGTAGCCCAGTTACCTTCATCAGTCTGATGGCTTGCTTAGGTCTCTTGGTCACCAGCATCTTGTCCAGTTCATCTCTGACACGCTCAGATGAGATGGAACCAATCTTCATCGCATTCTTCTTGATAGCTTTGATCATGAAGAGCGGTAGATCCCAACCATATTTCGAAGTGAACCGAATGGCTCTCAGCATCCTGAGGGGATCTTCAGAGAAAATGACATCTGGATTAAGAGGAGTCCTTACTACACCCTTCTTTAGATCGGTTCTACCTTGGCCAGTTAGGTCCTTAATTTCACCCGTGGTTAGATCTTTCAGCAGCGAGTTGACTGTAAAGTCTCTTCTCTCCACATCCTGCTTCAGTGTCCCAGGTTTTACGTCAGGCTTCCTACTACCACGAGTATATTCCTCTGACCGTGTCATAACCACTTCGATATCTATGCCATCAAGACTTTCACCTTTATGCTCCTGACCTTTGAACTCAAACTTGGCTGTACCAAACTTAGGGTAGATCACCGGATTGGATCCGCGCTTGTAGATACCGAGTTTCTTGGTTACCCACTCAGCAAACTTGATTCCTCCATCCGGTAGTTCGACTACCAGATCGATATCTTTTGGTTCACTGCCAAGGAGTTCATCCCTAACATAGCCACCCGCAAGATACACCTTACCCTTATATGGAGACTTACGAATAAGCTGCGATAGAAAATCCACCGCAGCTCGTTCCGCTTTACCTTCATGTAATTGTTTCAGTTTCAACTTCTTTCTTTATCCTAGATTTGTTTTCAATGCATGCTTAAAAAGTTTTGCACCCCTATCATATTCTGGCTCACTGCCATCTGCCGATTCTGCGATAAACTCATTGATCTTTCTGCCGAGGGCAACGCCTAAAGTTTTACCCTTATCAGGCTTTGAAGACAAGAATGTATAAATGTATTTCACAAAATCATCGATAGTGGTAGTGGGATCTTTAGCCTCTGTCAACATTTCATTGACCACCTTACGAATTTCACTCTTCTTTATTACTGTCGCCACTGGCTTTCTCCATATGCTTAGCTATCCTGAATGTCAAAGCCTTTCGACCATTGATTGTTAGCTGACCTTTGTCATCCTTACCGAATGACTTCACTTCTTCTTTCTTATTTTTGAACTTTCCGACAAGTATAGTATCTCCAACTTCCAAATCCAAGTTGAGTACTTCCTTCAATTTCATTTACCATCTCGCTTATGAGCCTTAGACATTTTACGTTTGATTTCTTCCCTTGATATAGCTGGCAGTCTTCTTTTTAGAGACATTATTGAAATTGGTATCGATAACATCCTTCCAACCATCTACAACTTCAATCAACTTCTCACCATCTGCAAAGAAGGAGATCGTAATTACAAGCTCACTATCACTGCCAGCTTTGATAATACCCAAAGCGATTGGGGCTGTCTTTGCAGTCTTACCGGGCTTCCATGTTTTTATAGAAGGGCGAGCTTTAAGTCCTTTCGATTTCAAAAGACCTACAAAATAATCGACAGCTAATTTCATTTCTGATTTTGCTTCTTCTGGACTTCTTAAGGCTTCAGTCATCTTGTTCTTGGTGATGCTCTTGTTGTCGAATATTTCAATTTCACCAAACCTGGTTGACAACCTGGTAATCATCTTTGCTTTTGACTGTGTGGTACCTGGATTTGTGACTTCCCAATTGCCGCCGTCAAAAACGAATTTGTCACCTTTCTTAGGTTTTGCTTCAGTCAACTGTATCCTACCTTCCATCAGTTCGATTTGAGCAGATGGTGCTTTGCTTTGAACAGCAGCCATTGCCGAATTGAATGTACCATCAGCTTGCTCGACGCGTCTTCTATTAACCCAGAAATACCATGTCTTGAAATCCTCTGCCTTCGATTCATTGACGGCCGGGAAGTCAGTCAGATAAGCAGGCTTTCCATCAACACCTTTTTTGGCGAAGAGTACCACCGCTTGACGAGCCTTATCATAGTAGATATTTAATTCATTTTTGCGCTTTAGGAAACCCTGCAAAAATCTTTTATCTTTACTATCTACAATGTCGAGAGCATGTTGCGGGGTAATGACTGTACGATCTGCAGCTTTGGTATTTGGACGAGGAGAGCCTTGCTTATTCATTCTACGAGCATACTCCTTATCACCTGCATGAAGCATAGCCTGTAAATCAGTGTCAGCTCCCTTCTTACCAGCTTGCCTTACAGCTTTGTTATATTGCTTTTTCTCGGCTGAAGTACCACTCTTCTTCCAACCAATACCACTCTTGGCTTTCTTCGATACACCAGGGATCTTCTTAATACCTTCATTCATATTTCCAGTAAGCTTCCTTGCAGAGTACCTCATCTTATAGTACTTTTTCTCTCCAGGAGATAATTGCTTGTTCATCCTCTTCGCTTTAGCTTGCGCATCGGCCTTACTCATAGGTTCAATATCTTTGCCAGTGGAATTATTTCTAGTACCAATGGATCCACCCTTGAGAAATACGCCCCACTTTTCAGAGGCTCGCTCTACAGCTTCATCTTTCTTCTTCGAATCACCGGCATCAATTACTTGACCGGTAGTTGGCTTACCAAGCTTTCTGTTCTTCTTGATCGAACCAACATCGCCATCATACCCTTCAACATCCACGTCATCACCACATTCACAAGTAAGCTGTCCACAATCTTCACAGGCAATCTCTGGTGAGTGCGCCTCTGTTACAATCCAGCTAGGTTCAATGGGAAAGTCTTGAGTCTGACCATCAATAGATACCATCAGCGGGTCGGAAGAAATAAGCCAACCTGTACCATCTTGAGATAATTCAATGAGCTCAAAGGGAGCTTCAGTGGTAAAGTGTACTTTCATCTCACCACTTCTTTTTCTTTGGTCTTCTCTTCTTGGCTCTGTTATTTCACGAATCACTTGCCCTTCTTTAAGAATTTCTCTAATAACTGTTTTTAGCTGACTTCTCATCACCTTCATTAAATGTCTCCCAACAGATCATCATAGTTTATTTCTTCTGGAGCAATATCATTGTCACCTTTTCTTACATCGGATGCTTTAATTGTTCCTGCCGATTCTTCCATTGGGACCGCTGGGCCGTGGGTAGTAAGCTCATCGGGAATCTCTGTATCCATAATGAGGTCATAGGTACTAGCGTCGCCCCCGGCTGCTTCATACTTTTGTCTGGCCTCTTCACGACTCTGCCCTCGGCGAGCTAAGATCTTTTTGGCAGATCGTGTAGGACGGGCTGGTCTTGCTTCTTCGATGACCTCTTCATCGTTATCCCAATCATCAGTGACTGAATCATGGTTCTTAATACTTCCTTCAGAAAGCCGTCTTGTATTCTTCGCCTCTGAAATTAGAAACTGTCTCTCGACTTCTTCAGAGATGAACTTCTTCATCCTTGGAAGTATGAGGCGTGCTGTCTCTTTAGCTACTGCCTTTGAAAGTTCTTGTGCTGATATAGTCATATTATATCCTTTATTATCTTGCTGGCCTACGAGGCCAACCAATTCTTCCCATCGCCGTTTCAATACCTTGCTGATCCGATCTAACCTTCATTATGATTTCGCTTTTATTGATCGCCAATGTTTCTGCATCAAAAAATTTGACCATAGATGCAGCGGCATCACTTAAATCTTTTGAATTACTGCCTCTCATCGTAAGTTTAAGATAGCGGCTCTGCTTGGTTGGTTCCACAATCCACTGTCTTGATGAACCTTCTTCAATTACTTCTTTGATGATCTGCTTCAGTTCACTCTTCTTGATTTTCATACCACCTTTACCCCCTTCTTCTTTTTGATCTGTTTAATGAAGTTCTTCATGGTGATCTGGTCTGAAGGTTCACCTGAAGTGATCTTACCTATTACCATCTGAAGCACATGTCTCTTTATCGTCTTGTTGTCTACCAGTTCTGGATACCTGGAGTAAAGCAAATCAATTGCATAATCGATCAGTTGCCTCTCGATGTCCGGATCCAAGATACATTCGGGATCATAGGCTGATGTGGTCCCGTCACTTGGCGTATAGTGATATGGATGCCATGATGACCAAGTGCCACCGGCTCCATTTCCACCACCGAGCGAATTATAACCACCTGAGCTATATGGGCCAAGAGCTTCCTTCAGTAGCATCAGTACTTCAACTCCTTCGCTAGATATCTCGAGACCAATGTTGTTCTAAGATCCCCTTTCTTACTACGAATTCTTTTCAACCTCATCTTGACAAACTCCCTTACCTCAGGTGCCAACACTTGTGCAGCTTCCTCTTCAATACTATTTGCTTCAAGTAATGTAGCTAGTTGCACCTATGCCTCTCCGTATTTTAGTACGTTATATCCTTAAATTCTTTATTTAAAGCGCTGGCATTCTTTCCACTAAACTTTATTCCTGTACCAACTGTAATAACTGTATCGTCAGAAAATACACTCGGTGAGCCGACTTTAGAAACTGATAGACCATCTAACTTAGCTATTGTTTTTTCAAGTTTAGCAAAATCTGTATTCAGCTTTTTGATCGCGGCTGTTATTTGAGCTACTGTACACTCACCACCATTATTTACGCCGCGCTGGAGTGTTGGGCTTTTCGTTCCCTCCCACCATCTTATGTCAGTTGACCTAGTAACTACATCTAATGCCTTACCTGCATCAAATGTATCAGAAGTTTTCTTTGCTTCGACGAGTACCTCGTTTATAATAGATCTTAGCTCGGTCTTTCTTAATCGCACTTGTGTCTCTCCAAATCTTTTATTATCGACTTAACGTCACCTACAAGCTTCTTCGTTTTTGGATCCTCTGATCTTCTCACTTGATCCATTACAGCCTTGAGCTTCCGTATAACCCTTCTGTCAATCCCGTCTGCCATTAGTTACGCATTCCAACCTTTTCCTTTTTAACCAAAACCATAAGAGCAGCAAGGGCTTTGTTAACTATCTTTGCCTGCCTTCTCACCTCTGGACTAAAATCCTGTATGGATGATACCATACTTATTGATGTTTTTGCATCCTGCATATTCGTTATCACTTCTTTCTTAGAATATTCAGGTGCATACGCTTTAAACTTGGGTGGCCTTTTAACCGC
>Ga0181371_1000019_pt1 | contig 51388 bp, 57 predicted proteins | sample LowvirmetaG_6_FD_130087 | JGI IMG/M metagenome (GOLD analysis project Ga0181371, IMG submission 130087) | Marine viral communities from the Subarctic Pacific Ocean - Lowphox_07 viral metaG | ecosystem: Environmental > Aquatic > Marine > Oceanic | place: Subarctic Pacific Ocean | collected...
CATGGCCAAGGCAAAGTTTGAGCGCAACAAGCCTCACGTAAACATTGGCACGATTGGTCACGTTGACCACGGCAAGACGACGCTGACAGCGGCGATCACGATGACGCTTGCGGAAGTTTACGGCGGTGCGGCGAAGTCCTATGCGGACATCGACAATGCGCCGGAAGAAAAAGCACGCGGTATCACCATCAACACGGCGCACGTCGAGTATGAGACGGAAGACCGTCACTATGCGCACGTCGACTGCCCGGGCCACGCTGACTATGTGAAGAACATGATCACCGGTGCGGCGCAGATGGACGGCGCGATCCTGGTTGTGAACGCCGCTGATGGCCCGATGCCACAGACGCGTGAGCACATCCTGCTGGCCAAGCAGGTCGGTGTGCCAGCCATGGTTGTCTTCATGAACAAGGTCGACCAGGTCGATGACGAGGAGCTCCTGGAGCTCGTCGAGATGGAAGTTCGTGAACTCCTGTCCTCATATGACTTCCCGGGCGACGACATTCCGATCATCTCCGGTTCGGCGCTTGCCGCTGTTGAGGGCCGCGACGAGAATATCGGCAAGGAGAAGATCCTCGAGCTGATGAAGGCTGTCGACGATTACATCCCGACGCCAGAGCGTCCGCTGGACAAGCCATTCCTGATGCCTGTCGAGGACGTGTTCTCGATCTCCGGCCGTGGGACGGTTGTGACCGGCCGCGTCGAGACAGGCGTCATCAAGGTTGGTGAAGAAGTCGAGATCGTTGGTATCCGCGACACGCAGAAGACGACCGTTACGGGCGTCGAGATGTTCCGCAAGCTGCTCGACCAGGGCCAGGCTGGCGACAATATCGGCGCGCTGATCCGCGGTATCGACCGTGAGGGTGTTGAGCGCGGGCAGGTTCTCTGCAAGCCGGGTTCGATCACGCCGCACACGACGTTCGAAGCTGAAGCCTACATCCTGACCAAGGAAGAGGGTGGCCGTCACACGCCATTCTTCACCAACTACCGTCCACAGTTCTACTTCCGTACGACGGATGTGACGGGTGTTGTCCAGCTTCCAGCGGACAAGGAAATGGTTCTGCCGGGCGACAACGTCAAAATGGACGTTGAGCTGATCGCACCGATCGCGATGGACCAGGGCCTCCGCTTCGCGATCCGCGAAGGCGGCCGCACCGTCGGTGCCGGCGTCGTCTCCAGCGTGAAGAAATAAGACACGGCATCAGGGCACAGCAGCCCTGAGCCTGATCCATCGCGAAGGCACAGCCGAAGCAGGGATCAAAGCATCAAGGGCCGCTTCCAAAAGGGAGCGGCCCTTTTTTTTGTGGTGCCGCCCCAGCCCTGAGCCCGATCCATCGCGGCGGCACAGCCGCAGCGGGGATCAAGCAAACAAGAGCTTTTTTATTGCGGTCTGGGGGCGCATCTGCTCAGAACGCTACATGGCCAAGCGTATCGATTTCATGATCGCCGGGGTACAGAAGGGCGGGACGACCTCGCTCGATGCCTATCTGCGCCAGCATCCGGGGATTTCGATGGCCAGGAAGAAGGAGGTCCACTTCTTCGACAAGCGCCCCCCGACCGGCCTCACGCCTCTCGACAACTGGATCTACCATCGGCAATTCCACTGGGAGCGCCAGCGCGCCGGGGCCAGACTCGGTGAAGCCACGCCAATTCTGACCTGGTGGACCGGCGCCATGGAGCGGCTCTACGCCTACAATCGCGATATCAAGGTTATCACCCTGCTGCGCGACCCGGTCGAACGCGCCTGGTCTCACTTCCGGATGGACAAAAGGCTGGCGCGCGAAGGCGAGACGTTTTCGAACGCGATCCGCACTGAACGCGACCGCGCCCGCCGCTCATTGCCGGGCCAGGACCGTGAACGCTCACAGGTCGCGCGCGGCTTCTACGCTCATCAGGTGCGCAATCTCAAACGTCTTTTCCCCGACGACCAGCTCCTCTTCCTGCGAAGCGAAGATCTCTCGGAGGCTGCACAGCCGGAGCTCGACAAGGTAACCGATTTTCTCGGCGTGGCCCGTTTTGCCTTCACAGAAGAGCCGCGCCACAACTCCGCGACAGATCGGGCGTCAATGAATGAGGAGGATCGCGCCTTCCTCGAACATGCCTACAGGCTGGACGCCGAAGAGACGCGCCGGCTGCTCGGTTGGGAGCGGGGCCGCTGGACCGTCTGAGCCATCTGCAGACGACGCACCGCAACCTGTTGCGCTTTTGGGTGCAATCGGGCATTACACCGCTTCGCCTGAGCGGGTATAGCTCAGCTGGTAGAGCGGCGGTCTCCAAAACCGCAGGTCCTGGGTTCAAGTCCTAGTGCCCGTGCCAGGCGACCTTCCACGCATTTGTGATCGGCTATTCGGCAGGTGCTGCATTGCAGGCGCTCGCGAACGCCTTAAAACCTACACTGTCATGTTGAACGCTGTCCGAACCCTCCTGATCTGCGGCCTGAGCGCGCTGGTATGCGCTGGCCTGATCGGTTGTGCCAGCTATGCATCGGCGAGTGCCGTGGCATCAGTTTCCCCGGACGCAGACGCAATGCAGATGGCTGGACACGACCATCATCAGACAGGTCACACCGGTCATCATGACCCTGCAAAAGGCGAAGACTGCAAGGATTGTGCGCAATCCATCCTGCAGCGCGTCAACCTCAGCCCGGACACGCCGGCGCTGGGTGACCTGCCTGTTCGCGTCTTCATCCTGCCATCAGCCTTGAGCCTTGGTGCGGCGAGCGCCGATGTGCCGGACCCCCACTGGCCGCCGGGCGCCGCCCCGCCGCGAACGCCCGACACGCTCACTCACCAGAAAATCAGCCTCCTGATCTGATCCGGACAGACCGGGCAGTCCTGCATGCGCAGCTGCCATCCCTGTTCCGTTTCATCAGGCAAAGGCTGACCTATCATGTTCAACAGACGACATTTCCTTGGCGCCGCCCTCGGGGGCAGTGCCGTGGCCGCCATCCCCGGCCTGCTGCCCGCCTGGGCGCGCAGTTCGACGGCTGGCAATCTTGGTATTCCATCGCTCACCGGCACTGAGTTCAACCTCGATATTGGCACGTTTCCGGTGCGCATTGATGGCCGGGCCGGTCTGGCGACGGGTGTCAATGGTACGCTGCCCGGACCACTCCTGCGCTTTCGCGAGGGCGAGGACATCACCATCAATGTACGCAATGGCCTGAAGGCCGCGACCAGCATTCACTGGCATGGCCTGCTCGTGCCGTTCTACATGGATGGCGTGCCGGGCGTGTCCTTCCCCGGCATTCCGGCGGGTGAGCGCTTCCAGTATCGCTTCTCTGTCCCGCAGAGCGGCACCTACTGGTATCACTCCCATTCCGGGCTTCAGGAGCAGGCGGGCCATTACGGTCCCTTGCTGATTGATCCGAGCGGTAGCGACCCTGTCCGGTCTGACCGGGAATATGTGCTGCTGCTCTCGGACTGGAGTTTCGAGACCCCGCACCGGATCTTCGAAAAGCTGAAAGCATCGAGCGAGACCTACAATTTCAACCAGCGCACGCTCGGTGATTTTGCCAGCGATGCAGCAAGGGACGGTCTTGGCAGGACGCTGGGCGAACGCGCGATGTGGGGCGCAATGCGAATGAGTCCGCGGGATATCGCGGACGTGACCGGGGCAACCTATACCTATCTCATCAATGGCCATGCGACGGCTGACAACTGGAATGCGGTCTTCCAGCCCGGTGAACGCGTGCGCCTGCGCATCATCAACGGATCGGCCATGTCGATCTTCAATTTCCGCATACCCGGGCTGTCAATGCAGGTCGTGGCGGCAGACGGCCTGAACGTGCAACCGGTCGAGACTGATGAATTCCAGATCGGCACGGCAGAGACCTATGATGTGATCGTCCAGCCAGAAGCCGCGCGGGCCTTCGCCATGGTCGCCGAATCGATAGACCGGTCGGGCCAGGTTATCGCGACGCTCGGGCCTGAAGCTGGCATGCGAGCAGACATTCCGGCCATGCGGGCCGTACCGACCCTGGGCATGAAGGACATGGCCATGGATCACGGGGCCATGAACCATGGTTCGATGGAGTTAGGGCCCGCAGGTGGGACTGGCATGAGCGGGATGGATCACTCTGGGCACACTATGGACGGTATGGACCACGCTGCGATGGGGCATGACGTCCAGATGTCCATGCCGGATATGAACCATTCCAGCCAGGACAGGTCGTCCGGGGATGGCATCAGCCGCATGACAGGCCACAAGCATGAGACGGGGCCGGGCGTGGCCAATGTTGCGGCGATGCCGACGAGCCGTCTTGATGAGCCAGGCCTCGGCCTTGAAAATGTCGGCCACAGGGTGCTGACCTATGCGGACCTTCGGGCCCTCACGCCCAATCCGGATACGCGGCCGCCTGAACGCACGCTCGACATCCATCTCACCTCAAACATGGAACGCTACATGTGGTCGTTTGACGGTGTGAAGTTTTCCGAGGTCCGCGAATCAATCCGCGTGCAGGAGGGAGAGCGCGTGCGCTTCAATCTCGTCAACGACACGATGATGCCGCATCCGATCCATCTGCATGGCATGTATTTCGAACTTGAAAATGGCGGCGGTTCGCATCGACCGCGCAAGCATACCGTGATCGTCAAGCCGGGTGAGAAGGTCGCCTTCGATATCTCGTCCGAACATGTCGGGGATTGGGCGTTTCACTGCCACCTTCTCTACCACATGCATGCCGGCATGATGAATGTCGTGTCGGTCATACCTCATGAAGGCCCTCATGATGGCCCTCATGATGGCAAGGGCAGGCCGATGCCGGCCAGTGAAGACCCACATGCGAACCACCACAATATGGATGGCGTGCCGCGACATGACATGTCACCGGACAAGGATCATGGGGGGCATCACTGATGGATTGCCATATCACCCGAACCGCCCTGACAGGCCTTACCATTCTCGCGCTTATTCCTGCCGCTATTGCAGAAGACGCCGATGCGCCATGGTCGATGGCGGAGGATTATTATGACACGGATGCGTTGGCTGCCTCGCGCGACCATCTCCAGCATAGCCATGGGGGAATGAAGACGAGCTTCGTGCAGGCTGACCGCCTTGAGTATCAGGTTTTCGAGGATGAGGATGTCCTGCTGCTTGATGGCAATGCCTGGTATGGCGGCGACCTCAACAAGGTCTGGCTGAAAGCAGAGGCCGAATACCTGCCTGATACCGGGACACTTGAGGAGGCTGAATTGCAGGCGCTCTGGTCAAGGGCGGTCTCTCCATATTTCGATTTACAGGCCGGTCTGCGGCAGGACTTCGAACCGCGCGGGCGCACCCATGCCGTGCTCGGCTTCCAGGGGCTTGCGCCCTACCTGTTCGAGCTGGACAGTGCGGCCTTCGTCTCCACGCAGGGTGATCTTACTGCGCGGATCGAAGCGGAATACGAACTGGTGCTGACCCAGCGTCTCATTCTCCAGCCCCGCGCCGAGATATCCTTTTCAGCCCAGGACATTCCTGAGCTTCAGACCGGTTCGGGGCTGACCGGTATCGATGCCGGGCTGAGGCTTCGCTATGAGGTTGTTCGCGAGTTCGCCCCCTACATCGGCGTTGAATGGCAAAAGCGGCTGGGTGAAACGGGCGACATTCTCGAGGCCGCCGGAGAGGAGACCGGTCGAACGGCTTTTCTGATCGGGGTTCGCGCCTGGTATTGAGGTGAAAGGCGGTGTGAGCCCGGGCGCACACCGCTGCCGCTTTGAGGTGTACTGGAACTGTACTGCTACTGCACCGTAGGTGCACTGTTACTGCACTCCATTTCGCACCCTTCACAAACCCGCCTTGCGGGGTCATGTTGAAGGAATATCCAGAGGAAACTCCATAAAAGGCGCCCCATGAGCGAACACCCCAAATCACATCCCGTCCCTGAAGCCTTTGCTGCGCAAGCCAATCTAAGCCCCGAAAAGTACAAGGAAATGTACGAGGCATCGATTGCTGACCCGGTTGCCTTCTGGGGTGAGCATGGCAAGCGTATCAAGTGGATGACGCCCTATACCACGGTAAAGGACGTGTCGTGGGACAGGCATGACCTTCATGTGAAATGGTTTTCCGACGGGACACTGAACGTCACCGAAAGCTGTCTCGACCGCCAGCTGGAGACCCGCGCAGACAAGCCGGCCTTCATCTGGGAGGGCGATGAGCCTGAAGACAGTCATACGCTGACCTACCGGCAGCTCTATCACGCAGTCTGCAGATTTTCGAACGTTCTCAAGGAGATGGGCGTAAAGAAGGGAGATCGCGTTACCATCTATATGCCGATGATCCCTGAGGCTGCGATGGCGATGCTGGCCTGCGCGCGGATCGGTGCGGTTCACTCTGTCGTGTTCGGCGGCTTCTCACCCGAAGCGCTGGCGGGGCGGATAAGTGACTGCAAATCCCCTTACGTCATCACCGCCGATGAAGGCGTCCGGGGCGGCAAGACCATCCCCCTGAAATCCAATTGCGACAAGGCGTGTGACCTTGCCAATGGGATGGTGGAGAAGGTGCTCGTCGTGCGCCGCACCGGTAGCGACGTGGAGATGAAAGAGGGCCGGGATATCTGGCTGCATGAGGCCGGCTCGAATGTTGCCGATACGTGTGCGCCAGAGCCGATGAATGCGGAAGATCCGCTCTTCATCCTCTATACGTCCGGTTCGACCGGCCAGCCCAAGGGCGTGCTCCACACCTGTGGCGGCTACCTCGTCTGGGCCTCGATGACCCACGAATATGTCTTTGATTTAAAAGAGGAAGATGTGTTCTGGTGCTCGGCGGATGTCGGCTGGGTGACGGGACATACCTACATCGTTTACGGCCCGCTTGCGAATGGCGCGACGTCTGTGATGTTTGAAGGCGTGCCGACTTATCCGACCGCATCGCGCTTCTGGGAAGCGTGTGACAAGCATGGCGTGACGATCTTCTACACCGCGCCCACAGCCATCCGCGCCCTGATGCGTGAAGGCGACGGCCCTGTAAAGTCGACAGACCGCAGCTCCATCCGCCTGCTCGGTACAGTTGGCGAGCCGATTAATCCCGAGGCCTGGGAATGGTATTACCACACAGTTGGTGAAGGCCGCTGCCCGATTGTCGATACCTGGTGGCAAACCGAGACCGGCGGCACAATGATCGTCCCACTCCCCGGAACCACGCCGATGAAACCTGGTGCGGGCTCCCATCCATTCTTCGGTGTCCAGTTGAAACTGGTCGACGCGGACGGGGCTGAATTGCACGGCGCCGCCGAGGGAAACCTGATCATCACCGATAGCTGGCCAGGCCAGATGCGGACCGTTTATGGGGACCATCAGCGCTTCGTCGACACTTATTTCTCCGCCTATCCCGGCAATTACTTTACCGGCGATGGGTGCCGGCGGGACGAAGATGGCTTCTACTGGATTACCGGCCGGGTGGATGATGTCATCAACGTGTCCGGCCACAGGATGGGGACAGCCGAAGTCGAAAGTGCGCTCGTTTCGCATGACGCTGTGGCTGAAGCTGCTGTGGTTGGCTATCCGCACGATATCAAGGGGCAGGGCATCTATGCCTATGTCACGACGGTCGCCGACGTCAGCCCCACCGATGAATTGAAGGCCGAGCTCGTCAAACATGTCCGGTCAGAAATCGGTCCCATTGCGAGCCCGGACCTGATCCAGTTCGCTCCGGGCCTGCCCAAGACACGATCGGGCAAGATCATGCGTCGTATCCTTCGGAAGATTGCCGAAGACAGCTTTGACAGTCTTGGAGATACGTCGACACTTGCGGACCCGGAAGTCGTCGACGAGCTGATTGACAGCCGCCAGAACCGAAAAACGTAAAAAAAAGAGCGCAGACCCTGAGGTCTGCGCTCGCTCTGATGTGCGTCCTTAAAAAAGGACAGGTAGAACCTAGCCCAAAAGGGCGACCCTGGCGGTCGCCGGCGCAACGGAGTCGGTCTGATTTTGTGTGTCTGCAGGCTCTGCGGCGACACCAAGCCAGCCGATGAGTACAGAAACAAAGAAATCCCGCAGCGCCACGAGAACGGTGATCATCTGAAAGTCCCCTATTGAAATTCGATAAGTATTTATAGCGCGAAGTCGTCGCCAGCACAATATCCATGGGCTTTTTTCTGATGTGGGTGTTTAACGATCACCTAAGCCTTGAGGGCGTATGTAGGCGAAACTCCGTTCCGGAGACCTGAGGGAGGCCGCCTTGAGCGAACGTGTTGATCTTGATCTCGACCAGTTATTGCTGATGACGGGCGGCGACGCCGACCTTGCTGAGGAAGTTCTCGATATTTTCCGTCAGCAAGCCGAAATCTGGGCGAGACTGCTGGACCCCCGGGCACCTGCCACCCAGTGGGCCGATGCCGCGCATACGCTGAAAGGCGCGGCGATGAGCATCGGCGCAGATCAGCTGGCTGAATGCTGTGCGGCCGCCGAGAGTGAAGGCCGCGGACTGCCACCGTCAACGGCAGGTGCGGCGTTACTTATTAATGATATCAGGGATGTGCTTGCCCAGACGCTTGAAGCGTGCGGGCGGGCCAGTCACGCCTTGTCACGGCCGGGCTTGAGAGCGTCAAAGGCGTTGAATTCATAAGCGATACAGCGGTCGATCAACGTCCGCCAGACAGGCTCAGCGATTGCTGGCGACAAGCCCTGACGGATTGCCTCCTCCGTCACCTTTGTGACAACATCTTCAATCCGGGCACGATCATGCACAACCGACCGGGACCCTTTGATCCGGGCAGCGGCATCCATGAAGGATTGCCGTTCGACAAGCAGTTCGACGAGCGCGCGGTCCAACCGGTCTATTTCGTATCGAACATCGGTCATGCTTTCGGCAGTGTCGGCTGTATGGCGTCGAAGATCTGGATCAACAGAGGATGTCATGAAGGCTCCGAGTGCGTTTGTGGACGTGACTATCATATGCCTCGTTCCGGTCGAGACGCTGTGTGGCCGCTCGACGCAGTTATGAAAAGGGCCACAGCTGCCATTTCGCAGATGCGGCCCCATTCGGTCTTGTCTTCGGGACGATCTATTTCTCGATCATCAATGGGCCACGCGCTTGTACGGGGCTGTTATTGAACACGCTGCCTTGCTCGATGAGCGCCTGGACCCGTTCGTCTTCCAGCACCGCAGCGGCTCGCGCCAGCGTACTGAAATCCTCGGCTGAAGCTGAAGCCAGCGGCCCGAGGCCAGGCAATCCGCCTTGCGGCGTCGGGTAAAACATCAGGCGTGTCTCTTCGTCAGACTCGATACCGGCAAGTTCCCGGGCTTTGCGGATCGCGTCCATCAGGCCGCCGATCTCATCGACCAATCCAATTTCCATGGCATCTTCGCCTGTCCACACCCGGCCGCGTGCGATCTCCTGGACATTCTCAATGCTCAGGCCCCGGCCTTCGGCGACGAGCCCCGTAAACCGGTCGTATCCGCGCTTTAGCCAAGCCGTCAGAAGTTCACGCTGCTCGTCGGTGAACGAATCCACTGTCGTCAGCGCCCCGGCAAAAGGACCACCAACACTGATAGATTCGGTATTCACGCCAATCCTGCGAAGGCCGTCTGCAATGGCGAGCTTGCCGCCAAAGATGCCAATGGAGCCGGTGATCGTGGAGCGGCTGGCCATGATCCAGTCTGCTCCGGTCGAAACATAGTACCCCCCCGATGCCGCGAGCGAACCCATTGAGACGACGACTGGCTTATCCATTTCCTTCACGCGCTCGATCGCCCGCCAGACCTGGTCTGAGGCGGTGGGAGAGCCACCGGGGCTGTCGACGCGGAAAACGATAGCCTTCACCCGCTCATTGCGTCCGGCTTCCAGAAGCGCGGCAGCGACGACATCAGAAGAGAAAGCCGAGCCGCCACCGAACAGGTCGCCGCTTGCACCGCCTGTTATGATGGCGCCCTCGCCGCCGACAACCGCAATAGCGGAGCTGCCAAGCGGCGCGGATTTCGGTGTGTAGGCAAGGACATCGACGAGTTCCGTTCCCTCGCCGCCGCGTTCCTTGACCGCGTCCATGGCGTCTTCCGGCCAGCCGAGCTTGTCAGCAAGTCCTGCTTCGATCAGGCGATCGGGGCTGAGCGGGGACGAATTCAGCGCGGCGCGGACGGCGGAGACCTCAAGGCCACGGTCTGCCGCGATATCTTCGATCGAAGTGTTCCAGACCGATTCGGCGAGTACCGTCATGGCTTCGCGGTGCGGCTCTGTATAGCCAGTTTCCTTGTAGACGCTTGGCGAGTTCTTGTACTCGTAGAACTGCTCGATTTCAGCTGTCACGGAGATCTTGTCGAGCAGGCCCTTGAAGAACATCGTTTCGAACGTGACCCCACCCGGCAGGAAATCGCCGCCCGGCTGTATCCATATTTCGTCTGCCGCCGCGACGGCCCGCAGTGCGGACGGACCACCTGCATATGTACCCTGGGAATGGGCAACGACAAATTTTCCTGATTCTTTCAGGCCCTGAATTGCTTCACGTAGCTCTTCTGCCCGCGAGGAGCCGACTGCATATTCGCTGCCCCGAATCAGGACGCCTTTGACGTGATCATCATATCGAGCTGCCTCAAGCCGCGTGAGGACGTTGACGAAGCCTTTCTGTCCAAAGAGTGCGGGAAGGCCCTGGCTTGCGGGCTGGTCCGAAAGCTCCTGACGAAGATCAAGGGTAAGCACCATGGAGCCCGGGTTTTCACCGCCGCCGGCAATTGAGCTGCTGGCGTTACTGATGAAGCCGCCAATGACGGCTGACGCGATGAAAAAGAGCAGGGCGGCTCCAAGGAGCGTGCCGAGGACTGCGCCGCCCAGGGCTGTAAAAAACGTCTTCACTATATATGGCCTCCGAACCGGCATATTTATCAAATAACGATATGAGCTCTAAAGAATAAAAGTAAAGGCCGGATGTGTTCATCCAGGCAATTCCGGGCAAATTCAGAGGAAAAAGAACATGGTCGGAATAGGAGGATTCGAACCTCCGACCCCCGCCTCCCGAAGACGGTGCTCTACCAGGCTGAGCTATATTCCGAGCCAGATTGCGCGCCTATAACTTAGACGTGTTTTACTGACAAGCGGTCAGCCGCGAGCGCTCTGCAATCGCCCTCAACTGAATTTGGATGAGTTGAGGAGTTGCAAGCGTCAAATCAATTGAGTATGTCCCGGCCTTCTTCCGCTGTTGGGGTGTCGCCAAGTGGTAAGGCACCGGTTTTTGGTATCGGCATTCCCAGGTTCGAATCCTGGCACCCCAGCCACCTTTTCCTGAAAAGATAATCGCGCAATGCGCCGCTCCCCATACACTATCGTTTGGGGAACCTCTGCCGCTGTCATTAGTTGTCATCGCAAACCTGACGATGACAGACCTGAAAAGCGCCTTCTTTCTGTGCACTGTGATGCGTGATTGTGCTTGCGCTTCAATTCAGTAAGTTTTTTAAACGGTTTCTGAACGACCATTGATCCGCGACGCTGCTATTGCTAGCGTCCGGTGCGGTGGTCGCCCACGGCGGCCGCAGGCTCTAGCCGTGAAATTCAAGAATAGAGAGTGCAACGCAGCGCTCCGTGACAATGGGGAGGCTTTGGGTGTTTCTCTCACCCGCCTCCGGGACTGCCGGCTTGTGTGTGTCCGGTTCGAAGTAGCAGAGTAGTGGCCAGCCAAATTCAGGGGGCGCGGCCGCATTGAAGTTTCACCGTGCAATATGATGCACGACCATTCGGAGAGTGAGAGGCAAACCTCATGAGAAAAGTACTGACACCGGCGCGGGGTGCCATAGCAGCGGCACTTGTTGTCGGACTGGCAATGCCAGTCGCAGCGCAAAGCCAGCTACGGCAGGCGCTGGATACCGGGGAACAGGCAACCCGCAAGGCCGAACAGGTTCAGGAGCAGATCAACCAGCTGGACGATCAGCGCTCCGATATGGTCGGTGAGTTCCGCACGAACTTGCAGCGTACGCAGGCCGCACAACTATATGCGCGCCAGCAGGAGAAGGTTGTCGAAAGCCAGCGCCGTGAGCTCGAATCGCTGACCGAACAGCTCGGACGGGTCGATGAAATCACGGCTCAGACGACGCCGATGCTGCTCGACATGATCACCGATCTCGAAGCGTTCGTTAAAGCCGATCTTCCGTTCAAGTCGGAAGAGCGCACACAGCGTATCGAGGATCTCCGCGCCGCGATGGAAAACCCTCAGGTTCCTATCGTTGAGCAGTATCGTCTCATTATCGAGGCTTACAAAAGCGAGATGGAATACGGTCGTACGATCCAGACCTGGCCTCAGGAAATCGACATCGATGGCTCGCCTGTGATGGTCGACATGTTCCTCTATGGCCGTGTCGCGCTGGTTTATATGTCTCCGGACCGCAAATACGCGGCTCGCTATGACCGCGCGTCCAGCGCATGGGTCCCGGTCGAAAGCAAGTTCAAGGAAGACATTGCTAAAGCGATCAAGGTGGCCAAGGGCACGACCACGCCAAGCGTCCTGTACGCACCGGCCACACGTCTTGATGTCCAGCTTTAAGTCACGCCAGAGATCCAGAGGAATATCGAAATGAAAACGATCACTAAAACTCTGCAGGCCCTTGGCGCGACCGCGCTGGTCATGGGAACTGCAGTAGCCTTTTCAGCCCCCGCTGCCGCGCAGGAAAATGTATCGCTTGGCGACATTCTCCGCCGCGTTCAGCAGGATTCACAGCAAATCTCCGCAGAAGACACGCGCCGCCTTCAGGAATTCCGTTCCGACGCCGCCACGCAGCAGCAAAAACTGCAGCAGGCCCAGTCTGACCTGAATGCCGCTGAAGCCCGCGGCCGGGCGCTGTCTGCCGAGTTCGACGAAAACGAACGTCAGCTGACGCAGATGTCCGCTGAGCTTGAAACGCAAGCCGGTGATTTCGGCGAGCTGCTCGGCCAGTTCCGGACAGCGGCCGGTGAGACGATGCCGATCATTCGTGAATCGATGTCGAACTACGAGTATAGCGGCCGTGCCGAAAAACTCGCGGAAGTCTCCGAAGCCCGTTCGCTTCCAACACGCGAAGATCTTGATGCCCTGCCGAAGGCAATGCTTCAGGAAATGATTGCCCAGTCCGAAGTGAAAACCTTCAATGCTCGCGTCGCTGGCGCAGGCCCTGAGGGCGAAGTTGTCGACACCGAGCTGATGCGCGTAGGCGTCTTCACGGCGGCAACCACGGACAATACGCGCTTTGTGGAAGTCATTACATCCGGCACCGACGAGCCATATCTGCGGGTCCTCAAGGCCCAACCAGGTGGCAGCTTCCAGTCGGCCATGAAAAATCTGATCAATGCGGGTGAAGGCGACGTCGTCATTACGCCGGTTGATCCGACCAAAGGCGACCTGTTTGCCGTTGAAGGCGAGATGCCAAGTGTTGGCGAACGCGTCAATCAGGGCGGCACGGTTGGTTACGTCATCCTCGTGCTTCTGATCATCGGTGCGGCTTTCGCGATCTTCAAGATCGTCACGCTCTTCCTGATGGGCAGCGCAATGCGCAAGACTGCCAAGACACGTGAAGCAGGCACCGGTAACCCGCTTGCCCGCGTGTTCGAAGCTTACGAGACCAACAAGCATCAGGATCTTGAAAGCCTCGAGCTCAAGCTCGACGAGCAAATCCTGCGCGAATCGCCGAAAATCGAACGCTTCAACGACGTCGTTAAGGTTCTGGCCGCGGTTGCTCCGCTGCTGGGTCTGCTCGGTACCGTTATCGGTATGATCATCACCTTTACCGCCATCACCAACTTTGGTGCCGGCGATCCGAAGCTGATGGCTGGCGGTATCTCGGTTGCTCTTATGACGACCGTTCTCGGTCTCGTGGCGGCTATTCCGCTGCTTCTGCTGCACGCTATCGCTGCCTCCATGGCTCGTGGCAACCAGCAGGTTCTTGATGAGCAAGCCGCGGGCCTCGTTGCAGAGCGCGCAGAGTCCAACACGGGAGTGGCGTAACGCCACTCCCTCCTTCGGGAGGTGTCCTTATGGGACTAGGACTAAACGATCTTGAAAACTTCCTGGCACGCGGTGGCCCGGTACTTCTCGTGATCATGGTTGCCACATTCATCATGTGGGCCCTGATCCTGGAGCGCCTGTTCTACTTCCGCCTGGCACACCAGGCTGTGGCCGACGAGGCTGTAGCGGAATGGAATGCCCGGTCGGACCGCAAGTCAGTGTTCGCGCACTGGATCCGGGACAAGCTGATTTCCGAAGTCCGCATCAAGGCGGAAGCGAATGTCAGCATGACCAAGGCCATGGTGGCGCTCGCGCCGCTGCTCGGCCTGCTCGGCACAGTGACCGGCATGGTAACAGTGTTTGATGTCATGGCGATTACCGATGGTGCTGATGCCAAGGCCATGTCCGGGGGCGTGTCGCAAGCCACGATCCCGACCATGGCAGGCATGGTGGCATCCATTTCGGGCATCCTGTTCACGTCGGGTATGGACCGCAAGGTAGACCGGCTTGTTCAGACAGTCGCAGACGAAATGGAGATTGGCTAATGCGAGGTAGAACGCACAGACCCTCTGAAGAGGCGAGTGTCGATCTCACGCCGATGCTGGATGTGGTATTCATTCTCCTCATCTTCTTCATCGTGACGTCGACATTCATTCAGGAGCGGGCGCTCGGCCTTGAGCCGCCGCCCCCTCCAGCGCCGCCTCAGGATAATCCTGACCAGCAACAGGCCATCCTGATCTATGTTGGTGAGGACAATCTTATCCAGGTGAACAGTCGCTTTACGGATATCACCGGTGTACGCGCCAATATGGAGCGTCTGCGGGCAGAGAATCCGGAAAGTGCTCTCATTATCCAGGCGCATCCACGGGCCCGGACTGGCACAATCGTCAAGATCCGCGACGAGGCGTACAACGCCAACATGACGCGGGTAAACATTGTGCAGAGTGAAGGATAGGAGGCAGATATGGCACGAAGAAAAAGAGCTCGTACCGCCACCAGCAGCGCTGAGGATGACGTTAACCTCACGCCTATGCTGGATGTGGTCTTTATCCTCCTGATCTTCTTTATTGTGACGGCGCAGTTCATCAAGGAACCGGGCGTGACAATTGAACGTCCGGACGTGGACAATCTGGAGCGCCAGAACCCTCTTGGTATCCTCATCGCCATCGACGAAAATAGCGATATTTATGTTGATAAGGAGATGGTGACGCTTCAGGAAATTGGCTTCCGGATCAAGGAACTCCGCGAGGATAACCCGAAGGGCAAGCTTGTCGTCCAGGCTGATGTTGCTTCAGAAGCGGGGACGTTGATCTCGCTGATGGAAATCATCAACAAGGAAGACGGGCTGACCGCAATTCCGGTTTCAGTTGAGCAGGAATAGGAGACGAACATGTTTTCAAACCCATTGATAAGACTTGTTATCGGTATCCCGCTCGCGGCAATCGTGGTCTTCGCCTTGTTCACTTTCATGTACAAGATGATCAATCGCGACTACCAGCAGCCCGATGATGTCGAGCAGCGTATCCTGGAACGGATCACGCCTGCGGAAGACAACACGGAAGTCCGCACACGGACGCGCAACAAGCCACAGAGAATTGACTCTGCGGACAAGCCGCCTCCACCGCCGAAACTTTCTGCGTCACGTTCAGACATCGATCTGCCGACGCCGAACATTCAGGGCGCAGCTCCGACAGAGCTGAACATGGAGCGTCTCGATTCGCTGGCGATTGACCCTGTTGCGATTTCCGATCGTGATGCCCAGCCGATCCGGCCACCGGTACCGACCTACCCGTCACGGGCCGCAGAGCGGGGGATTGAAGGCTCCTGTGATGTTCGGTTCGACGTGGACACGCGGGGACGTCCTTATAACGTTCAGGCAACCTGCACCGACAGCGTTTTCAAGCGTGAAGCGGAGCGGGCTGTTAACCGTGTTGAATTCGCACCGAAAATCGTGCGTGGCCAACCGGCAGAACGGCGTAATGTTGTCTATCCACTGGAATTCCAGCTCGACGGCTAGGACTGGCCAGACCGAACTGAACAGTTTGAAGGGCCTCTTCGGAGGCCCTTTTTTTATGGTGAAAAATGGAATTCTGATCGTGAGTTGACGTCACGGCACAGGAAAGGTAACATTATTACATAATTAGGGAGTGCGCCATGTTTCGTCATTCTGTGATTGGCCCCTTGGTCGGCCTGCCGCTTGCGGCGCTGGTTGTGTTCGGCCTCTTTGCATTCATGCAGAATATGGTGACCCGGGATTTCGTGGCACCACCTCCGCCAGCTGAGAAGGTTCTTACGGCGTTCACCTACAAGGCGCCGGATGACGATAGTTTCAAGCCAAGACCCAGACCTGTGCATGCGCCTGATCTTGCCAATCAACCGCCGCCATTGCCAAAATTCTCGGGCGCGGTCACGGAAGTGAAGCTCCCGACGCCGTCTCTGGGGGGCAGGGTGCCTTCTGAACTGCCGGTCGGTGCCTTGAAAGAATTTGCTTTTATGCCAGCCGTCATTGACGAACGCGGTGCACGTCCACTTCGTGATCCGCTGCCTTCATATCCACCCGCGCTCGCGCGCAAGGGCATTCAGGGCGATTGTGATGTCACGCTTGACGTCGATGTTCGTGGGCAGCCCGTGAACATCAGTGCGCAATGTAGCCATTCAGGATTCGAGCGGGAAGCGGAACGGGCGGTCAGCCGTGTTCAATTCGCGCCGAAAATTGTACGCGGCAAAGCCGTCGAGCGGCGCGGCGTCGTCTACCCTATAGAATTCAGAATCGACGGTTAGGAGTGCAGAACAGGGCCTGCCAAGCGTTGACGCGGCGGGCTCAACCGCTCATATCTTAATCAAATCGAATTCAAACAGAACACCGCCGAACATAACTAAAAAAAGCTGGCGGATCTTTCAGACCTTCGTGGACGTTCACCAAGAGGAATGTTCACATCAAATGATCCGCCGGGCTGGCGAAAGGAGTGAGACACCATGGGACTTAAACTGATTTTGAAGGGCGCTGTCATTGCAGGCGCTGTATCGTGTTTCGGCGCAGGCGCTGCTATCGCCCAGGCAGCGGCCTGTGAAGCGAATGAATTCGGATCCAAGACAGGTGAACTTTACCTGAAGGCAGAAACAGAGCTCTTGCAGAATGACAATGCGCAAGCCGCATTGCAGGCGCTCAATCAGCTGCGCAACCAGGAGCTTAACTGCTACGAACAAGGCGCCATCCTGAAGCTTGGCGCCGCCATCAAGATCGAGGCAGGCGATTATAATGGCGCCGTTCGCGATCTCGAAGCCGCGCTTAACCAGGGTTACATCCCTGAGTCCGAAAGCGCGAAAACCTACTACAATATTTTCCAGATCTATCTCAGCCAGAATGACCTGCAGAAAGCGCTCGATTATTCGAAACGCTGGTTGAACGCTGGCGGCGATCCGGATCGCGATGGCATGTGGCAGCTGGCCGTCATTAACCAGAAGCTCGACCAGAATGAAGAAGCACTTCGCTGGGCTGAGCGGGTCTTCAAGATCGACGGAACGAATGCTGACCGTCAGGTCTACGACTTCCTGATCTTCCTTTATGACGCGACGGGTAATCGCGCCAAGAAAGCGGAACTGCTTGAGCAACTGCTCGCCAAGAACCCGAACGAACGCAAACTCTGGGATGCCATCTCCGGTGACTATTTTGCCGCCGATCAGGAACGCAAGGCGTTTGAAGTCCAGAAGGCAATGTATCTCGGCGGTATTCTGAAGACCGAAGATGAGATCATGCGTGTCGTGAACTTCTACAACCGGTTCAACGCGCCATACCAGGCCGCCCGTATCCTTGAAAAGGAAATGAATGCTGGCCGCGTCTCGAAAACTTATGAGCGTATGGAGCTCCTGGCGAACCTCTATCAGGTTGCCCGTGAGTTCGATCAGGCCATTCCGGTCATCGAAGAAGCTGCCCAGATGAATAATAGTGGGGCCATGTATGAGCGCCTTGGCCGGTCCTATGCCGAGCTTCAGGAATGGGGCAAAGCGGAAGATGCGCTTACAAAGGCCATCAATGCAGGCGGTATCAAGGATCGCGGCCTCGCCTGGGTCCTGATCGGCCAGTCCCGCTATGAGCGGGACGATCGTGCCGGTGCCCGTGATGCGTTCAGCAAGGCGAACAATCGCGGTGGCCGTGGTTGGCTCGACTTCATGAGGTCCGAGGACAATACCGAAGTCGCACTCGTCCGCTTCGAGGCCCAGAGCCTCGTGCAGGATACTGAAAACGAGAAGAAGCGTTGCGCGCAGCTCGCGGTTCTGGGTGAAGGCAATGAGCCTGAAGCCTGTGCCACAGTTGATGAACGGCTTGAAAAAGCGCGTGAAGCGTTCGAGGCGATCGGTAGCTAAAGGCTTCCGGCAACTTCTGATCACACTGACAACAATGAGGAACCCCGGCCCCGGCCGGGGTTTTTCTTTTGTGCCCAGCCCATCGGCTTGCCTTGCGCGACCGAATGGTTTCAGCTGCAACAAAAATCAGGAGAAGGAACCGAGATGAGCAAGCCCGACAAGCCCTATCGCAAGCGCAAGATTGGAAATCATACCCTTCGGCCGGAATCCCTCGTCATGGGCTATGGCTTCGACCCTGCAATGTCGGAAGGCTCGATCAAGCCGCCGATCTTCATGACGTCGACATTCGCCTTCAAGTCCGCCCGCGACGGCGAAGCCCTGTTCCGGCAGCTTGCCGGGAAACGGGAAGAAGGGGATCCGGAAGAAGCGGACCTGATCTATACCCGCTTCAACAATCCAAACATGGAAGTGCTCGAAGACCGGCTGACGCTCTATGATGCTGGGGATCAGGCGCTCGTGTTTTCGTCCGGCATGGGCGCGATTACCACTGCGCTCCTGGCGTGCGCGGGCGCGGGCACGACAATCCTTCATTCGAGCCCGCTTTATGGCGGCACCGAAGTCTTCATGCGTAGTTTCATGCCGGATTTCGGGGTGACCCCGTTCGAGATGGATGCCTGGGCGACTGAAGACCAGATTCTTGCCCGGGCGCGAGAGGCCGCGAAAACCGGCCCGCTCAGCGTTATCTACACCGAATCGCCGGCCAATCCGACCAATGCGCTGGTCGATATCAAGGCCTGCGCGCGCGTTGCGGACGTGATTGAAAAGGAAACCGGCCATCGCCCTGTGATCATGTGTGATAATACGATGATGGGTCCGATCGGCCATGTGCCGTTGAAGCATGGCGCCGATATCGCGCTCTATTCCCTGACGAAATATATCGGTGGCCATTCCGACCTCGTCGCGGGCGCAGCCATTGGCAGCGAAGCGGAGATGAGCAAGATCCGCCGGGTGCGCAACTATCTCGGGACGACGCTGGATGCCCATACTTGCTGGCTTATAACGCGCTCGCTCGAGACCGTGATGCTGCGGATGGAAAAGGCTTTCGAGAATGCGAAGATCTGCGCGGAATACCTGCGGGACCATCCCAAGATTGGTTCAGTGATGTATCCGCCATTCCTGGAGGAGGGCGATCCGCAGAAGAAGGTCTTTGACGAGCAGTGTGAAGCTGCCGGATCAACCTTCGCCTTTGATGTTAAGGGCGGCAAGGAAGCGGCCTTCCGTCTTCTTGATTCCCTGCAACTGGTGAAGCTCGCGGTTAGTCTTGGCGGCACCGAGAGCCTGATGTGCCACCCTGGTTCAACGACGCATTCCGGCGTAGCCGAGGATATCCGGGCGCGTATCGGATTTACCGATGGCCTCGTCCGTTTCTCGGTGGGGATCGAGGCCGCCGATGATCTCATCGCCGACCTCGAACAGGCATTGGAAAAAGTCTAGTTGCCGAACGCGTAAACGATTGACGCGCGTGTCACTGTGTCCGTCGCCTCGAAACCGGGCGGCGGATTGGTGTCATGGCGAACATCAAAGGAGACCCTTGCCGAGAAGGCATCGGTGAGCGCTGCGGTCAAGGCGATGACGTTCCCGATCTGCGTCGATTCTTCGGCGTAGATAATATCGGTCTCGTTGGTCAATTTTACGGCTTCATTGAAATTGTGAGCAAACTCGGATCCGCCAACAATAGAGAATGAGCGTTCGGTCGATGCTGGCGTGATGACGGGAACGCCGTCCTCAATCGCTGTTGTCTGCTGGACTTCGTCGATCTTTATGCCGGGACCACCCTGGACAGACCATGTGGTCGTTTCGCCATCGAGGATGAGATAGCCGAGGCCACCGCCGACAAACAGACGTGAATCGAAGCCGGAAAATTCGTCCTGCTCATAGGATGTGCGAACGAATGAAAACAGCCGGTCGCCCAGCTGGCGGTCAACCTCACCCGCGAGGAAGTAGCGGTTCTTTGTTTCGACCGAATCCGTTTCGCCATAGTCGGCTGCCGCTTCGCCTGTATAGGTCCACAGCCCGGATTCACGGTTCAGTTTGACGGCGAGGCCGACATCGGTGGTTTCCGTATTCCCGGTTGTGTAGCCAGCGCTGAACGAGCCTTCGCCTGTCCAGCCATCCTGGGCGACCGCACAGGGGGCCAGCGCAAGGCCTAACGCAGCGAGGGTCATAAACTGGTTTTTCATGGGCAATGGCCCTCCTCTTGAATTCCTGCCGTTTCCTCGCAAATGGACCCCAACAACTCGTTAACCACGCGGCAGACAGGCCTTCACTCGCGTGAAACGGCGGCTGGACTTGCAGGAATTGTATTCCCGTGAAAAGCAGAGAGCATGACTGATTTGACAAGCAAGACCTCGGAGGACGAGGCCATCTGTGAGCGTATCGCAGATGCTGAGAAACGTATGCAGGAGCGGACGCTCGAATGGGCGTCGATCAATACGGGCAGCTGGAATCGTGCCGGTCTTGACAGGCTGGCCCCCAAGCTCGTCGAGGCGTTCAGTGCCCTTGATGCGGATGTCCGGCTGGACGCATCGATGCCGTTCGAGAAGGTCAATGCCAAGGGCGAGGCCGAAGACTTCGAAACCGGTCCGATCATCCGGATCAATGCGCGCCCTGAGGCACCGGTCCAGGTCGTGATGAGTGGTCATTATGATACTGTCTTTCCCGATGGGACATTCACTGAAATCACAGACCTTGGCGATGGGCGCCTGAATGGTCCGGGGCTGGCTGACATGAAGGGTGGCCTGTCCGTAATGCTCGGCGCGCTCGAAGCGTTCGAGGCTGGCCCGCTCAAGGACAAGCTTGGCTACCAGATTGTTATAACACCCGACGAAGAGACGGGGAATTTTGCCAGCTCGCCGGCCCTGAAACAGGCGGCGCAATCTGGTGCCATGGTCGGAATGACCTATGAGCCTTGCATGGATACAGGCGCGATGTCCGGCGGCCGCAAGGGCTCTGCCGTTTTTGATATCGTGCTGCATGGCCGTTCGGCCCATGCCGGCCGCGCCAAGGAAGATGGTCGCAGCGCGATTGAGGCAGCGGCCCATATGGTTGTTGATCTCGAAGCGCTGAATAATCGCCGTGAGGGCGTGTCATTCAATGTTGGCTGTATCGAAGGTGGCGGCGCCGTGAATATTGTGCCGGACCTTGCCGTGGTGCGCTTTGGTGCACGGGCACCGGATGCGGATGCGGCGCAGTGGGCAACCTGGGAGGTTGAGCGCATTTTCCGCGAAGCCAAGGCCCGCGACGGGATTTCCGGTCACCTGCATGGCGGTTTCTACCGCCCTCCAAAGCCGCGCAATGAAGCCCAGACCGCCCTGTTCACGGCTGTGGCCGAAACCGGGCGCGCGCTCGGTCTGGATCTGGAATTCGTCGATACGGGCGGCGTCTGCGAGGGCAACAACATCTTCGCGGCTGGCGTCCCGAACGTTGATACGCTCGGTGTCATGGGCGGCCGCATTCACTCGGATGAGGAATATGTCATCATGTCGAGCTTTGTGGAACGGGCCTGTCTTTCTGGGCTGCTGCTCAACAGGTTTGCTGATGGCCGTATCGATGCGGGCAAGATCAAGGCGATGATGGAATGACTGCGAGCTATGTCATGCGGCCAGCGCGGCTGGATGATTACGACGCCCTGATGCAACTCGCCGAGGAATCGGGGCCGGGCTTCACAAGCCTGCCGGTTCATGAGGGGATCATCCACGAGCGCCTGGAGAAATCCGAGAAGTCATTCGCGGGCGATCTCGCCGAGCCGCAATACGGCAAATATCTCATGATGATGGTCGATCATGAAACCGGGGAGATCGGCGGTTGCAGCGCGGTCAAGGCCGGCGTCGGGATTGATCAGCCCTTCTTCAATTACCGCGTGATTACGGTTGCGCAGGCCAGTCAGGCCGCCAAGCGCCGCTTTGATATGGATGCGCTTGTGCTGACCAATGAGTTTGTCGGCTTTACTGAAGTCGGCACGCTTTTCCTGCGGGCCGAACATCGCGGCGGCGGAGCCGGGCGGCTGGCGGCGCAATCGCGCTACCTGTTCATGGCATCGAACCCTGACCGCTTCGGGGACATGGTCCTTGCGGAGTTGCGCGGTGTCGTTGATGCGGCGGGGCAAACACCGTTCTGGGATGCGATCGGCCAGCACTTCTTCGGCATGGAATTCACCGAAGCCGATATCTTGTCGGCGGTGACGGACAATCAGTTCATTCTCGACCTGATGCCGAAATACCCGATCTATGTCGACCTGCTTCCACCCGAAGCGCGCGAGGTGATCGGGCGCTGTCATGCTGACGGTGTCGGCGCGCTGAAGCTGCTCGAATGGGAGGGGTTCCGGTTTGAGCGGACGGTGGACATCTTCGATGGCGGGCCACTCGTCGCGGCGCCGCGCAAACTGATCCGGACCATCCGCGAGAGCCGGGTCGTGAAGTTGAAGGTCGGCGAAGCAAGCGGACGGACCGGCCTTGTTTCAAATGACCGGTTTGACGATATCCGCGTGACGATGCTCGACGGCGAGCTTCGCGGACAGGATGAATTCATCACGTCTGAGGCGGTTCTCGACCGCCTGAAACTGCCTGCAGGCAGCGAGGCAAGATTATGGTTGAGGAGCTGAGCATGGCGAAGGGCGCTTATATTTCGGGCAAATGGACGCCGGGGGATGGCGACTGGTTCGAGAAAACCTGTCCAGCCACGGGCGAGACCAGCTGGGAAGGGCAGGCGGCAAGCCCGTCGCAGGTCAATGACGCAGTCGAGGCCGCCCAGAAGGCCGGAAAGCACTGGCGGCACCTGCCCCAGAACGACCGCACGAAAATTCTTGAAGCCTATGCCGATGCGATTGGTGAGCGCGCCGACCGGATTGCCGAGGCGATCAGCCGGGACATGGGCAAGGCACTGTGGGAGTCGAAAGGCGAAGCGGGCGCGATGCGCGGCAAGATCGCCATCTCGATCCAGGCCCAGATTGAACGGGCGGGCGGGCGCCATGACGACACAGCTTTCGGCTCAGCGCACCTGACCCATCGGGCGCATGGCGTCATGGCTGTTTTCGGGCCTTTCAACTTTCCTGGCCACTTGCCGAACGGGCACATCGTCCCCGCGCTCCTGGCTGGCAATACGGTCGTTTTCAAACCATCGGAACTCGCCCCAGCCGTGGCGGAAATCATGGTCGAGTGTTTCGAGGCCGCCGGTCTGCCGCCGGGTGTCCTGAACGTGGTTCATGGCGGGCGTCCGACAGGGGCAGCCTTGCTGGATGCAGACATTAGCGGGCTCCTCTTTACCGGGTCCGCCGGGACGGGAACGGCGTTTCATCGCCATTTTGCAGGCCGGCCCGAAGTGATCCTCGCCCTCGAAATGGGCGGTAACAATCCGCTGATTATCTGGGACCCGGCCGATATTGACGCGGCCGCCGACATTGCAGCGCAGTCTGCCTATCTGACGACCGGGCAGCGCTGCTCCTGCGCGAGACGTGTTTTCCTGCCTGAAGGCAAGTTTGGCGATAGCGTCGTTGAGGCGATTGTCGAGCGGGCACGCGGCCTGAAGATCGGTGGCTGGGATGAAGACGACATTTTCATGGGGCCGCTTGTTTCTGAGCAAGCTGCGCAGGCCGCGGTCGACTTCCAGACAATGCTCTCCAAGGCTGGCGGCAAGCCGCTTCGCCGCCTGAAGCGTCTGGATCGCGGCGGCGGCTTTGTCTCGGCGGGCGTGATTGATGTGACCGATGCGTCGAATGTGCCGGATGAGGAATTGTTCGGTCCGTTGATCCAGGTCCACCGCGTGAAGGATTTCGATACGGCCATTGCGCGCGCCAATGATTCGCGCTTCGGCCTGTCCGGCGGCCTTGTCAGCGATGATGATGCGCTCTGGCTGCAGGCCCATAATGACCTGCGCGCCGGCATCTTGAATCGCAACCGGCCAACGGCGGGAGCAGCTGGGAACATGCCGTTTGGCGGGCCGGGCCTCTCCGGCAATTTCCGCCCCGGAGCCTATTACGCTGCCGACTACTGTGCCTGGCCCCAGGCCAGCCAGGTATCGGACAAGGCGGTCCGGATGAGTGCCGCCGGATTTCCGAAATAGGACAAGCTGATGGATAATACTGCGCAGGTCGATTACTGGAACGGGCCGGCAGGTGAACGCTGGGCGACCGACGCGGATCAGCTCGACGAGATGCTCGCGCCGTTTGTTGAGCCGGTTCTCGTTGCTGCAGATATTCAATCAGGCCATCGCGTTCTGGACGTCGGGTGCGGATCAGGTGCGCTCAGCCGGGCGGCGCTTGAAACCGGCAGCCATGCGGTGACCGGGGTTGATGTATCTGCGCCGATGCTTTCGCTTGCCAGAATGCGCACCGCGCCGGGCGACAGGGTTTCCTTCATCGAAGCAGATGCGTCCGCGTGGACAGCAGACCATCCGTTCGACAGATTGATCTCGCGCTTTGGCGTGATGTTTTTCGACGCGCCGGAAACGGCGTTCGTCAACCTGCTCAACCAGGTCGTGCCCGGCGGAAAGCTGGCCTTTGCTTGCTGGCAGCCGCTGCACCTCAATGAATGGGCTTCTGCGCCAATGTCGGCGGCGCTGCCGCTTCTCAAACAGCCGCCACCACCGCCTGAGCCCGGCGCGCCCGGTCCTTTCGCCTTTGAGGACGCCAACAAGACGACGGCCATGTTGTCCCGTGCGGGCTGGAAAGAGGCTGCTGCAACGTCGTGGACCGGCAATATTGCGGTTCCGGGCGGTGATATACGGGGCACCGCTGAGTTCATGACGAAGATCGGCCCGATGGCCCGCCTGATCAAAGAGCAGGGCATTGCACCGGGCCGCGTGCTGGACCGTCTCGTTGAACGCCTTGAGAGCCACGCAGACGCGAATGGCCGCGTGCATATGCCAGCGGCTGTGTGGATCATCACAGCAGAACGGGGTGCCGGGTAAGTCAGGCCACTTGGCCTTGCGCAGATACAAGGCTCTTGAATCAAAGTGGAAGCGGTGTACTCCCGGCAGTCATGAGTGATGCAAGAGAAGTCAATTTCGATGGCCTGATCGGGCCGAGCCATAATTATGGTGGCATGTCCGAAGGCAACCTCGCCAGCGCCCACAATGAGGGCGACGCGTCCAACCCGAAAGAGGCCGCGCTGCAGGGGCTCGAGAAAATGCGCCTGCTGCTGCGTGCGGGCTTTGTGCAAGGCATCCTGCCACCGCTGCCACGACCGAATTTCGACCTGCTGGTCTCCGCCGGCTTTGGCGGCTCGGATGCGCAAATCATCGATGCGGCGGCCAGCAAGGCCCCCCACCTGCTCAAGGCCGCGTTCAGCGCCAGTTCCATGTGGGCGGCAAATGCCGCGACCGTCTCGCCATCGGCTGATAGCGCTGATGGCCGTCTTCACCTCACAGCCGCGAATTTGTCGACCATGCTGCACCGGTCGACCGAGCATCCCGATACGACAGCGACGCTGCTCGCCATATTCGAGAATGAAGAGCGGTTTGGAATTCATGGCGCGCTGCCGGGCCACGCTGATTTTGCCGATGAGGGGGCCGCCAACCATGTCCGTCTCTGCCGCGCGCATGGTGACAGGGGTGTTGAACTCTTCGTCTATGGCCGCGAGGCGAGTGAGCGGGCCTCCGGCTTCCCGGCCCGGCAAACGCGCCTTGCGAGTGAAAGCATATCGCGCAGCCATGGCCTTGGTGCCAACCGGACGGTATTTGCGCAACAGGCGCACGCAGCGATTGATGCCGGCGCATTCCATAATGACGTGGTCTGTGTTGGCACGCTCGACACGCTGTTCTTCCATGAGCTCGCTTTCGAGGACACTGAAGGCACATTAGACAGTATCCGGCGGGCGGCGGATGGATTGTTCGATCTCAAGCCTGTGATGGTGCCACAGGCCGAAGTGCCGATTGGCGATGCGATCACATCTTACCTGTTCAACTCCCAATTATTGCAGTGGCCGGGCGAAGACAGGCTGGTCCTTCTTGCGCCGCTTGAGACGCAGGAAACGGAAACGACGCAGGCCTTCTGTGAGAAGATGGTCGAGGGTAATGGGCCGATCAGCCGTGTTCAGTATGTCGATGTACGCCAGTCGATGCGCAATGGCGGCGGGCCGGCCTGCCTGCGCCTGCGTGTCGTGATGACAGAGGCTGAAATAGCCGCCTGTCATCAGGGCGTCATTCTGGACGAGGCAAAGATTGATGCGCTGCAGGATGTCGTCCGGCGCACCTATCGGGACCGTGTTTCACCGAGGGATCTTGCTGACCCGGCATTTGCCAGCGAATGCCAGATTGCGCGCGAGGCGTTACTGGAGACGCTGGAACTCTCCAATCTCGTCTGAAGCCTATGGTCTGTGCAGAGCAAGCATACATAAAAAGCACAAAGAGTAATCAAGCCTCTTTCTAAGGAGCATTGATGCGCCCTGAAGGCTTTGTTCTAGTCAACCTGACCCGGAGACCTATAAGCGGCATCACCTCTTTGAGAGTTGCTTCAGAAAACTCAAAGAGGTCAGGGGTGTCGCGACAGAACCGACATCGGCCATCAAGCCACGATCAATATCGCTGCTACACTTGTCCTTATCTGGTATTTGTCCATAGATCTTAATTTAGCTTCGCATCAAGCGACACTTCTATGGCACCGAGCGCCTTTGATAGAGGGCAGCCTTCCTTGGCCTTTTTCGCGAGTTCCTGGAACTTCGCTTCTTCGATGCCGGGCACATTGCCTGTCAGTTGAAGGGCGCTGGACTTGATTTCAAATCCGCCTTCGACTTCTTCGACCGTGACAACGGCCTTGGCGTCCAGCTTGTCGGCTGGCGTGCCATTCTCGGCAAGGAAGTGCGAAAGCTGCATGGCAAAACAGCCAGCGTGAGCGGCGGCGAGCAGCTCTTCGGGATTGGTGCCGGATTTGCCGGTTTCGTCTTCAAAACGGGCCTTGAAGGAATATCCGTGATCAGACAGCGCGCCGCTTTGCGTGTCGATCGTTCCTTTGCCATCGGCGAGGGCACCGGACCAGTGAGCTGTGGCGTGACGTTTCATGTCGATTATCCTTTCGAGGGTGATTCAAGTCTCTCCGGATAGACGCTGGCCGAAGGTCATGGTTGCACGGTGTACTCAGTAAAACTGCCGATTTCCCGCTTGCGTGCGGTGGCGGTGTCTTTCAATGTCGGCGCCAATAAGAAAAGAACTTGGGGAGCCAGCATGTCACCTAGAACCTACCCGTCATTCGTCGCAGCCTTGTGTGCAGCATCCATCCTTTCGGCCTGTGCAGGCGTATCGTCGACATCCGAAGCGGTCATAGCGGACACGTGGCCGCCTTTCGAGGCACAGGCAGAGGCAGCGGATGCCTTCGATGCGGCTGCGCTGGGAACTCTGGCGCAAACGATGCAGGGCTTCGTTGATGACGGCCATGTTATCGGGATGCAGACGCTGCTGGTGAAGGCCATGTTATCGGGATGCAGACGCTGCTGGTGAAGGATGGCAAGGTTGTCCAGTACGGCCAATACGGCGTGCGCGACGTTGAAACCGGCACGCCCGTCCAGCCCGGCACGCTCTACCGGATCTATTCCATGACCAAACCGGTCACCGGTGTTGCGCTGATGCAGCTCTATGAAGACGGGAAATTCTCGCTCGACGATCCCATCACCAGGTTCATTCCGGAGTTTGAGAATCTGAAATTCCTCGCCGGGGAAAACGAGGATGGCACGCCGATCCTTGAAGAACTCGACAGGCCAGCGACCATGCGTGAGTTGATGAGCCACACGGCCGGGTTCGCTTATGGCCTCGGCGGTGAGGACTATGCCAACAACCAGTTTCGGGAGCAGCAGATCCTGCGCGCACCTGACCTCGACACCTTCATTGCAAAAATCGCCAGCGTGCCGTTGCTCTACAAGCCGGGCGAGAAGTGGTACTATTCGGCGGCGGTCGATGTGCAAGGATACCTGGTCGAGAAATTCTCCGGGATGTCCTTTGGCGCGTATCTCCAGCAGAGTATCTTTACGCCACTCAATATGGATGAGACCGGCTTCTACGTACCCGATGAAGACTACTACCGGCTTGCTGACCTGATGTACTATGCCGAGCAGGCAAACCGTTTCGTGCCGCTCGAAACGCCAGGCGTCCAGTTCCGGCAAAACACCGTACCGTTCGAGTCGGGCGGCGGCGGGCTTGTCTCGACGATCGACGATTATGCTCGCTTCTGCCAGATGATGCTGAATGAAGGCCGGCTGGGCAGCGAACGCATTATCGAGCCTGAGACCGTCGCACTGATGACGACGAATCAGCTGCCCGATGGGCTGGGAATTGGCTTTGACGGTACCAACAGGAGCGATGAGGCGGGGCAACCCCACCAGTTCGGCCTGGACTGGGGGGTCATTACCGATCCTGAAGCGATGAAAAGCCCTGCAGGTGCAGGCACTTATTATTGGGGCGGGGCAGCTGGAACATGGTTCTGGATCGATCCGGTCAACGATCTCTTCTTCATTGGAATGATCCAGCGCTTCGGCGAGCTGCCCGGAGATGAAGCCGATTTCAGGGGTGAATCGATGCGGCTGGTCTACGAGGCGCTTGCCGAATAGCCGGGCAAGTACCAGTTTGCGGCGATGACAGAATCAAATGTGACTGCCGCAATCTGCCTGATCGGGGACGAGCTTCTCTCCGGCCGAACGCGTGATATCAATGTCCAGCAGATCGCCGGATACCTGAAACCGCTTGGTATTCCGGTACGCGAAGTGCGGATTGTGCCGGACGTGCAGGAAGAGATTGTGAGCGCCGTGAATGCGCTGCGCGCGCGATACAGCTACGTCTTCACCACAGGGGGCATCGGCCCGACCCATGATGACATCACAGCGGATGCTATCGCGGTCGCATTCGGCGTCGGGATTGGTCACCATCCGGACGTCTTTGCGGCCCTGCAGGCGCGCTATGATGAGATGGGCACCGAATTTACCGAGCCTCGCCAGCGCATGGCCCGCATTCCGGACGGAGCCAGCCTGGTGGAGAACCCGGTATCCGGGGCACCGGGTTTCCAGACGGGAAACGTGTTCACCCTGGCGGGCGTGCCGTCCATTGTGCAGGGCATGCTGCAGGATATAGGCCACAGGCTCCAGCGCGGCGTCGTCGTGAATAGCATCACAGTTCGGGCATCGGGCCTGCGCGAAGGCGATATTGCCGAGCAGCTGGGCAAGCTGGACGTTGAGTTCGAGGACGTGAATTTCGGCTCCTATCCGTGGTTCAGGTCGGTGACCGATCATGGTGTCGCCCTCATCGCGCGCTCGGCTGACAAGGCCGCTCTCGACACTGCGGCTGAACGCTTGATGTCCCTCGTCAAATCGACGGGCGGTGAACCAGAACTCATAGAAGGCGAAGCCTCATGAAGTGGATGATGGGCTCGCTGGTGCGTACGCCCGTCCTCATTATTACAGGTATACTGACCTTGCTTGTCGGAGCGAGTTTTGCGCCCGTGCAGGCCGCAATGGATGGGCCGCTCCTGGACATGGCCTTCACAGGCGAAGCAGCACGCGAACGGCTGTCGGGCCTCAGCGCCGAGCAGCGCTACCTGCATTTCCTTGGCACCGTCATCAATGACACGCTGTTTCCGCTGGCTTACGGGGCATTCTTTGCCGGGCTCGCCGGCCGCTTCGCGCCGCAACAGTGGCGCGTCTGGGTCATGCTGCCAGCCTTGCTGGCGGTTATTGCCGACCTCGCTGAAAACACGACGCAGGCGCTGGCACTATATGGCGCAGCTGACCTTCTCACGCTCAAATCCATCCTGACGCCATTGAAGTTCGGTCTTGTCGGGCTTTCGCTGCTTCTTGCGGTTGGGTTTGTGATATTCGCCGTCGCGCGCAGGCTCTCAGCGGCGCAACGGCAACGCTAGACAGCCGTTTCAGACAGCGCCTTGTGAATGTCGCTGACCACGACCGAGCCCTCTCCGACACTGGAGGCGACACGTTTCACCGAGCCGATCCGCACATCGCCAACCGCATAGACACGCGGCCAGCTTGTTTCGTATCGCGACGGCATACGCTCCAGTGACCAGCCGGCGCGCACCAGGTCAATATTGGCAAGATCGGTTCCTGTCTTCACGAAACCCTTCTCGTCGCAGCTCATATGCTGTGGCAGCCATTCTGTGAAAGGCGCCGCGCCAATGAACAGGAACACGAACGGCGTGCTGAACCGCTTGGCCTGCTTCGTCGCCCGGTTGTGGAAAGTCGTCTCGACCAGCCGGTCCTGAGCCGGGCCTGCACCATCGACCCCGTGAAGGGTCTGGATTTCGGTTGACGGATGGAGATGGATGTTCGGGGCTTCTTCAAGGCGTCGCACCAGGTATTCCGACATGGTGTCGCGAATGTCCGGACGCCGGTAGAGGACGTGGACAGCACTCGCCGACTGGCTGAGGAAGACCGCGCCCTGTCCAGCCGAATTTCCGGCCCCGACAATCGCGACCTCCTGGCCGCCGCAAAGCTGCGCCTCCATTGGCGTTGCGCCGTAATAGATACCCCGGCCTTCATAGCGCTCGAGGTTTTCGATCGGGAGGCGGCGATACTGCGCCCCGGTCGCGATGACGACGGCGCGGGATTTGAGCTTGCGGCCATCCTTCAGCGAGATGCAGTAATTCTCACCGTCACGTTTCAATCCGTTCGCATGGGCGGGTGCTGCGATCCGCACGCCGAATTTCTGGGCCTGAATGGAGGCGCGGGCCGCAAGTTCACGGCCTGACACACCCATGGGAAAGCCAAGATAGTTCTCGATCTTTGATGATGTGCCCGCCTGGCCGCCCGGTCCATCCGTATCAAGCGTTACGACACTCAACCCTTCGGAGGCGGCATAGACAGATGCAGCAAGGCCGGCCGGGCCTGCACCCACGACCACCACATCGACACAACTGCCATCGGGCACAAGGTCCAGTCCGAACGCCTCGGACATTTCCGAGACGCTTGGCCGGGACATGATGCGGGACCGGCCACGAAGCACGACGGGCAGGTCGCCTTCCGGAATCTCGCGCGCCTCCATGATCCGCTTGGCCAGCGGGTCGGTCAGCGGGTCCAGCCAGCGATGCGGAACCATATGTTTCGATAGAAGGTCACGTGCGGCAAACACATCCCGGTCATGCGCCTCGCCAATCACGATGACGGACCCATGATCGGCATTCTGTGCAAAAATCCGCCGCGCTGTCAGTGTGCGGACGAAGACATCCGAAAGGGCGGAGTTCTCAACCAGCAATCGCTGGAAATCGCCGTGCCTGATGTGAAGGACATCGCCTTCTTCGCCCATTTCCACACGCGACAGCGATGTCTGACCCGTCAACACGGTCAGGTCGCCGGCAAACTGGCCCCGTTCCATCCAGCCGGCGCGCTTTTCGCCCTCGGGCGTCTCGATCAGGATATTCGTGTAGCCCGACAGGGTGATGAGACAGTCAGTGGCGCTATCACCCTCATCGACGAGAAGGTCGCCGGACTTGTGGTAAATGACGGTGCCGTAGGGCTTCAGCTGTTCGAGTTGATGATCGTTCAGCGTGTAATTCACATCGGCTGGCTTTTTTGTCATCGAATGCCCCTTGGAGATCAACATGACGGCAGGCTAAGTCTGGCGGGTAACAGATAGACACCTTGTTGGAGGAAAACCATGTCCGATCAAATCGTCCTCGTCGAACACGACGGCCCCGTTGCAATCGTCACGCTGAACCGGCCCGGTGCCCTGAACGCGCTTAGCCGTGAATTGCGCCGGCAGATCGTTGTGACATTTGCCGGTCTGGCAGAAGACGAGACGGTGCGCGCCGTTGTCCTGACGGGCGCTGGCCGGGCATTTACCGCGGGCGTCGACCTCAAGGAAGCGGGTGAGACCGGGTTTGCGCTTGGCGCTGATGGCGGCGATATCGATCTTGGCAAGGGATTGGCGGCGTTCCCGTGGCCAATCATTGGCGCCATTAACGGCTTTGCGATTACGGGCGGGTTTGAGCTTGCCCTGATGTGCGATGTCCTGCTGGCGTCCGAGAAAGCCAAATTTGCCGATACGCATGCCCGTGTCGGCATCATGCCGGGTTGGGGGCTCAGCCAGAAACTGTCGCGCCTGATCGGAATCAGCCGCGCCAAGGAATTGTCCTTCACTGGAAATTTCCTTGATGCGGACATGGCTGAACGCTGGGGCCTGGTCAATCACGTCTACAAGGAAGACGAATTGCTGCCGGCGGCCATCAAGCTCGGGCACGACATGGCGAGTTGCGATGCGGTCATGCTGAAGCAGTACAAAAAAGTAATAGACGATGGCTTTGGCCTTCCTTTCGCTGATGCGATGAAACTGGAAGTGAAGCGATCTGCGGCGCATGCTGCAGGCGTGACTGCAGAAAGCGTGGAGGCGGCACGCCAGGCGGTCACCGCCCGGGGCAGGGGCCTGCAATCCTGATTTCAGGCGCAATCTGGCCGGAGTGAGTGGACTTCAGCGCCATGGCTCCCAATATTAAGGTACAGACAGAATGTCAGGAGCCGGTCATGAATTCCCTTTCTCTATCCATCCTCGCTGTGGCGGGTTTTATTGTTGCCCCGGCAGCATTGGGCCAGATCGCAACCAGCAATGAAGACGGCGCAACGGGTGCCTATTCCGCAGAGGTCGATTCGTCCTTCACTGCCGAAGGGCGGTTTGGCCCCCGCACGGCGATCGATGATTTGAGGGCCGATGTGGATCGCGAAAGGGAAACCGTCGAGAAGATCCGGATGGAACAGCTGCGTGAACCAAAACCGGCGCCGGTGAAGATCGAACCTTACGAAGCCCCGGCGCAAGGCGATCCAGACATCGACTACCGCGAGGATGCACCTGTACCTGAATAGGCGGGGAACCCCTTCCTGCTGCTGTCCGTTTGATTCCCAGTAAACCGGGATCGACGGAGAGCGCACATGAAACTTCGACTGATTGGCATGGCCATTCTTCTGTCCGGCCTTGTCGGAACAGCTTCGGCGCAAATTGGCCAGAACCCCGACCTGAACGCCCGCGCGGCGGCAAGCGTACCGTCTCAAAGTGCTGACTATCCGAGCCGCGCGCGAGACAGCCTCGACATTGCGCCAGAGCTGCTCGGCGGTCCCGTCGCGCCGTCTGCCTACACAACATCCCAGATCCAAAGACCCCAGCCCACCGTTCGAACTAAGGCCTATAGCGATGTTCGCGTCATTCTGACGGATGCTGCGCGTGATCGTATCCAGCGCCGTGAAAATGCGCTTTCGCCCGGCGCTGTAATCGAGACATCTCAAGGCCTGCCAGTTGGACGGATCAGCACGGTTGAGCGAGGCCCGGATGGCCGGGTAACCGCCGCGCTGGTGAGGCCGCCCAACTCCAATAGCGGTACTTTGCGTCATATCCCGTCACACGCCCTCCGCATCAGAAATGGTCGCGCCGTCATGGTGTCCGGCTGAGACAGACAAGGACTATAGAGCCAAACAGTGTCGACATTCCCCTTGTCAGCGCGTGCCAGATTAGGTGTAACCCACTCCAGTTAAATCAGGAGTGTTCCCATGAGAGACGTCGTCATCTGTTCCCCGCTGCGCCTGCCTGTCGGCGGTTTTGGCGGCAGCTTCAAGACCGTGCAGGCCCATGATCTCGCCTCTCACATTGTCCGGGAGCTGATGACGCAAACCGGACTGCCCGCAGAGACCGTCGATGATTGCGTGTTCGCGCAGTGCTATCCGTCCATGGAAGCGCCTGCGCTTGGCCGCGTCGTCGCGCTCGATGCCGGCTTGGGGACACATGTCGGTGGCATCCAGATTGACCGGCGTTGTGGCTCAGGGCTGCAGGCGGTGATCTACGCCATCATGCAGATCGCCACAGGCGCGAGCGACGTGATGATCGCAGGCGGTGCGGAAAGCATGTCAAACGCGCCATTCTTCTCGACCAATATGCGCTGGGGCCTGAAGGGCGACGGGTTGATGCTACATGATGGCCTGACGCGCGGTCGCTATACAGCGGGCGGCAAAAACCATCCTGTCCCTGGCGGCATGATCGAGACGGCCGAGAACCTACGCCGCGACTACCAGATTTCACGTGACGCCCAGGATGAATTCGCCGTTAATTCGCATAAGAAGGCCGCTGCAGCGCAGGCGGCCGGCAAATTTGCCAAGGAAATCGTGCCATTCACGGTCAAGGGCCGCAAAGGCGATACTGTGGTGTCCGAAGACGAGCACATCCGTCATGACTCCTCACTGGAAAAGCTCGCCAAACTGCGTCCGCTTCAGGGAAAGACCGATCCTGAAGCCACCGTCACGGCAGGGAATGCGTCCGGGCAGAATGACGGGGCCGCAGCCTGTATCGTCTGCACCCGCGAAGCAGCTGACAAATATGGGCTGACGCCATTGGCGCGGCTGGTCTCATGGTCTGTCGCGGGTGTCGGACCTGAAGTGATGGGTATCGGCCCTGTCCCATCCAGTCAGAAAGCGATGGAGCGGGCAGGGCTCCAGCTTTCCGATATCGACGTCATTGAACTGAATGAGGCATTTGCTTCCCAGGTCCTCGCCTGCACGAAGGCGCTGGGCTTTGCGAAGGAAGACTACGAGCGGCTGAACCCCAACGGGTCTGGCATTTCGCTTGGCCATCCCGTTGGCTGTACGGGTGTCCGTATCCTGACGACAATGCTGTATGAGATGGAACGGCAGGAAGCGCGCTATGGCCTTGAAACCATGTGTATTGGCGGCGGGCAGGGGCTCGCTGCGATCTTCGAGCGCGTTCAGTAAGCCAGACATGCTTGCAGGCCCGCGGCAAACGCCATATGAGCGGGCCTGTTAAAGCGGGCGTGGCGAAATTGGTAAACGCAAGGGACTTAAAATCCCTCGGCCGTATGGCCTTGCCGGTTCAAGCCCGGCCGCCCGCACCAATTTCAGTTTTAAAGTCTAGGAAATGCGATTGCCGGAATCGTCGTTCTCGGCAGTCATGGCTTCGATTTCAGCCTTGCATTCAGGAATATCACGGAGCGCGGCAGCACTGACGATCAGGGCTGAATGGACTTCGCCATCGGTCTGCGAGATCGGCAGGGCATATTCACCGGTGTCATATCCATAATCGGATGAAACAGGAATGAGCGGGAGTCCAACTGAACAGGCTTCGGTGACTGTCGCGAATTCAGCATCTGTGAGCTGTGCTTCCTGGGCGAAAGCGGCGCCCGAGAGCGAGATAACGCCGACGAGTGCAATCGAGATCTTTGATGTAATCGTCATGGGATTTCTTCCCCGTTCCTGTGGAATTGCCTACAGAAAACGTGGTCGTGCGGGTTTGGTTCCGCCGGGCTGCTGTATTTGTAAATGATTTGTAAGTATTTTCATGGCCTGACCGCGGGTCATCCCGTGCGGACGAGGATAAACACAAAAGCGGAATAAAGGACTGAAAGCGTAACGAATTTGCCAGCGGCAGCCGCAATGAATGGTCGCAGGTCATGCCAGCTTGAGTCGCGCGCAATATTAGCGACTTCTCGGGCAATCTCTCGGGTCATGTCATCTTTCTTGTGCCCGGCGAGCGCCAGCATGACGCGTTCTGTGCGGCCGGTTTCCATCTCACTCGCTTCGGCCAGCACCTGTTCGAAAACACGCGCCGCAATCACTTCACCTATGGTCTTGCGGGGGCGCCAGCCATAATCGTGAAGTTTCGAAAGCACGAGGCGCAGTGTCGGGAAGGTGACCACGAAATCGCGGACCAGGAAGGCGATGATCAGGACGATCACGGCAATGGAAAATATCGAGTGCGGGTAGAAGGCAAACCGGTAACCCAGCCAGGCCGTGATCAGCAGCATCGCCTTGATAAAGACGGACTGGACAAATTGCGTGATGCTTTCGCGCAGATAGTCTTCCGCATGGCCGCGGATACGATGGCGTGCATCTTCCGCGGCCTGCTGGATGATTGACTGCTTCTTGCGATTTACGGCGCTGGTGATGACCTTGCGGCCCAGCGTAACGCCCGTCGTCAGCGCAGATACAAGCAGGAAGGCTGCCCTCAGCATACAGATGCCTCCATGCAACTGGTGGCATCACCGAATTTCAAGAATCTCTGCTGTAGAGGCATGCCCCTTTTAGATCAGCTCATCGATCAGCTTTTGCAAGCCTTGAACAGCCTTGTCCGGATTGCTGACAACGAAGTAGCCTGCTGCGAGGGCCATGGTGGCAGCCGCTACAGGCCGCTTTTCGACAATGGCCGCAATCGCGTCAAACGGAAGCTCGGCGAGCATGTCGGCGGTCGCATTCTCGAACTGGTCCAACTCTTCTTCTGTCGACTTGCCGGGTTTGAGAAAAACGAATGTGCAGACGAAAGCAGCTGCAAGCAGGATGAAGGCAGCCGTCGCTGTGGCCCATAACAACCCGATCAACGGGATGAGGGCGATCACGCCGGCAACCGTAAGCGCAGTGATGCCGGCGAGGCCGAAAAAGGCCGCGCCGACACCAGCGATTATACGTAATTTGGCAACGTCCATGGGGACGTCCTATTTCCGGCGGAGCGCTGCGAGCAGCACGCCGGTACCGAAGGCTATGCCTACAGACGCAAGCGGGTTCTTGCGTACTTTGTCTTCAACATAGTCCTTGGCATTGGAGGCTTCTTTCGAAGCTTTCGACGCATATTCCTTGGACTTCTCGAAGCCCTTTTCGAATTCAGCGGACGAGCGGCCCTTCACATAACGGGTCGAATTGCTGGCCAGCGACTGAAGATCAGTGCGCAATTGTGCAATATCTTCCTTGAGGGATTCCACATCGCTCGAAGCGGCTTTTGCGGCGGCGCTAATTTCTTTCGATCCGTTAGCGGTCGGGGCGGTCTTGGTCACCATAATCTGTCTCCATCTGTATCTGTGTCTCGCAATAACAACGAAGATTGGGACAGAGTGTTCCAAGCCGTCATGGGCGCGGCCAACAAAACCTGGCGGGAACTTCCCGAAGCGTGACGCTTTTTACGGAGGATGAGTGTGTTCAAGAGAAGATTGGCGCAATACGCGCAGCTGGGCGAGGACGCCTGGTCCATATTCGACGAACTCGACCGCAGGGATGAGGTATTTGAGGCAGGCGAAGACCTTGTCGTCGCAGGAGAGGACGCAAAACACGTCTTTGTCCTGCAGTCGGGCTGGGCCATCAGGTACCGCCTGCTTGAGGATGGTCGCAGGCAGATCGTGAACTTCATGCTGCCGGGCGATGTCTTTGACTTGCAGGCGCTGGCTGACCTTAAGGCAGATCACTCGGTCACGGCCATATCGCAGTGCCATGTTGCTGTTATCCAGGCGCCGCCTTTCATCAGGATGCTGAAGGAATCGAGCCGGCTCGCCATGGCATTCTGGTGGTCTGCCGTTCAGGAAGAATCCATTCTTCGCGAACAGATCGTCCGGATCGGGCGAAAATCTGCGCGCGAGCGTATCGGACACATGCTGCTTGAGCTGCACCGGCGTTATGTCGGCGCAACCGGCGTTGCCGATGACCGCCTGACCATGCCGGTCACGAGGGCTGACATCGCCGATGCGCTCGGCCTGACGCCCGTTCACGTGTCTCGGACAATGTCGGCCATGCGCCGATCTGGCCTGATTTCAGAAGAGAGGGGCGCATTGAAGCTGGAAGACCGCGACCGCCTGGCGCGTCTGTCGTATTTCGATACCGACTATCTTCACCTCAAGAAAATCAACCTCCTGGACCGCAAGGTTGCGGACGGGGATTTCAATTCGGTGAGCATGGATGCCGACTGATGCGCGCCGCCTTCATGCTTGCCGACCTTCGATTGGACGGAGGCGTTAGGCATGCAGGCAGCATTTACACCCAAAAGCAGCAGGGAGCCGATCCTTAAACGGCTTAGGCGAATGGGCCTGATCCTGACCGGCGACCAGAAGCTCGCCGACGGCATATTGCAGGACGCTTTCCAAAGGGCGCGAAATGCTGATCCCGACGCGGAGGATATTTCCGAAGAAAACGTGCTGAAAATCGGCTTTCACGCTTTTGATGATGCCGTGCACCGCAAGGGTGTGGTTGTCATCCTCAATCGTGCAGGCAATCGCGACGGATCGCTCGGTGATCATGTCAACAAGCTGTCTTATGTGGAGCGCCTCGCCATTGCGCTGCTTCATATTGAGAAGATGACGCCTATGCGGGCTGCTTCGCTTTCAGGTCGACCGGCATCGGTGCTTCAGGAAGCCCTTGGCGACGCGATGCAGAAGCTGGAAATCGACGAGAAAAAATTCAACGCTGGCTAGATTCGGCACTGGCCCGGACCGGAACCTCAAGAATCAAGCTTCAAACAGGCCCTGGCTTTTTGCGATCGCATCCAGATCCCGTAAGGCGTACAGCATCGCTGCCAGTCGCCAGTCGCCTTCGCATTCCTCGACGGTTGCTGCGACAGCATGAGCAGATGTGAGCAGCCTGTCTTCCCAGAGCTTGTTGATATTCCCGAGATTTTCCCTGCCGCCTTTGCGAAAGCTCAGCCACTCAAGATAGGAAGCTGCAACGCCGCCTGAATTGAAAAGCAGGTCGGGACCCACCCGGATATCACGGTTCCTGAGGATTTCGTCGGCCCCCGGATTGATGGCAGCATTGGCGATCTCGATGACCAGTGCGCAGTTCAGGACAGTTGCGTTCTGCTCCGTCAGGGCATCGGACATGGCGGCGAGGCAGAGAATTTCCGCTTCGGTTTCCAGTATGGCATCCGGACCATCATTATAATCGACGACGCCATCCTGCTTGTCTTTGGTGAGCTGCTCGATATCGAGGCCAGCGGGGTTGCGGAGGGTGCCTTGGCTGTCGGAGATGGCGACGATTGTTGCGCCTGCGCTGGCGGCTGACCTTGCGAACTGAAGCCCGATCCTGCCCATGCCCTGGACGGCGATGCGGCATGAATTCAGCTCCACGCCGAAATCATCCTGCAGTTTCTTGAGAACGAATAGGGCGCCTCGGCCCGTAGCCCCCCTGCGCAGTGAGATGCCGCCAAGATCCTGCGGCTTGCCTGTGATGGCGCCGCGGGACTCGCCGTTCACCACTTGCTCAATGCCGCTCAGCATGGCTTCCATGTCAGTAGGAGCTGTGGCCGCGTCCGGCGCCGCGACATCATTGCCCGGTCTCAAAATGTCGGAGTAGAGCTCACCATAGGCTTCGGCCAACTGGTAGCGTTCCTTATGGCTCAGCGTGCGCGGATCAATGCGAACAGCGCCTTTCGCTCCGCCAAAAGGCAGGTCGAGGAGGGCGCACTTCAATGTCATGAGAAAGCCGAGACGGGAGACTTCGTCACTGGTCGCATCCGACGCGAATCTCACGCCGCCCTTGGTCGGACCTTTCAGCGTGTTGTAGCGGCACCGCCAGGCGCGCGCATAGCGGGTCTCTCCGCTGTCAGAGCGCAGCATCAGTTCGCGCTCCACTATTTCGTGGGGGAGCGAAAGAAGTCTCTTGATCTGCTTGAGGTCAGGATCGGCGTCAACGGCCAGATCCATTCGGTTTACTGCGGTCTGGAGTAATTCGTTCATCTGCGCTCTCTCCCGTAGCCAACGCCACAGGAGAGAGGCTGTTCCCGCAGGCTATTCAGCGGCGACCGATTGTTCGGACGGATGGAAGAACAAGGCCTGGCCGATTGCGGCCTTGACGGTGTTTTCCTGGAATGGCTTTGGAATGAGATAGGTTGGCTCTGGACGTTCACCGGTCAGCAGGCGCTCAGGGAAGGCCGTGATGAAAATGATCGGCACATCCATTTCCTTGAGGATGTCATGAGCTGCATCAATCCCGGATGAATTGTCGGCGAGCTGGATATCGCACAGAATCAGGCCCGGCGGATTGGCGCGGGCCATGGCGACGGCTTCAGTGTGCGTAGTCGCATTGCCGGTCACTTCGTGGCCGAGTTCTTCAACAAGGCTTTCAAGGTCGGCCGCAATAATCGGCTCATCCTCGATGATCAGCACCTTGGTCGAAAGCGAGGCTTCAATATCGGCGTGCGCTTTGGCGATCAGTTCTTCGACCTGTTGGCTGGTCTTGCCGAGGATGGTTGCCGCTTCACTGACCTGGAAACCCTCTAGAGCCGTCAGCAGGAAAGCCTGGCGTTCGACCGGCGCAAGCGCCTGAAGTTTTGTCTCTGGTGTGCCACTGCCACCGGCAGGCTGTTCGAGACGGGCACCGGTGCTACCCCAGATGACATGGAAAAAGCGATACAGCGCCTGGCGCGGCGGAAGCTCATCGGTCACCTGTGTTGGATCTTCAGCCAGCGCAGTCAGGGACGCGCGAATATAGGAGTCGCCGCTTGCCTGACTCCCCGTTAGTGCGCGCGCGTAACGCCGCAGATAAGGCAGGTGCGGACCAAATTGCTCAACGAGACTCATCATTACCCTCTTGGATTACATTACACCATTAACTGGTCTGTCGGAAAAAGGTTGCAACCCACTGCAGAAAAATTGACCCTATTATGGAACTTTCATGTGTGGGAAGGTTTATTGTGCCAGTCGACGAACCAAATTCCCCGGGGATCAATGAGTTATAGAGCGAGCCATATGAGCAAGGATGCCAAGCCGGATGCAGATGCAGGCCGGTCACGCAAGGTCCAGCAGAAGCGGATCGGCGATCAGCTGCGTAGATTGTACGATGATGTCACGAGCGAACCCGTTCCAGACGAATTCCTAAGTCTGCTGGAGCAAGCAGATAAGACCTCCAAATCGAAATAGAGACAGTTTTGACAAAGCCGACCCTCGATGATCAGGCCTTCAAAACAGAACTTGCCGGTCTGATCCCCCACCTCCGCGCGTTCGCGAGAAGCCTTTGTGGCAACGCGACCGCCGCTGATGACCTGGCGCAGGAAGCCATGCTGAAAGCATGGAAAGCCCGTGCCAGCTATCAGCCGGGGACAAACCTGAAGGCGTGGTCCTTCACGATCCTGCGTAATCTCTTTTATTCCGAGAAACGTCGCAGCTGGCGTCGCCAGCAGCTCGACCCGGAAGTGGCTGAAGCAACGCTGGTCGCGAATGACGATCCGTCCTCGGCGCTCGACCTGCTATCGCTCCGCAACGGCCTTGCCGTACTGCCGGAAGACCAGCGTGAAGCGCTGATCCTGGTCGGTGCTGGCGGTCTCTCCTACGAGGAAACCGCAGAGATTTGCGAATGTGCCGTCGGCACGATCAAGAGCCGGGTCAGCCGGGCGCGAAAAGCATTGCTGGAAGTCATGGAAAGCCAGACCGGCTTCTCCGGAAAAGACCAGCTTCGTGCTTCTGAAGCTTTTGATGACATCATGAGACAGGCGGACGAACTTTCGCGTGACATCCCGGCAGACGCCTGAAACCGTAGAAGCGCCCAAAAGTGGCTCGTTGCGGCTGCGATTGCTTTTTACAATCGCAGCCGCACTTACGCCGATCCTGCTGTTCGCAGGGTTTCGGTCGTATCTGAATGCGCAGGACTCACGCGCTGAACGGCGCAATGGCCTGATCGAAATTGCTGACCGGGCCATCGACGAAATCGAGCAGGTTCTCTCTACAGTCGACACGCTGCAGCAGATTTACATACCCGACCTGTCGAACGGGGAGTGTGAAGCGGTTTTCAAGACCCTGTCACCGCGTATCCCCCAGCTATCGAATATTGCATATTTCAACGCTGAGGGCGTGTCTAAGTGTTCCGCGATTGGCGAAGCCGGCGTGCCGGTTGCCCAGCCTGATGCCTACGAACGACTGAAAGCCGGGCAGACAACCGTACGGACCGACGCCTTCTTTGGCCCTCAAAGCCAGGCATGGCTGTTTTCGGTCATGCGGCGCGTCGAGGATGAGAGCGGCAACTTCAAGGGTGTCATCGCGTTCCCGCTGCGAACTGAAGAACTTGTCCGCACGGTCAGGCTGACCAATCTGCCGGAAGATGTGGAACTCGCGCTCTCGGATGGCGACGGGCAGGTGTTCGGCAGCGCCAGGATTGTCGGCATAAATGGTGACTGGATCAGGCAGGCCACGGGCGACGAGGATGGCGTTCTGTTCGTCACCCAGACCGAGCGCTTCGGATCAATCGACATTGTGGTGCGGACCATCGTCGAAGGGCGGATGTATGCGGTCATTTCCCGGCCCTCGCCCGGCCTGTTCAGCGAATTCACGCTGGAACCGATCGAATCGGTTGGTATTCCGCTCCTGTCCTTCACGCTTGCCCTTATTGCGGCATGGCTCGCCGTCGATGGACTGGTGTTGAAGTGGCTGGCCCGCCTGCGGCGTCTCGCCCTGATTTATGGCGAGGGCCATTACAATTTCCGTATCGGCGAAGAGTTCGACAACGCCCCGGATGAGATCTCCAGCTTCGCGCATACGTTCGACCGTATGGCCAACCGGATCGCGGAGCGCGACGGGATACTGCGATCAGCGCTGGCGACACGTGATGCGGCGGTCAAGGAAATCCACCATCGGGTAAAAAACAACCTGCAGATCGTCGCGAGTTTCCTCAACCTGCAGCGCCGCCAGGTTCGTGACCCTGCGGCGCGTGAAGTGATCTCTGCGGCACGTCACCGGATTGATGCGCTCTCCATCGTCCACCAGACACTTTACCAGCATGAACGCCTTGAAACCGTGCATATGCGGCCCTTCCTGGATGCGCTGCTGTCGCACCTGGCGGGCGCGCTCGGCATGGATGAAATCCATGTCGATATCAAAAGCGACATCGTGGAAATTGACCGGCCGGCCGATGACGCGATCCCGATTGCCCTGTTTATCCTCGAGGCTGTCACGAATGCGATGAAGTATGCCTTCAATGAGGGCGGCGGCACGATCACCGTCCTGCTTTACGAAGAAGGCGAAGAAATCGTGCTGGAGATCAATGATGACGGCGCGGGCTCGGAGGCGGATGCGGAAGCGTCGTCAACGTCCACAGGCCTTGGGTCAAGACTGATGTCGGCCTTCGCAAAACAGCTGCGCGGCAAGGTGCAGGTCAAATCGACACCGGGTACGGGCTACCATGTTGAACTTCGTATGCCGACTGAGGCCGCAGAGATGAAGTCCACGAACTTCTAGAACGCTTTTCAGACTTCGAGATGCGTTTCTTCCGCCGGCGATAATTCATTCAGGACATGCGGCTTCTCAGCGACGAAGCGGTCACCATGCAGATTGAAGACGGTGACGGTCGCATGCGGTCCGTTCAGGTCAATCAGGTTGAAGCTTGCCGGGCTGGACCGCAGGCGCGTCGAAAGCGTGCCGGCTGACACGGCGACATAGGCTTCGTCATCATGATCAACGACAGTGACCGATGGAGCGTGGACATGCCCGGTCAGCAGGAAACGCACCTTGCTCTGCGCCAGTCGCCGGCTGGCCCTGTGGCCGCGTTTGGTTTCGGTGCGCATCGGTGCATCGGGCGGTGACAGGAAAGGGTGGTGGCAGATCAGGACGCCGGTCTCGGCCTCAGCCGAGTTGGCATCTGCAATGGCGTCTTCAAGCTGTTCGAGATTGACCGAGCCCTCGGCCCAGTTGCTTCGCGTTTGCCACCCACGCGCTGTATTCATGCCGGTCAGAACCGCCTTGCCGACCTCGACCGGCCCGGCATGCTGGCTGAAATAGGAATCGTGACGCTCGAACGGCGAGACGACGCGCTCATAAAGGTTGAGCAGGGGGGTATCGTGATTGCCAGCAACCACGAGCTGCGGCATGTCGAACTGTTTCAACCAGTCGAGCGCCGCCTGGAACTCCGAACGTTTGCCGCGTTGGGTAAGATCACCGCATACCGCAAGGGCATCAGCCTCCAGCGCCCCAGCAATCGTTTCAAAAGCTGACAGGGCGTGTGGGTTTTCCGTTCCAAAATGAATGTCGGCAACCTGGATAATCTTGGTCATTCGCACCGTGCAGATATGGCTCGCCCAGCTTTACTGATCCGGCTGAACACTGTTCCGGATTCCAGCCGGACGGGTTCTCCGTCCAGCGTGACCCTCAATTCAAGACCTTTCTGGTGCTCGAGGCAAACATTCGAGCGGCGCAGGACCGTGACACCAGCTGCTTCGCGCCAGTCAGAGAACAGGGCGCCAAACCCGGCCGCGGCCAGTTCCAGCGGGTTGTCCGGGTCAATATAGGCAAACTCGAAATCCCGTTCGTTTTGCTCGCCGACAAACATTGCGGCTGCCGTAGCAAACCCTTTGTCCGTCTCGCCATTTTCGCCCTTGGCGGAAAATGTCATGGAGCTGCGCAGGTCAAGGAGGTCGCTGCCGGACAGCTTTTCAAGCGCTTCCAGGATATGGCCTTCACGGATAGCTTCACGCGGCCCGGTCAGGTCTGTCAGATTGCCAGCCATGGCAGCGACATAGAACCTGCGATCGCCAGCGCATCCAGCTGGTACATCAATCATCTGGCCCTCAGTCAGGCCCTTGCGCAGGCATTCGTCCCACTCGCAGGGGCCGCCATGGATCTGTTTGTGGAAGAGGTTCATCGTGCCGCCTGGCAGGGGCAGGATGGGCGGACCATCCGGGCCGAGCCGTTCAAGTGTGCAGGCCGCCGTACCATCACCGCTCCATACGATGACAAGGTCGGGTGATTTGGCAATGCACTCTTCAATCGGCGAGATGATATCTTCGCCATCGAGCAGGATGATATCACAAGTCTCCCCAAGATCGGCGAGAAGTGCGCTGACAAGGTCTGGCGCGTTGACGGGCACGCTGCCAGAGCGTGGATTGATCAGGACCGGGATGCTCATCTATTTGGTCCGCAACGCCTTGATAAGCTCGTTCTTGTTCATGTCGGATCGTCCCTCAATATCAAGTTCGGCCGCACGTTCATGGAGCTCATCGACCGTCCAGTCTTCATAAGGAGGGGCTTTGCCACCCTTTTTTGAGGGGTGCTGATCCGGATTGGCCTTGGCGTTGGCAATGCGGGCGGCAGTCTCCTTGGACTTGCCGTCGTCTCGCAGCTCCTCATAGAGCTTGTCATCCTTGATCGAATTGCCGTGATTTTTGACCATTTCGGAAATTCCTCTCAGTGACTTTTATGTCGCGAATAACACCAGACAAACGCCGTCAGCAGCTTTCCGTTCCGCGCCGGGAACCGCCAATAGGGCCTGCGCGTAACTCAAACATGACGAACACTTTATCTCCGCGTAAACCAACGTATCAGCCGGCCATAGGGCCTCTGGGCGATGTTGCTCATGTCTTCCGCAGGCTGGGCGGTTTATCGCGTCTGGATATCGTGTTTTCGATGCTCAGTGTCGCCTGCGTGGCATTCTGGTCCTGTCTCAGGAACGGCCAGCGTAAAGTCGCCAGAGCGTCGATCCGTCCGGCCGTCTATCTCCTCACATACATACCTTGCGACAAGGTGCAGGACCCCGCCTGATCCCGCCGAACAAGCCGGGCAGGTGAAAGGAAAACGATCCGTTCCTGCGGCTCTCTCGTCTCTTTTCTCTCAACTCCAAAAAAAGCGCGGCCCCATCGGAGCCGCGCTTGATCTCGTCAAACCTGAAGTCTGGCTCAGGTTGCGCCATTGTCTTCTGCTGCTTCTTCGATCGCGTCGCCCGTGGCTTCGACGTCCTGGCCAGCACCCTGAACAGTGTTGCAGGCAGCGGCCATGAGGGCCATCAGGCTAAGTCCGGTTACCAGGAAAATGTTCTTCTTCATCTTGGAATTCCTCTCGCTTGAACAGGCCCAATAAACGAACCTCCGCGCGCTTCGTTCCAAAAATAAATTCTGGAACCGGAAGGTCAGGGCCCCCGTTGTTTCCGCATCGGTGAAAGGCCGTTTAGCACACGCCAAATTAGATAAGGAGAAACATCATGCTTGGTTGGGCACTTACTTTTTTCGTACTGGCGATCATCGCCGCAGTTTTCGGTTTCGGTGGCATCGCCGGCGCCTCGGCTAGTATCGCACAGATCCTCTTCTTCGTGTTCCTCGCACTGCTCGTCCTGAGCTTCGTGGCACGCGCCATTCGAGGTCGAAGCGTACTGTAGACGCTTTTGGAAGACCCAGGAATTCGGGGCGGCTGTCTTATCAAGGCGCCGCCCCATTTCAATTCAGCCCCTCATTCACGCCCGGAAGGATATTTACCATGACGACCCAGACCGGAACGGCTTCCGGAAACCAGATTCTCATCATCATACTGTCGATCCTGCTGCCGCCACTCGGCGTCGCGCTGTCGCGCGGTATCGGCACACAGTTTCTAATCAATATCGTCCTGACCATTCTCGGCTACGTGCCCGGTCTGGTCCATGCCGTCTGGCTCGCCGCGCGACCCGCGGCCTAGTCGGCTCCTAATGCACGGATCTATTCAGAAAGGATATGACCAATGGCCAACATTGAAGAACTCAAGAAAAATCCGAAGGACCAGTTGTTCCGTCACCTCGACGATCTCCACATGGTGATGCTTGGCTCGCCAGACCCGGCCCAGCACATGCAGCCCATGGCGCCTCAGGTGGAAGAAGAGACCGGAACGATCTGGTTTTACACCAGCAAGTCGTCAGAGCTCGTGAAGACGCTCGGTTCCGGCGGCGGCGACGTGCATATGTGCGCTGTTGAAAAAGACTACCAGGCCTGCCTGATGGGCGAGCTGCGGGTCGATCATGACGACAAGCGCATCGAGAAGTTCTGGAGTGCGCCTGTGGCCGCATGGTTCGAGGGCGGCAAGACCGATCCCGACCTGACCCTGCTGCGTTTCACTCCGAAGAACGCCTCGATCTGGGCATCGGACAAGAACCCGATCACCTTTGCCTATGAGATCACCAAGGCAAACCTGAAAGACAAGACGCCCGATGTCGGTGACCGTAATTCTGTGAATTTTCACTGATTGCTGACCATTCAGGACTAGCGCAAAAAGCCAGCCTCGCACGGGCTGGCTTTTTCTTTGCCTCGGCTCGGCCTATGGAGATCGAATGAACAGCACCGATCCACAATGCGTTGCCCCGACAAGTTGCCTTCTCGGCCAGAGCCCTGTCTGGAGCGCGTCCGAAGGCCTGTTATGGTGGGTCGACCCGAAACGCGCCAAACTGCATCGCTACAATCCGAAAACCGGCAACACCCGCCGGTATGACCTGCCCATCAAGGCAAGCGTCATCGCGCTGGCCGCTGGTGAGCTGATGATGGCCGGGAATCTTGAGGTCGGGTTGTTCGATGTCGCCACGGAAGAATATACGCGTCTCGCCAGTCTTGAGGGGGAGCCTGAAGGCAATCGCATAAATTCTGGCGGCGTTGCCCCGGATGGCAGCTTCTGGTTTGCGACGATGGACGGCGATGAGGCCGATGCTCGCAGCGCCTGGTACAGGCTGGCCTCGGATCGCGCCGTTGAGCGGCTCAACATTCCACCAGTCATCATTCCGAGCAGCGTCTGTTTTTCACCCAGTGGCGCGACGCTCTACACCTCTGATACGGCGGAACAGGAAATCCTGTCCTTCGATTTTGAAGCCCCGCTGGAGCTGACCAATCGCCGGGTCTTCGCGACCACCAGTTCCGGCGCCGGCTACCCGGATGGTTCAGCTATTGATGTCGACGGGTATGTCTGGAACGCCGAGTGGGATGGCAGCCGGATTGTCCGCTACAGCCCCGATGGACGAATCGACCAGGTGGTCAGGTTCCCGACCAGCCGGCCCACAGCCTGCTGCTTTGGCGGCAAGGATATGAAGACCCTCTATGTCACGACAGCGCGAACCGGCCTCACCGCTTTCCAGATGGATGCGCAGCCCTTTGCCGGCAGTCTGTTCGCCCTCCAGACCGACGTTCCCGGCCACCCATGTGCGGCCTGGTCCGGGCATTGATTCGCCGGGCCGGATGCTTGCTGCCTGCACTTCGTGCACCCACATGACTTCACAATGACAACAATGCGGGCTAAGGCGTTGCCGAATGTGGCCGAGACCGCTAAACCCCCGACTTTCAGGAATTGATTGATGGCCGACAAGGACAAGAAAAAAAGCGTGGATCCGATGACGTTCGCCCGCCAGGTTGAGGCGGAAGGCAAGAAAGTCACCTGGACATCGCCGACCGAGACGGTTCAGGCGACCATCATGGTCGTTATCATGTCGACCATTGTCGCACTTTTTCTTTTCGTCGCAGATCTCGGCATCAATGCCCTGATCCGGTTTATTACCGGATTTGGCGCCTAACAGTTTTCAAGGAGAGCCCCGCACATGGCCGAGGCCAAATGGTATATCGTTCACGCCTATTCGAATTTTGAGAAAAAGGTCGCCCAGGCGATCCGCGATCAGGCGGGGATGAAAAACCTGTCCGAGCTGATCGAAGAGATCGAAGTGCCGACAGAAGAGGTCGTGGAGATCGTCCGCGGCAAGAAGAAGACCGTCGAGAAGCGCTACTTCCCGGGCTACGTCCTGCTCAAGGCGACGTTGACCGATGATGTCTACCACCTCGTCCGCGACACGCCGAAAGTCTCCGGTTTCCTTGGTGCCGAGGGCGGCAAGCGCCCGCTTCCAGTGCCCCAGCGCGAAGTCGACCGCATTCTCGGCACGGCAGATGAGCCTGTGTCCGAACGCGCACGCCCGCAGGTCTCCTTCGAGATCGGTGAGCAGGTTCGTGTGAATGAAGGCGCTTTCCAGGGCTTCGAAGGCGGCGTGGAAGAAGTCGACGAAGCGGCAGGCCGGCTCAAGGTTTCGGTGTCGATCTTCGGCCGCGCAACGCCGGTCGATCTCGATTACGCACAGGTCGACAAGATCAGCTGATCGTCTCACACGGCATCAGCCAACATCAAAAAGCCCTCCGGATGTCCGGGGGGCTTTTTTGTATCAGTCACGCATCTGTTCGATCAGCGCCTGCGTAAACGGGTCATCGGCCTTGCGCATGCCCCGGATGGCGGGCTTGAGCTGGCCGGCCATCGTTTTTCCGGCCTCGACGCCCCACTGGTCGAAACTGTTCAGCCCCCAGAGAACACCGGAAAGATATGTACGGTGTTCAAACAGTGCGATCAGGCTGCCAAGCCGGAACGCATCGAGCTGCGGTGCGTGGAAAACGGTGGATGGTCGCCCGCCAGCGTGTACTTTCTGCGCGGCGATCTTAAGCGGCAGGTCTGGCTCTTCTGCCTGCACTTCCTCCAGCGTCCGGCCATTCGCGAGGACTTCGGCCTGCGCCAGGGCATGCGCTGTCAGGCCGGTCACGCCTTCAGGGTCACTTGTGGCGCCCGGCGCGATAATGAATTCGGCCGGCATGATCGTTGGGCTCTGGTGCAGCCACTGATGGTAGGAGTGCTGGCCAATCGTACCTTCTCCGCCCCAGAGCAACGGAGCGGTCGCCAGCGCCGCCGCTTGGCCATCCGGCCCGACGGACTTGCCGTTTGATTCCATTTCGAGCTGCTGGAGATAGGCTGGCAACAGGCGCAACCGCCGCGAATAGGCGAGCAGGGCGCGGGCGCCAAACCCCATGTAAGACGCGTTCCAGTAGTCGAGCAGGGCAAGCTGCATGGCGAGGTTGGACACCAGCGGCGCGGAGCGGACATGGTCATCCATGGCGGCGGCGCCCTTGCGAAAATCGGCCATGATGTCGCTTTGCAGCGTAATCGAGCAGGCGAGCGAACCGGCAGACCAGATCGAGAACCGCCCGCCAATGCTTTCCGGCAGGTCCAGGATCAGTCCGTCGGCGCCGTCGAGCCAGTCGGTGGCGCGCGCCGGATTGGCCGTCACAAGTGCAAAATGCCCGGCCCAGTCAGCCCCGACCGATGCCTTCAGCCAGTCGCGGGCCCGCGATATGTTGTAGAGCGTCTCTTCGGTGCCGAATGATTTCGAAACGCCGATGACCAGTGTTTCAGACGGGTCTAGCCCGTCCAGGGCAAGTGTCAGGTCAAGCGGGTCGAGATTCGCGCAGAAGCGCAGCTCAATGCCTTTGAGGCGGCTGTCGTGAAAGGCATCTGCGACCAGGCGAGGCCCGAAATCCGAGCCGCCAATCCCGACATGCCCAATTGCCCGGAATGGCTTGCCGGATGGGGCGGTTTTCGTGCCGTTCGCTATATCTGCGGCCAGCGCTTCGGCAGCCTGCACTGACTCATGGGCACGGGTCTCCTCGCTGCCAGATGGCGAGGGGGTGCGCAGCGCCCAGTGCATGGCAGCGCGCCCTTCGGACGGGTTGACCTTGTCGCCTGCAAACAACCGGCGGACAGCGCCTTCCAGGTCTTTCGCCCTCGCGGTCTCATTCAGGCTTTCGACCGCAGCCGCATCGAGATATTGCCGCGATGTATCCACCGTCCATCCGGCCGCTTCGAGCGGTTGCATGTCTCGGCGGGCCTTCAGGATGTCGCGAAAAGGGGCAGGCTTCAGGCGGTCGGCATGGGGCGTCAGGGACATCGAAAACCTCTTCAGGAACGGTAGAATACAGTCAGCGCGTCGCCAGCGGCCTTGCGCATCAGGGTGACGGCATGGCTCGGATCGGCGCGGTCATAGACCTGGCGCTTCTTGTCGCCAGTAATCATCAGCAGGATGTGCCGGGCGCGTGCCACAGCCGGATAGGTCAGCGTCATGCGCTCGGTAATGTCGCCGGTCACGTCGGTCTTCGGGGCGTCGATGGCGGCAACCGACATCATGTTGCCGGGGTCGGTCGCCGCGCCAAGCCCCTTGGCATCAGCGAACCATGACAGGGTGTGGCCATCCGGGCCCATGCCCAGCACCAGGATGTCGATCGTCTCGGCGACAGGGCCATAAATCCGGTTGAGGTCAGCTTCTGCGCCGAACGCCGAAGCGGCATCTGTTTTCATCGGCAGGAAGGTCGCGTCTTCTGCCTTGTTCTGCATCAGTGTGCGCCGGACCAGCGCGCCGTTCGACGCCTCGTGGCTGTCCTCGACCCAGCGCTCATCGGCAAGGCCAACGGTCACGTTCTCCCAGTCGAGTTCACGCTCCGAGAGGGCCTCGTAAATCGGGCCGGGTGTGGAGCCGCCAGAACAGAACAGGCTGGCCTTGCCGCGCCGTGAAAGGGCATCGGAAAGGCGTGTTTCGATCCAGTAGGCCGCATCGGCTTCGAAGGTGTCTTTCGTGCCGAAAGTATGGAATGCGGTATCATTCGTCATGGCTTTGCAGGGACACTTGGGGCGCTTTGCTGTCAAGACCCAACACCGCCGCCTGCGCTTGAATTGACAAGGATGCTTGAAAGCACGCGCGCGCGTGTGTATGTCGCCCGCTTCAACGGGAATCAAAGGCCCGCTGGTAAAAGGAAAACCTGAGTGTCCGGCGGGCCGGGCAGTAGCTAGAGGAGGCCATGCATGGCCAAGGCAAAGTTTGAGCGCAACAAGCCTCACGTAAACATTGGCACGATTGGTCACGTTGACCACGGCAAGACGACGCTGACAGCGGCGATCACGATGACGCTTGCGGAAGTTTACGG
>Ga0181371_1000023_pt1 | contig 43505 bp, 38 predicted proteins | sample LowvirmetaG_6_FD_130087 | JGI IMG/M metagenome (GOLD analysis project Ga0181371, IMG submission 130087) | Marine viral communities from the Subarctic Pacific Ocean - Lowphox_07 viral metaG | ecosystem: Environmental > Aquatic > Marine > Oceanic | place: Subarctic Pacific Ocean | collected...
AAAACACTGGGTCGAGGGGGATACTCGATCGTCCGGGAGCCTTCGCAGGAAGGCCCCGCCCGCCGGGGGCGCTGCGGTAAGGCCCGAATACGGCCACCCGACGCAAGCTCCTGGAAAACCACCGCGCGGAGCGTCAGCTTTCGTCGAAACGGTAATACTCATTCACTCCGGGCGAAGGCCCGGCGCTCCGCCTGCCCTCCAACCTCTGCCGCGCGCGGCAAGGGGGGTTCCGCATGCCCGCCTCCCTACACCCACGTATAGGTCGTCTTGACCTGGGTGTAGAATTCCTGCGCGGCAAAGCCCTGTTCGCGGGGGCCATAGCTGGACTTCTTGGTGCCGCCGAACGGCAGGTGATAGTCGACGCCGGCGGTGGCCAGATTGACCATCACCATGCCGGCCCGGGCGCGGCGCTGGAATTCCCGCGCGGACTTCAGGCTCTGGGTCACGACCCCGGCAGACAGGCCGAACTCGGTGCCGTTGGCGACCGCGAGCGCCGCCTCGAAATCGGCCACGCGGATCACCGAGGCAACCGGGCCGAACACCTCCTCGCGGTTGATGCGCATCTCGGCCGTGGTGTCGGCGATCAGGGTGGGCTGGACGTACCAGCCGGGGGTCGGGACCTGCGGCTTGCCGCCGCCCGCCACGATCCGTCCGCCCTCGCCCGTGGCGATCTCGATATAGCGTTCGTCGCCCTGCTGCTGGGCCTCGGTCACGGCGGGGCCGATCTGGGTGTCGGGCTCCAGCGCATGGCCGACCTTGAGGGCCGACACACGCTCGGCCAGCGCCGCGACGAAGCGGTCGTGGATGCCGTCCTCGACGATCAGGCGCGACGAGGCCGTACACCGCTGGCCCGTGGACATGAAGGCCCCGTCCAGCGCCACCTCGACCGCCCGGTCCAGATCGGCATCGTTCAGGATCACCAGCGGGTTCTTGCCGCCCATCTCCATCTGCACCCGGGCCTGACGCCGGGCGCAGCCCAGGGCCACCCCCTCGCCCACCGACTGGGAGCCGGTAAAGCTGATCCCGTCGATGCCCGCATGGTCGACCATCGCCTGACCGACATCGCCCCGGCCGATGACCAGATTGAAGACCCCGTCCGGCAGTCCCGCCTCGTGCAGGATGGCCGCCAGCGCCTCGGCCATTGCGGGGGTCGGTCCCGCCGGCTTCATCACCACCGTATTGCCAAAGGCCAACGCCGGGGCCGCCTTCCACGCCGGGATGGCCACGGGAAAGTTCCACGGCGTAATCAGGCCGAACACGCCCACGGCCTCGCGCCGCGTCCCGGCCTCGACGCCCGGCCGGACCGAGGCCACCGTCTGGCCATGCAGGCGCAGGGCCTCGCCAGCGAAATAGCGGAACACCCGCCCGGCGCGGGCCACCTCGCCGATGCCCTCGGCGAGGGTCTTGCCCTCCTCGCGCGACAGCAGCCGTCCCAGCGTCTCGCGCCGCTCCAGCAGCAGGGCGGCGGCACGGTCCAGAATGTCGGCCCGCACTTCAGGCGAAGCGCCGGACCAGCCGTCAAAGGCGTCACGCGCGGCGGTGACGGCGGCCTCAACCTCGGCCGGGCCCGCCTGCGGCAGGTGGGCGACCACCTCATTGGTGTCCGAGGGGTTGGTCCGCACCGAGGGCCGGTCGGCCTCGACCCGCTTGCCGTTGATCCAGTGGCACAGGTTGAGTGGCGCGGTCATGGGAACTCCTCGGGCGTGATGGCCCCTTCTAGGCGGAGGGAGGCGCCATGACAAAGGGCGGCGCCCGGATGGACGCCGCCCCCTGAAGGCTTCACGTGGTGACGGGTCTATTCGACCGGATCACCGTTGATGTCGACCACGCGGACCTCGCCCAGACCCAGCTCGCGGATCTTCGGCTCGATCGCGGCCCGATCGCCGACGATCACCCAGACGGTCGGGCCATCGCCCACCACGTCACGGGCTGCGGCCGAAACCGAGGCCGGGGTCGTGGCGGCCAGACCGGCCGTGCGTTGGTCGTAGTAGTCCTCCGGCAGACCATAGACGACCATCTGCACCAGATCACCGGCCACCGAGGCATTGGTCTCCCAGTCGCCGGCCATGCCCTGGATCAGGTTGGCCTTGTGGGCTCCCAGTTCCTGGTCAGTGACCGGACGGCCGTCGACGATGCCCGTCAGCTCGTTGTCGATCTCGACCAGGCTGTCGGCCGTGCGGTCGGCCTGGACACCGGTCGAGACCAGGAACAGGCGCTCACCCGGCGTCGTGCGGATGCCCGAACCGGCGCCATAGGACCAGCCCTTGTCCTCGCGCAGGTTCATGTTGATCCGGCTGGTGAAGGCCCCGCCCAGCGCCGTGTTCATGGCGGTGATGTTGGGCTCGGTCGACGGATCCAGCGCCGGGACCAGGCGGCCGGCCATGATGATCGACTGCGGACCCGGGCGGTCCACGATCAGCACCTGCGGCTGGCTGTAGGACGGCGGCGTGCCGACACCCGCCCGCTGGGGCAGGGCCGAAGCCGGCGCGTCCCAGTCGGCAAAGGCGCGTTCCAGCTCGGGCACCAGCTCGGCCATGGTCGTGTCACCTACGACCACCAGGGTGGCGTTGTCGGGACGGAACCAGGTGTCGTGGAAGGCCTGGGCGTCGGCCGGCGTCAGGGCCTGAACGGTCGCCTCGGAACCCGAGTTGGACCGGCCATAGGGGCTGTCGTCGCCGTAAAGGGCGTCGGCCAGCACCCGGTTGGCGATGGCGCCCGGGTTACGGTTCGACTGCTGAATGCCTGAGACCTGCTGGGTCTGGGCCCGCTGGAAGTCTTCCGGACGGAAGGCCGGGTTCATGACCACATCGGCGAACAGGTCCAGCGACGGAGCCAGACGGGACTCGATCGCCGTCATGCTGACCGTGGTGTAGTCGGTCGTCGACCCGGCGCCGAGGGTGGCCCCCAGCAGCTGCTGGCGATCACTGATCTCGAGGGCGTCCAGCGTGTCCGTGCCGTTGGTCATGACCGCCGGGGTCAGCACGGCCAGGCCGTTCTTGTCGGCGGACTCGGCGACGGCACCGGCGTTGACGATCAGGTTCATGCTGACCGTCGGTACGCCCGAACGCGGCGCCAGGATGACCTGCAGCCCGTTCGACAGGGTGACCCGCTCGAAGTCCGGGAACCCGGCCATCGGCATCTCGGTCGCCGCCGGCATCTGCGAACGGTCGGCTCCGGTCGGAGCGGCCGCGTATTCCGGGAAGGGCAGGACCTCCAGCGTATAGGAACCGTCCATCAGCCATTCACGACCAGCAGCCACAAGGTCCGCCGGACGCGCGTCCAGCACGCGCTGGTAGCTGACGCGCCAGGCGCCCGGGTCGTTGTGATAGACCTCGCCCTCGGCCAACAGGTCGGACTTGCCGCCGAAGCCGCCGATACGCTCCAGACCGCGGACATAACCCGAGCCGGTCGAGGTGCGGGCGCGCTCCAGTTCGATGGCCGTCGGGCCATCGGCCAGCAGGCGAGCCACCTCCTCGTCGATGATGGTTTCGATCTCGGCCAGATCCTGGCCGGGCTTCGCCGTGGCGATGATCATGAACTGGCTGCCGATCTCGCCCTCGGAGACGAAGGCCCCGACGTTGGTGGCGATCTGGTCGTCAAACACCAGACGCTTGTAGAGGCGCGAGTTGCGACCCGATGTCAGCACCTGGGCCAGCAGGCCGAGGTTGTCGGTGTCGGCCTCGCCAGCGGGCGGGACGTTCCAGACCTTGTAGAGGCGCGGCTGGCCGACGCGGTCATACATGACCTCGCGCTGCTCGCCTTCCATGCGGGCGATCATGCGCGCCGGCTGGGTGACGGGCGGTCCCGGGGGAATGTCGCCGAAGTAGTGCTGGACCTTGGCCAGGGCCTCTTCGGGACTGATATCGCCCGCCAGGACGATGACGGCATTGGCCGGGCCGTAGTAGCTGCGGAACCAGTCCTGCACATCCTCGAGCGAGGCGGCTTCCAGATCGGCCATCTCGCCGATGACGGTGTGGCCATAGGGGTGGTCGGCGGGATAGGTGGCAAAGGTGATGGCGTTCCAGACGCGGCCATAGGGCTGGTTCTCGCCCTGGCGCTTCTCGTTCTGGACAACGCCGCGCTGTTCATCGAGGCGGGCCTGGTCGACGGCGCCCAGCAGGTGGCCCATGCGGTCGCTCTCCAGCCACAGCATGGCATCGAGCCCGCTGGTCGGGACGTTCTGGAAATAGTTGGTGCGGTCGGTGTTGGTGGTGCCGTTCTGGTCGGTCGCTCCCAGCAGTTCGGTCGCCTTGAAGAAGTCCGAGTTGAAGTTCTCGGAGCCGTTGAACATCAGGTGTTCGAACAGGTGGGCAAAGCCCGACCGGCCGAGGGGCTCGTTCTTCGAACCGACGTGATACCAGATGTTGACCGCCACGATCGGGGCCTTGCGGTCCTCGTGCACGATGAGGGTGAGACCGTTGTCCAGCACGAAGCGGGTGAAGGGGATGTCCACGTCGGGAAGCGCCGGCAGGGCGGAATCCTGAAGGGCGGCGCCGGCCTCGGCGGCGGTGACGGGCACGACGGCGTGCGGATCAGGCCGCAGGTCGGTCGACTGGGCCTGGGCAGCCGTCGCGAGGATCGCGGGAAGGCAGGCGCCAGCAATCAGATAGCGGCGAAGCGTGGACGGTCTCATGGATACACCCCTGTGTTCGGCCTCCAGACAGAGGCCTTCACGCAAAGTCCTAAACCGTGGTTGGCGCCCCGCAAAGGGCGACAACATTGCGAATCTGTAAGGTTTGGCAGCGCCTTACGCAGGCGCGAAACCGCCAGGTTGAATTATGCGACCCGCTCGCTGCTCGGATCGCAACACGCATGATGGAGCCAATATTGCACCGCACACGAAAGAAATTGCCTATTGCGCCGCAATAGGCTCCTATCCGGTTCCGGGGGGTCGGGTTCAGTCGAAGCGGCCTCTCCGCCTCCTCCCTGAGTCTCCCCGGATCCCGCCATGACATCCTCCCCGCTTCTGGCCCACCAAGCCGCCCTTCATATCGACTCCGCCGCGACCGGCTGGATCCTGACCTCGACCGCCCTGGTCCTGCTGATGACCTTGCCGGGGCTGGCGCTGTTCTATGGCGGGATGGTGCGGCGCAAGAATCTGCTGGCCACCGTGGCCCAGTCGACTGCGGCGCTGGCGATCGTGACCGTCCTGTGGTTCGTCGCTGGATACAGCCTGTCGTTCGGACAGGGGCCGGACGCGATCAACGGACTGGTCGGGGGACTGGACGCGGCCTTTCTGGACGGAGTCGGAATCGCGACCGCGCACAGCCTGTCGCCCGGCCTGCCCGAGTTCCTCTGGATCGCTTATCAGCTGACCTTTGCCATTATCACCCCGGCCCTGATCGCCGGGGCCTTTGCCGAGCGGATGAAGTTCTCGGCGTCCCTGCTGTTCTTCGGCCTGTGGCACCTGATCGTCTATGCGCCGATCTGTCACCAGGTCTGGGGCGGTGGCTATCTGGGCAGCTTGGGCGTGCTGGATTTCGCGGGCGGGGCCGTGGTGCACGTCAATGCGGGTGTCGCCGGTCTGGTCTGTGCGCTGGTTCTGGGGCCGCGCCACGGGTTCGGGCGAGACAATATGGCGCCGCACAATCTGTCGTTGACGGCGATCGGGACGGGCCTGCTGTTCGTCGGCTGGCTGGGTTTCAATGCCGGGTCGGCCTGGGCCGCGGATGGCATTGCCGCCGTGGCCGCCCTGAACACCATTCTGGCCGCCGCGGCCGCCGCGCTGGGCTGGATGGTCGTCGAGTGGATCGACCACAAGAAGCCCACCCTGCTGGGCCTGTTGACCGGAATCGTCGGGGGTCTGGTCGGTGTGACACCGGCGGCAGGGCTGGTCGATCCGAAGGGTGCCTTCCTGATCGGGGCCATCTCGGGACCAGCCTGCTATTTCGGGGCCGTCTGGCTGAAGCGCGCCCTCAAGTACGATGACAGTCTGGACGCGTTCGGGGTGCACGGCATGGGCGGGATCGTGGGCGCCCTGCTGACCGGCGTGTTTGCCACTGCGGCGATTAACCCGGTCGCCGAGGGAGCCTCGATCCTGAATCAGGCGCTGGGTCTTGTCGCCGTGATCGCCTGGAGCGCGGTCGGCACCTTTTTCGTGCTGATGATCTGCAAGTTCACTACGGGCCTGAAGGTCACGCGCGAACAGGAGATCGAGGGGCTGGACGTCACCCAGCATGGCGAGGGGCTGCATTAGCCCGGGGCCGTCACATCATGGCGGCAGGCTCAAGCCGATAGGTGACGCCGCCGGAACTGGCCTCAAGCAGATTTGGCCCGGCTGGACGGAAGCGCAGGATCGGCTGACCCCCGTTGTCCAGCAATGCAAGGGTATCGTCGAGGATGCGCCAGCCCGCAACACGCGCCAGGGCCGTATCTTCGCACCCTTCCAGATACACCCCGTAGATGCCGTTCTCTCCGGTCTTCTGCAGGGCAATGCGACACCCCTTCTCGTCCGGCCTGTCAGAGGCGTGAAGGGCCCATAGGCCGCTGACGGTTTCCGGGCCGAGCGGTCGGGGGTCCTGAGCTATGGGGGCTGAAGAGTCAGACATGGCTGTGTTTCCTGAAAGGGCCGCCGCATCGGTCTCGGCCGCCGTGCAGGCGCCGGCCGCCAGCATCAAGGCAGTCAGTCCGCAAAGTCCCGGTCGAAATCCGCGCATGGCTCCGGCTCCCCGGCTGCGACGGCACCGCGCCGTCTGGGCCCTATCTCCGTCACCATTCGGTGGCTAGACTAAGGCCCTGCCCGGTCGAACGTCGGCCGAACCCCCTGAGTTGCGCGTGTTCAACGATCTGATCCCCCGGAAGCCCGGGACCGAACCTCTCGTCGAGGCCGTCAAGGCGTGCCGGCCCCACCTTGTTTGGGCGGCGGTGTTCAGTGCGCTGGTGAACCTGCTGTATCTGACGCCGACCATCTACATGCTGCAGGTCTATGACCGGGTGGTGCCGACTGGCGGACTGCAGACGCTGTTGCTGGTCAGCGCCATTGCCGTCTTTGCGTTGGCGACGCTGGCACTGCTGGACTGGCTGCGGACGCGGCTGCTGGTGCGGGCGGGGCTGAGGCTGGACCGGCTGCTGGTCGGGCGCCTGCTGGGGCGGGTCGTCGACCTGCAGGTCCAGTCGCCGGGCAGTCAGGTTCTGCGCGAGTTCGACCATGTGCGCACGGCCGTATCCGGGCAGGGGGTGCTGTCGCTGTTCGATGCACCCTGGACGCCGATCTATATCGGCTGCTGCTTCCTGTTGCACCCGGCACTGGGAGCGCTGACGCTGGTCGGGGCCATCATCCTGCTCATTCTGGCGGTGCTGAACGAGCGCGACAGCCGCCCGCGCCTTAATCAGGCGATGAAGGACTCCCAGGCCGCCTATGCCGCGCAGGAAAGCATGGCCGGCCAGTCCGAAGTAGTGCGTGCGCTGGGGATGCGGCAGGCGGGCATCGCCCTGCAGGTGCAGCAGCGACAGGTCGCCACAGCGCGGCAGGTCGAGGCCCAGTTCACCGGCGGGCGCTATACCGGCATCATCAAATTCCTGCGGCTGATGCTGCAATCGGCGTCGCTGGGACTGGCGGCGCTGCTGACGGTTCAGGGGCATATCTCGGCCGGGTCCATCATCGCGGCCTCGGTGCTGCTGACCCGGGCGGTTCAGCCGATCGAGCAGATGGTCGGGGCCTGGCCCACGCTGGTGCAGGCCAAGGCGTCGTGGAAGGCGCTGATCGAGCTGTTTGCCGCCACGGGTCGGGTTGACCGGGTCACCACCACCCTGCCCGCACCCGAGGGCCGACTGGGGCTGGAGCAGGTGACGGTCCGCCTGCCCGGCAGCGAGGTGCCGCAACTGCGCGGCATCACCCTGTCGCTGGAGCCCGGCCAGGTTCTGGGCGTGATCGGGCCCAGCGGATCGGGCAAGACGACGCTGGCTCGCGTGGTCGCGGGAGCCATTCCGCCCACGTCGGGCTCGGTGCGGCTGGACGGCGCCGACTATGACGCGCGCGAGGGCGACACCCTGGCCGAGCACATCGGCTATTTGCCCCAGGTGCCGGGCCTGTTTTCCGGATCGGTGAAGGACAACATCTCCCGGTTCCGCTCGGCGTTGGGCACAGATCCCGAACAGATCGACCGTGAAGCCATCGCAGCGGCCAAGGCGGCCGGGGTGCATGAGATGATCCTGCGCCTGCCGCATGGCTATGACACCGTGCTGGGTCACAACGGCGCAGGCCTCTCGGTCGGCCAGTCGCAGCGCGTGGCGCTCGCCCGGGCGCTTTACCGCGACCCGGTTGTGCTGGTCCTCGACGAGCCCAATGCCAATCTGGATCAGGAGGGCGAGGTCGCCCTGACCCAGGCGATCAAGGGCGCCACGGCGCGCGGGGCTTCGGTTGTCATGGTGGCCCACCGGGCCGGTGTGCTGGGCGTCGCCGACCGCCTGCTGATGCTGCGCGAGGGCACGGTCCAGATTGAGGGGCCGCGTGATGAGGTGATGATGCGATTGAACCCCGGGCGGGCCAAGCCAACCGTCGTGCCGCCGCCGGGAGCGCAGTCGGCATGAGCGAGCTGGACTTTCCCGATCTGGGCCGCCCCGCCACTGCGCCCGCGGCGCCGACGGACGCGCCCGTCCCCGCCGCTGGACCTGAAGGGCCGGACGACTCGCCTCGCAGTGAACTGCTGGTCGGGGGCGCGATCATCGCCCTGTTCTTCGTGTTGTTCCTCGGCTGGGCCGCGTTCGCGCCCTTGGATGCGGGGGCCTTTGCCAGCGGCCAGGTCTCGGTCTCGGGCAACCGGCAGGCCGTGCAGCATCGCGACGGCGGTGTGGTCAGCGCCCTGCACGTCGCCGAGGGCGACACGGTCGAGGCGGGCCAGATCCTGATCGAGGTCGCAGGCGGGGAGCTGGCCGCCACCGAGCGCGGCCTGACGGGTCAGGTCGTGGCCCTGCTGGCGCAGCGGGCCCGACTGGAGGCCGAGCGCAGCGGTCTGGGCAGTATTCCTGTACCGCCCGAATTTGCCGCCATGAGTCCGGGCGATCAGGCGCTGGCCGACGAGGCCATGTCCCTTCAACGGCAACAGTTCACCGCCCGGCGCAGCGGCCGCTCGACCGAGCGGGGCGTTCTGGGCCAGCGCGTCAGCCAGCTGCAACAGCAGGTGTCGGGCTATGAGCGCCAGCTGTTGGCCAATGCCGAGCAGAAGCGACTGATCGAGGAAGAGCTGGCCGATGTGCGCAGCCTGGCCGAGCAGGGCTATGCCCCCATCAGCCGGGTGCGGGCGCTGGAGCGGCAGGCTGCTGCGCTGGATGGCGAGGCCGGCTCGCTACGTGCCGAAATCGCCCGCGCCAATGAAGCCATGGGCGAGGCGCGGCTGCAGATGTCGGGCGTCGGCACCGACATGGACGAGGATGTCACAGAACAGCTGCGCGCGGTCGAGGTGCAGTTGAACGAACTGCAGCCTCGCCTGACCGAGGTTCGCGCCCAGATCGAGCGCAACCGCGTCCGGGCCCCCGTCTCGGGTCAGGTCGTCGGCCTGACCATCTTCACGCCCGGCGGCGTCATCCAGGCGGGCCAGACGCTGATGGAGATCGTGCCGTCCAATGCGTCCCAGGTGATCGTCGCCCGGATCAACCCGAACGACATCGACAACCTCCGCGTCGGCCTTTTGACCGAGGTGAAGTTTCCGGGGCTGAGAACCTCCAACCCGCCCGTGCTGCGGGGCCGGGTCGAACGGCTGTCGGCCGACAGCTTTACCGAGGAAGGTTCGAATAACCGCTATTTCCGCGCCGAGATCGTGGTGCCGCCCGAAGAACTGGCCAAGCTGGGTCGCGGCGCCGACTCGATCCGCTCAGGCTCACCGGTCGAGGTGGTCATCGTGCTGCGTCGCCGGACCCTGCTGCAGTATCTGATCGAGCCGCTGGTCCGCGGCCTGTGGCGGACAGGGAGTGAGCTTTAGAAGGCGCGCCTTAAACGCTCACTGGCGCCGATCGCCCAACTCACCTAGCCTTATGCGATGATCTTTCGCGCACTGATACTCTCGGTCGTTGCGACCAGCGTGATCGCCGTGAGTGCGGCATTGGCGTGCAGCTGCGTGCGTTATGCGAACGCCGAAGCCCAACTCAGAAATGCGGAAATCATGTTCGTGGGCCGTGCGGTCGAGACGGTCACGCGGGACGACAATGGCATGACAGTCGGAGTTACTCGTTTCGCTGTCGTGCGGACGCTCAAGGGCCATGCGCGCGACGTGCAGAGTATTGAACACTCGATGGTGGGCGGCATGTGTGGGGTGACGTTCCGACGCGGCCAAACATACGCCGTGATTGCTGACGCGGATGGCCACAGGTTTGTGACCAGTTCCTGCTCAATGCCCCAGTTTCCGATCGCCGAGTTCGAGAGGGTGTTGGGCCTGCGCCCCTGACCCGGCTCGTCAGTCCCTACCCCTGCGCCTTCGCCTGTTGGCGGAAGCGGTGCAGCAGGGGTTCGGTGTAGCCGTTGGGCTGGGTGGTGCCTTCGAATACCAGGGCGCGGGCGGCGGCAAAGGCGAGGCTGTCATCAAATCCCGGAGCCATAGGCCGGTACAGCGGGTCGCCGGCGTTCTGGGCATCGACCCTGGCCGCCATGCGGCGCAGCGCAGCCTCGACCTGTTCCGCCGTGCAAACGCCGTGCAGCAGCCAGTTGGCCATGTGCTGGCTACTGATCCTCAGCGTCGCGCGGTCCTCCATCAGGCCGATGTCGTGGATGTCCGGCACCTTGGAACAGCCCACGCCCTGATCAATCCAGCGGACGACATAGCCGAGGATGCCCTGGGCGTTGTTGTCCAGTTCCTGCTCGATATCCTCGGCGCTCCAGTTGCGGCCCTCGGCCAGTGGCGGGGTCAGCAGGTCCTCCAGCGGGCGAGGTGTGGCATCACCCATGGCCTCGCGGACCGCGAAGACGTCGGTCTGGTGATAGTGCAGCGCATGCAGGGTGGCGGCCGTTGGCGACGGCACCCAGGCGGTGTTGGCACCGGTCTTCGGATGCCCCGCTTTCTCCTCCAGCATCTGGGCCATGCGGTCCGGCGCGGCCCACATGCCCTTGCCAATCTGGGCCCGGCCCGACAGGCCGCACTGCAGGCCGATCGCGACATTGCGCTGTTCATAGGCGGCGATCCAGCTGCTGGACTTGATCTCGCCCTTTCGCACCACCGGACCGGCCTGCATCAGGGTGTGGATCTCGTCGCCGGTGCGGTCGAGGAAGCCCGTGTTGATGAAGACGATCCGGTCCTTCACTGCGTGGATACAGGCCGCGAGGTTGGCCGAGGTGCGGCGCTCTTCGTCCATCACGCCGACCTTGATCGTGTGCCGGTCCAGCCCCAGCAGGTCCTCGACCGCGTCGAACAGCCGGTTGGTGAAGGCGCACTCCTGGGGGCCATGCATCTTGGGTTTGACGATGTAGATCGACCCTTCGCAGCTGTTGCGGAAGGGGCCGGTGCCGCGCAGGTCATAGAGGCCGATCAGGCTGGTGAGGATGGCGTCAAGGATGCCCTCCGGCGCCTCGGCCCCGTCGGGAAGCAGGACGGCCGGCGTCGTCATCAGGTGGCCGACGTTCCGCACAAACAGCAGCGACCGACCCGGCAGGGTGGCCTCGGTTCCGTCGGGGGCGACATAGGCGACATCCGGATTGAGCCGCCGGGTGAGGGTCTTGCCGCCCTTGTCGAAGGTCTCGGCCAGGTCGCCCTTCATCAGGCCCAGCCAGTTGCGGTAGGCCGCCACCTTGTCCTCCGCATCGACGCAGGCGACGGAGTCTTCCAGATCGACGATGGTGGTCAGGGCCGATTCCAGCACGACATCGGCGATGCCCGCCGGATCGGTGCGGCCGATGGGATGGTCCGGGTCGAACACCACCTCGATGTGCAGACCGTTATGGCGGAACAGGCGGCCCCGTTCGGTCTGGCCCACGTACTGGCCGGTGTCGCGCAGGGCGATGCCCTGATGCGGGTGGCTGAGGTCGGACCAGGAGCCCTCGACCAGCGGCAGGGCCTCGTCCAGAAAAGCCTTGGCGCGGGCGACGACGCGGGCGCCGCGGTCCGCGTCATAGCCGCCCGGGGGCGGCAGGTCGCCGAGGGCGTCGGTGCCATACAGCGCGTCATACAAACTGCCCCAGCGGGCGTTGGCGGCGTTCAGCACAAAGCGAGCATTGAGTACCGGCACCACCAGTTGCGGCCCCGCTCGGGTAGCGATCTCGGCGTCGACATTGCGGGTACCGATAGCGAAGGGGGCGGGCGCGTCGACCAGCCAGCCGATCTGCTTCAGGACATCGCGCTGGGTGGTCACGTCATAAGGCTGGCCCTTGCGCTCGACGTGCCAGCTGTCGATGCGGGCCTGAAGATCGTCGCGCACCGCCAGCAGACGCCGGTTCTCGGGCACGGCCCAATCGAGGAGGGTCCGCACCCCCGTCCAGAACTGCCCGGCCTCGATGCCCAGCCCCGGCAGAACCTCCTCCTCCAGGAAGGCGGCAAGGACAGGGGCGACGGTCAGATCGGCGCGAACAGGCATGGGCAGTCTCCGGTAGTTTCGGGCGCCTGTAACATTCCGTGATGACCCGGCGTAAGTCGAGGCCTTTTCGCAGACGCACACAAATCGCGGCCGCGCGCCTTGACTTGGCCATGTTCCGGGCCCATCTCCCCGTCGTCGCCTATTGCGATACCCGAACTGCGCCCGACGCGTGGGGTTCTGTTTTCAGAACCTTCCTGGCTGCAACCGGATCATCTTCTGACATTCATAGTCGCCCGTCACGCGGGGGCGGCACCCAAACTTCCCTTCCGGCCTGATGCCGGACCGGAGGCGAGGATGCGCGCACCCCCGGACCGATGGTCCGGCGTGTCCAAGATGCATCCTGCTCCGGTGATCGAAAGACACACGCGTAATGAACGCAACGACCCAAACCCACGCCTCGGCCCAAACCCAGGCCCTGCCCAAGACCTTCGAGGACATGGGCTTGAACCCGGCCCTGCTGCAGGCGCTGGCCTCTGAAAACTACACCACCCCCACCCCGATCCAGGCCCAGTCGATCCCCGATGTGATGACCGGCCGTGACCTGCTGGGCATCGCCCAGACCGGCACGGGCAAGACGGCCGCCTTTGCCCTGCCGATCCTGCACCGGCTGGCGGCCAACCGCGTCGCCCCCCTGCCCCGCACGACCCGCTGTCTGGTGCTGTCGCCGACGCGCGAACTGGCCTCCCAGATCGCCGAGAGCTTCAAAACCTATGGCAAGCATCTGGGCTTCCGCGTCGCCGTGATCTTCGGTGGCGTGAAATACGGCGGTCAGGAACGCGCCCTCAATCAGGGGCTCGACATTCTGGTGGCCGCGCCCGGTCGCCTGCTGGACCATATCCAGCAAAAGAACCTCGACCTGTCGGCCACGGAAATCTTCGTGCTGGACGAGGCCGACCAGATGCTGGACCTGGGCTTCATCAAGCCCATCCGCCAGATCGTCAGCCGCATCCCGGCCAAGCGCCAGAACCTGTTCTTCTCGGCCACCATGCCGGGCGAGATCGGCAAGCTGGCTGCTGAACTGCTCAAGGATCCCAAGCGGGTCCAGGTGACGCCGCAGGCGACCACCGTCCAGCGCATCAAACAGTCGATCATCTGGGTTGAACAGGGCCGCAAGCGCGCCCTGCTAACCGAGATGTTCAGCGATCCGGGCTATACTCGCTGCCTGGTGTTCACCAAGACCAAGCACGGGGCCGACAAGGTTGCCGCCTATCTGGAAGCGGGCGGCGTTGAAGCCGGCGCCATCCATGGCAACAAGAGCCAGCCCCAGCGCGAACGCACTCTGGAAGCCTTCAAGAAGGGCAAGCTGCGGGTGCTGGTGGCGACCGACATCGCCGCGCGCGGCATCGACGTGGACGGCGTCTCGCACGTCGTGAACTTCGAGCTGCCCTATGTGCCGGAGGCCTATGTGCACCGCATCGGCCGGACGGCCCGCGCGGGCGCCGATGGCACCGCCATCAGCTTCGTCGCCGGCGACGAGATGAAGCTGCTGAAGGACATCGAAAAGGTCACGCGCCAGAAGATCCCGGCGATCGACCGTCGCAACGACAAGGCGCTGGGTGCGCTTGATGCCGCCATCAGCGCCGCCGGCGTCGGCAAGAAGGCCACCCTGCCCGAGCGTGAGGATCGCCCGGCCCGGGATGGCGACGGTGAAGGCCGACGCAACCGCAATCGCCGGGGTCCCAAGCCCGGCGGTGCCCACGCGGGTGGACGCGGCCCCGGCCGCTCGCCTGACCGTCCCCACTACAACCCGATGGCCGGCGACCGTCCGGAAAGCTCGGCCCCCGCGCCGGTGTCGCAACTGAAGCGCCGTCGTCGCCGTCCGGGTCAGAAACCCGCCGCCGTCACCGCCAGCTAAGGCTCCGCATGCCCCCTTCGTTACCGGAGGGGGCATATCTTTGATGAACCTGTTTGCATTATAAACATGTCTGCTGTATCCGACCTCCATATCGCTGGAGATCAGATCATGTCCCTGACCGCTTCCCCCCTGTCTGACGACCGCCTGCACGGACTGGATGCCCTGCGCGGCATCGCCCTGTTGCTCGGTGTGGTGCTGCACACCCTGATGAGCTTCTTCCCGGTTCCGATCTGGGTGGTGGTCGATGACCAGACCTCGCCGGTCGCCTCGACGATCTTCTTTGCCATCCACCTGTTCCGGATGACGACCTTCTTCCTGATCGCCGGCCTGTTCGCCCATATGATGCTGGGCCGCAAAGGCCTGTGGGGGTTTGCCAAGGACCGGCTGATCCGCATCGCCGGGCCCCTGCTTGGCCTGTGGTGGCTGGCGCTGGCCGCGATCATCGCCGTACTGCTGTGGAACGTCGCCATCCAGAACGGCGGCAGCCTGCCCACGGACGGTCCGCCCCCGCCGCCCCTGACAGTCGAGACCTTTCCCCTGACCCATCTGTGGTTCCTCTGGGTGCTGCTGATCTTCTATGTGGCCATGCTGATGCTGCGGGCGCCGTTCGCCCTGCTGGACCGGAACGGGGGCTGGGGCCGGATGGTCGACCGCCTGACCGCCGCGCTGGTCGGGCCGTGGACCCCTGCGGTGCTGGCGGCACCGCTGGCGCTGGCCTTCTATCTGCACCCGAACTGGACCGCCTTCTTCGCCATTCCGACGCCGGATACGGGGCTGGTGCCCAATGCCGTAGCGCTGACCGGCTTTGGCAGTGCCTTCCTGTTCGGCTTTCTGCTGGACCGCAGGCGCGACCTGCTGGAGCGCATTCGCAGGCTGTGGCCGGTGTTCACCGTGGTGGCCTTCGGAACCGGCGCGGGCGCCCTGATGCTGGCTGGAGGCCCGGTGCCCGACCTGACCCCCGTCACCGACCCGTCGGCCAAGGCTGCGCTGGCCACCCTGATGGCGCTGGCAGTTTTCAGCGGTGCCATGGCCGCCATGTCGCTGGCGCTGCAGCTGTTCAGCCGCAGGAGCCCTGTGCGTCGCTATCTGGCCGACGCGTCCTACTGGATCTACATCGTCCACCTGCCGCTGGTGATGGTCGGTCAGACCCTGGTGCTGGGCCTTGGCGCGCCCTGGTGGCTGAAGGCGACGCTGGTGATCGGCGGCACGATGCTGGTCAGCCTGATCACCTATGAGCTGCTGGTGCGCCACAGCTTCATCGGACGCTGGCTGAACGGGCGGCGCATTCCCTGGAAACGTCAGGCCGAACCGGCCCCGGCGCCCGCCGAATAACATCTTGCCAAGCCCGGTCGGCTCGTCCACCCACGGACAAGCCGGTCCAAGGAGAACCGACCCATGGCGACCAAGCTGAAAACTCCGTCTGCCGAGGCCGACCTGGCCTTCATGCGCTCGATCGTGGAGGGCGGCGGCCGGATGCCGATGTCGGCAGCCATCTGCTACCTGGCTGGCGGGTTGCTTTATGGATTTCAGTGTCTGTTTCACATGGGACAGGCCGCCGGACTGATCCTGTGGGGGCCGATGCCCAGCCTCGCTTTTGTAGTCGGGATCAGCGTCGCCTTCTTCATCGTGCTGATCTGGGCGATCCACCGGGACAACAAGCAGGGTGGCACCCGCAAGGGCACCACGTCCAACCGCGCCGTCAATGCTGCCCTCAGCGGCACCGGCATGGCCAATGCGGCGGTGATCATCATCTTCGGCGTCGGGGCGATGCGCGATCAGGACTTTGCCGTCTGGCTCTATTATCCCGCCATCATCTTCGCCCTGCAGAGCGCGGCCTGGTTCGTCGGCTGGAGCCTGAAGAAGAAGCGCTGGATGCTGGCGACCTCATTGGGCGGCTGGGTCACGGCGGTCGCGCTGGGCGTGCTGGTGCGCGAGCCGGTGGCCTATCTGGGTGTCTGTACCGCCGCCCTGTTCCTGCTGTTCGCGGGACCGGGCCTGATCATGTACCTCGAGGCCCGCACGCCGCGCACGGCGGCCTGAGCCACCATGGGTCTGGCCGGTCTGGGACAGATTGACGAGGTGATCCACGGTCGAATGCGGCTGGGGATCATGGTCTATCTCGCCGATGTCGAGACCGCCGACTTCACTGAACTAAAGACCGCGCTGGAAGCGACCCAGGGCAATCTGTCGGTCCATCTGAAGAAGCTGGCCGAGGCGGGCTATGTGTCCATCGACAAGAGCTTCCGGGACAACAAGCCCCTCACCGAGGTCACCATTACCAAGGACGGGCGGCGGGCGTTTGCGGCCTACCTTGAGGCGCTGAGCGGCCTGATCGGCGGTGGCGCATGACCCGGCCCCGCGTCATGGGTATCGTCAATGTCACGCCCGACAGCTTCTCGGACGGGGGACAGCTGGCGACGGTCGAGGCGGCGGTCGCGCATGGCCTGCGGCTGGTCGAGCAGGGGGCGGACATTCTGGATGTCGGCGGCGAAAGCACCCGACCCGGCGCCGAGCCGGTCCGAGGGGCCCAGGAACTGGACCGCGTGATGCCGGTCATCGCCGGACTGCGCGCGCAATGGGACGGCCCGATCAGCATCGATACGCTCAAGCCGGCCGTGGCCCGTGCAGCGGTTGAGGCCGGTGCCGCGATGTGGAACGACGTCAGCGCGCTGGGTGCATATGCCGAAAGTCCGGCGGTCGCCGTCGAGCTGGGCTGTGACGTCGTGCTGATGCACATGCAGGGAGAGCCACAGACCATGCAGGTCGATCCCCGCTATCACGACGTGGTGACCGAGGTACGCGATGCGCTGGTGCATCGCGCCGAGGTCGCCATGGCGGCCGGGCTCGCACGCGAGCGTATCTGGCTGGATCCGGGTATCGGCTTCGGCAAGACGCTGGCGCACAATCTTGCGCTGACAGCGAACCTCGCCGCGCTGATCGAGACCGGCTTTCCCGTGCTGTTCGGGGCCAGTCGCAAGCGAATGATCGAGGCCATCGACCTCTCCGCGACCGATCCGCTCGACCGCTTGGGCGGATCGCTGGCCCTGGCGGTCGAGGCGGCGCGGCAGGGCGCTGCTATCATCCGCGTGCATGATGTGCGCGAGACGGTTCAGGCGCTGAAGGTTCGGGCCGCCGTTTCAGCCGCCGCCCGCCCGGCCCCCTAACGATCCTCGCCCGACAGCCGCTCTTTCTCGACCGGATCAGAGCTGGGACGCAGCAGGTCCTCGACCGCGTCGTTCGACCCTGACGTCGGCGCCTTCGGTGCAGGCGTATCCGACGCGGTCTTGCGGGACCGGCCCTTCGGGGCACGGCCAAGGATTTCGAGGGCGTCGTCGCCCTCATGACCAAACACGCTGCGAATCCGAAGGTCCGTCTGCGGGAAGGGGATTTCGATCCCGGCCTCGTCCAGGGCTTCGGCGATGGCCCAGGTATAGGCGGCGTGCATGGCGGCGGGCCGCTTGACGGCATCCTGCGTCGGCCAGACCAGCAGCTCGAAGTCGAGCCCGGACTCGCCAAAGCCGACCAGCCAGACCTGGCATTTGCGGGCCTCGGTCTCGGGCAGGGTGAAGGGGATGGCGCGCGCGGCCTTGAGCACCACGTCCCGGACCTCGGCCCGGTCGGCCCCGTAGGCCACCGAGAACGGCACATGGATGCGGCGGGTGTCGCCCTTGAGCGTCCAGTTGGTGACCTTGCCTTCGATCAGACTGGAGTTCGGGACGATAATGTTGATGTTGTCATTGGTGCGGATGCGGGTCGCCCGCGGCCCGATCTCGACAATGGCGCCGCGCGCATCGTCGAGCTCGACATAGTCGCCTACGGACACCATCCGGTCGAAGATCAGGAACAGGCCGGAGACAAACTCCTTGACCACGCCCTGAAGTCCCAGGCCCAGCCCGATGCCGATGGCCCCGGCAAACACCGCCAGCGACGACAGGTTCAGGCCCGCGGCCGACAGGGCCATGAAAAGACCGGCGATCAGAATGCCGTAGCCCGTCATCTTTTCGAGCAGGTACAGCGCCTGGGTCGAACGCGTAGCCTTGTACCGCAAACGCCGGATGGCTCGGGTCGCGGCCCAGGACAGGGCCCCGGCAACAGCGATGATGATGGCGGCGGTGAGCAGTCCGCCCAACGTCAGGGAAATGCCCCCAAGCCGCAGGACCGCTGCGTCCTGCAGCTCGGTGAGTTCATTGACCATGGTCCATCAATACCCAGCTTTGCCGTGGCGTTCCACCTCCGCTTGGCGAAACGGGTCAGACATCCCTATATCGTCCGTCCGGCCTCGTTTTGGGGCGAGATGAGAGGCCGAACCCATGACGCTGACCAAGGGACGCCGTTTTCTTCCCTCGCTGAGCCTGCAGGTTCTGGCAGCGCTGGCGCTGGGCCTGATCGTCGGGGCCATCGCCCAGTCACGCGGCCTGCCGGGCGGGGCCGAGACCGCCAGCTTCATCGGGTCTCTGGGCCAGCTCTGGCTCAATGCCCTGAAGATGACGATCGTGCCGCTGGTCTTTTCGCTGCTGGTGACAGGCATCGCCTCCATCGCCGGGGCTGCGCACGGACCGGGCCGGGCGGGCCTGTTGGCCGGGCGGGCGCTGATGGTGTTTGCCATCCTGATCGTTGTCGCGACTGTCTATGCCATCGGCGCGGCCTATGGACTGCATGCCATCTGGCCGATCGACCCCGAAGGCGGCGCGCGCCTGATTGCCGGAGCACCGCCCAGCCCTGAAGGGGTAGGACCGGGTGCTCCGTTCGGCGAGTTCCTGAAAACGCTGGCTCCGGCCAACCCGATCCGCGCTGCCGCCGAGGACGCCATCCTGGGCCTGGTCGTGTTCGCCGTCTTCTTCGGCTTTGCTGCCACCCGCCTGCCCGACCGGCTGCGCCTGCCGCTCGTGACCTTCTTTGAAGCCGTGGCCGAGACCATGATCGTGATCGTGCGCTGGGTGCTGATGGCCGCGCCGGTCGGCGTGTTCGCCCTGGCGCTGGGCGTCGGGTTGACGGCGGGCGTCGGTGCCGCCGGAACCCTGGCCCACTATGTTGCCATCGTGTCGCTGGCGACCATCGGCATCACCCTGCTGTGCTATCCGCTGGCCATGGCCTTCGGCAAGGTCAGCCTGGCCGGGTTTGCGCGCGGCGTGGCCCCGGCCCAGGTCGTCGCCTTTTCGACCCAGTCCTCGCTGGCCAGCCTGCCGGTCATGGTCGAACGCGCGGTCGATGCGCTGGGCGTCTCACGCCCCACAGCGGGTCTGGTGCTACCGCTGGCCGTGGCGGTGTTCCGCATCACCAGCCCGGTCGCCAATCTGGGCGTGGTCATCTATTGCGCCCATCTGTTCGGTATAGAACCCACCATGGGGCAGCTGGTCGCAGCGGGCCTGACGGCGGTGCTGGTCAGCATCGGCTCGGTCGGCCTGCCGGGCCAGATCAGCTTCTTCGTCTCGATCGCCCCGATCTGTATCGCCATGGGCGTGCCGCTCGAGATCCTGCCGCTGTTGCTGGCGGTCGAGGTGATCCCGGACATCTTCCGCACCGTCGGCAATATCACCGCAGACATGGCCGTGGCGCGGATCGTCGAGGACGAGGTGGGGGCGCCGGTCGAGCCGGCCTGACGCCCGTGCCCGTCAGTTGCCGGGCGGGCGGCGTCCGGCTTCAAGAATCGGCATGCCCGCCTCGGTCGGCAGGTAGATGATCTGTCGATCGCCGCTGCCGGCCGTTTCCTGCAGCATGTTGATATAGGCCCAGCGCAGATAGTTCTCCGGACCGCCCAGGCTTTCGGCCATGATGCGGTTGGCCTCATTGGTGCCCTTGGCGCGCGCCACCTCGGCCTGGGCCGTCAGCTCGGCGGCATCCAGCAAAGCCTGCGCTTCCAGCACGCGAATGCGCCGGTTTTGCACCGCTTCCTCATAGGCTGCCTTGCCCGCCATGGTCTTGGCGTAGACGTTGTAGGTCGGCATGCCGATCAGGAAGGCCGCGCCAACCAGGACGACGGCCACCACCACCATGATACTGAAACCCGTGCCACGCATGTCCTGAACCCTCCGACTGAGACGCCGCAAGGCTGGGGGTACAAGGCCGTCAGGTCAAGCGGTTCCGGTCAGTTCGGGACCAGTTCGATCAGATCAAGATTGGACTCATACTGCGGCCAGGGAATGACCAGCCGCCAGCGACGCGAGCCGATGCGTTCCAGCACAGCCACCATGTCCCGGTCGGAGTTCTGACCATAGGAGTTCGCGGGCGGTTCTGACCCCAGCGCCATGGAGCCTAGCATCACCATCTCGCGGTCGTTCTCCGGAAACAGCAGGCCAGAGGGCCGCTGCGATCCGGTCAGTTTGGAGAATTTCAGGCCCGCCGGCGTGCGCTCGATCCGGCAGTCGAACCAGCCATAGACCACATAGCCGAGGCCACCCTCACCGCCTTGGGAGCCCAGTTTGACTGTGCGGCAGCGATAGTCGCCCTCGGGCGGGGTGACACCGCCAACGCCTGCATCCGGATCAAGCAAGGCGCCGAGCGAGCCGAGGTCGCCCGACCCCTCCTGTCGACGCGCCTGTTCCAGCGCCAGACGCCAGGCAGCATCGACGCGCCCATAGCGGTCGCGATCATAGCTGGTGATGATGGTGCGCCAGTCCCGCAGGACCGGGCCGGACCCATCCGGTGGCGGAGGCGGGGGCGGCGGGGCATAGCCTCCACCCGCCGAAGCGCAAGCCGACAGGATCAGGGCCGCCAGCGCGGTCAGTCCGGCCGTGCGGACGTGGCGGGCATAGGACATGGTAACCCCTTCTCGTCAGGACCGGGCCAGTGGGCCCGGGCGAAGCGCGGAGGTCAAGGCCGGAGGGTCTATTCGCCGCTGTCGGCGGTCTCGGCGGCCTTCTTGCGGGGCGCGCGACGACGAGCCGGCGCGGCCTCGTCCGACGCCTGAGGGGTCGGCGCCTCGGAGACGCGCGGGGTCGGGCGGGTCAGAAAGCCCGGCAGGGCGTCTGCGTCGGACGCCTCCCGGACGGGGGCGTCCTCGCGCGGACGACGCGGCTTGCGGGCGGGACGGGCCGGCGCCTCCGCACGCACTTCAGGCGCGTCGTCGGACGCTCCCTCCGAGGTTTGCGGCTCCTCGTTGGACCGGTCCTCGGACACGTCGGACTCGCCGTCCTGAGAGGGTTTACGGCCACGCTGTTCGTCCTTGCGGCGCTCCCAGCGCTCCCGACGGGTCTCGCGGCGACCACCGCCCTCGCCTTCGCTGCGGGTCTCGCCGTCCGTGTCGCGGTCACGGTCGCGGTCGCGGTCGCGGTCGCGATCCCTGTCCCGATCCCGGTCACGGTCCCGGTCATTGGTCTGGGGCTGCTGGCCTTGCGGTTGCTGCCCGGACGGATTGCCGCCGTTCGGATTGCCGGTGTTGTTCTGCTGGTTGTTCTGTTGAGCCTGCTGGGCCGCGAGGAAGGCGGCCGCCTGGGCGCCACTTTCATCTTCGAAGTCGATGTCGAAGCCCTGATTGGACAGTTCGCGCTGGGCGATCTCGGACACTGGCCGCTGCGGCTGCAGCGCCCTCAGTACGCGGAAATAATGCTCGGCGTGCTGCAGATAGTTCTCGGCCAGGACGCGATCACCGGCAGAGGCAGCGTCTCGCGCCAGCTGCATATAGCGCTCATAGACGGTCTGGGCATTGCCGCGGACCTTGATGTTCTCAGGGCCTTGCGAATCCCATGACCGGTTCGGATTGGCGCTGTTGGCATTGTTGTTGCCACCGGGCTTCCTGTTGCGGCCGCGTTGGCGCTTCATGCCCTTGAAATCTCTCATAGACTCTACCGTTCCGGGAGGGTGGCCGACACAGGTGACTGTCGAGGCCGGGTTTTGTTTCGTCTGTCCGTGGTTCGGGAGGAATCCCGCCATCAATGTCATCGGAAGCCGTTGTCACCCGCGCGGTCCACCCGGGCCCGTGTCAGGGATCGGGTCGTCGCGCATGCCGCTCGCCTGTCAGTTGGCCCGGAAGGGCGCACGGAGATGCGATTGGTGGGAGACAAACAAGACTTAGCGCGCCTTGGCCGCCATTCCAAGGGGTCTTTTTCCGGCGCCCTGCGAGGGGCCGGCTCAAGAAAGGAGAGACATATCCGGCGCCTGTGCACGCGGATCGGGACCGTTTGTCACCACCCGACTGCGATTGGCCAGGTCGAGCACCACCTTCACATCGTCGAACCCGCCTTCGTCGAACAGGCCCTTGACCGCATCGCCCTGGTCCCAGCCGATTTCGACCGCGAAGATCCCGCCCGGCTTCATGACGCGGCGGATCTCGGGCACCAGCTGGCGGTAAGCCTCAAGCCCGTCCGGGCCGCCGTCCAGCGCCAGGTGCGGATCATGGTCTCGAACCTCCGGGTCCAGCCCGGCGATGTCAGCCGTTGGGATATAGGGCGGGTTCGACACCACAAGATCGAAGCTCTGGTCTTCAAACCCGGTCGCCCACTCTGTCCGGAGGAAGGCCGCACGACCCTCCAGACCCAGACTGGCAGCATTGTCACGAGCCACAGCCAGCGCCTCGGTCGAGATGTCGGTGCCGACGCCGGTCGCCCCTGCCCGCTCCGCCAGAAAGGCCAGCAGGATGGCGCCCGAGCCAGTCCCGAGGTCCGCAATCTGGAACGCCTGATGCGGCGCAAAGGCGGCCAGACCCACGTCCAGGAGCGTCTCGGTGTCCGGAAGCGGGCTCAGCACATCCGGCGTCACGCTGAGCATGATCTTCCAGAAGCCCTTGCGGCCCAGAATGCGCGAGACGGGTTCGCGCTTCAGCCGGCGGTCGATCATGGCCTCATAGGCCGCGGCCTGTTCGGCCGTCACCGCCCGGTAGGGATCGGTCAGGATGTCGAGGCGGCTGACGTCGCAGGCGGCTTCCAGCAACAGGCGGGAATCGATCGACGGGCTGTCGATGCGGCCCGCCTTCAGACGGGTCTGGGCGGTCTTCCAGGTGGTGAGCAGCGTCGGTGTGTCGGACATGGGCGTTGATTGGGGGGCTCGGCACGAAAATTCAAGCGGAACGGCGGGCCAGCGTGGCCGTTAGCGGACCATGGCGTCATCCTCCTCGAAACCGCCCGGCATGGGCGGCCCGCTGGTCGGGCTGGCGGCGGCCCTGTTCGGCGGTCTGGCCGCGGGGGCCGGTGCCGCGCACCTCCTGCATCGGAAAGGCCACAAGGTCGGCGTGGATTTGCGCCGCTACCGCCCCGAGCCCGCCGAACCTCTGCCCCCGACGCCCGAGGACTATGAGGCCCGGGAACCCGGGCGCGGAAGGGTGGCGCAAAAGCCCGGCCAGATACCGCGTAAGGGCTGGACCGACATCCTGTGGCGCACCGGCGCCAGCTATTTCGGGGACCGGGTCGGATTCGTTTCGGGCGGAGTCACTTTCTTTGTGCTGCTGGCCCTGTTTCCGACGCTGGCCACCATCGTCACCGTCTATGGCCTGTTCGCGGACCCCGAGGACGCCTGGGGAAGATTGCGCTTCCTCTATTCCGTCCTGCCCTCCGGCGTGGCGCAGTTCATCGGCGGTGAGATGCAGAGGCTGGCCGAGGACTCCCGGCCGCGCCTGACGGTGACGCTGATCGGCACATTGGCCCTGTCGCTTTGGGTCGCCAACAACGGCATCAAGACGCTCTTCTACGGGCTGAACATCGCCTATCACGAGGTCGAGCGACGCAATGTCGTCCACTATAATCTGTTGTGCATGGGGTTCACCCTGGCGGGTCTGGCGGCGGTTCTGGTGACCGCAGCCCTGGTGGTCGGGGTGCCGCTGGTTCTGGGGCCCCTGGGTCTCGCCACCCATTTGGAGCCCCTGGCTCCCCTGCGTTGGCTCGTGCTCTATGTTGTCTACATTACGGCGCTGACGGTCATCTACAGGCATGGCCCCTGCCGGGCGCGGGCGCGTTGGCGTTGGCTGACGCTCGGTGCCGTGATGGCGGCCACCCTCAGTCTGGGCTTGTCGGCTGTGTTCAGCTGGTATCTGCAGAATTTCGTGAGGACTGACAGCTTTGGCCCGCTGGCGGCCATGATGGGTTTCCTGCTGTGGACCTGGCTGACCGTGCAGATCATCCTGATGGGCGCCGAGCTGAACGCCGAGATCGAGCACCAGACGGCCGTCGACACGACCGTTGGCGAGCCGGAGCCGATCGGCGAGCGTGGCGCCATCGTCGCCGACAGTGTGGGCGCCAAACGCGGCAGCCCCGCCGCGCTGAACTTCACGCTCAAACACGCTGAGGCGATATCCGACCGACTGCTGCGGCGGCGCAATCGCAAGCGTGCCCGGAAGAGCTAGACCTCAGGCCGAGCGGGCGCGGATGGGGGCGGCCCCATCGGACAGGGACTCGTTCAGGTAAACCTCGGCTTCCTGCGCAGGCAGGGCCGGGGCATAGCCGAAGCCCTGCCCGTAGTGACAGTTGTCCTGCAGCAGAAGCGCTGCCAGTCCGGCGTTCTCGACGCCCTCGGCCACGACCTCCAGCGACAGGTCACGCCCGAGATTGACGACCGAGCGCACGATCTTGGCCGAGCCCTCGTCCCGATCCATGGTCAGCACGAAATAGCGGTCGATCTTGAGCGTATCGAACGGCAGACGCGCCAGATAGCTGAGTGACGAGAAGCCGGTGCCGAAGTCGTCCAGCGCCAGCGAGGCCCCGACCTCTTTCAGGCGCGCCAGCACCACCGCGGCACTGGCCGTGTCGCGCATGATGTCACCTTCGGTGACTTCGAGCTTCAGCGCACCGCGGGGCAGGCCAGTCTCTTCGATGATACGGGCCACGTCCTCGACCAGATTGGGGCGCTCGATCTCGCCGACCGACAGATTGACGCTGCAGAACAGCTTGCCGGCCATCGGGTGGCGCTTCAGCCATTCGGCCAGCTGGCGCGCGGCTTGGGTCATCATCAGCAGACCCAGCTCGTTCATCAGACCCATTTCGTCGGTCAGGGTCAGGAATTCGTCGGGCGGGACCAGCCCCCGCTTGGGGTGACGCCAACGACACAGAGCCTCAAACCCGGCCACGGCGCCGGTCTTGAGGTTCACGATGGGCTGATAGAAGGCTTCGATCTCGCCGCGCACAAAGGCATTGCGCAGGTCAGACTCCAGCGCCAGTCGCGACAGGCTGTCGGTTTCCAACGCCCGACCATAGGCGGCAGCGCCGCCGCGGCCAGCCGACTTGGCCTGCTCGACCGCTAGCTCAACCCTACGCAGCAGTTCGCCGGGATCCGGGGCATCGGGCCCGCCCTCGGCCGTCACGGCCCCGATCGAGACCGTCGGATAGATGTCAAAGCCGGCGACCCGCAGCGGCTGTTCCAGCGCCTGACGCAGGCGGCCCGGGACATGGCCGGTGCCCTTGCGAACCAGAACCGCGAACTCATCCTCGCCGATCCGGGCAGGCAGGTCGTCGCCCGAGAAAGCTGCTGCCAGACGGGAGCCCAGGGCAGACAACACCCGATCCACCCGCTCATGGCCCAGCGCCTCGTTGAGACGACGCAGGCGATCCACATCGGCGACCACCAGCTCATAGTCTCCGGCCCGCGTCAGGGTCTCGCCGACCCGCGCGAGGAAGGAGCGCCGGTCCAGCAATCCGGTCAAGGGATCACGGTCCGATCCGGCAAAGGTTGTCTCCAGCGCGACCACACCTGCGGCCCGCAGACCGTCTTCCAGCCAGACACCGCGCCACAGACAGGTCGGATGATCCCGCATGCGCAGACGCACGGCGATTTCGGTGCCTTCCGCCTGGGGCTTGAGCAGGGCCTCTGCCAATGCCCGGTCCTGCGGCATGGCCACTGCGGCAAAGGCGGCGCCGGAACATTCGGGGGCCAGCGGGCCCAGTCCCAGCGGTCGGCTGGCCCCGGTCACGCGCAAGCGGTCCTCGGACGGGGTCCAGACCCACAGGGCCGAGTCAGCCGCTGCCAGCGCCTCGATGGCCATCGAGGCATCCCAGGCCAAGGCTGATTGCCGCGTACTCACCCGCCTGAACGATCCTCACCCGGCGCTTTGCCAGCGCCATCCGCGTGTCGATCATCGACACGTCCGAACAGAAGATGATCTGCCCATGCGCCGTTAATTTTGAGATAAGCCCGGGCCATTCCTTCGGACTCAAACCCGGCTTTTTCCAGTACCCGGCGCGAGGCGACGTTCCACGGCACGCAGGCCGCCTCGACCCGGTGGAGGTTCAGCGTGTCGAACGCAAAGGCGACCATGCCCCGGACCGCAGCCGTGCAATAGCCCTTCCCGGCATGGGGTTGGCCGATCCAGTAGCCGAGGGTCCCGGCCTCGCTGACGCCTCGGCGGATGTGGGACAGGGTGACCGCACCGGCCAGCTGGCCGCTGGAGGCTTCGAACACAAAGAACGGCCAGGCCGTGCCGAGGTCCATCTCTCGACCGTAAAGAGCCAGACGCCTTCGAAAGGCGGGTCGGGTCAGATCGTCTTCGGGCCAGGCGGGCTCAAACGGCGTCAGATAGGCCTGTGACACCGCCCGGAGCGCGGCCCAGGCTTCATAGTCCGCCGGACGCGGCGGACGCAGCACAACCCCCTCCGACTGAAGCGTCGGGCCAGACCGCTCGCTGATCCAGTCCAGTATAGCCATACGTCAGGCTTACCCTGTCAGGGCGGTCCCGAACAGAAGGCCCGCCGACAGGCCAGCACGCGGCCCCAGCACCGCCGTGGCCGTCAGGCCGGGTGCCAGGCAGCTCGCCAGCGCCTGCTGCACATCCTCGCGGCTCTGGGACATGACCTCGTCCACCATGGCGTCGCTGCTGACCGGATGGCCGAAGATCAGCGACTGGGTTGCCAGTCGCCCGGCGCGCGCCACCGGGCTTTCGTCCGCCATGCGGATGCCGGCCCGGGCGACGGCGCGGGCCTGGTCCAGTTCGCGGTCGGTCGGTCCGTCGGTCACCAGCGCCCGGATCGTCTCGCCACAGACCTGGGCCAGTTCAGCCGCCCGGTCGGCAGCGGAGCCCGCATAGATGCCCAGCAGGCCGCAGTCGGCATAGCTCTCGTGGTAGGCATCGATGGCATAGGCCAGTCCGCGCTCTTCCCGCGCCGTCTGGAACAGGCGCGAGGCCATGCCACCCCCCAGAATCTCGACGCCCAGCCTCAGCGCGGGCCGGCGCGGGTCGGTATGGCTGAGGCCCGGAAGCAGGAAGACCAGATTCGCCTGCTCGATCCGACGAGCCAGCCGCGCCTCACCGCCCATGAATGTCGCGGACGGCACAGGCGACGCCGCGCGGGCGGCGCCTTCCAAAAAGCCGCGCTCGACCAGGGCCAGAAGCCGCGCCTCATCGACATTCCCCGATACGGACACCACGATCCGGTCAGGCCGGTACATGTCCGCACGGAAGGCCCGGATGGCTTCGCGGTCGATGGGGGCCAGCGTCTCAACCTGACCGAGGATGGCGCGTCCCAGAGGCTGGCCCTCGAACGCCCGCGACTGCGCCATTTCGAAGACGTGGTCGTCGGGGGTATCAAACGCCTCGGCGATTTCCTGAGCGACGACGTCCTTTTCGCGTTCGACCTCATCCGAATCGAACACCGGGCGGAAGATCAGGTCGGAGATCACCTGAAGCGCGGTCTCCAGCCCGTCCGCCATGGCCCGGACCTCGAAGACGGTCCGCTCATAGCCGGTCGAGGCATTGATCGAGCCGCCCCCGGCCTCGATCCGCTCGACAATCTCGCGGGCCGACATGTCGCCCGCCCCCTTGAACACCATGTGCTCCAGGAAATGGGACCAGCCGGAATGCTCGGGGCTTTCGTGCCGCGCGCCGGCGGCGATGGCCACGCAGACAGCCACGGTCTGCAGACCCGGAATTGGATCGCAGACGACGCGGACGCCATTCGGCAGGGTGTGGGATTTCAGGGTCAGGATGTCAGCTTCCGGCGGAGCAGAGCGATATAGAAACCGGCCAGCGCCAGCGCCAGTCCGAACCAGGTCAGGGCATATCCCAGATGGTTGTTCGAAAAGGCGGGGGGAGGGGCGGAGGGTTGCAGTGCCTCCCAACCCGGCCATGCCGAGCCGGTGGCAAACAGCACATAGGGAGGCACCGGGCCCTCGACGCCCAGCGCCCGGCTCATCGCCTCGGTGTCGCGGGCGTAGAAGCGGTTACCCTCTGGCGGTGGAGCAAAGGCGCCGGGCACTTCCACCCGCCGGGCCTGGGCGGTGATGGCGGGGATGGCAGCGGGCTGTTGCGCCGGGCGGGCGCTCACCGTTTCGGGCACAAAGCCCAGGTCGACCAGCCAGCCGTCACAGCTGGAGATCAGACGCACGCCCACCTCTCCGTCCTGTATCGACTGCAGCTCGACGTGGGGCTGGTTCTGGAAATCGCAGGACAGAACCGCCGAACGGAACTCCGGATCCGGCATCTGCGCCAGAGACTGAAGCGGAACCGGCGGCAGGTCCGCAGCAGCCTCGGCGCGGGCAATCAAACCCTGCTTCCACTGCAGCCGCTGCACCTGCCACATGCCCAGCGACACGAGGAGGGCAAAGGCCAGAAACGCGGCGATGGTCAGCCCCCAGGGAAAGCGGGCCGTCCTGTGTTCAGACATGGGGCGCGACTCCATGGTGGCGATCGCGGACCTGCAGGGCAATCATCAGCCCCTTGCCCGGCCGCATCAAGCCGAAGGACAGGGCCAGAACCAGCGGCACCGCCACGATCAGCAACACCCACAGCGGGGGCGTGAAGGCGATCTGCAGGCCCAGCGCGAGAAACGCCGAGATGCCGCCCGAGATCTGCATGATGAAGACGGATGCTCCATCGCCGGTGTTCAGCCGGGTGAAGTCGGTGCCGCAGACCGCGCAGCAATCCACCACCTTGAGAAAGCCGGCGAACAGTTTGCCCTCGCCGCAGGCCGGGCACCGGCAAAGCAAACCGGCGCGGATCGGGCTGATCCGCGCCGGCTGAAGATCGATCCCTGTGGGCCCGTTGATCACCCGTAGATGACGTAGACGAAGGCGAACAGGAACAGCCAGACCACGTCGACGAAGTGCCAGTACCAGGCCGCGGCCTCAAAGCCGAAATGCTTCTTCGGCGACATCTGGCCCGCCATCAGCCGCAGCAGGCAGACGGCCAGGAAGATCGTGCCGATCAGCACGTGGAACCCGTGGAAGCCGGTCGCCATGAAGAAGATCGACCCGTACAGGCCCGAGTTCACCGCTTCCTCGTTGAAGAACAGGTTCTCGTGGATGATGTGGTAATATTCGTACGCCTGAACGCCGGTGAACAGCACCCCCAGAAGAACCGTGATCAGCAGGCCCAGCTTGGCGCCTTTGCGATCACCGACCTGAAGCGCGTGGTGGGCCCAGGTGACCGTCGTACCGCTCAGCAGCAGGATGACGGTGTTCAGCAGCGGCAGTTGCCAGGCATCCAGCACCTCGACGCCCTTGGGCGGCCACAGGCTCGTACCATCGGCATTGGTCCACGCGGTGGCCGTGTCGGTCCAGAAGCTGATCGCCGGGATGTGTGCGCGCGCCTCGTTGTAGACGGACATTTCGAAGAACATCCAGAAGAAGGCCGCGAAGAACATGATTTCCGACGCGATGAACAGCACCATGCCGTAGCGCAGGCCGATCGAGACGACCGGCGTGTGATCGCCCTGACGGCTTTCCTTGATCACGTCGCTCCACCAGCCGAACATGGAATAGAGCACGCCCGCCAGACCGGCGAAGAACAGCCACTGGGTCCCGGCCTCAAGACCAAAGACGCCCTTCATCCAGGCAACCGCGCCGACCATCATCACCGTGACGGCGATCGAGGCGACCAGCGGCCACGGGCTGGGATTGACCAGGTGATAGTCGTGATGAGGAGCGGCGTGCGCGTCAGCCATTCTGGGGTCTCTTGCTCTCGGATAGACTCGTGATTGGCCCTATAGCGCTCACGATCCCGACGCGCCAGAGTTTGCCGTCACCGAAGCGAGGTCAAAATCCTTGGTCGGGTAGAACGTATAGCTGAGCGTGATCTGGGTCACGCCCCTGCCTTCGGGATCGGTGGCCAGTTCGGGGGCCACGAAATACTGCACCGGAAAGCGCATCGTCTCGCCGGCGGGGATGACCTGACCGTCAAAACAGAAGCATTGCAGCTTCTGGAAATAGGCCCCGGCCCGCTCGGGCACGACATTATAGGCGGCCGTGGCGCCGATCGGCTGGTCGGAGGTGTTGGTCACCTCGAAATAGGCCATGCCCGTCTCGCCGATTCGCACGCGCTGCTGCAGCTGCTCGGCCTCGAATGTCATCGGCAGGTTGCGGACATTGGTGTCGAAGCGCACCAGCACCGTCTCGTCCAGCACGACGTCCGGGGCCTTGTCGGCCCTGCGCACCGTGCCGTCGAAGCCGGTCACCTGACAGAACAGCTGATAGAGCGGCACGGCGGCAAACGCGGCACCGGTCATCAGCATGACCACACCGCCACAGATCAGGGCGATCAGATTCTTGCGATTCATGAGGCGCCCTTGCTACCGGGGCCTGTCGGCTGGGCCGGGGCCTCGGCGACAGCTCTTGCGGCTGACGAGTCAGCGATGTTCTGCTTCAGGCGCAGAAAGGTCGTCAGAAAGACCAGCACCATGAAGGCGACCAGTCCCAGCGCGATCCACAGATTGCGGCGCTTGCGGGCGATCAGTTCATCATCGGTCAGGCGCATGAGGGGCATACCAGTGTGGATGCAGGCAGGTTCTCGAGCAGGAGCGCCAGGAACAGCAGCATCAGATACAGGATCGAATAGGCGAACAGGTTGCGTGCCGGTTTGGCGTCAATCCGCACATCATACAATGCGGCCTCTCGTCCCACAGCCGGACCGCCGTGGGTTCGGTCGGCCTCAGGCTGATCCCCCGCCCGGCTGCGCCACAGGCGAAAGGCCAGCAGCAGGAACAGCAGGCCGCCGATCACCGACACCCCCAGATAGATGGGCCCGCCGAGATCCGTCACGCCCGGCAGGATGGCGACCGGCACCAGCACCAGACTGTAGACGAGGATCTGCAGCCGCGTGGATTTTGCGCCGCGCGCCACCGGCATCATGGGAATGCCGGCCCGCGCATAGTCCCCGGCCGAATAGAGGGCCAGCGCCCAGCTGTGCGGCGGCGTCCACAGAAAGATGATCAGGAACAGCAGCCAGGCCTGCCAAGGCGCATCGCCGGTCACGGCGGCCCAGCCGATCACCGGAGGGAATGCTCCGGCCGCCCCGCCAATGACGATGTTCTGCGGCGTCCGTCGTTTGAGCATCAGGGTGTAGAAGCCGGCGTAATAGACGATGGTCAGCGCCAGCAAGCTGGCCGCGAACCAGTTGGTGTTCATGCCCAGCAGCATGACCGAGAACAGCGACAGGACCGCGCCATAGGCCAGGGCGTCGTTCTTGTTGACGCGACCGGCGGCGACGGGCCGACCCCGGGTGCGCTTCATCAGGGCATCGGTCTCGCCCTCCAGCCCCATATTGAGGGCCCCGGCGGCGCCGGCGCCGACCGCAATGCACAGGATGGCGATGGCGGCGACCAGCGGATTCAGCTGACCTGGTGCAACGACCAGGCCCGTCACCGCCGTGAAGATGACAAGCGACATGACGCGCGGCTTCAGCAGCTGGAAATAGTCACCGGGCTGGGCAGTCGACAGTCTGGGCCGCGTGTCGGTCATGGGTCGGGAGACCGTGTCGTTCTATGAAAGGTCAGGACCGTCCCTTCACAAGGAAGGGACGGTCCCGGGGACTTCGGATCAGGCCGTCCGGCGCGGATGCGCCCTCGGGTCAGTGGTGTTTCTCGTCCTTGACCACCGGCAGCTCATTGAACTGGTGATGCGGCGGCGGCGAGGACAGGGTCCATTCCAGGGTCGTGGCGCCTTCGCCCCACGGATTGGCAACGCCCGGGCGACGACGGATGGCGGCCTCGATCAACACGATCAGGAAGACCACGACGCCGACCACGGTGATCACATAGCCCCACGACGACACCTGGTTCCAGAAGGTATAGGCCTCCGGATAGTCGATGTAGCGACGCGGCATGCCCTGCAGGCCGAGGAAGTGCTGCGGGAAGAAGATCACGTTCACGCCGACGAACATGATCCAGAAGTGCAGCGCGCCCAGGAACTCATTGTACTTCACGCCGAACATCTTCTCGAACCAGTAGTAGAAGCCCGCGAAGATGGCGAACACGGCGCCCAGCGACAGCACATAGTGGAAGTGGGCGACGACGTAATAGGTGTCGTGGAAGCTGTAATCGATCCCGGCATTGGCCAGCACGACGCCGGTCACACCGCCGATGGTGAACAGGAAGATGAAGCCGACAGCCCACAGCATGGGCGTCTTGAAGTCGATCGACCCGCCCCACATGGTCGCGATCCAGCTGAATATCTTCACCCCGGTTGGTACGGCGATGACCATGGTCGCGGCGATGAAATAGGCCCGCAGGTTCACGGTCATGCCGACGGTATACATGTGGTGCGCCCACACGACGAAGCCGATGAAGCCGATGGCCACCATGGCGTAGGCCATGGCCAGATAGCCGAACACGGGCTTCTTGGAGAAGGTCGAGACGATGTGGCTGATGATGCCGAAGCCCGGCAGGATCAGGATGTAGACCTCGGGGTGGCCGAAGAACCAGAACAGGTGCTGGAACATCACCGGATCACCACCGCCGGCCGGGTCGAAGAACGACGTGCCGAAGTTGCGGTCGGTCAGCAGCATGGTGATGGCGCCCGCCAGAACCGGCAGCGACAGCAGCAGCAGGAAGGCGGTGATCAGCACCGACCAGGCGAACAGCGGCATGCGGTGCAGGGTCATCCCCGGCGCGCGCATGTTGAAGATGGTGGTGATGAAGTTGATGGCGCCGAGGATCGAGCTGGCGCCCGCGACGTGCAGGGAGAAGATCGCCAGATCCATGGCCGGGCCGGTGTGGCCCATGGTCGACAGCGGCGGATAGATGGTCCAGCCCCCGCCGAAGCCCTTGCCCGGGCCACCGTCGACGAACATCGACATGCACAGCAGGATCCAGGCCGCGACCAGCAGCCAGAACGAAATGTTGTTCATGCGCGGGAACGCCATGTCCGGCGCACCGATCATGATCGGGACGAACCAGTTGCCGAAGCCGCCGATCATGGCGGGCATGACCATGAAGAAGATCATGATCAGGGCGTGGGCCGTGACCGTGACGTTGTAGCCGTGCTTGGAGGCCTCAACGAGACCCAGCTGCTCGATCAGACCGCCCTGCACGAACACCTGCATGCCCGGCTCGGCCAGTTCCCAGCGGATCAGGCCCGAAAGGGCGCCGCCGACGATGCCCGCCATGATGGCGAACAGCAGATACAGGGTGCCGATGTCCTTGTGATTGGTCGACAGGAACCAGCGGGTGAAGAACCCGGGCTTGTGGTCGTGATCGTCGTGGGCGGCGTGTGCGGTGGCCATGGTCGTTTCGGGGCTCTCGCGTAACTTATTGGGCGGCGGCGGGCGTTGCCGCCGGTTCGGAGGTGGCGGCATCAGCCGCCGTATCGGTTGTCGCTTCGGCAGCCGGAGCGACCTCAGCGGCGGCGGCTTCAGCCGCAGCAGCAGCCTCGGCGTCCGCAGCAGCCGTCATGGAACCGCCCTTGGAGGCGACCCAGGCGGCGAACTCGGCTTCGGTCACCACGCGGATTTCGATGGGCATGAAGGCATGGTCGACGCCGCACAGCTCTGAGCACTGGCCGTAGTAGACGCCGGTGCGCTCCGCGTTGAACCAGGTCTCATTCGTGCGGCCCGGGACGGCGTCGGTCTTCAGGCCAAAGGCCGGCAGGGCGACCGAGTGAATGACATCCGACGCCGTGATCAGCAGACGCACCGTCTTGCCGACCGGCACGACCATGGCCTCGTCTGCAGCCAGACGATACGGCACGTTGCGGGCCTGGGCCTCGTCTTCCGGCAGCATGTTCGAGATATACTCGGGGACAGCCTGGTCGGGGTATTCATAGCCCCAGTTCCACTGGTTGCCGGTGACCTTCACGGTCAGGTCCGGCTCGGGCATGGCCTCATACTTGTACAGCAGCCGGAACGAGAAGATCGCGATCACCAGCAGGATCACGACGGGCACGATGGTCCAGATCACCTCGATCAGGGTGTTGTGGCTCCACTTGGCCGGGACCGGATTGGCCTTCTTGTTGTAGCGGATTGCCACCCAGATCAGCAGGCCCAGTACGAACAGGCTGATGATCGTGATGACCGGCATCAGGATCACGTCGTGGAACCAGATGGCGTCGTGCTTGAGCTCGGACGCAGCGGGCTGAAGGGGAATACCCTTGGCCCCCGGTGTCGGTTGGCCCAGCAGCAGATCCTGGGCCATGGCGGGCATGGCCGAGGCCCCCACCATGATCGTGGCGCCAATCGAAGCGGTCATTGCCGCCGTGGCTGCCTTAAGGGCGCGAATGCCCGATGCCATCTCAGACGTCCTCATCTCAGTCTTTCCTACGAGCGATCTGCGAACGGATCGCAGACGCACCCGGCCCCTCGGGCGTAGAGTGATGGCCGGTCCTTATCCCCCCGCTTCGCGCTTGCCAAGCGATGGAGGGTCATCAATGCCGCTCCATGACGCCGCACCCGGAAATTAAATCGTCGTCATGTTTCGCAAGCTACCTTGCATCACCCAGTAGCTTGCGATAGCGAATGGGTCATCAAAGGAGGCCGATTTGCCCGAGCCGATTGAAATACAGCTGAAGAAGGGGGTGCTGGGCCTGTGCGTCCTGGCCCTGCTGGCCCGCGATGACAGCTATGCCTACGAGATCGCCAGTCGCCTGTCCGACGCGATCGATATGGGCGAAGGCACCATCTATCCGCTGATGCGCCGCATGCAGACGGATGGCTGGGTCGAGACCTATCTGGTCGAATCACCCGCCGGCCCTTCCCGCAAATACTACCGCCTGACTGACGCCGGTCGGCGCGCCCTGGAGGATCAGGGCCGCGAGTGGCGCCGCTTTGCCAAGGCCGTCGACGACCTGATCACCGAGGCGGACACGCCGGTGCCCGCCACCACCGATACTCAAGAGGGGGGAGTTGCCCGATGACACGCGCCGAATTCATGTCGCGACTGAAAAAGGGTCTGGTCGGCATGCCGACCAGCGCCGCCGCCGAAGTCCTCAATGATTACGAGGCCCACTTCGATGACGGTCTGGCCGAGGGTCGCAGCGAGGCCGAGGTGGCCGCGGCCCTGGGCAACCCGGACCGGCTGGCCCGCGAGCTGAAGGCCGAGGCCGGCATCCGCCGCTGGCATCAGGAACAGAGTCCGTCCTCCGCGACGGCGGCCATTCTGGCGGTGCTGGGACTGGGCGCCATCGACATCCTGGTCCTGCTTCCGCTGCTGATGAGCCTGATCGGTGTCATCCTGGGCGGGTACGCAGCCGCGCTGGGCACCTTCATCGCGGGAGTCATCCTCATGGTGGCAGGCCCCATCGCCGGAGCCCCCGGCGGTCCCCTGGCCGCCATCCTCGCCGGACTGGGCCTGATGGCTGCGTCCGTCACGGGCGCCGCCCTGCTGACCGTGCTGACCATCTGGCTGGTCAACGGCGTCGTCTGGTTCGCCCGCCTTCATTATCGCCTGCTCAAGCCCGCGCTTGAGCCGCAGGTCGCCTGACCCCTTTTCCCGGAGAAACATCATGATCCGCACATCCCTGATCATTGCCGCCGCCGGGCTGGTTCTGACCCTTATCTGCCTGGGGGGAGCATTCGCCCTCGGCGGGCGCGACCTGGCCAACAACAACTGGATCTGGACCCTCGAGGACGGTCACGGCGAGTCCGTCCGCTTCGAGCGGGTCCAGAACGACGACGGCCGCGATGCCGGCCCCGAGGTCACCCGCACTCTGGTCTGGGACGGGACCGACACCCTCGTCATGGATTTCGGCGGCGACGTTGAATACGTCCAGGGCGAGACTGCGGGCGTCACCGTCACCGGCACCCAGGAGCTGGTCGACCGGGTCGAGATCACCCAGGGCCGCATTCGCCTGAAGGACGGCGAGGACCAGGTCTACGTCAACTGGGGCGACGGAGGCCTCCGCGCCTGGAGCCCCCGCGACCGGCTGCGCGTGGTGGTGACCGCGCCGGACGTCACCCGCTTCCGCCTCAACGGCTCGGGTCATATGGACATCCGCGCCTACGATCAGGACCAGATGGACCTCGGCATCTCGGGATCGGGGGAAATCGAGGCCGAGGGTCGCACCCGCGCCCTGACCCTCGATATCTCGGGCTCGGGCGAGGTCGATCTGGAGGCTCTCGAACTGGCCGATGCGGATGTGACCGTGTCCGGCTCGGGCGAGGCGCGGCTGGGGCCCACGGGCCGCGCGGCCGTCGCCATTTCCGGATCGGGCGACGTCACCCTGACCCGCCGTCCGGAAAGCCTCGACAGCCGGGTGTCCGGCTCGGGCGACATTCGTCAGCCCTGAGCGGACCGGGCGGGTGACGCGGGCGCACGGCGTGCCTAGATAGGGGCATGACCCAGTCCTCCTCCCCCGCCCTTTCGCCCTCTCTCCTTGAGGCTGCCGACCTGTCGCCAGAGGCGGCGCGGTCGATTCTGTCCGGTGCCATGACCGGCGCCGACGACGGCGAGCTGTTTCTGGAGCGGGCCGAGACCGAATCGCTCGTCTTCGACGATGGTCGGCTGAAGGCGGCCTCCTATGATGCCCATGAGGGTTTTGGCCTGCGCGTGGTTTCGGACGAGACCGCAGGCTATGCCCACTCCAGCGTCGTCGACGCGGCCGCGATCGCACGGGCGGCCGAGACGGCCTCGCTGGCCACCCAGGGCCGCACCGGCGTGCAGGCCGAAGCGCCGGTGTCGACCAACCAGCAGCTCTATGCCCCGATTGACCCGCTGGCCTCGCCCGCCTTCTCGGACAAGATCGCCCTGCTGTCCGAAATCGATGCCTGGGCCCGGACGCGCGATCCCCGTGTCGTCCAGGTATCCGTGTCGATGGCGGGCGAGCATCGCGACATCGAGATCCTGCGGGCCGATGGACGCGGCGTGCGCGACATCCGCCCGCTGGTGCGGCTGAACGTCTCGGTCACGGTCGAACAGAACGGCCGCCGCGAAAGCGCCTCGGCCGGAGCCGGGGGCCGCGCTGGTTTCGACGCCTGGATCACCCCGGCGCACTGGCAGGCCCAGGTGGACGAAGCCCTGCGTCAGGCGCTCGTGAACCTCGAGGCCGTCGATTGCCCGGCGGGCGAAATGGATGTGGTCCTCGGCGCAGGCTGGCCCGGGGTGCTGCTGCACGAAGCGGTCGGCCATGGCTTCGAGGGGGACTTCCACCGCAAGGGCAGCTCCGTCTTTTCCGGCATGATGGGCAAGCGGGTCGCCGCCCCCGGGGTGACTGTGGTCGATGACGGCTCGATCGCCGGGCGCCGCGGGTCGCTTACTGTCGATGATGAGGGCACGCCCACCTCGCGCACCGTGCTGATCGAGGACGGCATCATGGTCGGGCTGATGCACGACCGGCTGAGCGCGCGGAAACTGGGCGCCCGGGCCACCGGCAACGCCCGCCGCCAGTCCTTTGCCCACCCGCCCATGCCCCGCATGACCAACACCTTCATGGAGGGCGGCAAGGACAGCCGCGCCGACATGATCGCCTCGACCAAGCGCGGCCTCTATGCCGCGAACTTCGGCGGCGGCCAGGTGGACATCACCAATGGCAAATTCGTCTTCCAGTGCACCGAGGCCTATCTGATCGAGGACGGCAGGATCACCGCCCCCGTGCGCGGCGCGACCCTGATCGGGGATGGCGCCACGGCCCTGACCAACATCAGCATGATCGGCGACGACTTTGCCTTTGATCCCGGCGTCGGTGTCTGCGGCAAGGGCGGCCAGGGCGTGCCGGTCGGTATCGGCCAGCCCAGCCTGAAGATCGGCGGCCTGACGGTGGGCGGGACCGCGCTTTAGTCCTCGGCCTGATCGGCCCGCCAGTCGGGGCCGACAATCTCGAAACCGCGCCGTTCCAGATCGTCCAGAACTCCGCCGGTCTCGGCCAGCACCCGCAGCGGCGCGACAGCCAGCGTCACTCCCGGCTCGCGCAGGGCGCCCTCAACGGCGCTGATCCACTGCCCACGCAACAGGGTGCCCAGAGCCGGATCGCCCCAAGGCCAGCATTGCATCATGGCCGCCTCGATGGGCGACGCCATGACCGCCGGAACATCAAACCGCGTCCAGGCCAGCCCTCGTGCCTGCACCGCACCCGATCCGGCTTCAGTGGCCGCAATCGAAGCCTGCACGCAGGGAACCCAGGTTTCGGGCGGGCGGGTCAGCAGGTCGTCGATCAAGGTGTCGCCCCGCACACTGCCGATGGAGGTGACCGGCACCCGACCGCGCCGGGCAGCGCGTCGCACAACCTCCCCCACCTCCTGATTTCCACGATCGCGCAGGCCCAGCCGGTCCGACAGCAGTTCGCTGCTCAGAATCAGAAAGCTGTCCCGGGACCAGTCCTCATCATAGGTCGCCTCGAGCACGTCGAGACGGGCCTGCCATTCCGGCGACAGATAGTCGGCGCTGGTCTTGCCTTCCGGCATGCGGGTCAGGGTGCGTGACCGCCAGATGACCCGGAAGATGTCGGCCGGCGAGACATTGGCCTGCTGAGGGAAATAGACCCGCTGAGCCTGACGCGTGGCCTGTTCCAGCGCATCCGGTCGCCACTCGATGCCCGCGGGCACCGCCTGGATGGCCCCGACCAGCAGCACGGTGGACTCGCCCCGGGTCACCTCCCACATCGGCGCGCCCGAGCGACGGGCCGTGACGATGATCTCGTCCACCGTCGTCTCGACGTCCTGCGCTGCGGCGCGCGGAGGTGCCATGGCCACCGCCGACACACAGGCAATCAGCGCCATGGACGCCCATGCCATCCTGCCGCCCCAAACATTACGCCCAAGTAACATCATGTATTGCCTGTCATGAAAGCGATTTAATCTACTTATCGAACTTGTAACTGGCCGGCGTCAACTTGAAAGACGACACCTCCCTTCACAGACGAGGGGAATATTCATGACGCGTAAAACACTGTTGATCACCACAACCGTTGCCGCCCTGGCTATGGCATTCGCGCCCCAGGCGCTGGCCCAAGATGCACAGGGCGATGGCTCAGCCGGCGCCAGCGCCACGGATCAGGGCATCCTGATCTTCACGCCCGACTTCTTTGCCGACCAGAACCCCAATACGGCTCTGGACATGGTCCAGCGCGTGCCGGGCTTTTCGGTGAGTGACGGTGACGGCGGGCGCGGCTTCGAAGGCGCTGTCGGAAACATCCTGATCAACGGCGCGCGCCCGGCCTCCAAGAATGACAGTGGGTCCTCGGTCCTGTCACGGACCCTGGTGGCCCAGGTCGAGCGCATCGAACTGATCCGGGGCGGCGCTCCCGGCATCGACATGCAGGGCTATTCCGTCGTCGTGAACGTGATCCTGAAGAATGAGAGCAGCCGCCAGACGGTGATCAATGCCAATGCCACCTTCTTTGATGGCGGCAGGGACGTATACGGCGGCTCCTACCAGTTTACCGCCCGTGACGGCGACCGGACCTGGGGCTTCACCCTGTCAGACGGTATCGGCATGAGCGATTCCAACGGAATTGGTCCGGCAACGCGCCGTGCCGCCGACGGTACCCTGCTGCGGCAGGAGGACTTCTACAACGATGCCTACGGCGGCGGCTCGGGCATCCGGGGCAACTATGCCGCCCCCCTGCTGGGCGGCAAGGTCGACCTGACGGCGCGCTATGGCGTCAATGACTTCCACAGCTTTGAACAGCTGACGGGTACCGGCACCTTCCGCGAAAGCCGTTTCGATAACGACGGGACGTCGGGCGAGTTCGGCGCCGTCTATACCCGCCCCCTCGGCGCGCGCCTGTCGATGGAGACCCGGTTCATTCACGAGTTCTCTGACTTCGACTCGGTGTCTACCTATAACGCCGACATGGGCGGTGGACCGGAACCGGAACAGCGCTTCCAGTCGACGGGCGAGGCGTCGGAAACCATCGCGCGCAGCCTGGTCCGTTTCGAACGATCCGAGGCCCTGACCTTCGAGGGCGGCGGCGAGATCGCCTACAACCGCCTCGACACCGAACAGGCCTTCTCGGTCGGCGGAACGCCGGTGGTCCTGCCCTCGGCCTCGGTCGTGGTCGAGGAGACGCGCGGCGAACTGTTCGGCAAGAGCACCTGGCGCGTGTCGCCAACCCTGTCGCTCGAAAGCGGCCTCCGGCTCGAGTCCTCGACCATCAGCCAGTCGGGCGACACCGAGAACGAGAAGTCCTTCTTCTTCGCCAAGCCGCGGGTGCAGCTGAGCTGGACACCGATGGCCGATACCCAGGTGCGCGCCCGGTTTGAGCGCGAGGTGGGGCAGCTGGACTTTGGCGACTTTGCCGCCAGCGCCGAACTGGACAGCCAGAATGTGCTGGGCGGCAACGCCGACCTGGAACCCGAGGACCGCTGGATCGGTGAGGTCACCTTCGAACGCCGGTTCTGGGGCGACGGCATCGTCAGCATCGGTCTACGCCACGACGAGATCGGCAATGTCATCGACCGCATTCCTCTGGCGGGGGGCCTGTCGGCCGTGGGCAACATCGGCGACGGCACGCTGGATCAGCTGTCGGTCAACATCATCATCCCCACCGACAAGGCCGGCATCAGCGGGGGCCAGTTCCGCTTCCGCAACGACTGGAACAGCACCGAGGTCACCGACCCGACCACGGGCGAGAAGCGGCCGATCTCGGGCGTGCGCGCCCGTCAGCCGGTGATCTCGTTCGCCCAGGACATCACCACATGGCGCGTCAACTGGAGCGTGGCGTGGATCCCGGTATTGGGCCAGGCCACCTATGACCCGGACCAGACCTTCGCCTGGAAGGGCAGCGACTATTTCGAGCTGGCGGCCGAATACAAGCCGACCGACAGCCTGTCGATCCGCGCCCAGGTCAATCTGTGGGACAATTTCGATACCGAGCGGACGGTGTATGCCGGCCGGACACCGCCACGCCCCATCGCCTTCATCGAGCGGCGCGAAATTGATCCGCGGACCTTCTTCTCGGTGCGGCTGCGCAAGACCTTCTGAGCCCCGCAATCCGGCCACCTTTCCGTCTTGTAACTGGCGATTGACGGTTCGGGCGTTATGGGTGGCCGGATAAACGGGAGGCGACATGACACGATCCGTCTGGCTGGCAAGCACCGCAGCGGCAACGCTCTGGCTGGGCCTTGCCTTGCCTGCAGTCGCGCAGGACACGGCCGGAGCGGGCATCGAGGCGCGTCAGGACCCCGAGCGCCCCGGCGTTCTGATCTTCGACCCCGTCTTCTTCGCTGATACGCGGCCCCGAACCGCCCTCGATATGGTCCAGCGCCTGCCGGGCTTCGGCCTGAACGGCGGCAGCTCGGGTACACGGGGACTGGCCGGGACGGCGGGCAATGTGCTGATCGATGGGCGGCACCCCTCCACCAAGAGCGAGGGCCTCGACAATCTGCTGAGCCGGATTTCCGCTGACAGCGTGGCCTATGTCGAACTGATCCGGGGCGGCGCGCCGGGCATCGACATGCAGGGGCGCTCGGTCGTCGCCAACGTCGTACTGAAGGACGCGATCACGGTCGAGCGGGTGCTGGGGTTCGACGCCTACATCTATGAGGACGGCTACATCGGACCGATCGCTAAGGCCGAGTATTCGCGGCGAGCCGGAGACCATCAGATTGAAGGGGCGCTCAGCGCGACGGTCGATCGCACTGACGGCACCAATGAAGGGCGCCGCCAGCGCTTTGATCCCTCGGGCGCCCTGATCCAGAACGCTGAAATCCAGTCGTGGGACCGGTTCCGCAATGTCCGTGCGTCGGGCGCCGTCCAGCGGCCCCGGGGCGGGGGCCTGCTGCGGGTCAATGCGGTCACCTCCTACTTCAACAATGATCAGGAGCAGGACATCTTCATCCGCTCCGGCGCCGGGGATGACGACTTCAGCGAGCAGGGCTTTGAGGAACTGAGCGGCGAGGTCGGCGCCCGCTGGACGCGCCCGCTCGGCCCCGACACCGAACTGGAACTGACCGGCCTGCAGCGGCTGGAGGCCTCGACCGTCGAGTCAGGCTTTATCCGGACCGGGCGGACCGGGCTGTTCACCAGCGTTTCGACCTCGGGCGAGACGATCGGGCGCGGCGTGGTCCGCTATCGGCGCGACGACCGCTGGTCGTATGAAGGGGGGGCCGAGGTCGCCTACAACTTCCTCGACACCGACAGCGCCTATGAGGAGAACGGCGTTCCGATCGCCCTGCCCGGGTCCGCCCTGCTGGTCGAGGAGTTGCGCGGCGAAGCCTCGGGTCAGGCGACCTGGCGCCCGGGCCCGAACCTGACAGTCGAGGGGGGTCTCAGGGTCGAGGTGTCCGAGATCCGGCAGTCCGGCGACACCGACAGCGCCAAGTCCTTCGTCTACCCCAAGCCCCGGCTGCTGGTGACCTGGACCCCCATGCCCAACCATCAGTTCCGGTTCCGCATTGAGCGGCAGGTCGGACAGCTGGACTTTGGTGATTTTGCCGCCTCGGCCGAGGTCGACCTGGGCCAGGTCGAGGCGGGCAATGCCGATCTGGAACCCAGCAAGACCACCGCCTATGAGGCGGTCTATGAGCGCCGCTTCTGGGAGGAGGGCGTGGTCAGCGCCCGCCTGACCCATACAGAGGTCGAGGACTACATCGACGTGATCCCGCTGGTCGGCGGGTTCGAGGCGCTGGGCAACATCGGCACAGGCACCCGGACCGAGTTCGAGGTGCAGGCCACCCTGCCGACCGACCGCGCGGGGATCCCCGGGGGCCGCCTGATCGCGAGGGCTGCGCTCCGCGAGACCGACATCGAGGACCCGCTGACCGGGGAATCCCGACGCTTTTCCGGCGACGACGGCTTTGGCTGCGGCGTGACCTTCACCCAGGATCTGGACGGCGGTCGCTGGGCGTGGGGCATGAACCACAGCTGCGACATCGACGCCGGCACCAGCTACCGGGTGCGGGAGCTGCGCTTCAACGAATCCGAGCCGCCGTTCAATGCCTTTGTCCAGTGGAAGCCATCGGACGATCTGAGCGTGCGGGTCGACTTCAGCAACCTGACCGATGCCGAGGAACGACGGCGGCGGGACATCTATGCCGGGCCGCGTGACAGCGCACCGCTGTCGCTGCGCGAGACCTATTCCCAGGCCCGCGGGTCGTGGCTGTTCCTGCAAATCCGCAAGACAATCTGAGGGTTAACCTACAGAAAAGGGGGCGGAGCCGACC